>Ga0302319_10001480_pt1 | contig 52478 bp, 41 predicted proteins | sample Bog_T0_2_FD_203319 | JGI IMG/M metagenome (GOLD analysis project Ga0302319, IMG submission 203319) | Peat permafrost microbial communities from Stordalen Mire near Abisko, Sweden - Bog_T0_2 | ecosystem: Environmental > Terrestrial > Soil > Wetlands > Peat | place: Sweden: Abisko, Stordalen Mire... | reverse complement strand
TGGATGGCATCGACACGGGCTGGACCTCCTTCGATGCAAAGTCCGAGCGCGAGCTCACCGGGCTGCGCGACGGGACGTATTCCGTGCACGTCCGGGTCCTTGCGGACACGGGTCTGACAAGTGATCCCGTCAGCGTCACCCTCGTCATCAAGCCGCCTTGGTGGCGCACCCCGCCTTTTGAGATCCTGTTCGTTCTGGGCGCCGTGGGATTGTTTTACGGGAGCCATCTGTTCCGCATCCGCAACCTGAGGCACCGGGCTGCGGAGCTCGAGGTGACGGTGAAACGCCGGACCGAGCAGGCGGACAGGGCCAATGCGGCAAAGAGCGAATTCATTGCGCGCGTCTCCCACAACATCCGCAACCCGCTCAACGGCATCGTGGGGCTGACAGTCGCCTTGAACGACACCGTCCTTGGCGAGAGGCAGAGGGAGCTTCTCGAGGCTTTGGACGCGTGCGCCCAGCAGCTCACCTCCCTGATCGACGACGTCCTGGATTTTTCGCGGATCGAGGCGGGCAAGGTCGATCTCAAGCCGAGCGCCTGCTCCCTCCAGGGCGTCCTCGAGTCCATAGCCACCTCGCTTGCCGCAAGGGCGGCCGCGACCGACTCCATGATCGAGGTCCAGGTGGACCCGGCGCTGCCGCCGTACGTGATGGTGGACGCCCACCGTCTCGAGGAGATCCTCCTCAATTACATGACCAACGCCATCCGGTATGCCCCGGGGCGGATCCTCCTGAAGGCCGGCATTTCGCCGCAATCGCCCAACGTGCTGGAGTGTGCGGTGCAGGACCATGGGCCGGGGTTTTCCGACGAGGAAAAGGACTCGCTCTTCGTCAATTTCACGCGCCTGTCGGACAACTCGACCATGAGCTCCTCGGGCACGGGCCTCGGGCTTGCCCTGTGCCGGCGGCTGGCGGACCTGATGGGCGGCAGCGTGGGCGTGGAGGGTGCGAAAGGGGCTGGGGCGCGGTTCTTCGTCCGCCTGCCGCTGATCGCGACGGAGGCGCCCAAGCCCGAGGTCCGATCGATCTTCAGCATCGCCCGCGCCCTGATCGTCGAGGATGCCGACTACAACACCTGGGCGTTCACGGCCGTCCTGTCCCACCTGGGGATCACCGTTTGCGACCGGGCGCGGGACGGCAGCGAGGCCCTCGGCCTCTTCCAGGACCGGCACTATGACCTGATCCTCCTGGACAGGCACCTGCCGGACATCGACGGCATCTCGGTCGCCCAAAAGATGAGGCAGATGGAGGAGAACCGGGCGCACACCCTGATCGTCTGCGTGAGCGCGTACAGCACGACCGAGGACAGGGACCGCTGCCTCGCGGCGGGCATGGACTACTTTGCCGGGAAGCCGCTCACCCCGGAAAAGCTCTCGCAGATCCTCCGGGAGGCCGGCGTGGGCTTCCGGCCGGCTCCGTCCCTGCAGCTCTCCCGCCCGGAGGGGGCAAAGAGGACCGTGAACACGAGCATGCTTGAATACCTCGCCAAGGGCTCCGACGGATCGCTCGCGCGGCAGATCGAGCGCTACGTCACCACGCTGCGGACGGCCGTGGAGGAATTGCGGGAGTCCGTCGACTCCGACGACATGGTCGGCACGAAGGCGAAGGCACACACGATCCTTGGAATGGCCAAGTATGTCGATTCCCAGGCGCTGGCCGACCTTGCAAACGCGGTGACGGCCGCCGCCCAGCGGAGGGACGCCACCGAGCTCGCCAGGCTGACGCAGCAGATCCGGGACACCACGGGCAGGCTCGCCGAGGAGCTCAATGGGGGCGGACCAGGGACGTAGTAAATCCCTTTTCCTGCGCCCAGCGCTCCATCTCGATCCGGGACGTGGTTCCGATGCGGCGCCCGATGTTGGCCCTGTGCTTTTCCACCATGTCCGTCGAGATCTTCAGGGTCTCGGCGATTTCCTGGTCGGAGCGCAGGTCCCCGATCATGCGGAGGACCTCGACTTGCCGGACCGAGAGCGTGCGGTCGAAGGACTGAAAGTCCTCCCAGCGGGCCCTCCTCGCCGACTCGAAGGTCTCGGAGAAGAAGGAAACGCCCTTTTGCACCTTCTCCAGGGCCAGCTGCACCTGGGCGACCGCGCCGGTGTTCTTGTCGATGAAGCCCTGGACCCGGGCCCGTTCGAGCCGGTACACCGTGTATGCGTTGCAGATCGACGAGAGCACCACGAACTTTGCCTTGGGCTGGATCTGCCGCGCCGCCTCGATCACCGCGAAGCCGTCTGCCTTGGGAAGCTCGATGTCGAGCAGGAGGAGATCGGGCTTCTTGCTCCTGACCAGCTCGATGGCTGCAAGCCCGTCCCCGGCCTCGGCAACCACGGGAAATCCCCGCTCGCGGCAGGCCCGGACGAGCAACTCACGGAAGATTTCCTGGTCCTCGACGACGAGAATTCTCACGCGCGACACTTTTGTCGCTCCACCCCAAAGTGCAAGGCCGCGCACGGCCTTTCGCGCCAGCCCGGTTCCCGCGCTATACGGCTTCCACATGCTCCCCCTGCTTCAGCGCGGAAATCACCGCGCACAGCAGCTCCGCGGGCTGGAAGGGCTTGGCAAGGAACTGGGCCCCCAGGTCCCTCATGTCGGAACTCTCCTCCTGGGATGCGTCGGAGCCCGTGAATACGAGGCGCACATCCGGGTTGAGCTTCCGAAGGGCGAGCCCGAGCCTCCTCCCGCACAGGCTCGCGGCCTGAAGATCCGAAACCACGACCGAGAACCGACCGGGGTCCTTCTGGAAGAGGGCGGCCCCCTCGAGGCCGTCGGCCACCGCCGCCGTCCGGTACCCGTATCGGTTGAGGACGGTCGCCGTCAGGTCGAGCACCTCCCGGCTGGCGTCGATGACGAGCACATTTTCGCCGTTGCCCTTCTCCGGCGCGGTCGCGGCCGGCCGGTCCTCGCCGGGAACGGAGTCGGTCACCGCGGGGAAGTAGACGCGGAAGCAGGTCCCGCTTCCGACCACCGAATCCACGTCCACGAAGCCCGTGTACCGGGTCACGATCCCGCGAACGGTGGGCAGGCCGAGGCCCGTGCCCATACCCTCGGGCTTGGTGGTGAAGAAGGGCTCCCAGATCCTTTCGCGGTCCTCGGGGCGGATCCCCGTGCCGGTGTCGGCGACCGTGATCATCACGTAGCTGCCGCTCCGTCCGGAGCGGACCAGGCGGGCCTGCTCCTCACTGAGGATGACATTCTCGGCGGAAATTTCCAGCTTCCCGCCCCGGGGCATCGCATCCCGGGCATTCACGGCAAGGTTGAGCAGGACCTGATGCAGGTGGGTGCCCTGGGCCTTGACCATCCACAGCCCGTCCGCGGACTTCTCGAAGAGCTCGACGGAGGGCGGGAAGGTGTCCCGGATCACCGATCCGATCTCCCGGATTGCGTCGTTTACGTTGAAGGCCTGCGCCGTCGAGGGGGTCCCCTGCATGAACGAGAGAAGCTGGCGCACGAGGCTTGCCCCGCGGTCCGCGCTCTTCTCCAGGGTTGCCATGATCCTGATCTGGCCCGGCTCCCGCAGGTCGTGCTTGAGGAGCCCCAGAGCCATGATGATCGGGGTCAGGACATTGTTCAGGTCGTGGGCAATCCCCGCCGCGAGCAGGCTGATGCTCTCCATCCGCTGCGCGCGGTACAGCTGTTCCTCGAGCTGGCGCGTCCCCGTGAGGTCATTGCCGATGCTGAGCTGCGCGAGGGGGCGCCCGTCCCGGTCGCGAACGAGGGTCCGCCGAAAATCGAAGGTCACCGTCCGCCCGTCCTTGGCGGTCAAGGCCATCTCGCCGCGCCACTCCCCCTTCTCGCTGGTCGTGCGCGTCGCCGCATAAAGCGCCGAGGACACCTCGGCGCCTGCAAACGACTTGAGCCTGCGGCCGATCACCTCGCGTGCCTGCCAGCCGAGCAGCTGCTCGGCTGCGCGGTTCCAGAAGCTGATCCGGCCGTCCGGCTCCTCCACGATGATGACGTCGAGGGCCTGCTCGAGCATCTCGGTCTGGGAGCCGCACTGGCGTTCCATCTGCCGGGCGCGGGCCCTGTCCTCGCGGTGGGCGACCGCCCTCCGGATCGCCGGGACCAGGAGCTGCGTCCGATCCTTGAAGAGGCAGTCGGCCGCGCCCGCCAGGAACGCATTGAGCGCGGACTCCTCGTCGACGGAGGAAGCCAGGAAGATCAGCGGAGTCTCGGGCGACATCTGCTTCACGAGATCGAGGGCGGCCATGCCGCTTGCGCCGCCGATCTTCAGGTCGGAAAGAACGACGTCAAAATTGGCCGACCGCAGCAGGATCAGGCCGACCTTTGAGATGTCGGCGCACGCGAAGATCTCCGCATCCGGCCACGCGTCCAGGAGATGCCGCCTTGTGGAGGCTGCATCGCCGGCGTTGTCCTCTAGGTGCAGAATTCGCATTTCGAACGTGGAGATTACCCCGGCGCGGGTTCCAAGGCGCGACCCAAATGTTCCGGAAATCCCTACCCTCCTGTTAAAACCTCCATCGGCTTTGACTGTCTTCAAAGAACGCGCAGCCTTGTAGACCGGCATGAAGCAGTCCTCCTCCACCGAACCCCATTCGAACGCGTCCGCACGCTCCACGGCCACGCAGGCGGTGAGGTTTGTGCGCCGCCCCCTTGTCCTTGCGATCGTCCTTGTGGCGCTCGCTGCCGCCGTCTTTTTCGGGGTGCGGTTCCTTGGGTTCGTTTTTTCCCATGAGGAGACCGACGACGCCCAGGTGGAGGGCGACATCAGCCCGGTCCTCCCGCGGACTTCCGGCTATGTCGCCCGTGTGCTGGTGGCGGACAATGAGCGGGTGTCCGCCGGCCAGGCCCTCGTCGAAATCGATCCCGACGAACTGGACCTGAGGGTGGGGCAGGCTGTGACGGCCCAGGAGGCAGCCCAGGCCGGCCTCAGGACCGCCGAGGCCTCGCTGGAGGCATCCCGCGCCGCCGTGGAGGTCGCCAGGGCGAACGTCGTGGCCGTCCGGGTGCGCCGCGACAAGACTGCCTCGGATTACAGCCAGGACCAGGGACTCGCCGCGGGCGGGGCCATCACCGACCGCCAGCTGAGCGACTCGCGGGCCGCCAAAGATGCCGCCGCGGCCCAGCTAGCCATGGCGGAAAGGGAGGCCGAGGCGGCGGTTGCGCAGGCGGATGTGGCCGGGGTGAAGGTGGCGGCGGCACGCGCGCAGGCGGCCGAACAGGCGGCGGCCCTCGGCCTGTCGAGGTTGCTACGGACGTACGCCACGGTCACGGCCCCGATATCCGGGCTGGTCGCGCACAAGGACGTCGAGCCGGGGCAGCTCGTGCAGGCGGGCCAGACGCTCCTTTCGATCGCCTCCGACACCGGTGTGTGGGTCGTGGCAAACTTCAAGGAGACCCAGCTCACCCACATCCGGCCGGGCCAGCCCGTGACATTCACGGCGGACAGCTATCCGGGGGTGGTGTTTCGCGGCAGGGTGGACTCCATCGCCGGGGCGACCGGGGCGCGGTTTGCGCTTCTGCCGCCCGACAACGCGACGGGAAACTTCGTAAAGGTGACGCAGAGGGTCCCCGTGAAGATCGTGCTCGACGGGAGCCGGGCCGACCGGCGCGTGCTGAGGCCGGGAATGAGCGTGGACGCAATCGTGGCGATCAAGGAGTAGCGATGGCGGAGCAAGGCTTCCGAAAGCTCATCATCACCATCACGGTGATCAGTGCGACGGTCATCGAGCTGATCGACACCTCGATCGTCAACGTGGCCCTGTCCGACATGAGCGGGAACCTCGGGGCGACGCTCGAGGACGTCGCATGGGTCATCACCGCCTATGCCATAGCAAACGTGATCATCATCCCGATGACGAGCTTCCTTGCGGCCCGGTTCGGCCGCCGCCGCTACTACCTCAGTTCCATCCTGCTCTTCACGGCGGCGTCCATCGCCTGCGGACAGGCGCACAGCATCTGGGAGCTGGTCGCCTTCCGCTTTGTGCAGGGTATCGGGGGCGGCGCCCTGCTTTCCACGTCCCAGGCGATCCTCTTCGAGACGTTCCCCTTGAAGCAGCGCGGCCTGGCCGCGGCGCTCTTCGGGATGGGCGTCTTCATCGGTCCGACCATCGGTCCGACCGTGGGAGGTTGGATCATCGACAGCTACTCCTGGCCGTGGATCTTCTACGTGAACCTTCCGATCGGGCTCGGTGCGGCCCTGCTCTCCTGGCTCTATGTCCGAGAGCCGGCGAGCGCCCGCCGGGCCGACAAGATCGACTGGGCCGGGATCCTGCTCCTGGTCGCCGGACTTGGGTCCCTCCAGATTGTGCTGGAGCGCGGGGAGACCGAGGACTGGTTTTCCACAAGCTACATCACCGTGCTGGCCGTGGTGGCCGCCGTATGCCTCACCTCCTTTGTCGTCTGGGAGTATCTGGCGGAGCACCCTGTCGTGGACCTCAGGGTCCTGCGCAGCCGGACCCTGGCCGCCGCCGCCATGCTCACCTTCGTCCTGGGGTTCGCGCTGTTCTCGACGGTCTTCATCGTGCCGATCTTTGTGCAACGGCTGCTCGGCTTCGATGCCATGCAGACGGGGATGCTCTTCCTTCCCGGAGCCTTTGTCGCCATAGCCATCATGCCCCTGATCGGGCAGGCGATCGGCCGGGGCGTCCCGCCGCAGATGCTCGTCGTGTGCGGTTTCGGGATCGTTGCCATGTTCGCATTCCTGCTGGGCAACCTCAACCTGTCGGCGGGTGCGCACGACTTCTTCTGGCCCGTGATCCTCCGCGCGATCGGGCTGAGCATGATGGCGGTGCCGCTGACCCAGGTGGCCGTTTCCGGCCTCCCCCTGCGCGACATCCCGCAAGGGGTGGCCCTCAACAACATGATGCGCCAGCTCGGCGGCTCCTTTGGGATCGCATTCATCAACACCTACCTGGACCACCGGCTTGCGATCCACCGCTCGGTCCTGGTGAGCAACCTGAACGCGGGCCATCCCGCAACCGCCGCCCGACTCCGTGGTTTCGCCCTCGGGATGCAGGCCCATGGGGCCTCGACGTGGCAGGCGTCCCGCCAGGCCCTCGGGCTGCTCGAGCTTTCGGTGGAGCGCCAGGCAAGCCTGCTGAGCTATCTCGACGCGTTCCATCTTGTCGGCATGATCTGTCTGTGCTGCCTCCCCATCATCCTGCTCGCTGGCCGGCCCTCCAAGATAAGCGGGGCCGCGGCGGTTGCGGCCGCCGATTCCCACTAACCCCATGAGAACCCTGATTGCCCTCCTGTTGTGTTGCCCGGCGCTCGCGCTGCGGCCCTGCTCCGCGGCTTCCGGGCCCGTCCCCGGCCCGCTCACCCTCGGGCAGACAATCGACGCGGTTCTCGCGCAGTATCCGTCGCTGGAGGCGGCACGGGCAGCCGTCGATGCTGCGGCGGGCCGGACGGCCCGGAGCGACGCCAGCCGCGGCCTCCAGGCGACCCTCGGTGGCGGCTACACCTACATGTCCCTCCGTCCGTATGTGGCGATTGGCAATCTCGCGCTCTATGAGACCGTCCAGGACAACTATGGCGCCACCCTGACCCTGCGCCAGCTCCTGACCGATTTCGGAAGGACCGACGCGGCTGTCGAGCTCGCGCGGTCGGGCGAGATCACCGCCCGCGATGCCCTGACGGAGGTCCGCATCCAGCTTGGGTACGAGGCGATCCAGGGCTTCTACGGGACTCTCCTGCTCCGGGAGTCGGTGGGGGTTGCCGAGGACGACATCCGGGCCCTGGAGGAGGCGCTGCGCATTTCCGAAAAGAGGTTTGCGGGCGGGACGGCGACAAAGTTCGACCTGCTCACGACCCGGGTGCACCTGGCGGCTGCCAGGAACCGGCTGGCCGACACCCGCGCGTCGCTGGAAAAGCAGGAGGCGTTGCTCCGGCAGCTCCTCGGACGCGATCCGGGTTCGCCGCTCGAACTTTCGGGCGATTTTGGCGCCGACTTTCAGGTCCCCGACGTCTCCGAGGCCATCGCCGAGGGCCTCCGGGAACGGCCGGAGATGAAACTGGCGAAGGACGCCGAGGAGACCGCGCAGCTGCGGCTGTCGGCGGCCGAGCGCGAGGACCGGCCGGTCGTCGCCGCCCAGGCCACGGGAGGCGTCGCCAACGGATATCTGCCGGACATGTATGACAGGAAGGGTTACGTGACCGCGGGCGTCACCGTCTCGGTGCCGATCCTCACGGGCGGACGGACCGCCGGCGAAAAGGCCGAGGCCCGCGCCGACCTCCGCGCCGCCTTGGCGGACGGGAGCGAAGCCGGACGCCAGGTCGCCACCGACGTGGAAAGCGCTATTGCCGACCTGAAGGCCGCGAAGGCGCGCCTGGACAACGCCGACACGCTTGTGTCGCAGGCCCGCGAGGCGCTCGCGCTCGCCCGCTCGCGCTATTCCAACGGCGTGGTCACTAACTTTGAGCTGCTCGATGCCCAGAGCGACGAGCATTCCTCGGAGCTGTCCAGGCTTCAGGCCCGCTACGATTGCACGCTTGCCCGCCAGGCCGTGGCCCGGGCCTCCGGTCTTCCCCCGTCGCCGTGACCCGCCCGGTCAGAGCGTCGGCATGAGCGGCCCGTCGGAGATGACGAACACGACGTTGCCGGTGTTGGCCTTGTTCTCGGGCAAGATCGAAAACTGGAGGACGCCATCCTGGGGATTGATCGAGGAACCGAAATTCTGACCCTTCATGCTGCCGATCAGTTGGTCGCGCTTTCCGGAATTGGTCTCCGAGTAAATGTTCACGACCACGCTGAAAGCGGAACTGATCTGGAAATACAGGGGGGTTCCCTGCTGGGCGGGGATGTCCTGGCTTGCGCTCTCGTCGGGAGCAGGGGTTCCCTTTCCGACATGCAGGTTGAAGGTCGCGGGAAACTGGATCGGGTCGTCGCCGGCGGAGAGCCGGCTCGGGCCGGCCAGGGAAATGGCGAGGGCTGCCGCGGCAACCCAAAGGAACGTTCGTGATAGGCGCATAGTCGTTGGCAAAAATGGTAGAATTACTTATTTCCCGTAGCTACCCATTAGCTGTAGTTTTTAGCAAGATAAGTTTGAAGATTCCCTTCCTCCTTGCCGGGACCCGGGTGCGGCCTATACCAACGTCCAGCCCTCGCATGAAGACGATGACGATCCACCCGGCCGGCCACCCGCCTTCGCGGGGGGCCTACAGTCCCGGGGTGAAGGTGGAGCTTGCCGGCGGCGGAACCGTTCTATTCGCAACTGGACAGCTGGCCGTGGACACGGACGGCAGGGTGGTGGCACCGTTCGAGGCGACCGCCCAGACCGAGTATGTCTTCAAGCTGATCGGGTCGATCCTGGCCGAGGCCGGGATGAATTTTTCGAATGTCGTGCGGACCCAGACGTTCTTGACCAACATGGCCGACTTCGAGAGGTTTTCCGAGGTGAGGAATCGGTACTTTGGTGCAGCCCGACCTGCAAGCACCTTGCTCGAGGTCAAGGGTTTAGCCAAGGAAGGCTGCTGCGTTGAAATCGAAGTGACGGCAATGAAATGAGCCGGGATTCGGCCACGGCGTTTCCCCTCTGCGAGGCCGACGATGCGACCTTCTGGCCGTGGTTCTCCTCGCCCGGGTTCGCCTCCTGGCCGGACAAGGGGCGAACCGTGGTTGTGCTCCCGCTGGCCGGATTGATGGACTGGGGCCTCGGCCATCCTCTCGACGCTGAGGAAACCGTCCTCCTCGATGTGCTGCGGCGGGCATCCCAGGCCCGTCGCGCAGGCCTCCCGCTTCTCGTCCTACCCCCGCTGCGCTATCTCTTTGGCGCGGAACAGGGATGCGCCTTCGGCCTCGACGCGGCTGCCGCGCACGCGCAGATCGCGGAGGTGGTGGCCTCGATCGCCGCATCGGGCTTTGGCCGGATCGTCTTGTTGAATTCAAGCCCTTGGAACGAGGAGATCTGCGCCGCGGCTTCGCGCGACCTTCGGATCCAGCTCGGAGTGAAGATCTTTCGTATTTCCCTGAGCTCATTGGGGTTGGATTTCCACCCTGGCCGCAGTCCGGACCGGCGCCTGGTACAAACGGTGGTCACCGCGATCACGGGCCGGATGCCCGCAACACCTCCAGATGGCGCGGAAGCCGGGCATTGGGGTGGCTGGGGGGAGGAGAGCGCCGGGCCCCTGGGCGGATCCCCGGTGGAGTTCGGGCAGGCCAGAAGGGACGGCGCTGCGGCCCTCCACGCGGCCGGTACCCGGCTTGAATCCCTATTGGCGGAGATTGCAGGGGGCTGCACTTCGCCCGCTGCACCCGGGGATGCGGGTTCTACCATGCCTCCGCCCTCCCATGCCAGCCGCCGACTGGCCGGCATGACCTTGGATGAAATCCGGGGCCTTCCCGACAAAGACAAGGCTTTGGTGATCCTTGTCACGGGTGCGATCGAGCAGCATGGACCGCACCTTCCGGTCGCGGTGGACTCCCTGATGGGCCAGGTTTGGCTTTCGCTGGCCCTCGCAAAGCTGCCGGCCGGGGCCCCCTGCTATGTCGCGCCGCCCATAACCATCGGCAAGAGCAACGAGCACACGGGCTTCCCAGGCACATTGATGATTTCCAAGGAGACGCTGCGCGAACTCCTCCTGGCGGCTGCCCGTCAGGTCCATGCCTGGGGTTTTAGGAAACTTGCCGTGATCAACACCCACGGCGGAAACACCGCGGTGGTCGTGACAACGTTGCGCGAGATCCGCAGGAATCCGGGCCTTCGGGCGGACCTGATCCGCACGGTCGAGGACCTTGGGATCTCCAGGCAGGAGGCGGCCTTTGGAATGCACGCCGGAGAGGTCGAGACGTCGTGGATGCTGGCAGTCGCCCCGTCGCTTGTGGACTTTTCGCGGGCGGTCCTTGAGTACCCTGCGCGCCTGGAGGATCCCGGCGAGGTCCGCCCCGAACTCGCCCCGGCCACGTTTGGCTGGACGACCCGCGACCTTTCGGCATCCGGCGTTCTCGGGGATGCCACGGCTGCCACCCGGGACAAGGGGGAGCGCTGGCTGGAGGTCCGCGCCAGCGCCCTGGCAAAGGCGATCCTGGCAGCATGTTGAAAAACGACGACCAGACCCACCCCGGGAAGGCGGAAGGCACCGCCTGGAAGATTCTCCTGGCGCTGAGCGCGTCCCATATGATCAACGACACGCTCCAGTCGCTGATCCCCGCCATCTATCCCCTGATCAAGTCCTCCTTCCATCTGAACTTCACGCAGGTGGGCCTGATCACGCTCACGTTCCAACTCACAGCCTCCCTGCTGCAGCCCTTTGTCGGCATGATCGCCGACCGCCGCTCGCATCCGTATGCGCTGCCGCTGGGGATGGCCTGCACCCTCATTGGCTTTGTTCTCCTGGCGTCCGCCGGCAGCTTCGACCTGATCCTTGTGGCGGTCTCCGTCGTCGGCATGGGCTCCTCGGTCTTTCATCCCGAGGCCTCGCGTCTGGCAAAGATGGCTTCGGGAGGGCGCCACGGCCTGGCCCAATCTGTCTTTCAGGTGGGGGGAAACTTTGGGATGTCGCTCGGGCCGCTTCTGGCCGCGCTCGTCCTTGCGCACGGGGGCCGCTCCCACATCCTCTGGTTCACCCTGCTTGCGTTTTCCGGGATTGTCCTGCTGTCGCGGGTGGGCGGCTGGTACCGGAGGCGGCTCGCAAGGAACCTTGCAAGCGGGGCGCCGTGCGACGCGGTCCAGAGGCATTCCCTGCCGCGCAGGAGGGTCGTGATCTCCGTGGCTGTGCTGGTCCTGCTGATTTTCTCGAAGCTTTTCTACCTGGCCAGCATGGGGAGTTATTACATCTTTTACCTGATGGACCGGTTCCACCTGCCGGTCCAGCGGGCCCAGGTGCTTCTGTTCGTCTTCCTTTTCTCCGTGGCAGCCGGAACGATCCTTGGCGGGCAGTTTGGCGACCGGTTCGGCAGGAAGCGGGTCATCTGGATCTCCATCCTTGGAGCAGCGCCGTTCACCCTCCTCCTGCCCCACGTCGGCTTGGAAGGGACCGTCGCGCTCTCCGTGGTCATCGGGCTGATCCTGGCCTCCGCCTTCCCGGCGATCCTTGTCTACGCCCAGGAGCTGATCCCGGGGAGGGTGGGCCTTGTGGCCGGGCTGTTCTTCGGCTTTGCGTTCGGAATGGGCGGAATCGGGTCAGCCGTGCTTGGCCGGCTGGCCGACCGCACCAGCATCGAGCACGTTTTCCAAGTCTGCGCGTTCCTTCCGCTCATGGGGTTTGTGGCGGCATTCCTCCCCAGCCTGGAGAGGAAATGATTGCCGCGCCCCCGGCGCTCACGTTCGAGAATTCGCAGCCATCCACGTCGTCGAGGAGCAGGGCGGGTCGGCCGTCCCTTGTGTCACAGTCGAACCGGACGTGGTCGAGTGCCAGGTTGGCCGCATGCCTGGCATAAAGGCCGTAGGACGGAAGCACCCCGAAGCTGCCCGGCTCGGGATAGCCCTTCTCCAGTTCCGGGACCTCGCGTTTCGACTGAGCCAGCGTCCCGCCGCCCAAAAAGCGGATGTGGATGTCGCCCAGGCTGACGCCGGTGATCCTCGAGCCCCGAAGACCCGCAATCAGGATCCCCTGCTCGGCCGTCACGCCCTCCGCCACCACGTGCGTGATGCTCACCCGTTCCATTCGCGCCAGCGGGGTGCCGGCGGGGCCGCGCAGCCGGGCTCCGATCCTAAGGAAAATCGGCGCGTTCACGATGTCCCTCATCGCAAGGTTCGTGATCGAGACGTTTTCCAGGTCGCCGCCGTCCACCGTCTCCAGCGCCAGTCCGCGGCAGTACTCGAAGACGCAATTGGAGACGACGATGTTCCTGAAGCCGCCGTTCGACTCGGTGCCGAACTTGATCCGTCCCGTGGGGTACTTCTGCCCGCGGCGTCGGGTCCCGTCCAGCATCGTGCCCTCGTCAAAGCCGCTGACTTCGCAGTTGGTGATCGCGACGTTCTCCGTCGGCCTGGCGAAGCCGAGGGCGTAGGAGCTCTTCAGGCAGATGCCGTCGTCCAGAGGCGAGTTCACCGAGCAGTTCGAGATCCGGACGTCGCGGCAGCAGTCGATGTCCATGCCGTCCCGGTTGGTGTCAATCCGGAGATTGTCGATGGTGAGCGAATCCGCCGCCGTTGCGAGGATTCCAAACCAGCCCCCGCGGGCGATTGTGAAGTCGCGGAGGACGACCTTGCGGCAGTTCTTGAGGGCGATCGCCTTGTTTCCCAGGTTGGGGTGCCCGCGGATCCAGTCCCGCGCGAGACCGGGGCCGAAGATGCGGCCGGTTCCCACGATTCCGATGTTCTCCGCGTCCTCGGCCCAGAGGAGGCTGTTGTGCCAATGGCTGTGGCCAAAATCCTGGTAGCGCAGCCGGTCACCCCAATCATTGGGTTCCGCCGGATCGTAGGCATTGTCGTCGCTGGAAGCCTCGATCACGGATCCGGGCTCGAGGTCGAGGGTCACGTTGCCGAGCAGGCGGATCGACCCGGAGAGGTAGGTGCCGGCGGGCACAACGACTGTGCCGCCACCGGCCGCATGGGCTGCGGAAATCGCCCGGTTGATCGCGGGGCTGTCGAGGGTTCGTCCATCGGCCACCGCGCCATAGGTCCGGACGTCAAACTCGGCGCCGCCGGCGCGGGCCGCCACCGGCAGAAGCAGGCCAAGCACAAGCCTCAGGGGAAAATGTGGGGTTGGCACCCGGCTCACCTTGGCCGTCCGCCCAAGAACTGCAACACCCTGCTAGTGTTGTGTCTCGCAATTGACGACGCATCTTCCGGCCGCTTTTTGTCCTGGGCAGCGTTGCAGAAGCGGGGGATAGCCCCGGTGGGGATACCCCCCACTTCCGCGCCTTGCCCAGAACAAAAATCGACTCGGCATCTGCATCGTCAATTGCGATACACAACACTAGGGGGAAGTCCGGGCCTTGCCGCCGACGTGCCGGCCGCTGGCGCGCAACTCGGCGGCCACAGCGCCAAGAATGAGGGCGTTGGCTTCGATCTGGCGGGCGGCGGCGCGGGCCAGCAACTTTTGCCTTAGCTCCCGTGGAAGCCGAACACGAACCTTACAGCGGTTGGAAGGCATGAAAGGAAACCGTTACCAACCGTTACCATCAGTCAATAGCAATCCCGCGGCCTTGGAACTGCTGCTTGGAATTCCGGCGGAATCCGGTAAAAGTCCGGAAATGTCGAAGCGAGGCCGGGTCTACACCAACCAGAGCGTTTCCTTCCCGCCGGGTTTGCTGGCGAAGGCAAAGGAACGGGCGCGAAGGCTTGGGCTGGCGTTCAGCGCGTATGTCCAAAAGTGCGTCGAACGCGATCTGGAGGAGGGCGGGAGCATCGTCTTCTCGGAGCGGGAGGAGCCCGCCCGGGCGGCGGCCGAGGAGGCCGGACCCGTGGCCCCGCCACCCAAGGCCCGGCAGCGCGGCAGGAGCTGACCGGTTCAGGCCTTCGCCTCGAGCACGGCCCGGAAGATCTCGACCGAACGGGCGAGCTCCCCGGCGGTCGCGTTGAGCGGCGGCAGAAGGCGGATGAAGTTGCTTCCGGCGGCGGGCGCGAGCAGGCCGCGCTCGCGAAGCGCGGCGACATACGGGGCCGGGTCGCCGGTCATCTGGAGGCCCACCATGAAGCCGTGGCCGTGCACGCCGCGGACCTGCGCGGGAAAGTCCTGCGCCAGCCTTGCGAGCGACTGGATCCAGGGGATGGACTCCTTCGTGACGTGGGCGAGAAGCCTCTCGCGCTCGATCACATCGAGAACCGCGAGCCCGGCCGCGCAGGCGAGGGGAGTCCCCCCGAAGGTCGTTCCGTGCGAACCGGGGTGAAACAGGTCGGCCGACGTTTCGCCCACCCACACCGCGGCAATCGGAAAGCCGCCCCCGAGCCCCTTGGCCATGCCGATTGCGTCCGGCCGGACGCCGGCGTGCTCGAAGGCAAAAAACCGGCCGGTGCGGGCGATCCCGCACTGGACTTCGTCGAGAAGGAGCAGGAGGTTGTGCTTGTCGCAGAGGCGCCGCAGCCCGGCCAGGAACTCCGGCGTGCACGGGTTGATTCCCCCCTCGCCCTGGATCGTCTCCACAAATATGGCCGCGGTCGCCTCATCGACGAGGTCGGCAAAGCTCTGGAGGTTGTTGAGCTCCCCATGGACAAACCCGGGAACCAGCGGGCGGAAGCCCTTCTGGATCTTCTCCTGCGGGGTGGCGCTCATGCCGCCAAAGGTCCGCCCGTGGAATGCCATCTTTGCCGAGATGACCTTGTAGCACCTGCCTTCCTCGCCGCCCGACTTTCGGGCGCCGTGCAGCCGCGCCAGCTTGAGAAGCGTCTCATTGGCTTCCGCGCCGCTGTTGCAGAAAAACACCCTGCCGGGTCCGGCATAGCCCACGAGGCGGCGGGCGAGCTCGGCCTGGTTCGGATTGCGGAAAAGGTTGCTCGTGTGGATGAGCTCCCCGGCCTGGCGCCGCACGGCCTCGACCCAATGGGGGTGGCAGTGCCCTAGCGCCGTGACGGCCAGGCCCGAGGTGAAGTCGAGATAGGCGTTGCCCTGGTCATCCCAGACCCGCGAGCCGCTCCCGCGCACGAGGGTGAGGGGCGCGCGGGCGTAGTTCTTGAGCACGTGCGCGTCGTAGAGATCGGCCGCGCTGGTGCGGATGAGGGAGGGGAGGGTCACGGATTGGGGAGACTGTCAGAGCACGATCTCGGTTCCAATGCCCGTGTCCGTGAAGATTTCGAGGAGGAGGCTGTGGGCGAGCCGGCCGTCGATCAGGTGGACGCGCTGGACGCCCTCCTCCAGCGCACGGACCGCGCTGGCGATCTTCGGGCGCATGCCCTTGTCGATCACGCCCCGCTTCCGAAGCTCGTCAACCTGGCCGATCTTCAGCGTGGAAATGAGCGAGGCTGGGTCGGGCGGCGACGCGAGAAGGCCGGGGACGTCGCTCATGTAGACAAGCCGGCGGGCGCGAAGCGCGCTCGCCACCCGGCCTGCGACCACGTCGGCGTTCACGTTGTAGGGCTTTCCGTCGAGGCCGGCCGCAACCGGGGAGATCACGGGGACAAAGCCCTCCGCGATCTCCTTCTTGATCAGCTTGACCTTGACCTCGATCACCTCGCCGACGTACCCCAGGTCCACGGCGTTCCCGTCGTCATCCTTCTCCAGCTTCTGGCAGACGAGCACGCTGTCGCCGGGCATTCCCTGCGGCCTGCCCCGGGCGGCGGACAGGGCCGCGCAGACGTCCTTGTTCACCACCTCGTCCAGGGTCTGCTTGACAATGGCGATGGTGGCTTCGTCCGTCACGCGCAGGCCGTTGATGAAAGTTGCCTTGAGGCCCGAGGTCTCCATGGCGCGGGTGATGGCCTTCCCGCCGCCGTGGACGACGACGACGTTGATGCCCACCGCGGCGAGGAACGCGATGTCGGCCGCGACCCGCGTCCGGACCGTTGCGTCCGGGTCATCCATGAAGCTTCCGCCGTACTTCACGACGAATGTGGACCCGCGGAAGTCCTGGACGTAGGGCAGCGCCTCCAGAAGGACCTTCGCCTTGGCGGTGACTTCCTCGACGTTCATCAATGCGCCAAAAATGGAGGAAGGGCCGCTGCCGGCGGCAGCGGAATGCGAAGCAGGGAGGAAACGAGGTTCACCATGGATCGGTTGCTGAAAATGTTTAATGCGCTCGCGGCGAAAATTTCCATAAGATTCTTGAGCAAAGTAAAAATACGCTTTCCTCCGCAGCCAGTCCCGCGCAGGTTTCAAGACCCTGCGAGCGTGCCAAGCACCAACCTGACCTTCCCCAACACCGCGGCCCACCGGGCATGGCTCGCCGCACATGCGGCCCTCCCCGAGGGCTTCCGGGTCGGCACGACGCGCTTCGACTTCACGCCGCGCGAGGCGCCCAAGCCGGCCGCGATGACGATCACCCTGATCGCGCTCGACCGGCCGTCGCCAGGCTTCGCGGCGATGTTCACCCGCAACGCGTTCCCGGGCGCGCCGGTGGTGATCGGCCGGCTGCGCCTGCGCGAGGAGGCGATCGGCGCGATCGTCGTGAACAACAAGATTTCAAACGTGTGCGCCCCCGCGGGCGTGGAGGCCTCGGAGAGGGTCTGCGCCGAGACGGGACGCCTTCTCGGGTTCGAGCCAACCCAGGTCCTGCCGTCCTCGACCGGCGTGATCGGGTGGGGGCTGCCGGCGGATGCGATGGTCGCGGCGCTCCCCCGTGCGGTGGCCGCGCTGGCGGGTGGGTCGGTGATGCCGGCCGCCGAGGGGATCGTGACGACGGATCTCTATCCCAAGGTGCGCCGGGCCGGGGTCGCGGGAGGGTGCCTCCTTGGGATCGCCAAGGGGGCGGGGATGATCGAGCCCAATCTGGCGACGATGCTCGTGTACCTGCTCACCGACCTGCAGGTGCCCCGGTCGGATCTTCGGGTCATGCTTCCGCGGGCGGTGGACGCCAGCTTCAACGCCATCAGCGTGGACAGCGACACCAGCACCTCCGACACGGTGTTCCTTCTCTCCTCCGGCCGCGTTCCCTGTCCCAACCTCGGGGAGTTTGAGAGGGCCCTCCACGTCGTCTGCCGCGACCTTGCCGAGGATGTGGTCCGGAACGGGGAGGGCGTGCGCCATGTGATCCGCGTGGAGGTCAGGCATGCTGCGAGCACGGTGCTGGCCCGCACCCTGGGGAAGGCGATCGTCAACGCACCCCTGTTCAAGTGCGCGGTCGCCGGAAACGACCCCAACGTCGGGCGCCTGGTCCAGGCGGTCGGCAAGCACGTGGGAGCGCAGGCCAGGGGAACGGACCTGTCGCGCCTGACTCTTCGCATGGGCGGCGTCGAGATCTTTGCCAACGGATCGTTTCAACTAGACCCGGCCAAGGAGGCGCTGCTGGTCGCCCACCTCCGGGGGGCCGAGCTCTACGAGAGCGCCCCGCCCAGGAACGGGGTGTTCTCCCCTCCGATTGACTTCCCGCGGCACGAGCGCTGCGTGGAGATCGAGGTGGACCTCGGCAACGGCGCGGCAGCGGCGACGGTCCTCGGCGGCGACCTGACGCACGAATACGTCAGCGAGAACGCGGACTACCGCAGTTGAAATTTGGGTATTGGGCGAAGGCAGCCTGGGCGCATGCCTTCGCCTTCGCGCGGCCATGCGGGTTCGCATCCTTGCGAGGTACTGTGTTTGCTCTCGTCAGTTGTGCGGAATGACAGGCTCAAGGAAGAGTCTGGGTGACCAATCGCGGATGGCGTCAAGTCTGGGCTCGGTGCGGGTAAGGCAGGCCGATACGCTTCACCCGACCAGCTTCCGGCCCCTCCCACTTATCGGTTCTCGTGGACCACCGTCGCGGGAGGAAACCCGTTGAAGTAGGTGGCGGAGGCGTGGCTGTAGGCGCCGATATTCTCGCTGTAGACGAAGTCGTCCCGGTCCAGGTCGGGGAGGTTCTCGGCCATCGAGACCACGTCGAGCGCGTCGCACGTCGGGCCGAAGACCGAGCAGATCTGGGTCCTGCCCTTCTTGAAGGCCCGGACCGGGTACTTGCAGTGGTCGAAGATGACGCCGGAATAGGTGTGGTAGACGCCGTCGTTGATGTAGTAGCACGTCTTGCCGTCGCGGACGGCCTTTCCGATGACTTTCGCGACGACGTAACCGGCCGATGCGGCCAGGAAACGCCCGGGCTCGGCAAGGATCTGGATGTCGGAGGGAAAGAGCCGGTCGAGCTCGCCATTGATCACCTTGGCCAGTTCGCGGAAGGGCTTCACGGACGCGTCGTACGGGGCAGGGAAGCCGCCGCCGATGTCGATCAGGTTCATCTTCGTGTAGCCCCGGTCCCGGGCTTCCTGGAACACGCCGGCCGCCAGGTGGAGAGCCTGCACGTAGTTCTCGAAATTGGTCGTCTGGCTTCCCACATGGAAACTGATGCCCTCCACGACAAGGCCGGCCTTGTCGGCCGCCAGGATCAGGTCCACCGCCTCGCCCGGGGCGGCGCCGAACTTGGACGAAAGCTCCACCATGGCGCCGGTGTTCGGAACCTTCAGGCGGAGCGCTAGGCCGGCATTCGGGGCGTGCCGGCGGATTTTCCTGACCTCCTCCAGGTTGTCGAACGTGACGAGGGGCTTGTACTGGTTCAGCTCTTCCAGGGTCTCGACCGGCTTGGTGGGGTTGGCGTAGATGATCTTGTCCCAGATCCACGCCTGTCGCTCCCGGGCCGGCAGATGCTTGATGTTCTCGTGAACGATCATGAACTCCGGCATCGAGGCCACGTCGAAGCTGGCCCCCTCAAGGAAAAGCGTCCTCACGATCGCAGGGTCGGGATTCGCCTTGACCGCGTAGTACACCTGGACCCGCGGCAGGTAGCGCCGAAACTGGCGGTAGTTTTTCCGCAGCTCGTCGTGGTCGATCACGAACAGGGGCGTGCCGTGTTCCCGCGCCAGCTGCTTGAGTCGCGCCCGAGTCACCATGTAGCCTAGTCGCTGTCGCCGATCAGGAAGTTCTGGAACTGCCACGGGTCCTTCGGGTCGAGGTCCGGGCGGTTGAAGCCCTGGAACGCCTGGACCCGGCCCTCGAGGGGGGTCCAGTCCGACGACTTGGAGATGAACCTCCCCAGGTAGGGCTTGGAAATGCCGAGGATGAAGTCGTGCGGGAGGTCATCCGGCACGCAGACACCCTTCTCCGGGTTCTCCATCATCCACATCGACGCAGCCACGACGGAGATCGCGACCTGCATCGTCGTCGCATTCTGGTGGGGGACCAGGCGGCGCGACTCCTCGATGCTCAGGTCGCTGCCGATCCACCACGAGTTGTAGGCGTGACCCATCAGCAGCGCCCCCAGGATGTCGGACCCGCCGGTGATCTCGTCGTTCATGATCCGCTGGTTCTCAACCAGGCGGTAATCATAGCCGCGAAGCTCGTTCAGCGAGGCGATGGCGCAATCGCAGGGACAATAGGCGTAGTGGACCGTGGGCCGATAGACGGCGCGGCCCTTCTCCCAGACGGTGAGCTTGTCCGAGATGGTGAATGCCTCGCCGTGGCGGACCACCATTCCCTGGATGCGATAGTCGGGCACCCAGGAGCGGACCCATGTGTTGATGCCCATACGCGCGAGGCAGATCTGGTTGCGCGGTCCGTCCTTGTGGCGGTAGGCGTGTCGGGGGAGCTTCTTCTCGTGGGTTCCCCAGCCCATCTCGGAGGTGGTCGTGCCCTCCTCGCGGAAACCCTCGATGCTCCAGGTATTGACGAACTCGTCCACCTGCTTGGGCTGGTCGGTCACCTGGGTGTCGCGCTCGCTGCAGTGGATCACCTTCACCCCAAGGCGCCGCGCCAGGTGGTTGAATTCCCGGCCGTCGATGAGACCGCGGATTTCCTCGGCGGCCCGGCCCTTGGCCTTGCGGTCGCCAATCAGGCTCTCGCCGATGTCGATCAGGCCCTGCTTGGTGAAATGGGAGATGAGGCCCGGGTTCGCCCCGTGCTCGATGACTGCGGTCGGGCCCTTTTTCTTCCAGCCCGCGACCAGTTTGCGCACATTCATGTGGCGCCAGTAGAGGGTGCGCTGCACCGGAGGGGTCCCCGGGCCGCCCGCGTAGGGATCCCACAGCTCCGTCGAGGTGTTGATGTAGAGGACGCCGTGGTCGTGGCACCACTGCAGGATCTCGCAGGCGTCGATGTTCCAAGCCAGGTCGATGAGCAGGTCTCCCGCGGACAGATGCTTTCCGAGGATCCGGGCCAGGTTGGACTTCTCCACGCGGTCGCGGACGAAGCGGACCCCCTTGGAGGTCCACTTCCTCAGCTTCTCCGAGCGATCCTCAAAGTCCATGATCGTTATCCTTGCCGCGGGCACGCGGATCTCCTTGAGAAGAATGGGCAGCGTGCACTCGGCCACGGCGCCATAGCCAACGAAGAGGATTTTTTTATTGAATTCGATCATGGGGCTGAGTCGGGATGAGTGCTGGAAACGGCCGAGTCTTACAAGAGTTTTTCCCTCTCCCGGGGTGACAATATTGGAGAGGGGGCCTCAGGCGAGGCCCGAGGTCTCGGGCCAGCCGTACCACAGGTTCATGATCTGGACGGCCTGGCCGCTGGTGCCCTTCCAGAGATTGTCCTCCGCCGAGGTGATCACGAAGTTCCCTGTGCGCGGGTCGAGGACGGCCGAAAGGTCGATCCGGTTCGTGCCGATGACGTGGGCGGTGTCCGGCGTCTCCCCCGAGGGCAGCAGGTGGACAAACGGCGCAGCCGAATAGGCCCGGGCCCAGGACGCATGGAGGCCGTCGATCGTCGCGCCCTTGGAGGCCGGCACGGTGATCGTCGTCGCGATGCCGTGGCGCATCGGGGCGAGGTGGGGGTTGAACTGCAGGATGGCGGGAGAGCCCGTAAGCAGGGCGATCTGTTCCTCGATCTCCGAAAGATGGCGGTGCTTCGTGAGGCTGTAGGCCTTGGCGCTCTCCGCCCTCTCCACATAGAGGTAGGCGTCCTCGACCTTCCTTCCTGCTCCGCTCACGCCGCTCATCGAGTTGACGACGATGTGCTCGCGGGAAACGACGCCGTCCCGGAGGAGGGGCACGAGGGGGACCAGGATGCTCGTCGGATAGCAGCCGGGGCAGGCGACGAGGGATGCCTCCGCCTTCCAGGAAGGTGGCGTCAGCTCGGGGATCACGTACCTGGCCCGGGGCAGCAGCTCCGGTGCATGGTGCTTCCCGTAGTACGTCTCGTGCTTCGCAAGGTCGGAGACGCGAAAGTCCGCGCTTAGGTCGATGACCCGCTTTCCCGCCGCAAGCAGCGCCTTCGCAAACTCGGCGGCCGCCCCGTGGGGCAGGGCGAGAAAGAACAGGGGGATTTCGCCCGCGGCGAGCGCGGCCGCGTCGGAGATGGTGAACCGGATGCCGCGGTCGATTCCCCGCACCGAGGGTATGACCTGCGACAGGGGCTTCCCCGCGTGGGTGCGCGACGTGACCGCGGCCAGCCGCGCCTGCGGGTGGCCCAGGAGAATCTTCACAAGCACTTCGCCCGCGTAACCGGACGCGCCTACAATTCCTACGTTCATGGTGGGGGCAAAACAGTTAACGCCTTCGATGCGGACGCAAACAACAAAACAGCCCGCGCCGTGGGGCGCGGGCTGGGGGGATCGGGGGGGGCGGCCCCCGGATCAGAACGTGTAGCCCAGGCTGGCCGTGAACACGCCCCTGCCGACGGCCTCGCTGTTGTCAACGCGCGGCAGGGAACCCTGCTTCACGTAGGCGCCGGTTCCCTGGGTGTACGCCCAGCCGACGGTCAACTTGGTCGCCTTGTTGATCGTGAACGGCGCGGAGACGCCGAGCAGCCAGTAGTTGCCCGCGGCCTTCGCGCCCGGGTTGTCGATCTTGTTCACGGCGTCGCTCAGGAAGTAGTTCCCGATCGTGCCCGTGAAATCGAGCTCGGAGCCGACTTCCTTCATGGGAACCGCGTAGCCCGCCGAAAGCTCCGAGGTCAGGCCGCGCAGGATGAGGTCATAGTACAGCTTTGGCGTGAGCTTGAACCCGTCGATCGTGTAATTGACCGCAAAGTTCGGCTCGTAGGTGGAGCGGAAATAGCCCTGGTTCGTCGGGGCGTTGGCGTAGGTGTAGATCGTGAATCCCGGCTGCAGGCTGAGGGCGTCGCTCACGTTGTACGTGTACGAGCCGTACGGATCGATCTCCGGGTCGGACTGGCCGGGCACGCGGTTGGCCAGGGGAAGGTTGCTCCAGACCCCCAGGGCCCAGTTGCCGTAGTCCGCCTCCACCGAGGGCTCGAATGACTGGCCGCCGAGGCGCTGGCCGCGGAACATGTACTCGGAAACGTAGGTCGGGGTCACCACCACAGACAGGCTCGGGGCCGCGGGTGCGACGGGCGCCGCAAGAGCCGGCGGCGTGGCGGGCGCGGCCGCCGTGGAGTCGGTCTGGGCGCGAAGGGACAGGTTCCCCGCGACGCATGCGCCGAGGAGAAGGAACAGGGATTGTTTGGTCATTTTTTATTTTCTGTTATCAGGGTTGGGTGTGGCCGCCTTGGAAGGGCGGACCCGCCTACCGACGCCCCGACGCGTCCGCGGTTCCAAAAAAAAACGCCGGCACGAAACGTGCCGGCGGTAGTAGCCAAATTGATACGTCGTTGAAGCGGACTCAACGCTTCGAGAACTGGAAGCGCTTGCGGGCGCCGGGCTGGCCGGCCTTCTTGCGCTCCTTCTCGCGCGGATCGCGCTTGATGTGCCCGGCCTTCTTGAGGGCGGGGCGGAGCTCGGCGTTCATCTTCTGCAGGGCGCGGGCGATCCCATGGGCCACGGCTCCGGCCTGGCCGGACACGCCGCCGCCGGCGACATTGACCGTCACGTCGATCTTCTCCTTGAGGTCCACCGTCAGCAGCGGGGCGTATGCCTGCTTGGCGAAGTTCTCGTGGCTGAAATACTCCTCGAATTCGCGCTTGTTGACGACGAGCTTGCCGCTGCCCTCGGAGATGCGAACCCGGGCGGTGGAGGATTTCCTGCGGCCCGTGCCGGTGAAGATGTTTGCGGGAGCGCTCATGGGTGGATCAGAGGGAAATCTTGACCGGGTTCTGCGCCTCATGGGTGTGCTTCGGCCCCTTGAACACCCGCAGCTTCGTCAGCATGGTCGCGGCGAGCCGGTTCTTCGGCAGCATTCCCTTGACGGCATGGGTGATGATGTACTCCGGACGCATCTGGCGCATGAGCTTGAGGCTGCGGACCCGCTCGCCGCCCACGTAGCCCGAAAAGGACATGTACTCGTTCTGCTCCTCCTTCTTTCCCGTGAGAACCACCTTCTCGGCGTTGATCACCACGACAAAGTCGCCGGTGTCCACATGCGGGGTGTAGGAAGCCTTGTGGCGGCCGCGGATGATGTTTGCGGCCTTAACTGCGAGACGGCCAAGCACTTGCCCCTCGGCATCGATGAGGTGCCACTTGGGTTGGACTGTCTCCTTCTTGGCGAGAAAGGTTTTCATGGGAAAAGGGGGTTGACTGCTAGGCTAACGGCACCCGGTGTCAACCCATCAATTTGGAAGGAGGAGGCCTTCTCCATTGCGAAAGGCCATACTTCCCACTCGTAAGGCAGCGCGTTTCCTGCCAGTTTCCCGGATCATGCATGAGCGATTTCCACTCTTGGCCGCCGGGGTGTCCGGGGCGGCTGCCGTCCTGCTCGGGGCCTTCGGCACCCACGTGATCAGCCAGAGCCTCGCCGACCACGGGATGCGGACGATCTGGGACACGGCGGTGAGTTTCAACTTCTACCACGCGCTTGCGCTGCTTGGGATGGCAGCCTGGATCCGGCGGCCCCCGACCGGTGTCGCGGCAAGGCGCGCAACCAAGGCCGTGCGGTATTGGACGGCCGGCATACTCCTGTTTTCCGGTTCGCTCTATGCGTACGCGCTGGGCGGGCCGCACCTGTTGGTGTGGATCACTCCCCTCGGAGGCTTGTGCCTGATCGCCGGCTGGATCGCTGCAGCCGGCGCGGCCCTTGCACCGAGGTCGGAGTATGACATCTGAATTTCCCATCCCCGGGGATCTCCGGGCCATGCTCGACGCCCTGCGCGGCGCCGGGCGCCCGCGCCTTGTCGGCGGCGGCGTTCGCGACTGGCTGCTCGGATCCGAGCCCAAGGACATCGACGTCGAGGTGGGCGGCACGGACTTTGAGACCCTGCAACGCGCCCTCGCCCCGTTCGGACCCACGGACGTCGTCGGGCGCAGCTTTGGCGTCATCAAGGTGCGGAGCGCCGCCACCCGTGCCGAATACGACTTCAGCCTTCCCCGGCGGGAATCCAAGACCGGAGCGGGCCACCGGGGCTTCGCGGTGGCTCCGGATCCCGGCCTGAGCGATGAGGAGGCGGCGGCCAGGCGCGATTTCACCATCAATGCGATCGCCTACGACCCCTTTTCGGGAGCCGTGATCGACCCGCACGGCGGCAGGGCGGACCTTGCGGCGCGCCTGCTCCGGCACACGAGCCCGGCTTTTGTGGAGGATCCCCTGCGCATCCTGCGCGCCTTCCAGCTTGCGGCGCGGCTCGACTTCTCGCTCGCTCCCGAAACGGCCGCACTCGGCCGCCGGATCGCCGACAGCTTCGTCGAGCTCCCGGTCGAACGGGTCTGGGGCGAATGGGAGAAGTGGGCCCTTAAATCCGTGAGGCCCTCGCGCGGACTGGCGGTCCTCGAGGAAACGGGCTGGCTCCGGCACTTCCCCGAGATCGCGGCCCTGAGGGGCACGCCCCAGGAGCCCGAGTGGCATCCCGAGGGCGATGTGTTCGCACACACGCAGTTTTGCCTGGACGCCCTTGTCGGCCTGGACGGCTGGAGGAACGCCGAGGCGCCTAGGAGGCGCATGCTCACCCTTTCCGTGCTTGCCCACGACTTTGGGAAGCCCGCAACCACGGTCCGCGCGGAGCGGCGCGGAGCGCTCCGCTGGGTGAGCCCGGGCCACGAGCCGGCGGGCGGCCCGCTCGCCGCGATGTTCCTGCGCAGGATCGGCGCCCCGCTCGAGCTCGACGAGCCCGTGGCCGCGCTGGTCGTCAACCATCTCCTCCACCACCGCGGGCGGGACGCCGGGTTCACGGCGTCCCATGTGCGCCGCCTCGCCCGCAAGCTCGCGCCGGCGACCATCGAGGATCTCGCGCTTGTCATGATGTCGGATGCGCTCGGCCGGCCGCCCAAGGACGCGTCGGACTCGGCGCCGCTGATCGAGCAGCTCCGCAGCCAGGCCCATGCGCTCGCCCTGGCGCAGGAGGCGCCGCGCCCGATCCTCCTGGGCAGGCACCTGGTCGAGCTCGGCCGGAGGCCCGGTCCGGAATTCAAGCCAATCCTCGCAGCGGCGTTTGAGGCGCAGCTTGACGGCGTGTTCTCCACCGAGTTGGAGGGTCTCACCTGGCTCGAGGGATACCTGCGCGATCCGGATCCCTGGCGCAATTCTTAGCCGGAAATGCCGATCCGCGGATTCCAGTGGGATTTGGCCCGCCAGGTCGAGAGGCTCGACTGGCTGCTGGCCCAGCTGCCGCGCTATGCGTCGTGGGGCTACCAGGAGCTCCACCTGCATATTGAGGACGCATTCGAGTTTCCGAGCCTGCCGGGGATCGCGCGGCGGGATGCCTATTCCCGCAGGGATATGGACAAGGTTGCGACGTGCGCCGATCGGAATGGGCTGAAGGTCGTCCCGATCGTGAACCTTCTCGGGCACACCCAGTACCTGATCAAGGACCCGGGCCTGCGCGAACTGAACGAACTCCTAGCCCCCGACGGGACGCCCCTGGATCACGGCCAGCTGTGCCCGCTGCATCCGCGGACTCCCGAGGTCATCTCCAGGCTTCTCCGGGACATCGCGCCCTATTGCACGGCGGGCAAGGTGCACGTGGGGCTGGATGAGTCCTATCACCTCGGGCGCCATCCCCTTTGCCGTGCCGAGATCGAGACGGTGGGCATGGCCGGGCACTTCGCCCGCCATGTGGACCGCATCCACGGCATCGCGGCGGTGCTCGGGCTGCGGATCGGAATTTGGGCCGACATGTTGGCGCTTCTGCCGGAGGCCATCGCACTCCTCCCCGCCGATGTCATCGCCTACGATTGGTATTACCATCCGTTCCAGCGCACTCCGCGGGTGGAGCTTCGCAACTTTTCCGGGGTGGATCTTGCGCCGGCCTTGCGCGCGCGGGGCATCGAGTACTGGGGTTGCCCGATGAGCGGCGCCTTCAGGCATGAGCCGCTTCCGATCTGCCGTGAGCGGCTCGCCAACATCGCGGACTGGTGGAGGCGATGCCTGCGCACGGAGGCGGCAGGCATGCTTGTGACGTCGTGGGAGCCGAGCCGGCTTGCCGCGGAGATTCCGGAGGTGATCGATGCAGCAGCCGCCGGGCTCTGGCTCGACGGGGAAAGGCACCCGTACCGGCTTCTGGAAGGTGGGTGCAAGCGGCTCTTTGGGACCAAGGGACCACGGGCCGCCGTGGCACTGCGAATGGCCGACGAGGTCCCGTTTTCGGGATACGCCCGCTGGCGGGTGAACGCGCGATGGGACACCGTGGCCGGGGACGGGAGGCCTGCCCACTGGAGCGCCGAGGCGCGCGCCTGCCGGGCGCTGGCGGCCCGAGGAGGCCTTCCGACGGCCCTGGCTGCGAGCCTTCGGTTCCGCTCGTACCTTGCAGCGCGCGACGAGTTCGTGCGTTCGGCTGCGCGCGGGGTTTGGCGGGTGCGGGCAGCGCTGGGTCACGGGGGCGAAAGCGTGGCTGCCGCGGGGTCGCTGCTTTCAAGGCTGGATCTCGATGCAAAGAGATTCGCCAGGCTCCTTGCCGGCGGAAGGTCGGCGGCACGAGCCATGTGGGGCCGAACGAGGAACGCGAAGGTCGCGGGGCCCAATGAGTGCTTGGTCGCCGAGGACACCGCACGACTCAAAGCCTGGCGCACCTGGCTGCGGCGATGCATACGGAAGCCGGGCGTTGCCTGGGACAATTCTCCGGTGGTTGGAGCATGGCAGCTCCTGGCCACCGTCAAGAACTTTGCGCCCGCGCTGCAGAAGGTGGTCGTTGAAAAGCAGGGCCACGACGGGAGCTGGGCCGACGTCGACGAACTTTTCATGATCGAATTCCGTGCCCGATCGGCCCGGTCCCGCGCGAACGTCACCCATCAGCTTTCGGTTCCAATTGCATGGAGGGGTCCCCCGTCGCCAATGCCCGTCCTCCGCATCGCCGTCCGCGGCTTCGGACAGGTTCAGGTTTCACGCATCCGCCTGACGAACGGAGTCACGAGTTTCACTGCCCCCCAACGCAAAGCCATCCTCGGCCAAAAGGCGCCTCGCACCGGATTTCCCGTATTCGACTTTCAGATGAACCGAGGAGAGTTGCCGGTCAGGTTTTAACTTTGGGTCAACTCCCTGCCGGTGGGCGAAGGCCGTCTGGGGGCTGAGCGGAGCCCCGGGAGGGGTCGCTGACGGATCCGTGGCTCGGTGCGGGCGAACGGTGTCGGCTCGCTTGCTTGAGAGGCGGTTGTTCGCCCGGGCCCGGCGGGCTTTGTGGGTTGCGACCGGACGACAAGAGCGGGGGCGAACCGAGTTGGGGCCGGTTCGGCGGATGGGGCCGGGCGGATCAAGACCGCCATTCATGTCCGGGAGCGGGTCGGCCGCAGATGGGCACGGCCCCGCCGGGCCCGTGCCTTGAGGCGAACTCACGCCTCGACGGCAAGCGAGCCGACACCGTTCGCCCGCCGCTGGTTTCCGTTGACCCAACCAAAACGCGGATCCGGACGGGCGGGCCGCCCGTCCCTACCACGAAAGCCTTCGACGCTTCTTTCTCCCGAGCACAGATTCTTCCTGCAATTTGGGGACGTTGAAGTAGGTTGGGTGCATGCGGCTGAATCTTGCACGGCGAATATTTCTTGCACCGCGGATGCTTCTTGCACGGCGAAGATTCCATGCGTTGCGGGGTCTGATCGCGGCGGTTGCGATGGGCCTATGCGCGGGAGTCATGCGCGCGGACACGGCGCTTCCGCCGCCGGAGGTCGAGCACGGATGCCTCAAGCTGGGTTTTGACCGGCTTGCCGCCTTTAAGTTTGTGATCCCCAACTACGATCCGGTCGCGGACGCGAAGACCCCTCCGCCTTCCGGCGACGAGCAGATCCCCGCCGGTGTGAAGGCATGGAGCGGGAAGGACGTCATCATCACGGGATTCATGCTGCCGACGAAGCTGGAAAACGGGAAGGCCACCGAGTTCCTGATCATGGCCAACCAAATGGCGTGCTGCTTCGGGACGGTGCCCAACATGAATGATTGGGTGGTTGTCAGGATGCCCCAGGGAACTGAAGTGATCCAGGACGTGCCCATCTCGTTCCACGGCAAGCTCAAGGTGGGCGCCATGTTCGAGAACGGCTACATGACTGGAATCTACGAAATGGACGCGGCGGGCGAGGCGAAGACCGACTGACGCTAGCGCGAGATGTCGGCCTGGGTCAAAACCTTGAAATCGTGGTTGCTGAGGGCCTGGGACGCCGTTTCCGGATCCTCAACATTGAGGGCGAGGGCCGACCGCCCCTGGGGACGCTTCAGGAAGCTGTAGACGTAGTGGACGTTGATCTCGGCCTCGAGGAGTGCCGCAAGGATCTGCCGGATTGCGGACTCATCCGCAATTTCGACAGCCAGAACATTTACCTCCGTAAAGGGAAAGTCATTGTTGATCATCAACTCCCGGGCCAAGTCCGGGTCGTCCACAATCAGCCTCAGAATGGCGCTGTCGGTGGTGTCCAGGACGGTGATCGCGATCACGTGGACGTTGTTTTCGCGCAGCAGTCCCACCAGGTCGTACAGTCGGCCGACGCGGTTTTCGGTGAACACCGAGAACTGCTTTACCGGGTCGACGGGACGGATGCTTGTCTGTGCAGCCATAGATTTCGGATTGGCTAGATAATAGCAACTTATGGGACTCGGTCAACGCGCCTGCTTTGCTTGCTGTTCGCCGTCGGGATGTTCAAATGACCGGATGCCCAGCGAACTAGCGGCCCACCACGCGGCCACCAGGGAACGAGCGCGCCTGAGTGCAAAGTTCGTTTCGAGGGGCATTCTCCTGAATCTCGGCCTTGCTGTGATCAAGTTTGCAGGCGGGATTTTTGGGCATACGTATGCCTTGATCGCGGACGGGACGGAGTCCCTCCTCGACGTGCTCGCCTCGATGCTGGCCTGGGTGGGCGTGCAGGTCGCCGGCCTGCCGCCGGACGAAAACCACCCCTACGGGCACGGCGGCGCGGAGCCGCTTGCAGCCCTGGTGATCGCCAGCCTGACCTTCGCCAGCGCGGGCTGGGTCGCCTGGAGTTCCATCCAGGGGATCCTGACGCCGCACCAGGGGCCCAATTGGGCAACCCTCCCGCTTCTGGTCGGGGTTGTCGTCGTGAAAACCTGGTACTCGCGCAAGGCGCGCGCAGCGGGCAGGGCCGTCGGGAGCATTGCCGTGGGCGCCGACGCCTGGCGCCATGCCTCGGACGCCATCACATCGGGCGCGGCCTTCATCGGGATCGCGATCGCGGTGGCCGGCGGCCCAAGATGGAGGGCCGCCGACAGCTGGGCGGCGCTCTTTGCGTGCGCCTTCATGATCTACAATGGCGCCACGGTGGTCCGCCAGGCCCTGGAGGAGGTCATGGGGGCAGCTGTTCCCGCAACCCTGGAGAATGAGGTGCGCGCCATCGCTGGAGCCGTGGAGGGAGTGCGCGACCTCGACAAGTGCCGGATCCGCAAAAGCGGGCTCAGCTATCTGGTCGATATCCAGGTGCAGGTGGACGGAGACTTGAGCGTCCGGACGGGGCACGCCATCGCCCATGCGGTTCGGAGCGCCCTGCTGGCCGCCCCGCTTCGGGTCACCGATGTCTCGGTGCACGTGGAGCCCGTGAAATGATTTTATGAAGAAACGAAACCCCGCACTCCCGCTCGGTCACAACAGCCACCTCCTCCAGTGGGTCAGGAAGATGTCGGCACTGTGCAAGCCGGAAGCCATCCACTGGGTGGATGGCTCGGCCGAGGAGAACGAGGAACTCTGCGCGGGGATGGTGGCCGGCGGAACGCTCATCAAGCTGAACGAGAAGGCTTGGCCGGGATGTTACTATTCCCGCTCCGATCCGAGCGACGTGGCCAGGGTCGAGGAGCGCACGTTCATCTGTTCCCTCTCCAAGGAGGCGGCCGGCCCGACCAACAACTGGGCCGATCCCTTTGAGATGCGCCGAAAGCTCAAGGAGCTCTTCGACGGCTCCATGCGGGGCCGCACGATGTATGTGCTGCCCTTCAGCCTGGGTCCGATCGGCTCGCCGATGGGCCAGATCGGCGTGCAGCTCACCGACTCCCCCTACGTGGTCGCGAACATGCGGATCATGGCCCGGATCGGCCGGCCCGTCTACGCCGAGATCGACAAGGAGCAGAAGCGGGTCGTCCCTTGCATCCACTCCGTGGGCCGTCCGCTCGCGCCGGGCGACAAGGATGTGCCGTGGCCATGCAACCCGGAAAAATACATCGTGCATTTCCCGGAGAGCCGCGAAATCTGGAGCTACGGTTCGGGCTACGGAGGGAATGCGCTCCTGAGCAAGAAGTGCTTCGCGCTGCGGATCGCCTCCAACCTTGCGCGTGACGAGGGCTGGCTCGCCGAACACATGCTGATCCTGGGCGTCGAGGACCCCCAGGGCGAGAAGACCTACGTCGCGGCCGCGTTTCCCAGCGCATGTGGGAAAACCAACTTTGCCATGCTCGTGCCGCCGAAGCCCCTTGCCGAGAAGGGATGGAAGGTTTGGACGGTGGGCGATGACATCGCCTGGCTGAAGCCCGACGCCGACGGCCGCCTCCGGGCGATCAACCCGGAGGCGGGCTTCTTCGGGGTCGCGCCGGGCACCTCGATGCGCACAAACCCGAACGCCATGGCGGCGCTGGCGCGGAACACGATATTCACAAACACGGCGCTCACGCCCGACGGCGGCGTGTGGTGGGAGGGCATGACCGACGAGCCGCCCGCCGAATGCCTCGACTGGAGGGGCCAGGCGTGGACCCCGCAGCTGGCGAAGGAGAAGGGGGCCAAGGCGGCCCATCCCAATGCCCGGTTCACGGCCCCGGCCTCCCAGTGTCCGACCATCGACCCGGACTGGGAAAAACCGGAGGGCGTTCCCATCAGCGCGATCGTGTTCGGCGGGCGGCGGGCCGTCACGATCCCGCTCGTCTACCAGGCGTTCAACTGGAGCGCGGGCGTCTACATCGGCGCGACGATGGGTTCGGAGACGACCGCGGCGGCGGCGGGCGCGGTGGGCGAGCTGCGCCGGGACCCGATGGCCATGCGGCCCTTCTGCGGCTACCACATGGGCGACTACTTCCGGCACTGGATCGCAATGCAGAAGAGGCTCAGCGAAACGCCGCGTATTTTTCACGTCAACTGGTTCCGCAGGGACGAGAAGGGTGGGTTCCTCTGGGCGGGGTTCCGTGACAACATGCGCGTGCTCAAGTGGATCGTGGACCGGGCCCGCGGCCGTGCGCTCGGGAAGGAGACCCCGGTGGGCTGGGCCCCCCGCTACGAGGACATCGACTGGACGGGACTGGACTTCCCGCGCGAAAAATTCGAGGTCCTGCAGGCCTTCGACAGGACTGCATGGAGAAGGGAAGTCATCGGCCACGAGGAGCTGTTCCTCGACCTGCACGACCGCCTGCCGAAGGAGCTCATCTACGAGCGCGAACTCCTGATCTGCAGGATGTAGTCAAAAGGTGGCGTTGATCTCCTGCTGCCTGCCGGGCTCCAGCTGCCTCCGTCCGACGGCGGCGCACTCCAGCTCGTCGTTCTTGTAGAGCTTGAAACTGACGGGCGCCGTGGCTTCCGCTGTTTCCCAGGACCACTTCCCGATCGAGACAAATTGCAGGGGAACGCCCTTGTCCCAGTCCAGCCCGGGACCGTCCCCCCGGATGAAGAGGCGGTTGCCGATGCCGATGTAGGCTGTGACCAGGAGCCGCGTCGCCCCGTCGGCCGAAACCGCGGGCTCGGAGGACTCCTCGGGTGCGACCTGGGAAAAATCGGGATCCGCAGGGGAGGGCTCAAGCGCGAGCGGCAGGGCCGGCTCGGAAGGCACTGCAACCTTCCTGGGCTGCCTCTTCTTTCGCGGAGGCTTTTCCACAAGAGGCTGATCCAGCTGAGGGGCCTCGGCGGGCGCCGGCGGGGTTGTCTCGAGCTCCGCTGGCGGAAGCGGTTCGGATGTGGGCACCTGAGGAGCCGGCGGTGCTTCCGGCGCTGGCAGGACGACACTGGGTTCCGGGGGTGGGGCGGAAGGAGGCTCCGGCGGCGGAGCCGGGGGTTCGGGCTGGGGGGCAGGGGGCTCGGGCGCGGGTGCCGGCGGTTCCGGCGCCTTCGGGGCGGACGGCGCAGGTCTTGGCTGCCTGGGTGCGGGCGGGGCCGAAAGCTTCGCGGCCACGGCTTTCAGCGTCTCAATCCTCGCGTCGAGGTCGCCGAGCCGTCCCTGGAGCGCCGGGATCTCGTCCTGGAGCCGGCGGGAGATCGCCTCAGCCTGCCTCAGGTTTTTCTGTTCAAGCGCCGCAATCTCCTGAAAGCCCGCTGCCGCTATGCCGGTCTGCTCCGCGGCCGTTGAAACCGTCCGGGAAAGGGCCTCCAGCGAGCGCTGGCGTTCGTCCAGGGCCTCGTCCTGCTTCCGGGCATAGTCCGACAGGAAGGGAAGGACGCCGGCCAGCGCAGCCAAGGCTCCGCAGGCCACGATGGCCGCAATGGCGTCCCCGGCCAGGGGCCGGGGAGCCCGTTCGGCAATGAGCCATGCCGCGCCGAGGAGGGCGGCATCGCCCAGGAGAAAGGGCCACTTCGGCAGTCTTGGAGTCTGGTCGGGAAGAGCCATGCGCCGCGTCGGCCGGGATACTGATCCCGGCCGAGCGGAGATTTCAACCACCGAGTGGAGGCGCGTTTCCGGCGCTCAGGCCTTCTTGTCGGCCGGAATGCGCATGGAGTAGAAGCTGCGGTACACGAAGACCAGGGCGACGAGGAAGATGACCGCGCCGATCGCGTGCTCCGTTGCAGGGTCCATCTGGACGGCGATCTCGACAGCGAGGAGGCCGAACAGCGTCGTGAACTTGATCACCGGGTTCAGGGAGACCGAGGACGTGTCCTTGAACGGATCGCCCACGGTGTCGCCGACGACGGTTGCCGCATGGAGGGGGGTGCCCTTCTGCTTCAGCTCGACCTCGACGATCTTCTTCGCGTTGTCCCAGGCCCCGCCCGCGTTCGCCATGAAGATGGCCTGGTAGAGGCCGAAGAAGGCGATGCCGACGAGGTAGCCGATGAAGAAGAACGGATCGAAGAAGGCAAGGGAGAGGGCGAAGCAGAACACCACCACGAAGATGTTGATCATGCCCTTCTGGGCGTACTGCGTGCAGATCTTCACGACCTCCTTCGAGGCGGCGGTCGATGCCGTGGAGGCGTCGAGCTTCATGTTGTCCTTGATGTACACGACGGCCCGGTAGGCGCCGGTGACGACGGCCTGGGTGCTCGCCCCGGTGAACCAGTAGATGACCGCGCCGCCCATCAGCAGGCCGAGGATCGCCTCGGGATGCACCAGGGAGAGGCGTGCAATCGTGTCGGGATGGAGCTTGGTGAGCATCATGATGATGCCGAACACCATCGTCGTCGCGCCGACGACCGCCGTGCCGATCAGCACGGGCTTTGCCGTGGCCTTGAACGTGTTGCCGGCGCCATCGCCCTTCTCCAGCTGGAGCTTGGCGTTCTCAAAGTCCGGCTTGAAGCCGAAGTCCTTCTCGATCTCGGCCACGATCCCGGGACGGGACTCGATCTGCGAGAGCTCGTACACCGACTGTGCGTTGTCCGTGACGGGCCCGAAGCTGTCCACGGCGATCGTCACCGGGCCCATGCCCAGGAAGCCGAAGGCGACCAGGCCGAAGGCAAAGATCGGGGCGGCGAACTGGAACTCGGGGGGCATCATGGCCAGCACGGCCGCGTTCTGCGAGAAGTGCCACGCGCAGTACATCAGGAACAGGATGATCAGGCCTTCCCAGAACGCCGAGAAATTGCCGGCCACGAAGCCGGAAAGGATGTTGAGGGAGGCCCCGCCCTGGCGCGAGGAGGTGACGATTTCCTGGACGTGGCGGCTCTCCGTCGAGGTGAAGATCTTCGTGAACTCCGGGATCAGGGCGCCGGCGACCGTGCCGAGCGAGATGATCGTCGAAAGGACCCACCAGAGACCCTCGTGGCCGGCGAGGTTGCCGAGGAGGAGGTAGGTCGCCACGTAGGTGACGGCGATGGACACCACGGAGGTGATCCAGACCAGGCTGGTGAGGGGCGCCTCAAGGTTGAAGGTCTTCGAGCGGCCGTAGAGCGCGTTGTTGAGCCCGGCGTTGATGAAGTAGCTGGCGAGCGAGGTCAGCACCATCAGGATGCGCATCGCAAAGATCCAGACGATCAGGGTTCCGCCGAGCACGGGGCTTTCCGCCAGTGCGATGGCGAGGAAGGCGATCAGTGCGACGCCCGTCACGCCGTAGGTCTCAAAGCCGTCGGCCGTGGGCCCGACCGAGTCTCCGGCGTTGTCGCCGGTGCAGTCGGCGATGACGCCGGGGTTGCGGGGGTCGTCCTCAGGAAGGTTGAAGATGATCTTCATCAGGTCGGCGCCGATGTCGGCGATCTTGGTGAAGATGCCGCCGCAGATGCGCAGGGCGGAGGCGCCGAGGGATTCCCCGATCGCGAAGCCGATGAAGCACGGGCCGGCGAGCTCGGGGGGCAGGAACGCCAGGATGCAGATCATGAAGAAGAGTTCCGTGGCCACCAGGAGGAGGCCGACGCTCATGCCCGACTTGAGGGGGATGAGCAGCGTCGCGAGGGGGTTGCCCTGAAGGGCCGAGAACGCCGTCCGAGAGTTCGCCACCGTGTTGATGCGGATGCCGAACCAGGCGACACCGTAGCTGCCGAGGATGCCCAGGACCGAGGCGGCCAGGATGATGGCCACGTGCCCCACGGATCCTCCCTCGAGGTGCCCGAAGTAATAATAGATACAGACGGCGATCAGCACCCAGAGGCAGAGGAGGAACTTGCCCTGTTGCTGGAGGTACGTCTTGCACGTCTCCCAGATCACGTTGGAGACCTGGCTCATGGAGCTGTGCACGGGGAGCTTCTTGGTCTGGTGATACTGGACCCAGCCAAACAGGAGGCCGATGACGCAGACCGCCAGGCCGGCCATCAGGACGGCATTCCCGCTCAAGCTCCCGTCAAAGAAGGAGACCGCTCGAAGATCCGGGATCTTGATGTCGGCCTCGCTCGCATGGAGCGAAGTAGTTAAACCTAGGGCCGACGCGGCTGCGGCGGCCAACCAAAGGGTTTTGGTGTGTTTCATTGGGTTGAAGGCAGGGGGGTTGAACACAAACGTTCCGGGGATTCTCGGGGACTGGGGCGGCCTGAGCGAGCCTTTTTGAGCGAAAGCGGGACTCGCTTTTAGGTGCGAAAAGGCCAAGTAATAACCTCTTCTGCGCCCGGGTGGCGGAATGGCAGACGCTGGGGACTTAAAATCCCCTGGCCGCAAGGCCGTGCGGGTCCGAGTCCCGCTCCGGGCACTTTCCCGCGCAGTGGGCGGCTCCTAAACTCCTGCCCGGCTTCAGCGTTCCCTCCCCGAGAAGACCTTCCAGGATTCAGCTTGGGAGCGCCCTTTGCGGATAGATCGCCCTATCGACGGCATTTGCAACCGGCCCGACAAGGAAGAGCGCATAGTAGGGTGCGTCGATCACGCCGTTAAGGCGCAGAACCATTTCCGCGACTGCAACGAGCGACGCGACCGCACATTGCGGGCGCCATCCCCGTACCGTAGTGGGCGGGTCGGTAATCATGAAAAACACGAACAATTGATACATTGGCCCGGTCAGCGGCGCGACGGCCGAGAGCCACGGATTGCCCGTCACTTCACTCCGGATCCATGAAAGGAGCAAAAAAGTCCCGACATAAGAGGCGCAAATGTGGAATCGCCTGAGGCGGAAAATGATGATCGAACCGATGCACCAAACCGTGACCATGGGCCAAAGCGAATTGCCCCATTGTATGCTCAGGGAGGCAACTGCCGCGGGATAGAGGAAAAGCATAGAGCTGACCCCGAAATTCGACGGATTCCAGAGGTGCCGGCCGCGCCACCGGAGGACGTACTTGGACAGTATGGAGAGGGCGCTGCACAGGGCGTAGGGCCAAAGAAACGGCGAGCGCACGAGGATTCCTACGCTAATCCCGGTGATGTACGCGCTGGAGAGGTGCGGCCATTTCCCGAGGGTCAGGCGGGCGAGGATAATTTCCATCGCCATCGAGGTGGTGATGGCGAGCAGGGTGCGACCCCAGCTCTCGAGGATCCCGAACTCAAGCTGCCCGGCCAGGAGGATGCACGTGATGAACAGGGGCGGCAGATAGCGGTTGTTCGGGCTGAAAAATCGCGACAACCACCCGATGCGACCTTCGGTCGCCGGGGTTTCGTTTGGGGCTCTGGCGACTGCGGTGTTCACTTGGGTTCCTCGATGTGGTGGATGGTGTCGAGTGGAGGAGACTCCAGCGTCTGGACCCGCCCGGAGGGCCACCTTATGGTCACTCTGTCGACCGTTTTTGCCTCTCCCAGCCCAAAATGCAACCGCCGTTGGTTCTCGGCGGCAAATCCGCTCGCGGCCTCGACCTCCTGGAGTTGCTCCTGACCGTTCCATTTGACCCTTACCTGCGCTCCGATCGCGCTGCGGTTGCTGGCACGTCCCTTCAGTTCAAACTCGATCCAGTTTCGGCCTGGCTTCACATGGTTGCGGTAGAGCATGAGGGGCCCTCCCTGGTTGGCCACGATGACATCCAGGGACCCGTTGTTCTCGAGGTCGGCCAGGGCGACGGCTCGGCCGTCATGGGTATCCGTGGCTCCGACCGCCTGGGATACGTCAAAAAAGCGGCCCTCACCTCCGTTCAGCCAGAGACGTTTTCTCTGGAAGCCGGCCAGGCTCCGGCCCTTCATCGCCGGCCAGTTCTTTGCGTCCGAGATGATGCTGCTGTTGCCGCCTGTGATTTCCGAGAAGTCGTACCAGTAATTGTCGTCAGGCTTGCCCGAGACGTAGCCGTTCACCAGGTAGAGATCGAGGAAACCGTTATTGTTGAGGTCGCCGAACTGCGCCCCAAAGCTCCATCCGCCGAGCTCGACGCCCATCGCCGAGGCCAGGTTCGAGTACTTCAGCGATCCCGGGGCCTGGGGAACCCAGAGGTTGTTGCCTTGGACGAGGATTCCGGCCTCGGAGATGTTGGAGACGTAGATGGAGAGGGCGCCGGAATTGAGGACATCGCCAACACTGGCGTTCATTCCGCTCTTTGGGCTATGTCCGACCCCCGCCTCCTCGCCGATCTCCCTGAAGCGGCGACCGTTGGGGCCGGCCTCGTTGACGTACAGCTGCGATACACCGTAGTCATTCGCGAGGAAGAGATCGGGCATCCCGTCGTTGTTGAAATCGGCTGCGATCACCGCGAGTGTCCATCGCGTGCTGTCCAGGCCCACCTCGTGGGTGACGTCCTTGAACGTGCCGTCTCCCAGATTGCGGAAGAGCCATTTCCGCCCGCCATTGTTCGCGTATTCGAAGCTGTTGGGCATGATCTTCGTCGTCGGCGTCGACTCGAGGCGGACGTCGTCGGGCCAGTACCCCGCGATGAACAGGTCCAGCTTCCCGTCGCCGTCGTAATCGAGCCAGGTGGCGGCACCCGCGTTGATCCAGCCGGGCAGCCCCGACCGGTCGGTGACCCGGGTAAAGCCATGGCCGTGGTCGTTGTGGAACAGCTCGGGCTTTCCCCACTTGTAGACAAAAAGGTCCTCGTAGCCGTCGTTGTCGTAGTCTGCCCAGACCGCCCCCATGCAGACGCCGGTGCCGGGCTTGTTCAGGTCCGCGATGCCGAGTTGCCCGGCAACGTCGACAAACCGACCGTTCCCGAGGTTGCGGTAAAGGTGGTTCTTGCTGCCAGGACTGCTGTTGGTGACATAGATGTCATTCCAGCCGTCGTTGTCGTAGTCGACGATCGACACCGATGCGCCCATGGAAGCGATCATCGGCGCGATGTTCTGCAATTTTGGGTCCAAGACCGGGACCGAGTGCACCATGTGGATCCCGGACGCTTCAGCGACTTCCTCGAGCGACATGCCGTAGCGGTCCATGGCCGCTTGCTGCCTGGCAAGATCCGCATCGGCGCTCCGCTTGCCACGAAAATACAGGAGCGGTCCGAACAGGCCCGCAATCAGAAATAGCGCAAGAACTGCCTGCCTGGGGATCTTGCTCATATCCAGCCTCCGGTGGTTGTTTCCGGCGACAAGGTCGGGGTCGGCTGCAGCGCGGAGGTTGCTCCGAAAAGGGCGTTGGGCATCAATCGGGTTCCTCGTCAAGAAGGGTGCTGGTGGGCGGATTGGGTGCGCCTATACCTGTCGTGAAATGCAGGACCAAAGGGGGAGTGACATGGGGGCATTCCTAAAATTGACGCAATGTTCCCGCCCGAAATCGAGACCTATCGCAACCCGCATCGAGCCAGCATTGCGCCAATCTCCGCACTGTTTGCGTCCAGTTTTTCGGCATTCTTGTACAGGTCCGACGGCGAGGCCGGATACCACGGGTCGCGGCTCACGTCGGTGAAACCCGCGACGTCGTAACCTTCGACCGCATCGCGCACCCTTGCTGCCAGGTTGGCGCGGCCGGGTTCCTCAAGGGACAACGCCTTCAGGCGCGGGCCGAACACGGGATGCCGGCACAGCAGGAAATCGGGGACCAGGGAGTTTTTCCCGAGCCGGCGCGCGGCCTCCGAGAAGCTCGCAGCTGTGAAATAGAGGAGGCTCAGCTGCTTAAAGTCGTCAAATTGGCCCATTCTTGCGTAGAGCGCCTTCACGAGCCGGGCGGTGGCCTCGAATTCACGCGTCGTCGAATCCGCGTAATCCATGAGCCCGGGCCCAAATTCGGGCCGGCCAAAGCTGCGCAGAAGCCGCGCAAGCCGCTGCACGCCGAGAAGCGTCAGGGGAAAGCCGGTCGAAAGCAGGGGGTCGATGACGCCAGCCGCCGACGGCAGCAGGGCCCAGCGCTTCCCGGCCAACTTTCCGCTTTGGAATGCAGTCCTGGGCAGCCAGACAAACGGGATCGTCGCACGCGCCGAAGCAAACTGGTCTCCCACCGAGGGAAGTTCCCGCATCACATTCGACCATCCCTCCTGTCCGCTGCGGAACTTCAGCCGGTCGGCCACGGCGTCAACCGCCACGACGCCGGCGCTTGTGATCCCGTTGTTGAACCTCAGCACCCAGATCCATCCTCCATCGAAGATATGGTGAACGGCCGCCTGCTCGGGAGGGAACGGCGCGGCACCCGGCGAGAACGAGGCGGACAACGCCGGAAGACCCTTGAAATGGGCATAAAGCGCCTGGGTGGGAGGGAACCCTTCGACGGGCTTCTCTTGAAGACGCATCAACCGGTGGAGAAACCCCCGCGGACCGCTGGCGTCGATGACGAAGCCCGCACTCAGTTCGATGCCCTGTCCCGCGCGGACGCCGGAGAGCAGGACCTGGCCAGGTTCCTCCGTGGCCAGGTGCAGCACCGTCTCGTCACGACTGTCGACCCCCAGCGCCGCCGCCCGTTCGGCAAGGTAGCGGTCAAATTCAGGGCGGTACCAATGGGTGTCGGCGACGCGTTCATTCGGGCTGGCGCCAACCATGAGTTGGCGCGCAAGCGCGGCGCCGGGATCCCTGGGAAAGCGCTGTCCAAGCTCGTGCTTGTAAAAGGTGAAGCCGCGCTTGAGGCCGCAGGGGAGATCAGGGTGCGCATCCTGCCACGTACCCCATTTTGAAAGGGAGCGGATTTCCGGCATCTGGAACTCGTCGCAGATCTCTTCCAGGAGGAGATTGGCCAGGGGTGTTGTCGACTCGCCGATGGCAAACCGCGGATGCCTTCCCCGCTCAATCATGACCACCGACAGGCCGAGGCGCCGGGCGGCCATCGAGACGAGCGATCCGGCGAATCCTGAACCGACGACTGCGAGGTCGAAATGCTCCCTTTTCATGTGCCGCCGCAGCTCCGGCAGGGATCCTCTCCGCCTTGGAGGACGGGCCGACGGCAATTCACGGGAACTGCGGGTTCGACGACGGCTTTCGGGCAAGCACGGTTGAACCCACCCAGCGTGTGTTGTAGGCGTCGATCCAGGCCTGGTCGAGGCCTGCGGGCCGGTCCTGCCGCCCATACGCCTGGTCATCCATCGAGCGGAATGGCAGCGGCTCGACTTCCCAGCCCCGAAAGACATGGAAATCCGCATCCTTGTCCCATCCGTAGGCGTACAGGAAAAAATCGCGATCCGTGCCCGGAGCCCTCGGAGCGAGGCGGCTGGCCTCGAACGAAAGCGCAAGTTCATCGCCCCCATTGAGGATTGCCAGCCGGTCGTCGCCCCCGTCGACCAGAGCCCGCACATCGCCATACCTTGTGCACCAGCCCGCGGGAGTATGGTCCCATGGCGGCGAGCCCACCACCTCGTCGTAGCGGGGCGTGAGCGGTTGAGCGGGGGCCTGGGGCGCATAGCGGCTGAATCCCCGCCAGTGCAAGCCGGCGGCGTCCGCGTGGATGGACTGCTGCCTCGTGGCTTCGGAATCGATTCTCTCGCAGATGACCGCCGCGTCCCAATGGATTTCAAACGATGTCGTGAGCCGAAGGCTGTGCGCGCCGTTTGGCAGCCTGCCTTCAAGATCCACGAGGATCGTCTTTGTCTTTCCGCAAGGGGCGCCCACGTCCGCCTCCACCTTCCGCCACGAACCATCGGGAAGTTGCACCTCAAGCGTTGGAAATGGGGGTCCAATGGAGGGGTCGATCGATGCCGCGATGTTGGCCATCCCTCCCCCGAATTGAAGCCAGCCTGTAAGCGCAAGCACAAGCGGCTTGCTAGTATCCATGGCGCCAAAATCCATGGTTACCGAATACGGCTGGGCGAAGCCGCGCAGCTGCGGACGGCGCAATGCCGTCGGGGAAACCATCCTGCCGTCAACCTTCGCGAGCTCCGAAGTCACCTCGAGCCCGTCGCTCCGGACTGCACGCACCGGCGCGCCGAGCGGCCTGAGAGTCCAGATTTCGGGTCTTGGGAAGGGCGCAGAGGCCCGCAGTTTGCTCGTGGCAAAAACGATCGTCCCCGGCGGATGGTCGACAACGATGAGGCGCGCCTCGTCGAGGTAAAGGACCTCGCGCAGCTCATCGGTCACGCGAACCTCGTATGCGCCGTTATGGGGAGGGAACGCCCCGTCGTTGCCCAGCGCCAGGATCTCCTCTGGATTTGAAGGCACGAATCTGGACCCGGTGAGCGGCAGGCCCAGGGGCGCCGCCCCAAGAATATCCGTCACGAAGCGGAATCCATGACCGTCCCAGGCGTAAAGATACGGGCAGGAGCCGGTGGGCAGCTTGGGCTCCACGACAGCCACCGGCGCTGCGGAGACCGGCACATCCAAAGAGGTGGTGGCCAAGTCGGACCAGTGGACTGTCAACGCATCCAGCTTCGAATGCGAACCGACGCCGATCTCAATCGGAAGCGCATGCACGATGCGGCTGGTTCGCCATTTGCCGGCGCTCACGTCGATCCGCATGCCCAGCGCGCTTTCATTTGAGCGCGTTCCCGTGAGATGAATCTTCAGCTGGCGGTTTGCATCACCTCCCTCGTTACGCCAGAATTGAAGCCCGTTGGGCGTTGCGAGAATCAGGTCGCTGGCGCCGTCGCCGTCAAAATCGGCCGCGAGCGCGCTGGCGACCGGGCCAACCGAATCGAGGCCCAGGGCGGCCGTGACGTCGCGGAACCCGGCGTGCCCCTCGTTCCGCCACAGCCGAATTCCGTCGGGCCCATACGCAAGGATATCAAGCCAGCCGTCATTGTCGAAGTCCACGAGGATCAGGCCTGCCGGACGAAACCCCGTGAGCGGGAGACTCACGGCTTCCTTGTGGCCGCTGAGGATCACCCGGATGGCGTCTTGCGTCGCGAGAACGACATCGAGCTCCAGGTCATTGTTCAGGTCTCCGGCCGCAAGGATCGATGCGGCCGGCCATTCGTCCGAGACCGTGCCGGGGACAAATACCGAAGCCCGCCTCTTGGCGAAATAGCGCGGCGGCTGGCCTTTCATCGCGACGAATATTCCAGGGAGGCCGTCGTTTCCCCAGTCCTCCATTTCAACCGCGGTCGCGCCTGGGAGGGTGCCGGGAAGGCCGGAGTCGTCGACCTCCGTGTCAAACGACGAACTTCCCAGGTTGCGCGATACCTGGAGGCCGGAGTTGCCGGGCTTTATGGTGACAAGGTCCAGATTCCCGGTGAAGTCGAGGTCGCCGAGCAGGCCGGAAACCGCCCGAACCCGCCCGAGCCCGGAGGAATTGGTGTAGTCACGTGACCTGCCCTCGGGGGTTATCCTGTAGACACGGGAGCCGTCCTCACCGAGGACAACCACGCAGCTGGAACCGTCGTTTCCCAGGTCCCCAACCAACGCGGAACCATAGTTCGCGCCGCGCGTTGCGGGCATTGGGCGCCCAAGCGGCGAAAAGTGGCCCGCCCGGTTGTCGAGCAGGCGAAATCCTCCGCTCAGCTCGCGGGCCACGATGCTGTTCCTGCCGTCGTGACCGTAGTCAACGACGGCGATCGGCCCCTGGTAGTCGGCCGCCTTGCCCGCAAATGCGGCATCCGTCACTTTGACGAAGCGAACGGGAATGCCTGGACTCAGAGGCTGTTCCAAAATGAACGGTTCGAGTGGTTTCGTATATGCGCATTGTTCGAGGGCGACGGGGTCCGAAGGCTCGGGACGCCCACTCGCCACGAGCTGCTGGTGCTCGCGAAGCTCGTTGGCTGCATCGTCGGGTTTGCCCAGATGTTCGTAGAGCCGGCTCAGGAGATAGTGTGCCGTGGGATGCGACGGATCAAATGACGTCACCGCCTGGAAGTCGTTCAGCGCCTCCGGCATCTCGCCCAAGGCCTCATGGGCCAGGCCCAGCTGGAAGTTTAGCGCAGTGACGCGCGGGTCAATGGCCTGTGACTGCTGGAATGCCTGCACGGCGGCCTTCCACTGTGAAAGGTGCATGTAGGCGCAGCCCATCAGATAGTACGCCGCAGGATTGTTCCGGTCCAAGGCGAGCGTCTGTTTCGCCAATTCCACGGCATCGGCATCCCGGTTTAACCTGAGGCAGGCATTTGCAAGGTTGAGCCTGGCGTCCGTGGACTCCGGCGATGCATCGAGCGCCTTGTTGTAAGCCCGGACAGCCGCTTCCAGATCGCCTGTCCGCATGAGGTTGTTGCCGCGATTCATCAGTCGCACAAAGTCCGCCGTTCCCGCACGGTGCCACAGCAGCAACGAACCGGCGGCCAGCACGACGACAATGAAAGCAGGCCAGATTTGGCGCATTCGCATATCGGGCCACATTGACTCCAGCATAGGGCAGGGAATGTCGATTCAGAATTCGCGCGCGAAACCCGCCGCCGCGCAATTTCGAGGCGCCCTCCAGGTCGCGCTAAAAATTCGGGGACAGCGCAAGATTGCCCGTGACGTCGATGTGAACCCGTGTTCTCACTTGACCGCGCCGAGGTGGCCGGGAGAATGCCGATCCGGCAACCTGCAGAAACAATATTATGGAAAAACTAGACGCTATTCTCACCAACCAGTCTGAAATCCTCGTCCACCAGGATGAGATCAAGGCCAACCAGTCCGCCATCCTCAAGAACCAGATAAAGTTTGAAAAGGTATTGGGCAACCAGGGTGATATTAAGGCCAACCAGTCCGCCATCCTCAAGAACCAGAAGCAATTCGCAAGGGTGCTGGGTAACCAGTCCAAGGTCCTCGCGAACCAGACGACGATCCAGGCCAACCAGTCAAAGATCCTCGCCAATCAGAAAGTGATTCTCGCCAATCAGAAGGTAATCCTCGCCAAGTGAGGCACGACTCTGAGTGCGGGCAGGGGCTGTGAATTGGTTCGTGAAAACGGTCAAACCGGACCCACGGCCCTCCAACAAGAGGTGAGCCCTGGCGGGAATCCTGGACGGCGAAACAGGGGTAACGTGGCGGAGCGGGAGGCAGGATATTTGGTGCGGTAGCCGCGATTTGCCCTTGCGGTGATCCCGCCGACAAAAACCGACGGATGGCCGCTGTTCACCCTGAATTTTTGGCCGTTCACCGCAAATTTTCGGCTGTTCACCACAAATTATCCATGTGAATTGCCGCGAAGTGCTTTCGTAATGCGCTCGCTTCCCCAAACCCACTCCATGGCACTTCATTGGTGTCCCGCAGAAGGGTAGTTCCAAACGTCGAATTATATGAATATGAACAAACTAAGAATTATCGCAGCCGGCGCGTTTTCCTTGATTCTCTTTGTCGGATTCATCCGGGCCGCGGACGATTCAACAGTCGCAGCTTCCGCCCCGGCCACTGAGCTTACGAAGATCAGAGTCGGTTGCATTGGCCTCACCTGCGAGGCACCGCTTTACGTGGCGATCGAGAAGGGGTACTTCAAGGAGGAAGGATTGGATGTCTCGCTGATAAAGTTCAGCAATTGGTCGACTTACAAAGATGCGCTGGGTCTTGGGCAGATCGATATCACCCACCACCTGATCATGATGTTCCTCAAGCCCATCGAACAGGGGATGGATGTCAAAATCCTCGCCGGTGTTCACCGGGGATGCCTGAGGGTGCAGGCTTCCACCACGGGCGGAATCCAAAACTTGGAGGATTTGCGCGGCAAGCGAATCGGCGTGCCGGGCATGGGCACGCCGCCGTTCATTTTCGCGAACCGGGCGCTCGCCTTGAAGGGCATCGATCCCTCCAGAGAAATCACCTGGAAGGTTTTCCCGGCCGGCGAGTTGAAGCTGGCATTGCAGCGGGGCGACGTGGACGCTGTGGCAGACTCCGAGCCGATCGGCACGCTTCTTCTCGCCAGCGGCAAGGTCAAAAACATCGCCGACCAGGCGACCGACGAACCCTTTGCCAGCGAGTACTGCTGCGCGGTGGTGGCGAATGGAAAATTCGTCGCCAATAACCCGAAGGCGGCCGCGGCCGCGACGCGCGCGATCCTGAAGGCAGCCATGTGGGTGGAAGCCAATCCCCGGGCTGCCGCGACCCTGGCCGTCGCAAAGAAGTATGTGGCCTCAACCCCGGAACTCAACACCGTCGCCCTTTCGCATCTGAGGTACGAGCCCAGCATCTCGGGAGGCGAAAGGGCCGTGAGATCGGCTGCGGTGGCGATGAAGCAAGTGAAGATGCTCAATGCCTCCACCGACGTTGACGACCTCACCCGGCGCGCTTTCCTCCATCTGGACGGCGTTTCCGATGACTGGATCAAGTCGGTGCAAGTGGAGAAATTGGCGGACGGCCAGTTGCGCCCGGATGAGGGCGCCCGGCTCCGTGTTGAATTGGCTGCTCACGGCACGGAAAAGGTCCGGTCCTGCTGCGATGTGAATGTGGCGAGCAATTGACGCGGTCCACCGAAGAAATCAGTAGGAAACAGGCAGGGAGTCCGACGCCTCCTGCGCCCGGATTGCCGGCCAGAACCCTTTTGTCCGTTCCGGCGGCGGTTCTGGCGGCGATGGGGGTCCATGCGGTCGTCTCACGCCAGGAGCCTGCACCGCAGACCCATTCCTATTGGATTTTCCTGGAGACGGTGCTGGCCATTTCCGTGGGCTTGTCGCTGCTCCAGCGGTGGTCCAAGGGCTTGCGGCGATGGATGGGCCACATGTTTCCCATCATTGCTGCGGCCGGTGTGCTCGTGACCCTCTGGGCCGTGATCACCTCGGGGTTTCGCTGGCTGCCGCTGCCCTATTTCCCAGGTCCCGCGGCGATCCTGCAAAGCATGATCGAAGACCGCGCCCTTCTGTTTGACAGCACGTGGCATTCGTTGCTGCTGCTGCTCGGCGGGTACACGGTGGGGGTGGCGACAGCATTGGTCACCGGGGTGTGTATAGGCTGGTTCGACCAGGCTCGCTACTGGGGAATGCCGGCATTGAAGCTCATAGGGCCGATTCCCGCGACCGCGTGGATCCCCCTGGCGATGGTATTGTCACCGTCGCAGGTGGTTTCCGCGGTGGGATTGATCGCGCTTTCCGTGTGGTTCCCGGTGACCATGTTGACGGTCTCGGGCATTGCCAATACGCGCACGTCCTACCTGGACGTCGCGCGCACCCTCGGCGCCGGGCGCCGCTACCTCATCTTTCGCGTGGCGGTGCCGGCGGCGATGCCCAGCATTTTCATCGGGCTGTTCATGGGCTTGGGAACCTCATTCCTGACACTGGTGGTCGCCGAAACGGTAGGGGTCAATTCCGGCCTTGGCTGGTACTTGAGCTGGGCCCAGGGCTGGGCCGAGTACGGCAAGGTGTACGCAGCCCTGATCATCATGGCGGCATTTTTCTCAACGATCATCACCGTGCTGTTCAAGGTCCGCGACCGGGTGCTCGGCTGGCAGAAAGGGGTGATCAAATGGTGACCCTTGCCGCACCTGATGTCGTGAGAGAACCTTCTTCACTCCACGCGCGAGGGGTGGAGAAGAGCTTTGTCGCGCCCGGGGATGCCGCGGTTCGCACGCTGGCACTGTCCGATGTTTCGTTCGCGGTTGAGGCCGGCGAGCTGGTTTCCATCATCGGACCCAGCGGCTGCGGAAAATCGACGTTGCTGAGGCTCCTGGCAGGGCTGGAAACCTTGGATGCGGGCGAACTCCTGGTCGGCAACGATCCGATCGCCGGGCCGAGCGCGGAACGCGGGCTTGTTTTTCAGGACCCCAATCTTTTCCCCTGGCTCACGGTCCGGGGTAATATTCAGGCCGGGTTGGTCGCGCGGGGCGTGCTGCATGACAAACGGCACAAAGTGGACGACTTCATGCGCCTTATTGACCTTGAAGGCTTTGCCAACGCATATCCGCACCACCTTTCCGGCGGGATGGCCCAGCGCGTCGCTCTCGCGCGGGCCCTGATCAATCATCCGAGGGTGCTTTGCATGGACGAGCCGTTGGGCGCGCTGGACGCATTTACCCGGATGAATCTTCAGGATGAGGTATTGCGGCTCTGGCAGATGAACCGGACGACGATGCTGCTGGTAACCCATGACATTGATGAGGCGATCTACATGAGCGACCGCATTTTGATCATGACGCCACGGCCCGGCAGGATCGACAAGACCGTCTCGGTGACGCTCCAACGGCCGCGCCAGCGAAACAGTCCGGAGTTTCTTCAGATTCGGGGTGCCATTCTGGAGCACCTGCATTTTGCGAGTAAGGCACCGGCAGTGGAACCAGCCTGAACGGCCGCCGTAAGAGCGGGTTCTTCCTCAAATAGTGGGGACATGGGGCGCGGATTGATGGGTCAAGGGACTTTGCCAGGCATACGACAGAGTGGGCCTTGCAACTTTGCCGGTTTTGGGTTGGTTCGAGGCCGAACCAAGGCCGGGGCCGCCCATCTTACACCAATTTGAACTCCATGGGGCGCAGTTTTCACGCCAGGGGATGGGCCAGCCGGGTCCCGCCGTTCGCCCTTGCGGCCGCCCTGACGCTCAGCCACCCGCGCGCGGTGCGCGCCGAGAACAGCCTTAGCTTTGAGTACGAGGATTACAGCGAGCCGGACGGTCGCGTGGGGGTGACCACCCAGACGGCCCGGATTGACCAGGATCTGGGCACGGACATGCACCTCGTCCTCAGCGGCGTCACCGACGCGATCGCGGGCGCCACGCCGTCGGGCCAGCCGGCGCCCGTCGGAAGCGACCAGGTGGTGCTCTCCGAGCTGCACAATTACCGCAAGGCCTGGGAGGCGGACGTTTCCAGGCAATGGCCTGTCACCAACGTGGCGGTCGGCTTCTCCCGGAGCATCGAGGACGACTACGAGTCGAACGGCTGGTCGGTGAATTCACTCACGGATTTCAACCAGAAGAACACCACGCTGCTGGTTGGCGTCGCCGGCACCGACGACGACGTGGAGATTTTCTTCACGCCCGCCTGGCGCAACAAGCACGGCACCGACTACATCGTGGGGGTAAAGCAGCTGCTCGATCCCAACACCTTTGTCACGGTCAACTTCACGTGGAGCCGGTTCACGGGCATGCTCGATGATCCGTACAAGGTCGTGCAGAAGAATATCCAGGTGCTTCCGGGCATTTTTCTGCCGGTGACCTTTTCCGACAACCGGGGCGACACCCGGGACAAGGGGACCCTGTATGCATCCCTGAACCGCAATGTTCCCGGCTGGCACGGGGCCCTTGAGGCGAGCTACCGCTTCTATGCGGACACCTACGGGATCCGCTCGAGCACGGTGGAGCTGGAGTGGCTTCAACGGATCGGCCGGAGGTTCCTCCTCGAGCCGGAACTCCGCCTCTACCAGCAGACGGCGGCGGCCTTCTACCACTACGACCTGAACGAGACACCGATCATTCCGACCCGGATCCCAAACCCGCAGGGCACCCGCTATTCGTCGGATGCCAGGCTTTCCGCCTTTGATGAGGCGAGTGCGAGCCTCAAGCTCGTCTGGAAGGCAACCGACTGGCTCCAGGTGGACGCTTCCTTTGGCGGTTACGCGCAGCACGGGAGGGATGGCGTCACCCCGCAAAGCGCTTACTACCGGGCCACGATCAGCACGGCAGGAATGAAGGTTTCCTGGTAACACCCTGCTCATGGCGATGTTCGCACAGTCCCGCACCCCACCCCCCGTTCCGGCCGTCACCGGGGCGGAGGAGCCTCTGCGGAGGCTTTCCTTCAAGGCGCTGGGAACGAATTGCGAGGTCCAATACGCGGCGCCGGGCGGGACGATCCAGGCCGGCGAGTTCGAGCGGCGGTCGGTCGCCTGGGTTTCCGCGTTCGAGGCCAAGTACTCGCGGTTTCGCGAAAACAGCCTGTTGAGCCGGATCAATGCCGCAGCCGGCAGGGACTGGGTGGAGGTCGATTCCGAGATGGAGGAGCTTTTCAAGCTCTGCGACACGCTTCATTTCATGACCCAGGGTGTGCTTGACCCGACCTCGCTGCCGCTGATCCGCCTCTGGAACTGGAAGGCCGAACGCCCCACCGTGCCGGAAGCCGGGCAGATCGCCGCGGCGCGCCGCCTGGTGGGCTGGCCCAAGGTCAAGCGGGCCCCCGGTCGCGTATTCCTCCCGGAAGAGGGGATGGCCCTCGATTTCGGCGGCTTCGGCAAGGAGTATGCCGTGGACATGGTTGCGCAAATTGCCATCGATGAGGGGATTGCCAACGCCTTGGTGGATTTTGGACATGACCTGCGGGCGCTCGGCGCTCCCCCGGGACGGCCAGCGTGGCACATCGGCCTGGAGGATCCCGAGCGCCCTGGCACAATCTGGGCGAGCACCGCCGTGCAGGGAGGCCGTGGCGTGGCGTCCTCCGGGGACTATATCCGATGCTTTGTGGCAAACGGCCGCCGCTATGGGCACATCATCGATCCCCGCACAGGCTGGCCCGTCGGGAACGGTTGCACCCAGGCGACCGTCATCGCCCCGACCTGTCTCCAGGCGGGGGTTCTGTCCACGACCGCTTTTGTCCTTGGCGTGCCCCTGGGCATCGACTTCATCCAAGCCTGCCCGGGAGCCGAAGGGATGCTGCTCGCCAACAAGACCCGGGCGCAGACAAGGGGATTCTACAACTATGTCGCCACCACATAACCACCTGCGGCTGTCGCTGGGGCTCGCGCTGCTGGCGGTGCTGACTCCCTGGGCCGCGGCCCAGGTAAAGCCCGGGGACCTCTTCCCGAAGCTTGCCGGGGTGGGGCTCCTGGGAAAACTTCCGGAGACGGAGGGAAGGGTCGTCCTCGTGGACTTCTGGGCATCGTGGTGCGCGCCGTGCCACGCCTCCTTTCCGGCCTATGGCCGCCTTCAGGCGAAATTTTCGCCCCGCGGCCTCGTGATCCTTGCGGTGAGCGTGGATGAGTCGGAGGGCGACTATGAGGCCTTTGTCCGCAAGCTGGCGCCGTCCTTCTCCGTGGTCAGGGACGCGACCCAGCGCCTTGCGGCCGGGGTGGACGTGCCGGGAATGCCGACCAGCTACCTTGTGGACCGCAATGGCCGGGTGCGCTCGGTCCATGAGGGTTTCCATTCGGGGGTGACGGAAGCCGAGCTCGACCGGGAAATCGAGGCGCTCCTCGCAGAAAAATGAAGACAACCCTCTTCTTTGCCCTGGTCGGTCTTGCCTGCCTGCCGGGCTGCGCAACCGTCAACCCGGTGCGGGTTCATCCCTGGCAACGCGCCGCGCTTGCCGACCCCATCATGGACCCCAACCGGGATCCCCTTGGGAAACAGATGTCCGAGCACGTTTCGTTCTCCCGGGAGGCCGCCTCCGGGGGCGGCGGTGTCGGAGGCAGCGGCTGCGGCTGCAATTGACGGGGTTCCGAAAGATAATTCGGAACGATTTTGGTTTTTTTCCGTCAACACCCTTTTAAGAGAATGAAACTTCGAAGCGCCGCGCCCGCCCGCCTGGTGCGGCTTACAAACATTCCGGTCGCCGGGCTTCTCGCGCTTCTTCAGCGAACGCCCGTGGTTCAAGTGGCGGCCACGGCCGGGGACTACGTGCTGGCGTCGCCGGTCGGCGCCGTGCTGCGATCCGCCGCCGTGGCGGCCGCCTCGCTCGTGGCGATCCACAGCATGGCGGGCGCGACAGTGCTGGTGGCGGGGGACATGAGCGGCACTGTGACCAGTCCTTACCAGGCGACGGTGGGAACGCCGATTCCGACCATCGCATTCACGATCTCAGGCACGGCAACAGGCCAGACTCCCCAGTCTTGGACCGTAGCAGGGGCACTTCCGCCCGGACTGAACTTCGACGGACTGACGGCGCCCGGAGACGACGACAATGCCGTGACCTCGGCCCTGACCGGGACTCCAACGCAGGCCGGAACGTACATCCTCAAGCTCACAGGATACGAATTTCCCAACGCGGGCTCGGGCAATTCGAACCTCACGAGATCGTCCCAGTTTTCCTTTACAGTCGTGGTCACGGGAGGGACTTCCGGGGGATCCACACCGATCTATAGCGTCACCAAGACGGCGGTTTACACCCAGACGTCGGGTTCCGGTTCCGTGGCGGCCCCCCGATGGCCGTCCGTTTTCAGCGCTCAGGCCCAAACTGCGGCAACCCTTGCACTGCCGGGCGGGCCCACCGAGACGATTCCCTCCAGCGGGGGCGGAGGGACGTTCAAGCTTACCCAGTCTTTTTCGACCAAGGCGGCCCTGGACCTTGCCGATCCCGACGGCACCTACCAGATGACCGGCTCGGGGATCCCCACGCTCTCCTTTTCCCTGACCCCCGACAGTTACCCGACCGATGTTCCCAGCGTGACCGGCGGAACCAACGCTTCCTGGAGCGGGGGCGTGCTCGTGGTCGACCCCGCCAGGGATGCGACGATCAATTTCAGCAATTTCACGACCTACGCGACCGCCGGCGTCGGCGGTTACATCCAGTTCCAGGCGCAGGACCAGCTCATGGGCGGAAAGTCCCTGGACAAGTTTGTGGTGTCCGTGACGAATTCGTTGGGTCTCCCGCAACAGGCGTCGCCGTTCACCTCGTACTCCATTCCTGCGGGAACGCTCAACCCGGGCGATGTCTACCAGGCGCAGCTCGATTTCACGACCGCCCTCACTTTTGACACCACGAGCATCGCAGGGACCGGCGTCCTCGGGACGTTCCAGAATTACCTGATATTCTATATCATCACGCCGCCGTCGGGGACCGCGGGCCAGCCGCCGGTCCTCGCGCAGGACATCACGGACCAGAACGGTTCCATCGGCGGCTCGGCCACGTTTGCAGCGACCGTGACCGTCGGGGGCGCGCCCATCAGCGGCACCTATGCATGGTATTGGTACCTGGACGGACAGCCAATCACCGTCGATGGCGTCAAGTACGTGAGCAACGGGACAAGCCTTACGATCAACAACCTCACCTCGGCGGACGACGGGGTCTACGCTGCGCGATTTGTGAATCTTGGGGGCATGGTCGTGACCTCCGAGGCAAACCTGATGGTGGCCGTGATTTCCGGGCCGCCGCCGGTCCTCACCGTCCAGCCCGCGGGCCAGACCATGAATTCGGGCTCGACCCTCGTGCTCACGGCAGGCGCCACCGGGGCCACCTCGTACGAATGGTTCCTGAATGGCAACCGGATCTCCGACA
>Ga0302319_10001478_pt1 | contig 52509 bp, 43 predicted proteins | sample Bog_T0_2_FD_203319 | JGI IMG/M metagenome (GOLD analysis project Ga0302319, IMG submission 203319) | Peat permafrost microbial communities from Stordalen Mire near Abisko, Sweden - Bog_T0_2 | ecosystem: Environmental > Terrestrial > Soil > Wetlands > Peat | place: Sweden: Abisko, Stordalen Mire... | reverse complement strand
TGAACTGCCCACTAATCACTGACAGCCGCCTCCTCCGGTATACTGTCTAATATGTCTGTCCTGAAAAACATCACCGCCATCGCCAAAGGCATGAGCATCACCTTCATGGAGATGTTCCAGCCCACCACCGTTGAAAATTATCCCGATGGCGAAGGCCCGCTGCGCGGCGCGCGCCTGGAAGCCCGCTTCCGCGGCGCCCACGTTCTCCAGCGCGATGAAAATGGCCTGGAAAAATGCGTCGCCTGTTTCCTGTGCGCCGCCAACTGCCCGTCAAATTGCATCTACATCGAAGCCGCAGACAACACCGACGAACACCGCGTCAGCGGCGCCGAACGCTACGCCAAGGTCTACAACATCGATTACAACCGGTGTATTTTTTGCGGGTATTGTGTGGAGGCTTGTCCGACGGACGCGATTACGCACGGGCATGGGTTTGAGTTGGCGACGTTCAATGCCAGCAATCTGGTTTACCGGAAAGAGCAGATGCTGGCGCCGCGGGCGGCGCATATGGGAGCTAATGTCGTGTTCAATCAGGCTGACGTGGATGGGGGAGCTCCCAAGGAGATGGTGGCGGGAAGTTAGGCTTTCGAATTCGGACGGTCATTATTTTCAAGAGTCGCGCCGGTCCTTGCGGGCTGGCTTTCGTGTTTCGGGAGACTTTCTCGTCGCGTATCTGTACCGAGGGACATGGAGTCATTCTCATCCATTCGATCCCGCAGTTTGTCTCTTCTGCCAACCGATCGATTGACTCGGGCATCTCTCTTGCATGATTCGCAAATTACAATCCGGGGAGTATCGTTTGTATTCGCGCAAGAAGGATGCCAAGACTGGAAAGCGTAAGAATCTGGGAACGTTTTCGTCCCGCGAAGCCGCTCAGAAACATGAGCGAGCGGTGCAGTATTTCAAGCGGGCTGGGTGAGAAACCAGCTAGCGTGAAATTCCGGGGGTGCAATTTTGCGGTGAACCGGGATTTGCCGTGATCAAGAGAAAACGTCGAGCCGCGCTCGAGGGACAGCCGACGGCGGCTGTCCCCACACCAATATTTTTCAAACTCCTCCCGGTCAGGGCAAACCCAGGCTTCCATAGGACCTGGGATAGGTTACGATGCCCCAGGGAAGCTTCAGTCCTTCGATGGCGCCCAGTGGCTTATAGGAGTTCGCGTCGATCACGACAATATTGTTTGAACGTCCGCAGGCCAATAGGATCTTGGAATCGTCGGGGGTGAAGGTGAAATGCCAGCACCTTTTGCCGGTGGGCACTTCCGCGAGGAGTTGCAGAGAGTCCGCGGAAAACACTTGCAGCTTGCCGGCCTGCGCGGCGGAGACGAAAATGCGTTTACCGGCGCGGTCGAAGGCGACCCCGTAAGGCTTGGCTGCGGTGGGCGCGGATTTGATTACTTTGAAGTCTTGATCCATGGTCAGCAGGGTTCCTGAACTTTCCATGGTCACGGCGTACTGGTTGCCGTTGGGAGAAACTTTCATGCCGCGCGGGCGGATTCCGTAGGTTTTCAGGTCGACATCGCGCAGATGCTTTCCCGTGACTTCGTCGAATACTCCGATGGTTTCCTGCGATTCGTTGGCGACCAGCATCAGCTTTCCATCGCGCGAAAATTCGATTCCCTCGGTTTCCTGACCGGCGGTGGAAACCGGACCTGGCGTCCAATCTCCGATATGAAATGAGGCGATTTGAGCGGGCGGGCCGTTTTCGTCGTCGTTGTCTTTGTTGGCTTTGTCCTTGTCAGTAGCTGTCGGGGCTCCGGGGGGTCCACCTTTCGAACTGGGTTCGAAGGTCGCGAACAGCCGATCGCCGGCGGGATTGATTTTGATGAACTCGGGACTGTTTCCAACTGGGATACGACGAAGCAAGCTGAGGTCCGTAGTACTGAAGACGGCGGCATCGCTGGTGTTTTTGTCCGAGGTGATTACGTATTTTCCGTCAAAGGTGACCGCGATTCCTCGTGGCGCGAGATCGCTTGGTCCGCCGCTGCGGATTACTTTCAGTGTGCTTAAATCGATCACACTGATTGCGCCGTCCTCTTCGCTCACGTAAGCCACGTTGGTCGGAACTTTTGGGGAGTCCGTGGCGAGGAGGCTTGCCGGAGTGATGGCAATGAAGGTCAGCAAGCAGAAGAAAATTGTTTTTGATCTCATCGTGCATCCTTGTTGGTTCTCGGTTCTCGGTTCTCAGTTCCTGGTTTTCAGTATCTATTACGGCGTTCCGCCCCATGATCTTTGGGTTTCGTGACAGTTGGCGTTCTCATGCAGCGGGGACCGACGAATCGATTCGCAGCCTAGAATGCCGTAACCAGACGAAAAGTATACTGCCGTGCCGGGCCGAGCGCGTTGCCGGAGAAGAGTCCTCCGAAGTCGATTACTTCGAGGTTGTTGCCGAGGTTGGCGACATCCCCCTGAAAGCGGATCGAGCGTTTCTCGCGCTGGTAGAGGTCTAGGCCCAGCGAAGCGTTCTGCGCGAAATATGGATTGATGCGGCCGAGATTGAAGTTGAGGTGATTGATCACCACTTGTCCGTATTCCGCGGCGTACTGCTGGGGCGTTAAGTCCGGTTGAAAGGGCAGGCCGCTGTTGTAATCGGCTCCCAGGGCGAACCACAGGCGCGGGGCAATCTGATAGCGGACGCGGGCTCGCACCGTGTTCCGCTGGTCCTGCGAGTCGGGAAAATGTCCGGTGGTGGGGTTGATGGAGTCGTCTCCCAGGAATAATCCGCCAGTTACGGGGAACCAGGCATTGCCGACGATATAGGAGTAGCTCGCAAACCCCGAGAAGCCCTTCCATTGCAGGAGTTGCAGCTTGCCCTCGGCGCCATAGAGGATGGCGTGGTCAAAGGCGATGGGAAAGCTGATGCCGGTACTGAGAATTTGGGAGTCGTCGGCATAGTTGTTCACTCGCCGCCGGAACATATTCGCATCGAACCGCAGCTTCCCGAAGAATGCTTTCGTGGCTCCCAGTTCATAGTAGTCGCCGTGAGAAGGCTGGACTGGCAACAGCAGTGCGGGCACGCTGTTGTCGATAGCCTCCGCGGCAGGCGAGCTGGCTAAGAGTATGTTTTCGAACGACGGCGTCTGAAAGATGCGGTCATAGGAGGCGTGAATATTTACGCCGACTGAGGGGAAGTAGCGCGAGACAGCGAGACGGGGGCTGACTGCATTCTGATTCAGCAAGAGTTGGTAGTGATCCCAGCGGAGACCGGCATTGACCGTCCAATTGCCCAACCGGATTAGATCCTGCACATAGGCGGCTTGTTCAAGATCCGGGCGATTGCCCTGGAAGGCAAAGGTGATCGCGCCGGAATCCAGGATGCCCAGATTGATGGGACATTGCGGATCCCTGGGATTGGCGCAGTCGGGTATTACGTAGCTGGTGTTTTCGTGCAGGAAGATGGCATCGGATTCGAGGCCAGCTTTCAATTCCTGCCTGCCGTGATGAACCGAGAAGCTGCCGTTGAAATAGATTTCCTTGAAGTCGTTGTGGTTGGCGGCAATGAGCGGCCAGGATTCTGGGTTGGAGTAAAAATCCGTTGAGGTATCGCGCGACATTGCCCGCAGCACGCTGATTGAGTCGGAAGAAAAAATGTGCTGGTAGGTAACGCTTCCCATGGTTTCGAAGTTGTCGCCGGTTTGCAATTGCCCGCCCGGAAGGAAAACGCAATCGCTGGGCTCATCGATAGCGGGAACGGGCGGGCAGCCGACGGTGTTGTTCGCGTCCGGCAGGTAGGCTCCGTTCTGCTGCACCAGTTCGTTGGGGATTTGGTAGCGGGCCAGTTCATGGCGGACAATCAAGGTGAGACGGTCTTTCGGAGTTAGATCCCGCTCATAGCTCAGCGAAAAGCCCCCGGTGGTGCCGTTGTTGGTGTAATTCTCCGGGACCACCGGGTTGAGATAGTGGCCGGTCATGTTGCCGGAGGCGCTCAGGCCGAAGGTATTTTTGTTCCATGTGTATTGATCTTGCGTGTTGATTCCGGCGGTGTCGTAGGTGCCGCCGAACATGGTGAGCTGCCCGTGGAAGCCTGGGTTGAAGCTCTTGAGGGTGTTGACCTCGACGACTCCGCCCATCTTCCGGCCGAATTCCGCGGGAATGCCGGCGGTATAAATGTCGAGAGATTCCACGTCATCGGCTTCGATCTCGGGGCCGAAGCTGGGCGAACGGTTGTCGGTGAGGGGAATGCCGTCGACGACAAATTGGGTTTGATATTCGGATCCACGGGGGTGGAGAACGGCGTTGCCTTCGTAGAGCCAGCCGGGTTCGGAGTTGACCAGATCCTGCATGGAACGGCCGGGGAGTGCGGTCAAGCGATTCTGAATGGTCTCCAAACCCATCTCATTCACCGAACCAGCGCGATAGGGGTCGACCAAGGTGCGAGGCGCGGTCACTTTTACGGATTCGGAGGCGGAAGCCATCTTCAGCTGAATGGCGCGATCCAAGGGGAGTGCGGAACGAACTTCAACCGACTCGGAGACCGGAGCGAAGCCTTGCGCTTGAATCTGAATATCGTAGATTCCATAGGGCAGGCGCTTGGCATCGAGGGTGCCCTGGTCGTCGGTGGTGAAGGTATGGCGATACTGATTGCCCTGGCTGGTGAGTGCGACGTCGGTGCGGAGGGCGAGGCCGGCGGGGTCGGTAACTTTGAGGCGGAGTTCTCCGGTGTTGCTCTGGGCTAGAAGCGGGAGAGCGAAGAGCAGCAGGGCGACATGGACAAATGCGCGCACGGAGTAGGTTGGGAATCTTTATGCTAACAGCTTCGTGATGCGGGATTGGAGTTACCAAGGGAATCGCGGGGGCAAACAGTGCGAGGGAACGGGGGGACGGCGTTCCGGCTCGGTAGACCCGCCGACTCGCCGTAACGGTCCTGGAGGGCTTTGGCTGTAAACGCGTTCCTAGCACCTGAGATGGAATTTTTGCGCGGTTCGGAGTAACGTCTGTGGACGTGAGAAAGGTTTCCGCAGCCCCAGGGTCAGTGACCTCCATCGATCCGACCGCAACGGCGGCTTCCGCCGGCATATTGATCTCCTGCTGACCTCAGGGGGCTAAAGCCCAATCTTTTAAGCAACTGATTGGCACGGCTGAAGCCGTGCCCTACCCGGGCGTTGCTGCCACCCAAGCTCATTAGGTTTTCCTGCAAAGCTTATTTCCGAAATAAAATATCCGCCGCTACGAAGAGGGCGAAGACTACGGAGATGACGCCGTTCATGGTGAAGAAGGCGGCGTTGAGGCGCGAGAGGTCGTTGGGCTTGACCAGGGAATGTTCGTAGAGCAGGAGCAGCATGACGGCGGCGACGCCGATGAGGGCGAGTTTGCCGAGGGCGAAGGCGGGGACGAGAGCGATCAGGAGGAGCAGCATGAGGGCGTGAAAGGCGCGGGCGATCCAGAGGGCGTTGGCGATGCCGATGTGGCGGGGGATGGAGTGGAGTCCGGCGTCGCGGTCGAAGTCGAAATCCTGGCAGGCGTAGAGGATGTCGAAGCCTGCGACCCAGAAGGTGACGGCGGCGGTGAGCAAGAGGATGCGGGGATCGAGGGAGCCGCGGACGGCGATCCAGGCGGCGGCGGGGGCGATGCCGAGCGCGAAGCCGAGGACGAGATGCGAGAGTCGGGTGAAGCGTTTGGTGTAGGAGTAGAGCAACAGAACGGCGAGGGCGACGGGCGAGAGCCAGAGGGTGAGGCGATTGAGTTGCGAGGCGGCGAGAATAAAGATGGCGCAGGATACTAGGACAAAGGTGGCGACGAAGGCGGGGGAGAGATGGCCGGCGGGGAGGGCGCGGGTGCGGGTGCGGGGGTTGGCGGCGTCGATGGAGGAGTCGGCGAGGCGATTGAAGGCCATGGCGGCGGAGCGGGCGGCTAGCATGGCGACGATGATCCAGACGAGTTGATGGGAGGTGGGAAGGCCGGAGGCGGCTAGCATGGCTCCGCAGAGGGCGAAGGGGAGGGCGAAGATGGAGTGCTCCCACTTGATCATTTCCAGGGTTACGCGGAGATTGTTGAAAAGCTGCACACAAAGATTGTAAAGGAAGGGGAGGTCAAAGGCTTGAACACAGGGGACACGGGGGATCACAGGGTAGAGCTTGGCTGCAATTTCCTCCGCGACTTTTTGTGTGAGAGACTAACCTGCATTCGGCTGGGTTGTAGAGGGACTTTTTTATGGGTTCTGGATTTCGCGAGAAGGCGGTCGCTGCGGTTTATCTTTTACTGCTCACACTTATTTGCACGCGGCCTTATTTTCATTCGCTTTATGACATGGACATGATGGGGTACATCGGCAACGCGGTTGCTATGAGTGGCGCGAACGTGCGACAGATTCATGATACCGCCTACCGGGCGATCGAGGCGGAGGTTCCAGCATCGTTCCGGGCTCATCTTCTGGGGCAGGATAAGGCGGGGCCGACGTCGCAGTGGAAGTCGCGCCAGGATCGGGCGGTGGACGCGGGGCACTTCGCGGAATACTTGCCTTGTTTTGCGATTCGCCCTGTCTTCAACGAGTTGATTTATGTGCTGCATTTCAAGCTTGGAGTGGGGTTGGTGCGGGCGACCATCGTCATCTCGGTGGTCTCTTATTGGCTGATCGGATGGCTGGTCTTTGTTTGGATGCGGCGGTATGCGGGAGTGGAGCGGGCTGCGCTGGGGTCGTTGCTCGTGATGCTGACTCCGCCGATCCTGGACCTGGCGCGATTTAATACGCCGGATGCGCTCGCGTGCTTGGTAAGCCTGGCCGCGCTTTATCTGATTTTTGAACGCCAGCAGATGCTGTGGGGGGTCATTCTTCTTCTGGCATCGGTGTATGTTCGAACCGACAATGCGCTGCTGGCGGTCGGGGTGCTGCTTTATTGCGCGATGGTTTCGGGACAATTGGAGAAGGCGAAGGCCGCGGTGCTGGCGGTGGTGGCGGTGGCTTCGGTTTTCGTGATTAACCATTACGCGGGGGATTATGGGTTGCGCATGCTTTACTACCGCAGTTTTATTGCGATCCCGCTGGCTCCCGGGGAACTGGTGGCGAAGTTCGGCGTGGCGGATTACATGCGCGCGTTTCGCGGGGCGGTGTCGGAAACGATGATTGGATCTCTGCCGGCTTTTCTGCTGATGGGCGTGATCGGTATTTGCGCGCAGCGTGGGCGAACCAGTCAGGCAATCGCTGCGGTGATTAGTTTTTATCTGGTTTCTCATTTCCTTTTATTTCCGTCCGGGCAGGAGAGGTTCTGGGGAGTCTTTTATATCGGCTGCGCAATGGTTTTGATGATTGGCGCCTGGCATCGGGATGGGCAAGCGCGAGAACGTGGTTCCGATGCAGAAAGCTTGCCTCTGCCGATGTCAGTGGATCGCAAGTCGGAACTCGCGGTGCAGAACAGCCGGTGACGAGACGTTTCTGACTGCGAGATGTTCTTCATGCCCGGCTCAGGGCATCGAGTAAGGTCGGAGGGTCGGCGGCGATTGATCAGCCTCCAGCAGCCAGACTTTTCGGTTGCGGAAGTATTCCAACAAAGGGGTGAGGTCCTGACCTGGAATTTCGCGCGCCCATACGACTTTCGAATGATCGATATCGGCAGCGTTATAGACCCACTCGTTATCGACGATGTGTTGGGGGGTGTAGCGGACGATTACGAACTGCAAGCCGGGGGCGGCGTCCAGCTGGGTTTCGATGTGAGCCCGGGTGATATTCCAGGGCTCGTCGTGCGGACTGCTTCTTAGGGTTTCGACGGCAAATAATGGGACGCCGGCCAGCACGGCCAGCGCGACCACGCGCGACAGACCGATGCCGACGGGGCGGCCATAGCATTTCCACTGGCGGAGATGCCGCAGCGCCTGAATCAACAGGAGGAGCAGGCTCGCGGTCATGGGGGCGGCGTAATGCGGCTCAAAAAATCTTACGGCCAGCAAACCGGCAGCGCACAGAAACAACTGAATCAGCGGGAGACGCATGCGGCGGTCTCGCACCAACCAGGGAAGTGTGATGAATGGAAGCGAGAGTACAACTCCCAGGAAAAAATGCCACCACGCGTCGACGCGCAGCCATGACTGATGTTTCCACGACGCCCACGTAGAAGGATAACGAGAGGGCAGGCGATGGGCGAAGAAGTTTTCGAATTGGGGATTCGAATAATGCAGCGGAGGGTTCAGCTTCTGCCAGGCAAACAAGGGAATGTTCTCGTACTGGCGAAAGGCGAGAGTCTCGGGAAAGGTGAGAAATCTTCCGGTAACGCGCCAGTTGTAGTAGCCGACGAAGAGCAGAGTCCATGCCAAGATCGCCGCAGCAGGAAATATTACGCGCGGGACAGTGAAGGCAAGACCTGGGCTGCGTCGAGAACCTAGCCAAAGCAGAAGAGCGATGGCGACGGGAAGGCAGAACAAGAATCCCTCGAAAGGGCGGCTGTTCATTAGTAGTGCTGCTCCAATGCCCATCCAGAGCGAATCGCGAGGGAGTTGGTGGTGAACGATGCGTGGGAGCGCTCCCAATACCAAGGCCGCGCCAGTAGCGACGATCGCGCCGCCGAAGTAACTGTTGATCCAGTAGGAAAATAGGTCGAAGCGCGCGATCACGATTACGGCTCCGAATAACGCCCAGGGCGCGGGAAACCAGCCTTGCAGCATCCAGGTGAGGGCTGCGGTCATGGCCGCAACGCTGAGCAGGACGCCGATCCAAGGATGGCCTAGTAGTTGTCCAACGGCCAACACTGCGCCCTGTGCGGGAGGATATTTCGAGGCGTAGGTCGGGTGCTGGATCACCTGGAAGGTCTCGAAGAAAATCGACATGGGGTGGGGCGGATTGGACAGCCGTCCATGGGCGAAAGTATCGGCGGCGAGGAGATAGCTGAATTCGTCGTGAACTTCCGGCAGGGGCACAGGGAACAGCGAAAGAAGCGCGAGGCGCGAGACAATCGCGGAGAGCGCCACGACCGCGAGCAGCAGGGTTTTCTTTTTTGCAAATGCGGAGGCCGACTTTTCCGCGAAGGAGAACCACCCGTCGCCAAAGCGTGGAGCGAGCACCGCACCGGCGATAAGCGCTAGCAGAAACAATTCGTGAAGATGAAACAGTTTTTCCTCGAAGGTCAGGTGTCATTGTTGTACTGAACTTTGCTTCTTCCGCGCAAGGCGGCAATGCGGAAGGCCGCACCACATGCGGCAGGAGGTTGAGGAAAAATTGGATTCCGGATCGCTAGGCGCTCCTGATATTATTCCGGTACTTCCAACGCAAAATTTACTAACAAGGATCTGACATCGTGGCGGTAGCGCTCAGGGTGGAATCCAATCTTTCGGTAGCCGCAATGCCCGCGCTTGCGGCGGAGGTGATCGAAGTGTCGGTGGTGATGCCCTGCTTGAACGAGGCAGAGACGCTGGAGAATTGTATCGTCAAAGCGCAGCGTACCTTGCAGGAGGCAAAGATCGCGGGCGAGGTTGTGGTCGCGGATAACGGGAGCACCGACGGTTCAGTGGAGATTGCGGAGCGGCTGGGCGCGAAGGTTGTACGCGTGCGCGCGAAGGGATATGGGAACGCTCTGATGGGAGGGATTGCGGCGGCGGCGGGCAAATATGTTGTGATGGGCGATGCCGACGACAGCTACGATTTCCGCCACATTCCAAGATTCGTGGAGCAACTGCGGAAGGGAGCCGACGTGGCGATTGGAAACCGGTTCCGTGGCGGGATCGAGGCCGGGGCGATGCCTTTCTTGCACCGGTATGTAGGGAATCCAGTTTTATCGGGGATCGGAAAAATTTTATTTAAGAGTCCCATCGGAGATTTTCATTGCGGACTGCGAGGATTCAGTAGAGCGGCATTCGAGCGCATGCGGCTGCGTACGACTGGAATGGAATTCGCCAGTGAAATGGTGGTCAAGTCGGCGCTTCTGGGGCTCACCATCGCGGAGGTGCCGACCAGTTTGTCTCCCGACGGCCGCAGTCGTCCACCGCATCTGCGGACTTGGCGCGATGGATGGAGGCATCTCCGGTTTCTTCTGCTTTACAGTCCGCGTTGGTTGTTTCTCTATCCGGGAATTTTGCTGATGTTGATTGGCACCGCTGTGGGTTTGTGGCTGTTACCAGCGCCGAGGGTTGTGGGCAGGGTGACGCTGGACGTACATACTCTGGTGTATGCTTCGGCCTTTGTGCTGCTCGGATTTCAGGCGATCGCCTTCGCGCTTTTCACAAAGATATTTGCCATCTCGGAAGGATTGCTGCCTCCCGATCCCGCGCTGGATAAGCTCTTTCGCTACATCACGCTCGAGATTGGATTGGCGGTGGGAGTGGCGCTGATGATGCTGGGGTTGGGAGCTTCGATTTATGCCGTGAGCGGCTGGGGAGCGAGACATTTCGGCATGCTGGATTATTCGCGGACGATGCGCATCGTAATTCCTGCCGCTCTGTTCCTGACTTTGGGCGCGCAAACCACATTTGCCAGCTTCTTCCTAAGCGTGCTGGGATTGCGCCGGAAATAAGTTGCCACTTTCCATGCCATCCAATCCATTGGCGGAAGACCAGAATATATCGACCGCGTCTCGGCCGTCGGGACATCCGCTGGAAGAGATTCTGTACCGGCTGCGCGATCCCCGCCTGGTTACGGACACGCTGTGGCGAGCGACAGAAGAGAAGTGGCATCTGGTGTCATGGTCGGAATTCTCAGGCTTATTCCGGAAGGTTCGACGCTACACGATGTGCAGCGCGCCACGGCTGCGGGCGCTTCATCAAGCGGCAAAATACATCGTGGCAAGTAAATTAGGTGGCGACGTTGTGGAATGCGGCTGTGCCCGCGGCGGCAGCGCCGCTCTTATCGCGTTGAGCTTGCAAAGCCTCGGAGAGCGCAGGAAGATGTGGCTGTTTGATACGTTTGAGGGATTGCCGGCTCCCTCGGTGAATGACCCGGATTACAGAATCGCCGACCTGTTTACGGGAACTTGCGTGGGCCGCCTCGACGAAGTGCGGGAGATGTTTCGCAGCCAGGGAGTGGCGGAGGGCGTTTCCTTTGTAAAAGGATTATTTCAAGACACGCTGTCGACGGCTCCCATCGGGCGCATTGCGCTCCTGCATATCGACGGCGATTGGTACGAAAGCGTCAAGGTTTGCCTGGAGACGCTGTATGACAAGGTGGTTCCCGGAGGGTATATCCAGTTTGACGATTACGGATACTGGAAGGGCGCGCGCAGGGCGGTGGACGAATTTCTCGCGAAGAGGCAGATTCGCGAGCCACTTAAGAAATTGGATTACTCAGGACGGTCTCTGGTGAAGCCTCAGGATTGATGGGCTCCCGTTTTGATTAACAAAGCTACGAAGTGCAGCTTCGCTCCGAAGATCCAGTTTGCGGGCGGTGGATATAAGCCGAGATTAGTTACAAGGTGATCGGGGCGGAGTCCGATTTCTTTCCAGGCGACGCGCCATTGGCGCTCGCTCCAGTAGTTGTATGGCAGGGCTACGCCGAATCTTGCATTTCCCACCCAATCCATAAATCGCAGGCGGAGGCCGGCGGCGAGGCCGTTGCGATTGTGATCCTTGATCAGCAGACTATGCGCGGCCACGCGTCGCGCCTCGCGCAACAGTACATACGGATCGGGCGTATGGTGCAGGACGTCGGAAAAAAGAACGACATCGAACGATGCATCGTCAAATGGAATTCGGGAGCCGTCGAACATTTCAACGGGAATGTGGGTGTGGGTGCGGGGCAGGACATCGATCCCTCGAATCGTCAGGTCGGGGCGCTGCGCCTGCAGATTGGCGGAGATGAGGCCGTCGCCGCAGCCTACGTCGAGCACACGAGCGCGTTCCGGGGCGAGTTGAGCGAACCAGTTCGCCAGGATTTCAACCCTGCGATTGAACACCAGCTTCTCGTGAAGAACTCCGATGCTGCTCATAGGCAAAAGTGTCCCGCTTGGCAGTGTACAACCACGCGATGATGCAGGAAGCGATTCGGGGTACGAGTTCGTTTGAAAGTAAAATCTTCTCTCCCAAGAATCATTCTTACTCGACAATCATTCCTTATTGAGAATCAAGGGCACGAAGCGAACGGGTTCGCGCTCTGAGATTATGAACTGGCCATTGATCATGCGGATGTAGAGGAGATTTTGCTTATCGGACGAGCCGACGGGAATGATCATTCGTCCGCCATCGCGAAGTTGAGAAAGCAGCGCGGGAGGAACCTCGATAGCGGCGGCGGATACCAGGATTGCGTCGAACGGAGCGCGGGCGGGAAGGCCGAGACTGCCGTCGCCGGTAAATATTTCGACGTTGGTGTAGCCGAGAGTGGCGATGGCAGAGCGAGCTTTTTCCGCTAAGTCGTCGTGACGCTCGATAGAAAAAACTTGTGCAGTGAGTTCGGCTAGCAGCGCGGTGACGTAACCGGAGCCAGTGCCGACTTCAAGGGCGATATCGCCGGCAGAGAGGTGAAGAGATTCGAGCATCACTGCAACGACGTAAGGTTGCGAGATGGTCTGTCCATTTCCGATCGGCAGGGGATGATCTGCGTAGGCCTCGGAGCGACAGGATTCTGGAATAAAGGCCTCGCGGGGGACGCGCAGCATGGCGTCGAGTACGCGTGGATCCAAGATGCCGCGGGCACGCAGTTGAGAGTCGACCATGAGCTGACGAGCGCTGGCGAGATCGGACATGGCAGTGGGTAGTGATTAGTGGTCAGTGGTTAGTGGTTAGTCGGCAGCAAAAAGAGGATCGGACGATTTCGCTAATCACTAACCACTAATCACTGACCACTGGTTTTATTCACTTCTTGCGGCGGCGAACCTGGACGTCGAAGCTGATGACGCCGTTTTGATCGCGGGTGCCGACTAGCGAAAGATTGCGATTGAAATAATACTGGCCTTGAATGATTTGCTCGGAACTTTGCGAGACGTTGGTGGAATAGGTGAGCGAGATATTGTTGGCGAATTCCTGCTCGATGGTGATTTGAGGGCCGTTACTGACAGGATTGTTTTCGGTGGTGAGTCCCTGGGGATCGATTTTTATATTGCTGGCGCCGAAGAGCCTTTGCAACCGGCCACTGACGGAGGAGTTGAGAGCCTGGCTGAGGATGAGAGCGGTGGCTTGATCGGAAAAAGTGCTTTGGCCGGATTGCTGCTGGAGCTGTGTCGATTCATCTCCGGTGCGCCCCAGTGCCAGCAAGGCGATGATATCCGATTTTGGCAGCGGGGGTTCGGAGCGGTAGTTCAGGTTAAGACCGCGATCGGGCGTTCCGGTGACGGTGATGCTGAGATCGTAATTGCGAACGTGAGTGGAGGCCTGCAGATTGAGTTGCGGCTCGATCGAAACTGGATTGGCGAAGCTGATGTCGCCGCGTTCGAGGGTGTAGTGCGTGCCATGGAAGGTGGCCTGCCCTTCGAGAATATCGACGTGACCCAGCACGGCCGGGCGAGCCACGGAACCGCGAAGGTGGAGGTCCGCGTCTCCGGAGAGACGGGCGATTGCGGTGCGCATCTGCAGTTCGGGCGCGGTCTGCACATGAACGTCGACTTTGATGTTGTTGAGCGGTGAGTTTGCGACCGTGATGGAGGAGCCCTGGCGGCCGCGCTCAAGGTAGGAACTGAAATCGAATCCGGGAGTGACCGCGATTCTATCGATGGTGATATCGCCCGAGATGGTCGACCCGGCGCGCGTTCCCACCCAGCGTAATTCGACGTCGGCGGTGGAGCTGACTCCGGGAGGATAGCGCAGGCGAACCTCTTTGCCGGAAGCGCTGACACTGAAATTGAGTTGTTTGTTGAGGTAGGTGGCGTCGCCCTGGAAGGCGAGGGTGCCTCCGCCGGTGCGCGCGGTAAGGCTTTCGATATGAGCGCGATCGCGAGTGAAAATAAGGGAGCCGCTGACTCCGCTCAAGCCACTGGGAAGGGTGGCATACGAGAGCGAGCCGTCGGCGAACTGGAGACGGCCTTGGGGATAGGGATCGGCAAGCGTTCCGCCGACCGTCATATTCATGGTGGCCAGACCAGACGCGGTGAGGTCGGGATCGAAGCCGGAGAGCAGTTTGAGGTCGAGACGCCCGTCCGCCGAGAGATCAAGGACACGACTGCCGGAGAGTTGCAAGGAGCCGTGAGCGGTGAGGTCCGTTCCCTCCCCCAGCATGTGAAACTGCTGGATGTGGATGACCTGGTTCGCGAGCGCAAAACGAATGGGATCCTGATTATGGAGTTGCGCGTGTTCGAGGTCAACGGAAAGAGCCGTGAGGTCGCCGTGAACAGCCCACTCAGCGGGCTGAAACAGCCGGCCGGTAAGATTAACAGACCCAGAAGCGGTGGAGTGGCCGGTGAGCTGGGCGCCGAGGTAGGACTGCCATAAGGGGTCGAGATCGACTTGATCCAGGTGGAGGGAAAGATCGGAAAGATATCCCGCGCGCAACTGGACATCGCCGCCCAGTTGTAACGAACCGCGCTGCAAAAGCGAGTTGCCGGTGAGATGAAGTTTATCGCCCTGGGTTACGGCCTTTAGATCGAAGTCGCCCTCGAGTTCATGGTCGAGTGTGAGATTGCGAACGCGGACATCGGCGTTGATCGACGGATCGTTTGGCGTGCCGGAAGCTTTGAAATTGAAATCGGCGCGGCCTTCCATAGAAACGCGGCTCGATTGAATCTGGTGGACGTGGGCGAGATCAAGATTTTTTCCAGCAACGTCGAGGTTGAAGACTCGGGCCTTCGGATTAAAGGCGGCGCTGCCCGTGAGCACAGAATCGTTGTGAAAAAGATGAATGTTTTCGAGCGCCAGAGTACCGTGCTCAACATGGAATGAGGAATCGAATTGTTGAATGGATTCGCCGTAAGCGGAGGCGTGATTGAGATGGACCTGGCCCTCGGCGTGAGGATCGGATTCCGTTCCTCCCGCCTGCACGTATAGATCTGCAGTTCCAGTGATGGGATAGTTGTATCCGGCAAAGGCTTGAGCAGTGGCGACGTCGGCGTTGTGAACATTGGCGTGGACGGCGAAATTGCTGCCACTGGTGAGATGCCCATGTTGCAACGTGGCGGAGGCGTCGAAATCTACCGAAGTGCTGTCGCGGCGAAGCGTGGCGTTGCGAAATGCAACGTCGTCAAAGGAGAGCTGGACGGAGCTGGAAAGAGAATCCCACTGAGTTCGCAGCGCGGGAGTGCTAGCGCCTGCGGCTACATTGACCTGGAATTCATTGACCGCCAAAGAGCCGGAAAGTTGTGGCGAAGATATTGCGCCAGTCAGGTTGCCGTTGAAAGTGGCGCGGCCTTCGAGGACCACGGGAAATAATGCGGGACCGCGCACCACAGCGGCGAACGGCAGCCAATCCGCGAGACTGGAGGTGGAAACGGAAAGATGCAGGGCAGAATTGGAAGACAGGGTGCCGGATGCCTGTATGTGACTGGTGGGAGTGGTCAGGGTAAATTGTGAAAGATCGAGAGACTGATTGGCGACATGATAAACGCCCGCAACCTGCGCCGAAAGCGGCAACTGGGCCGGGCTGGTGGGGAGCGGAGGAGTGACGTCCGTGGAGAACTTGACTTCAGCGTCGCGCCGAGTTCCCTTCCAGGTAGTCTCAATCGTTCCGGAAGCGAGACCGGCGGGATGCAGCGCCTGCAGCGGGTGCGCGGGAACATTCAGCGCCACCGCCAAGGCTTCGGCGGAAATATCGCGCAAGCGAAGAAGAATGAGGGCGCTTTGGATAGGAGTGGTCTGGGGCTTGGCCACGCGCTGGCGGGATTTGTTGAGCGGAGGAGCGGCGGAGATCGTGGCCGTCTCCAGATTTTTTCTGGTGGTTGAAGATAGATGCTGGTCGGGAGCGAGCCACTGATTGAGTTCGGCGTCGCCCGCGAAGCTGCCACCGAAAATTCTGCCCTGCAGCCGGGAGAGCTTGAGCTGCTGGTCAGTGACCGCGTAGCCGGTTTCGAGCGATGCGTTGGAAAGCGAAATCCGATCATCTTGCCAGCTAAGGTCGCGAAGGGTGAGCAAACCGTTGGAGGCAAACTGATCGAGTGACCAGTTGCCTTCGCCCTTCAGTTCGAGAAATCCGGAACGCAGATCATGGCGACGCGCAATGGAAGCGGCCTCGCTGAGGTCGACGTGCGCGTCGTACGCCGCCTTAACATGCGGATGACGAAAATCGCTGGCCTCGCCGCTGCCGGAAAAATTGGAGTGACCAGAATTCCACCGGAGAGATGAAAAAGAAGCGGAGTCGCGATCCAGCAGGAAATCCGAAGACGCCATCCAGGTAAACGGGCGGCAATCCAACAATTTGGATTCGACCATGCCTAACAGAATTCGTCCGCTGTAACGAGAATGGATAAAAGAGTAATCCATTTGCAGCGCAATGTTGCGAGCGGAGAGATCGAGAGGAATAGTTGTATCGTCCCAGAGCACGCGTCCGTAGCGGACTTCGAGATGATTGATGGAAAGCGCGAAGAGTTGCTCGACCGAAGCCTGCGTGGAAAAACTGCTTCTGCGCTGGGGAAAGTTGCTGCTGTCGTCGGGGTAGAAGGCGACGTGAACCACGGGGCGGTCGAGAATTAGTTCCTGGAAGGCGAGGTCGGAACCGAGAAGAGAGCTCACCTTCAAACGGGCGGTGACGGCATCGGCATGAGCCAGGGGAACGTCAGTGGCGGCCTCGCGGCCGTGCACCGTGATATTTCTTACTTCGACCTGCAAGCGAAACGGAATGGTATGAAAACTCCCGACTTCGGCGCGACCTCCGGTGACGCGTTCGACCTCCGCCACTACACGCCGGCGTATCAGCGACTGAAAAGACGGGGTGTTGACGTAGATGGTGAGAGCGATGGAAAAAAGAATGGCGAGGCCCACGAAGACGAGCAGATATTTCCACCAGCGGCTGGCCGATCTGGTGGAGACCTCGGCCACCGTCACTGCGATCGGACTCCCGGGCCGTAGGACGAGGTGGCGGCGGCGCGGGGAACGTGCACCTCACCTTCGGAGCGCAGAGTCTGCAGCCAGGAGACCAGCATCTCGCTGACTTTTTCCTGGGTAAGCAGTTCTCGGATCCTGGCCGAAACTTCATTGAGCGGCACCTGGGAAGAGCCTGACTGTTTCAGCCTGGGGACGAACTGATCGCGATAGTAGGCCTCGATGGATTTCGAATCGATCTGCACTGCGGGACGCAGACGTGCGTCCACCAGGCGCATTACATCGATCTGTCGCCGCACGTGCGCGTAGAGATCTTTTTCGGTGAGGTGGTAGGAGGCCAGGAGCGAGCGCCACGCATCGTCGGAAACGGCTTGAGGATAAAGTTTGCGGGCGTCGGCAATCTGGGCGGTGACTTCGGGGTCGCTGGCGTGGGGGAACTCGGCGGATTTCATCTGCTCGCGCAGGAGTTCCAGATCGATCAAGCGGTCGAGGGCGGCGCGGCGGTCATCGTCGGTAAAGCTGGCCAGCGTGCGGTTGTTGAGCAGCGCCTCGTAGCACAGAGCTTCATCCCAATCGGATTGCAGGATCACGCGTCCGTTCACCGTGGCCACAATGCGATCGATGACCTGGGATTGCGGGATTACGGGTGCGGAGATTGCTGCGGCGGGATGACAGACTAGCGCGAGCAATAACAGCCCGGAAAGCGCTGCCGTATTCGTTATTGAATGAAACGAATTCATTAAAATGGCTGCCCTATACTGAAAAAAACGTTGAAGTGGCGCAGGCGCTGGGTCTCAAAAATATCCGTGTCTTTCGGCAACAACTGAAAATAACTGGTTGGATTTAAATTGTACCCGAAGTCGAAGCGCAAAGGGCCGATGGGAGTTTTATATCGCAGGCCGATACCCATGGCGTGGGAAGTGTAATCGTAACCGCTGTTATCGAACTTCGTCATACAGGCGGAGTCGGGCGAACCGTTCGATTGCAGGCATGGGGAGGGATCGGGCTGGTGCCAGCGCGCGAGTCCTTTGATCAGATCGTGCTCGGCGGTGAAAACATTTCCCATATCGTGGAAGATGGCGAAGCCAAAGCCTTCCCCGAGATAGGGCAAGCTTACCGCAGGAAAGCGGAGTTCCTCACTGTTCACGAACAATGACGAACCACCTACGGGAAAACCGGAGTCGGGATCGCGAGGCCCTGCTTGATTTAACCCGAATCCGCGGTGAGAGTTGCCCCCGCCGGCGAAAAAAAGTTCAGGCAGCGGAATGATGGAAATATTCGATTCACAGGCAGTCTGCAAATTATTGAGGGGGCAGATCCCCGGAGGCAGAATTCTGGTGCCGCCATACACCTGCTCCAGGCCCACGGTGGCGGAGCGGGCGAAAACAAACTTATGGTTGTTTGGGCCAAAGGCATAATAAGTGGAATCCTGACCCAGAACGCGGGCATAGTCGGATTGCGAGCCGACGTAGCTGGAAGCGGCAAAACCATCGAGGGTAAAGTACTGCCCGCGCGTGCTCTCGAGCGGGTTATCGCGCTTATCTCGAATGTAAGTAAAACCGGGACCGCCGACGTGAGCAGGCAGTGAAAGCAAGTTGAATTCCACGGGTGAAAAGTCGGACGCGAAATCCGAGGCCTTTACCCGGCGGTAATCGAAGCGGTAAGTGATGGAAGTGGATTGATTGGATTGCAGCTTTCCCAATTGCTGGCGGAGATCGATCTTGCCTTCTAATCGCTGCGAGGTGAAGGTGTTGACGTTCAGACTATTGTCATAGAAGGCGGTGTAAAAGATCTTGAAGCGGCCATTGTTGAAAATCTTCGGGATCTCGTAACTGATCAGGCCGAGTTGCTGCAGGGTTCCAACGTGCGACTGGAAGAGGACAGTCTGGTCGCGGCCTCCCACATTCAGACGGGTGATGTCAAACTCCACGCGCGGACTCACTCCGGTCGCGCCGGCTGGATAATGGGTGCCGGCGGGCAGGCCGGTGGCAAATTCTAATCCCAGCCCGTAAGTAAAGGTGTAGCGTTTGGACTCCTGCAATTGCACCAGCACATTTTTTTGCGGGTCGGAGCCGCTCGGATTCTGGACCGCGGTATCGACCTGGCTGAAGATGCCGAGGTCGTAGAGCTTGGTCTGCGTGTCAAGAATATCCTGTTGGCTGAGGGGTTTGCCCGGAACCACCTGCACTTCGCGCTGCACTACATAGTTGCGGGTGTGTTCGAGTCCCGCGACCTGAAGTCGATTGACGAAAAACTGTTCGCCTTCCTGGATGGTATAGACGACGTCTTCGCGATTGGGCGCGCCGGGCGAGGGGCTGGTGCTGATGTCGAGAGTCGCGTTCGGAAAACCATGATTTACGTAGTAGTTCAAAATGCCTTGGCGATCGGCGGCGAGATTTTCTTCGGAGTAGGGCTGGCCAGGGGCAGTGGTTCGCTCGGGAAAAGATTTCGCGTCGATCTTCTGATTGCCTGTCAGGCGGAACGCGCCGACCAGAGTCTGCGGGCCTTCTTCAATTTGAATGTGAACCGCGAGATGGTTGCGGTCTCCGCGATAATTGTCGTCCACTTTGGTTTGAATCTTCGCCTGGCGAAATCCATTGGAAACATAAAGCGCCTGGAGACTGGCAACGTCGCTTTTGAGCAGAGCTTCGCTGTAACGGCCCTTGAAAAACAAACCGGACGCAGCCTGAACCTGGAGGCGCTGCCGAATGGTTTGGCGGGAGAAGTATTTATTTCCAGAGGTTTCGATGATCACGAGTTTGTGCACCGCGCCGGGATTGATCCGGTAAATCACCCGCAAGCTGTCGGGACTGCTCTCTTTCTGAAAATCGACGGTGGCATCGAACAAACCGCGGGTCTGGAGATAATTCAGCAGATTGCGCTGGCCCTCTTTCAGCAGATCGTCATCCACCGCGTTCTCCTGATAAATGGGGATTTCTCGTTTGAGGACGCCGCGGCCGACCTGATAACCCTGGGTATATAAGATCACTATCGGCCCAGGTTGAATGAGAAATGTGTAGTCTACGGAATTCGATTCGGGATGATATTTCTGTTCGGCGATCGAGACCTGGGCCAGGACCCGATGCTGCTTCTGAAATTTCTTGCGCAGGTGTTGCAGGGAATTGGTGACGCGACTTGCGGTGACGCGTTCCCCCGGATGCATCCTGGCGATATCTTCGACCTGGCCCTGAGAAAACGCGGTGTGGCCGGTGACCGAGACTTGACCGATGTGAGCCGGCTCTCCGGCGCTGACGTGGATAAGAATATTGACCTGCTGGTCGGAAGGATTGGAAACGCTTTCCGCGGTCACGCGGGCGCGGTAATAGCCGTTCTCCTGCATGAGTTGCTGGATGTTCTGAAGCGCGGCATCGAGTTTCTGACGGGTGCTGAGTTCGCCCAGCTGGAACTTCGATGCGTTCACAATCTGGTTGTAGCTGGGATGGGCGGGAGCGCCCTCGACGTCGATCGCCCCGACAAAAAAGTTCGGAGAAGTGGAGAAAGTGAGATGAACGCCTTCGCCCGATAGAGCAACTTCGGCTTGAATGTCGGCGAAGCGACCGGTCGCGTACAGCACGCGAATGCTGTCGCGAACCTCATCGCGATCCAAGGGTTGCCCGGATTTTTGCGGTAGCATTGGCAGCAGGTGATCGGAATCTGAAACTCCAGGAAGTTCTATCGACTCGACAATGCGACCGGCGTAGCTGGACATGGCAGCGAGGGACGACTGCTCCGACGACTGGCCCGATTGCGAATCAAGAGAGGACGCCGGGGATGCCGACGCCGCCGACCCGGAACGAGCGGCCGGACCGAGCAAAGCGCCGGTCAGAACAACCATCCAGATGAAAATTGGGGCGAACTGTTTCCGCAAATATTTTCCTTGGGCCCGTTGCTACATTCGATGAGGCACGAAGAGCCCTCGTTGTCCGGCATGCGAACGTCGGCTGCGTCCCACTTATAATAAAGGTTTTGGCGGGGAGAGCCGGTGTCCTCCTTGAGGCGGGGATTCCTCTGCGAACGGCTGGTTGAATTATCGATATGCAAAACTTGGACAGGGAAAACTTGGAGGAACGCTACTCCCGGCAAATTCTCTTTCGCGAAATCGGGGCAGCGGGTCAGCAAAAGTTGGCTGCCGGCCGGGTGGCGATCGTGGGATGCGGAGCGACTGGCTCGACGCTGGCGTCTTTGCTGGCACGCGCGGGTGTGGGACGCTTGCGGATTATTGACCGCGATTACGTCGAGGCGAGCAATCTGCAACGGCAGTCGCTGTTCGACGAAAGCGATGCCGCCGAATCCATGCCGAAAGCGGTGGCCGCTGCCCGCAAGATTTCTTCGTTCAATTCGCAAATCGCGATTGATGCGCGGGTTGAGGACGCGATCCCCGGCAATATTGAAGCGCTGCTTGACGGAGTCGATCTGATTCTCGACGGCACCGACAACTTTGAGACTCGTTACTTGCTCAACGATTATGCGGTGATGAAGTCGCTGCCGTGGATTTACGCCGCAGCCGTGGGCAGTTATGGAGTCACGCTGAATGTGCTGCCGGGAGAAACCGCCTGTCTGGCCTGCATATTTCCGCACTCGCCGCAGGGGATGATAGAAACCTGTGAAACGGCGGGCATACTGCAGACCGCTGTGAGCGTGGTTGCGTCCGTCGCTGCCACCGAGGCGATGAAAATTTTATTGGGCGGCGAAGCTTTGCAGCGGTTGCGGAAGACGCTTTGGTCTTTCGATGTCTGGAGCAGCCGGCTGACGGAAATTGCCGCGGCAAAACCGCGCGCCGGGTGCCGGGTTTGTGAGCAAAGGAATTTTTTGCACCTGGCCGGGGAGGGACGGCCGCACGTCACGATGTGCGGGCGAAACTCGGTGCAGATTCATGAGCGCGCCCGGCCTATCGATTTCACTGAGATGCAGCGGCGGCTCGATGGTCATGGAATGGTGCGGCACAACGAATTCGTGCTGAAGTTTTGGCGCGAACCTTACGAAATGACTCTTTTCCCCGACGGGCGGGCGATCATCAAGGGTACGACCGATCCTGGGATCGCACGAAGTCTGTATGCGAGGTATGTGGGGAGTTAAGGTTGCAATTTCACATTCAGAAAAAAGGACCCTCACACCTCAAGTTATGCGGCTTTCTTTTTTCTGGGAACCTTTGCACCTTTGGCTCGAGCCTCGGATAGTCCGATGGCGATCGCTTGTTTGCGGCTCTTCACGGTGCCGCCTTTTCCTCCGGGACCGGATTTCAGCGTGCCTTTTTCCTCCCGGCGAATCGCGCTCGCTACGCTCTTGCCCGCGGCTTTTCCGTACTTACGTCCGCCCGATTTCTTGCCGGAACCCTTCTTGTTCGCTGCCATGAGAAATTCCTCCTGCAGCTTAGACATTGAATTGCTGGGCGGGGTTGCCGAATAAGAACGATCAGGCATAAAAGCGGATGAGCCGCGCGCATTTTTTAAAATACGCGCGGCGTGCCGTCACGCTGATTACTTCTGATCTTTACTGACCCGCGTTCTCGAACCTGGGCTATTGAACCGTCAGCGAAGCGGTTCCAGTCTGCGTCGGTAAACCGGTTGCCGTGCCGGTAACGGTCACCGTGTAGACGCCTGCCGGAGTGCCGGTATTGCCGCTGGGCGGAGGAGTCGTGGTTGTGCTGCCGCCTCCGCCGCATGCCACTCCTACCATGCATCCGCCGAGCACCAGGACGAAGAGGGAGAAGCTGAACAGCTTTCTGCGGCTGGCGCTGTTCCGACCCGCGCCCCCGAGTAATAACGCAGGAATGATCAGGCCAAGCGCGAAGAGCGTGCCCGAACCATGGCCCTCCGCCGGCGTCAGGGCTGACTGCGCTCCGCTGGTAGTTACGGTAACTTCGGCAGTACCGCTCGCAGGCGAGATCGAACCGACCGAGCAGGTGGCCGCCGGGGTTTTCGACGGAGTTACGCTGCAACTGAGGGCAACGTTCGAGGCGCTAAGCCCACCAACGGCGGTGATGGTGACAGTCGATGTCGCCGAAGCCCCGGGAGAGACCGTCGATGGCGACAAGTCGCCTACCGCCAGGCTGAATCCGGGTGCGATCACCACCAACTTCATGACGTTGGAAGAGCTGCCGTTATAGCTCCCGTCTCCGCTGTAACTGGCGCTGATGGTGTTCATACCTGCAGCCAGCGTTGAGATGGAGAAGGTTGCGACTCCGCTGGCATTCAGTGGGCTAGAACCGATCTGGGTGGCGCCATCCATCAAGGTGACCGTGCCCGTGGGAGTAATGGAGGCCGCCGGAGAAACGGTGACCGTGAAGGTCACCTCCTGATTCAGATTTGCCGAACTCAGCGACGAAGTGAGCGCGGTGCTGGTGCCTGCTTTCTGCACCACCTGGCTCAGGGCCGTCGACTTACTCCCTTGATAATTCGCATTGCCGCCGTACGATGCCGTCAGACTGTCCGTTCCCACCGCGAGCACGGTTGTGGGGAGGGTAGCCATTCCGCTACCGTTTACCGTTGCGCTGCCCAGTATGGTGGTGCCATCGTAGAACGTGACCGTTCCGGTGAGCGCTCCAGTTCCGGAAGTTGCGGTTACGGTCGCGACCAGCGTGACCGATTGGCTTACCGTCGAAGGATTCGGCGAGGCGGTCAATGCCACGCTGCTGGTGCCTGGGGCGGTGACCGATTGATTGAGAGTGAGCGTGTGCGACTGATAGTTGCTGTCGCCGGAATAGACTGCCGACAACGCGTCGGTTCCCAACGGGAGAGACGAGGTGCTGACGGAGAATTGTCCGTTTGCGCCTAACGTTAGCTTACCGATGAGGGTGCTTCCATTCATGACGGAGACGGTGCCTGTGGGCGATGCGGTGCCGTAGGCGACACTGTCGGCGACCGTTCCCGAGAGAGTAACCGACTGACCGAACATAGAAGGATTGAGTGACGATTTGAAGGTCATCACAGTTCCTTGCGTGTTCAGCAGCACGCTGACCGTGTTACTGCCACCGTTCGCGACTGCCAGGTCTACCGCCCCGTCGTTGTTGAAATCTCCGACTGCGGCGGAATAGGACAGGTATCCGGCGCCGAAGAGAGTGTATGCACCAAACGTGCCGTCGCCATTGCCTAACAGCAGACTCACTAGATTTCCGGGAGAACTTCCCAGCGGCGTGCTGGTGAGCGCCAGGTCATATTTGCCATCGCCGTTGAAATCGCCGGCCACAATCGAGGAGGGATTTGCACCGGTGGGATAGGCGGTAAACTGCCCAAAAGTTCCGTTGCCAACACCCAGCAGCACGCTGACTTGCTTGGTCTGATAATCGGCCAACGCGAGATCGGGAACGCCGTCGCCGTTGAAATCGGCCACCACCACGGACAGCGGATTGCCTCCAGTGCCAGTAAGGTACGTGGCTTGGGCTTTGAAGGTGCCGTCGCCATTGCCCAGCAGAATGCCCACATCGTTGTCGGTCTCATTCACCACAATGAGATCGAGCTTCTTATTCCCGTTGAGATCCGCCACAGCGACTGCGATGGGCCCGTTGCCCGTCGCAAAGGGGCTCCCGGTTGCCGGCGTGAACGATCCCTGCCCGTTCCCAAGAAGAATGCTTACTGTGTTGGAGTGGAAATTGGTGACGGCGAGGTCCAGCTTTCCGTCACCATTGAAGTCTCCGAGCGCGACCGAGGTCGGCTCTTTCCCTCCCGTCGCGGTATCAATGTGCTCCTGGAAAGTGCCGTCGCCATTGCCTAAAAAGACGCTGACGGTATTGGTCGCGTAGTTCGCGACCGCGAGATCGGGCTTGCCATCGCCGTTGAAATCTCCTACGGCGATTGAATAAGGATAGGTGTCGGTACCGGTGGAGTAATTGACCGGACCCTGGAAGGTGCCGTCGCCATTGCCGAGAATGATAGAAATCGTGCTCGCGCCGCAGTTCGGCGGATTCGGACAGTTGCTATTCGTCACCGCTAAGTCCAGGAAACCGTCTCCGTTAAAGTCGGCGGTCGCCACCATGTGCGCGTTCGTGCCCGCGGGATAGTCTGTGCGGGCCTGGAAGGTTTGATTTCCATTGCTCAGGATGACGCTGATCGTGTTGCTGCCGGAATTGGCGGCAACGATGTCGGGGATGCCGTCATTGTTGAAGTCTCCCGCGACCACGCCGTAGGGGATGTCGCCCGTCCCGGCGTTTACTTGCCCGTAAAAAGTACCGTCGCCGCGCCCCCACAGAATGCTGATGGTGTTTCCGTTACTGCCGGAGACCGCGAGGTCAGGGATTCCGTCGTTATTAAAATCTCCCACTGCTACCGATGCGGGGAAAGCTGCGGTGGGATATTCCACGTGGGTGGCGAAGGTGTGATTTACGTTGCCCAGCAAGATGCTGACATCGTTTCCCTGCTGGTCGACAACCGCGGCGTCGAGATAACCATCGCCATTGAAGTCCGCCAGCGTCACGGCGATCGGAGTATTTCCGGTTGGGTATTGCACCTGGTTCTGGAAAGTACCGTCCCCGTTTCCTATGAGCACGCTGAGAATATTGTTGTTGTTATTGTTGGCTACAACCAGGTCATAGCAGGTTCCGATCTTGGCATGGATGCAGCCCACCGCGACGGCCCAGGGATTAAATCCGGTCCTATAGGTTATGGGATTCGGCTGGAAGCTTCCATTGCCGGCGCCGAGAAAGACTTCTACGTCGTCATCCAGGGCATTCGTGACCGCGAGGTCGAGTTTGCCATCTCCGTTGAAATCGCCAACGGCAACCCCTTCCGGCTCGCGACCAGTCGCGGTATCAATCTTCGGCTGGAAGGTGCCGTCCCCGTTGCCCAGAAAAATGCTCACGAAGTTACTGCCGGAATTCGTCACCGCAATGTCGGGGTGCCCGTCGCCATTGAAGTCTCCAATCGCGACGCCCTGAGGGGCCGTGTCGGTGGTGTAAACCTTCTGCGCCTGAAACGTGCCATCGCCATTCCCCAGAAGCACGCTGATGGAGTTGCCGCCGGGAGTTCCCGAATTGGTTACGACGATGTCCAGGTTCCCGTCGCCGTTCAAATCGGCAACCGCAACGGCTTGGGGTGTGCTCCCGGTTGGATATTGAGGCGCCTCCAAGAACTGTCCAGCGTTGGCGGCCAAAATTCCAAAGACCAAATAGAGACCGAATCCGGAAAGAGCGCGTCGTACCATAAAAATCTCCTCGCCTGCGTTTTTGAAATTCCAGGCGTCATGCAGCGCCAGGTCTGCTTCAAGTCGGAGCGCGTCCTCTCGCAAGCAAGAATCTTTGCAAGAGCGTGATGCGGGCCTTAGAACGCCGGCCCTCGACTAAGGACGCGAACCTGCCGCTAGCCCAACCGTTACTTCAAATGGGGGATACAAAGGGGAAGTTTCTGACTACGCTCGACCGCTGGGGGATTGCTGCGCGGCGCTAAACAGAAGGAGCTTACCTCGGACCTTACACGTTGGCAATAACCCATTTTAACTAAACCATCTAATAATTGAGACTTCATGCATGGGATCAGCGTTTGAAAAAGCTCAGGGCCCGAACTTCATTCGGGCCCTAAGCTCAAAGGTAGGGGAGGGCTAATCCGACCAGACTACAAGCCAATCGATTCAAGCTCACTGTGCCTAGAACGGTGTTCATGCATTTACTTACTGCCGGCTGCCGCGGCAACCGTACCCTGACCCTGCAAAGCCAATTGCTGCTCGACGACTTGCCGCAGGGCGGCATAGTCCAAAGCACCGCTGAGGAAATGGCCGTTAATGAAGAAGCTGGGCGTGCCGCTGATGCCGAGGCGCGCTCCCTCTTTGTGATCGCTCTCCACTGCGGCAGCTTCCTCGCCGGAGTCAAGGCACTTGTCAAACGCCGTCCCATCCAGCTTCAGCGCACGAGCCTGAGCCTTGAGTTGGTCGACATCCAACTCTTTGCTGTGATACAGCTCGTCGTGCAGCTCCCAGAATTTTCCCTGCTTCCCAGCACAGCGCGCGGCTTCCGCGGCCTTTCCGGAACGCGAGTGGATGGGAAAATCCTTGTAGGTGAAAGCCACCCGATCCCCCAGATCGGCCTGCAGCTTTTTCACTTCGGCTGCCACTTTTTGGCAATAAGGGCATTCATAATCGGCAAACTCGACGATGGTCACCGGCGCTTTCGGCGGACCAATCATCAAGGCACTCTGGGTGTCCACATCGGCGCGGGGCGGAGCCAGCGTGATGAACACATTAGTCTTAACCCGGAGCGCGGTGACATAATCGGCGCGCACTTTCGCGATGCGGAGCGAACGAATTTTATCCAGGATTTTGCCCCGCACGGCGTCGTAGGATTGATCAGTCTCCAATCCTTCGTAATAGACCTTCATCTGATCTTCGGTGGGGTCTTGCACCTTCGACTTAATGTCGCGGTCAACCAACTGATCGACCGTAAGGCCTTCGCTCTTAGCCTTCTGTTCGAGCAACTTCTTGTCGATGAGGTCATTCAGGGCTTTGGTTTCCGCTTGGTAATACTGGTAATGAGCGGAGAGGAGCCGGGCGGACTCTTCCTGCTCGAGGTCTGCCATGGTCACCTTAACGCCGCCCACTTCTGCCACCACAGTGGAATCGCTCTGCGCGGCTATGCGTCCCGCTCCAAAGAGCAGAGTCGCAAATCCTAGTGCAAACGCTGTAATCTTTCTCAAACCTAACATGACTGTTCTCCCGGTAATATCGCTAAATTTGGTGAAGAAATTTTAGAAGCCTGGACAAACGTAGTAGTCCAAATCGATTTAAAGTTTTGAGAGATACGGCGGCAAGCGGGGGGAGAAAAGTCGCTGTAATCGATATATTGCCTTGGGTACTCTACAAGAAATCAAAACGATCACAAGACTCCAAGTGCACTAACCCGATCTCACTAACCCCAGCCTGACTAATCCGTGTTACAAACTGCGCCCAGCTAACCCCTGTAACTCAACCCTGCAAAACGCTGTCATTTACCGCGGCATCCGAATAAACCCGCGAACCGGCGATTTTGCCGATAATTCCCGAACGGGTTGACACACCCATCTTGACCATCACCAGCCGGATAAAAGCCTTGACCGTGTTCGGACTTATTTTCATGCGTTGCGCTATTTCTTTGCTGGTTAACCCTTCGACCAGAAACTGCACCGTTTCCTGCTCGCGTGCGGTCAGCCCGAAACGCTTGGAGATTTCTGCGATCATAACCACCTCATTGTTTTTTCTCTCTAACATGACGATCAGATATCCACCGGATTGCGCCGCTTCGTGCGCCCCATCCCCATTATGATTTGTGCCTTTTTGCTTCTCGCTGAGATCGACCGGAAAAGAACGGCAAAGATAGGTTCGCTTGGCGGAATGGAATTCGCCCACCACGCGCGATTGTGCTTGTCTTTCGACCAGACTCAGCCGGACTTTGTTGGCCAGCCACAAATCCAGGCGTTGAATGTTTTCCGGCTTCTCCGGAAACGTGAGGATCTGAAGCGCTTCCGAATTGGACGCGACTATGCTCAACGAAGCGTCTACCACGATCACGCCGGGCCGGGCCGGAGCTGTACGCACTTGGTTCCCTACTTTCGGAGGCGAAGGCGACACTGGCCATCCCCTCTGGACGGTTTGATTTGGCCCATGAGCCGCAAAGACTCATTTGCAGTCATTCGCGAGCGGCAGGTACAAACTACCTTCCGCTTCAAAAACCCGTTCCTTACACGTGATCACATCAGGTAAACACTTCCCTTGGGGGTAGGAAAGCTTTTCCGCATTCGCTCCGGAGGGCGGAGAGAAGGCGCATGTATTCTCGCACAGTACCGCTGGATGTCAAGTGGAATAGTTCATTAAACCTACTCCTTTTGACATCCCAGAAGAAGTTACCACGCTTGAACTACGTCGAATAGAGTATAAAGTCACCTACCAATGCCATCTATCCGAATTTTCTCGCAGTTCCTCACCTCGGACGTGGCTGACTAAGCCCACCGTTGTCTTCCAACTTTACCGCTGGGATTCTTACCGCGGGTGCCGGACGTCATTGAGCTGCCTGTCCCGTTGTGAATTATATGATCCCGATTCATCACGGAACGGGCGGCTTACGCGCTACAACTGGTTTTATAAAATATTTTTGCGTCGATTGCTTAAGCAATCGCTTGAAGGGTAAGCTCACTCCGGCGTACACCTTTCCCAGCGTGTTGCAGCTCAAGATCCGCGACTAACTTTTTCAGGCCAGTTGGCTCGGGTGTCGCCGCCGCCAGCGCGGCCCGATGCGAACCATCTGATCTGATCCATCCAGAAGGCTCCCTGTATTTTGTAGAGGCCTTATACGCCCGGGCGCGTCGAACGGCATCGGCCCGAACTCTCTTTAGCACTACAGCGAAATGGCTAGCCCAGCGTAGCGCGAGTTACTTTGCTACAATTCGCGTGAACAATTCGCCTTTGCGTTTCGCCTTTGCGTTTCCGGCGAATTTTTTTGGGCGACTCGATTTGATTCGGCGACCCCGGGACTATATTTATGGCCAAAAAAACACTTGCGAGCTTCCCAGTTTTCTTGTCGATCCTCCTGGTGCTGTGCAGTCCGGGAACTTACGTCCTCGGACAATCCACCTACGCGAAACAAGCCACCATTTCCGAGACGAGTGGGAAGCTTCGCCTGGTTGCCAATGACAGTCGCCCCTTGGCTCAGGCTCTGACCGCGCTTCAGCAAAAATATGGCTGGCTGGTGAATTATGAAGACCCGCAATACGTTTCGAAGCTGGATTCGACGTCCGTGAAGGGCCCGGACGGCGAACGCCGTCTACCCTCCGGCGGGGAATTTACCGTGGAACTCGGCCCGGCTTCCACTCCTGCCGTACCACCGGACGAACAGAAAACACTGCAACTGCTGGTCGATTCTTATAATAAATCGAGCAATCCAGGACGCTTCGAGTTGCGCGAGGAGGCTCCGATCGTGAAGGATCCGGCCATCAACGATCAAGCCGGAAAAGATCAAAGCAGTAAAGACCAGCCCAGGAAGGATCAGCCAGGTAAGGATTCGGCCAATAAGGCCCCGCTGCGGATTTTCAGCGTCGTGGGCACGTCCGCTCATGATAGCCAGGGCAAGATATCACCACAGTCGGTGCTGCTCGATTTGCTTATCACCATTTCGGCACAAGAGCGCAGCTTCTCCGACACTGCCGATCTGATCTGCCAAAACCTCACGGATAAAAGCCACACAAAAGTCTCCCTGGGTGTGTATCCCTTGGGCTTGGCTAGAAGCAACGTCACCATCGGCGGAAAAGACTTGGCCGCGAGAGATTACCTCGCACGGGCGATCGAGGCAACCAGCCGAAAACTGGTTTGGCGGGTCTTCTACGATCCCGATTCTAATAGCTACATCCTCAACTTGCACCAAGTCAGGGTTCCGTAAGTCCGAAAACCAACACGGCGGGCTTAGCGAGATTGGACTAGTTCACCTGGGGACTTGTGTAAATCTCACGAAAGTTTGATGATCTGGCAAAATCCTGAGAGGACTGTTCATGGCACGAAAGCCCGGGCTAGCTTTTCTGTTGATGGCGGTACCAGCGTGCGTCGGCTGGTCCCAGGCCCAAGTTAGCTCCGATCGAGTCAAATATTTTTTCGCAAACTAGTGGCGTTGGATTGATGCAACAAGATCACGAAGCAGAATTCAGTTCGAGTTTAGACGGTGTGGGCCCCAGATATTGGCGGTATTGCGGTACTGATTCTTGGTTGGCAGCCCTCCCCCGGTGCGGCCATCACTTAAAGGAGGACTGACTATGAAAAAGATACTCCCCTTGCTCTGTTCGATCTTGGGGTTAACCTTATTCGCGGGTATAAGCCAAGCTCAGACCGGCGCTACGACCCCATATCGCGTTGACTATTTTGCTAACGCCAACACGGGGGGAGCGCCTGACGCCACCCTTCGGCTCGACAACGACGGCGCAGCAATCGGCAACGTGTGTGCCGATATTTTCGTCTTCGATACCAATGAGGAGATGTCGGAGTGCTGCAGCTGTCTGGAAACCCCCGACGGCCTGCGCACTTTATCGGTCGATGCCGATCTTACGGCCAACCCGCTGACCGGCGCAACCTTGGTCAATGGAGTGATCAAGATCGTAGCCGCCGCTCCGGTCAATGACACTTGCCCGCCCCCCAGCACAATTACTCTGCTGACTAACGGCGAGATCCAGGCTTGGGCGACGCACATCCAAAGCAGCAGTAATACGGTCACGGAGACGCCCTCCCAGGTCTCCTACCTGAGCGCCACCGAAAAATCCAGACTGGCGGCGGGATGCGGCTCTATCCGCGCCATCGGCAGCGGTCACGGCCTCTGTACCTGCGGGACGGGAACGGGTTCTTAACTCCAGGTGTGCTAAGTCTTGCAACACCCGGGGTTAGCGATATTGGGTTAGTGCAAGTGGGGACTTGTAAAAGTACAGGATAGGGCTAAAGTGCAAGTGCGCCAATTTTGTCCTAGACCTCCCCCTAGAGGACGGCGCAATCTCGATGGAGGAATAACAATGACACGAAAGCTAGCAGTAGTCTGTAGTTTGTTCGTTGCTTTGGTGGTGTTCGCCGGATTGGCGCAGGCACAGACGTACGTGACCAGCCCCTACCGCGTCGACTACTTCGCCAATGCCAACACGGGGGGGGCGCCCGATGCTACCCTGCGACTCGACAACGATGGAGCAGCCGGCGGTAACCTCTGCGCGAATATTTTTGTATTCGATTCCAACGAAGAGCTGTCCGAGTGCTGCAGCTGCCTGGAAACCCCAGACGGTCTGCGCACCCTGTCAGTAAACACCGACTTGACTGCGAATCCGCTCACCGGCGTCACTTTGAGCACGGGCGTGATCAAGATCGAAGCTGCTAAGACTGTTGGCAACACTTGCCCGCTTTACCCCAACACCTACACCGCCGCGACAAATGCTGAAATTCAGGGATGGGCCACGCACATCCAGAACAGCAACTTCGCCATCACCGAGACTGCTTCCCAGGTCTCCTACCTCAGCGCGACTGAGTCGACCCGTCTGGCGCAGCAATGCGGTGCGATTAAGTCCGTTGGCAGCGGTGCAGGCCTTTGCACCTGCGGTACTGGAACGGGAAGCTAGTTCTTTAGCCCCTGTTCGAGATCGCCGGCTTTAACTGAATCAAACTCACTCGTCAGCCAGAGTCAAAAACCTCTGTCTGGCGAGTGTTGTCTTTGTATGCGAGTTTCGTCCCCGATTCTTGCCAATCCTCAGCCTCCGATTCCCAAGCATTCCCGACACAGAGTCCACGCTCGTTTCGATTGAATCGTCAGGTGATCGGAATCTTCGAACATGGACCCGCACTTGGATGAGCCTGAAAACTGCTCCAAAAATTGCCGGAACGATCGTCAACAAATATTTGGCAGAAAAGTCTGGTCGGAAGGGGTCGAAACGGGAATGGAAGGGCGGAAAAAATGATGCTGTCAAGGAATTTGGCTGCCCCCCAGGGATTCGAACCCCGATAGCCTGCTCCAGAGGCAGGTGTCCTAGCCGTTGAACGAGGGGGCAATCGGCACTGAAGCGAGGAGTCGCTTCTGCCGCTTCCTGATTTTATGATCTAAGCGGAATGTGGTCAACCTATTTGAGTGATACTCTGCCTTACATTGGAATGAAACTTATGCCGCATACAATCGAGAACGTTTCTTTAGAATCCTCCAGGAACACCGACGCGGCGCGCCAAACGCTTGCGGCCGACCGCTGCGCCCTCCTCGTGGTCGATATCCAGGAAAAACTTTTGCCGCCGATTTTCCAGAAAGAACAGTTCGTGCGTAACGCCAAGCTGTTGATCCGCGCGGCCGAAGCGCTCAAGGTGCCATCGATCGTCAGCACGCAGTACGCAAAGGGGCTCGGTGGAACTGTCCCCGAGATCGCTTCCCTGCTGCCGGAAACCGAAGCCATCGACAAGGATCGCTTCTCCTGCTTCGGCAGCGACGAGTTCTGCACTCGTTTGAAGCGCCTCCCCGGCAATCGCAACACTCTATTGTTATGCGGAATGGAGACCCATATCTGCGTCATGCAGACCGCGCTCGCGGCGCTCAACGAAGGCTACCTGGTGCATGTCGCATCCGACGCGGTGGGCTCGCGCAGTGAATGGAATTGGAAGATCGGCCTCGACCGGATGCGCGCTGCGGGAGCGGTGATCTCATCCACGGAGATGATGATTTACGAGCTGATGCGCTCGTCAGCATCTCCCGCGTTCAAAGAAATGTTGCCGCATCTGCGAGAGTAAATTCGAAAGTAACCCTACGAACTGACCACGTCGCCGGACGCCAAGTCACCGCCAGCATCTTTCTTCTTCACCCGCACGACTGTGATTTTGGCGAAACCCTCCTCAAACGTTGGCGGCTTCAGCTTGGCAGCCATGCGCCGCATGACATCTTCGGGAACCACCCGGTCGCGCCGTTCGTGGCGTTCGATGCACATTTGGAGGGGTACGTCGAAGAAGACGGCTTGCACTTCGTACTGATAATCCTTGGCCAACTTGATCCAGTGCTGCCGCTCCTGGGGCGTAAGGTTGGTTGCGTCCACATAATTCATGGGACGCTTGGCGATCAGCCTGGCCTTCAGCATCGACCGGAGATTGGAGAAAACCAGATCCTGGAAGCGCTGCTCCCGAACGTCGTCGAACAGCAGCGTCCTCACCATGTCGCTGGAGAGCGGAACAACACTGTGGCGCTTGAACCACGTGCTCTTGCCTGAGCCAGGCAGACCGATCGCGAGCACGACGACGCCTTTCGGCGGACGTTGCGCGACAACCACCGCGGCAGGGGCCTTCGGCGCGGAAGTGGTAACCGGCTGCTTAGCGCCGCCCTCGGCTTCTCTAGCTTCCGCCTCGGCACCCGGATAAACCACTGCATCCGGCGCCTGTTCCTCCTCCGGCTCCGCGGGCAGAACTGGAATCGATCCCTTTACTGCCGCAGGCGCAAATGCTTGAGCGACGGCCTGCTCGCGGCCACGGCCACCGCGCCCGCGACCTCCGCGCCGCCGGCGACCGCGGCCGGAGGAACTCGTAGTTGCGCCCGTCGAGGGTCGCACTTCATCGTCAACTTGCGCTTCCGCCGGAGGACGCTGAGCGCGGGGACGGGCAATCCGACTGGGCCGAGCTTCGATTGCGGCCGGTGCCTCGTTTGCTGCTGCGGAAACCTCCGCGTCCCTATTGTCCGATTTCTTATTCTCCGATCTTATCTCTGCTTCGGCTTCTATATTTCTTTCCCCGTGGGGAGCTTCGTCCGAGGCCTCGGCGGCGTCAAAATAGGCTGGTTGAAGAGGAGGGGGAGCGGGTTGCTCAGAAGATTTTTCCGGCGTCTTTTTGCGGCGCTGCAAGCGCTCACGCATCCATTTGCGCATGCAAGGCTTTTAACACAGATGAGAGCGCCGGATCAATTCATCAGAAGCATTATGAGAACCATCCCAGCTAGCCGCGTAGCCAGCGCCTGAGGGTGTGAAGATTTACAATCGACTGATGTCCACCCCCATCCCAACCACCATCGTCGGCCAGAAATATATCTCTCTCACGACCTTCCGTAAGAACGGCGCCGCCGTCCCCACCCCAGTATGGTTTGGCGAAGAAGCCGACCGCTTGTATGTGATGACGCGCAGCGACATGGGCAAGACCAAACGCATCCGTAACAACCCGCAAGTACGGGTCGCCCCCTGCACCATCCGCGGAAAAGTTACTGGCCCGGAATTTCCCGCATTGGCGCGAATCTTGCCGCCACAAAATCATGCCCAGGCTCGCCAAACCATCAACCGGAAATATTGGGCGGCGCGATTGCCACTGCTGTGGCGTCGCACTGATACTTACCTGGAGCTGACATTTCCTTAGACATCCTCGGGAACAAATTAGCTACGCGAAATAGAACGCTGTCAAGGCATTACCGCACAGATCATCGTGCCGACCACAGCGCTCGAATCATTTACGCCAGTGTCCTGTCCTGCTAACATCATCTGTCACGTAAAGCACAGCATGATTCATCGCTGAGCGTGCATTCATCGGTCGAACTCACGGAAGTTTTTATTTAAGCGCGTACTTAATAGAAGTAAGAAGGGAAAAACTATGGCAATCAAAGTTGGCATCAACGGCTTCGGGCGCATTGGCCGCAACGTTTTGCGCACCTCGCTCCATGACCCCGGCCTGGAATTCGTGGCGGTCAACGACCTCACCGACCCCAAGACCCTGGCGCACCTGCTGAAGTACGATTCCATCCTCGGCAACCTGCCCAATAAGATCAGCGCCGGCCCCGACAGCATCACCATCGATGGTAAGACCATCAAGGTTTTCAAGGAGCGCGATCCCGGCGCTTTGCCCTGGGAATCGGTCGGCGCCCAGGTGGTGATCGAATCCACCGGCCACTTTACCGACGCGAACGACGCCAAGAAACACTTGCGCGGCCCGGTCAAGAAAGTCATCATCTCGGCCCCCGCAAAGAACGAAGACATCACTCTGGTGCTGGGCGTGAATCACGAAAAATACGATCCCGCCAAGCACAACATCATCTCGAACGCCTCCTGCACCACGAACTGTCTCGCGCCGATCGCCAAGGTGATCAACGATGAATTCAAGATCATCAGCGGCACCATGACCACGATTCACTCCTACACCAACGACCAGGTGATCCTCGACTTCCCGCACAAGGATCTGCGGCGCGCGCGAGCCGCGGCGCTGTCGATGATTCCGACGTCCACGGGCGCGGCTAAGGCTTTGAAGCTGGTCATCCCGGAACTTGCGGGCAAGCTCGATGGCTTCGCCATGCGGGTGCCGACGCCGAATGTTTCGGTCGTCGACCTGGTGGTCTGGGTAGAGAAAAAGACAACCAAGGAAGAAGTGAACGCCGCATTGAAGAAAGCATCCGAGAGCGGGCCGTTGAAGGGCTATCTTGGCTACGAAGAGAATGAACTGGTGTCGTCGGATTTCAAGGGCAATCCCCTCTCCTCCATCGTCGACGCGCCCATGACGCTGGTGGTCGGCGGCAATTGCGTCAAGGTCATTTCCTGGTATGACAATGAGTGGGGATACTCCTGCCGCGTGCGGGATCTGATTCACTATTTGGCTGACAAGGGCTTGTAAGATTGTGTGACCGGGCGTCTCGCCGGCTTTTCCCGCCGAGACGCTCGCCAAGCCTGTTTCATTCATCAGGCCTAGATCGGCGATAGAACTCGATCAGGAAAAAAAGAAGAGCAGGAACAAGGAAGACCAGCCCATGCCCAAGCTTTCCATTCGCGATCTCCCGCTGAACGGCAACCGCATCTTTATGCGGGTCGACTTCAACGTCCCGCTCGAAGATGGCCGCGTCATGGACGACACTCGCATCCGCGAGACCTTGCCCTCGATCGAATACGCCCTTCGCCACGGCGCGCGGCTCATTCTCGCCTCGCATCTGGGACGCCCCAAAGGCAAACCGAATCCGAAGATGAGTCTCAAGCCCGTTGCCGAGCGCCTGCGCATGGTACTCGATAAAGAACTGGCGCGCGGGGAAAACGTCGGCTTCTGCCCCGAGTGCGTGGGTCCGGAAGCGCAGGAAGTTGCCTCGCAACTGGAGAAAGGCCAAACTTTGCTTCTGGAGAATCTTCGCTTTCATGCCGAAGAAGAAGCCAACGACGAGGAGTTTTCCAGACAGCTCGCCAGCCTCGCCGAGTTCTACGTCAACGACGCCTTCGGCTCCGCACATCGCGCGCACGCCTCTACCGTAGGCATCACGAAATTTATCTCGAAATCAGCCGCCGGGCTTCTTATGGAGAAGGAGCTGCAATACCTGGGTAAGGCACTGGAAGATCCCGAACCGCCGTTCGTCGCAATTCTCGGCGGAGCCAAGGTCTCCGACAAGATCGGTGTGATTCGCAATCTCATGGACAAGGTCGATTCGCTCATCATCGGCGGCGGCATGGCCTATACCTTCCTGAAAGCGCAGGGGCAGGAGATTGGAAAATCGCTGCTCGAAGCTGACAAAGTGGACCTGGCGCGGCAACTGCTGGAAGAAGCCAGTCAACAGAATGTCAGGATCCTTTTGCCCATCGATCACGTCGTCGCCCTCAAGCCCGCAGCCAACGCCGTGGCCCAGCAGATTGGCGAGGGCCAACCCATTCCCGCCGATCGCATGGCGCTCGACATTGGGCCGAAGACGATCGAACTGTTCTCGGAAGAAATCTCGCGCGCCCGCACCATTGTTTGGAACGGTCCCATGGGAGTGTTTGAAGTACCGGGCTTCTCTCGCGGCACGTTCAAGATCGCTCACGCCGTGGCCGAAAATGTGGGCGCCATTTCAATCGTGGGCGGCGGCGATACCGTATCAGCAGTGCATGCCGCCGAAGTCGCCGACAAGATCACGCACATCTCCACCGGAGGCGGCGCGTCGCTGGAATTTCTGGAAGGTAAGAAGCTTCCCGGCGTCGAGGCTCTAACGGATAAAAAGTAATTAAGAAGCTGAGGGCTAACCGGATACGAAGTGAGCGAAGTGTTTACCCGCGCGCCATTCAAAAAGACTTCTCATGCCAACTAGAAAAAAACTGATCGCCGCCAATTGGAAGATGTATAAAACTCCCGACCAGACCAGAGAATTCTTTCAGCACTTCCTGCCGCTGGTCTCCGGCCACACTCGCGATGAGATCGTCATATGCCCGCCCGATGTCGATCTGGCGGCAGCCGTCGAGGCCGCGAAAGGTTCCAACGTCGCCGTCGGGGCTCAAAATGTCCACTGGAAAGCGGAAGGCGCCTTCACCGGCGAAGTCTCGGCCCACATGCTGCTCGCCGCCGGCGTGACCCACGTGATCATCGGCCACTCCGAACGCCGGCAATACTGCTGCGAAACCGATGACACCGTGAACCTGCGTCTGAAGTCCGCGCTGGACGCCGGTCTTACCCCGATTTGTTGCGTGGGCGAAGTGCTTGAAGAGCGCGAAGCCGGGCTCACCGACGACGTGCTCCGCCGCCAATGCGTCCGCGCCTTTCATGCCATCTCGGTCAAGAAGGCGGGCAAGCTGGTCGTCGCCTACGAGCCGGTGTGGGCCATCGGCACCGGCAAAACCGCCACTCCGGAACTCGCCTCCGAAGCCCACCTGGTCATCCGCCGCGAAACCGCCGACATCTTCGGCGAAGAATTCGCCGCCCAAATGCGCATCCTCTACGGCGGCTCGGTCAAGCCGGAGAACGCCGCGTCCCTGATGGCGCAGGAGGAAATCGATGGCGCCCTGGTCGGCGGCGCGTCACTCCATCCAAAGTCGTTTGCCGAGATTGTAAAATATTAGGGTATGTGGGGACAGCCGCCCTCGGCTGTCCGTCGAGCGCAGCTCGACTCTTGATTCACCGCAAACTGCACCCCAAGTTACACACAGTGATGCGGAACTCCCCTTCAATCTGCTACTCTTCCTCTCGCAATTCCTAAGTTCAATCTGCTCCACCTTAAGAGATAAAAGAAAAGAGCGCGCATGACGGAAACGCTGCGTCCAGAGCCCAGCCGCTTTTACCGCTGGCTGGTTCTGATCTTTGTCAGCCTGGCGATGTTTGGCAGTTATTACGCGTATGACGCGCTCAGCCCGCTCGCCGATGTGCTCAAGCAGCAACTCCACTTCACCGACCTCGACATCGGATTTCTCCAGGCCATCTACAGCTTCCCCAACATCTTCACCGTGCTCATCGGCGGCTTCGTCATCGACCGCATCGGACTGCGCAAATCGCTGCTCATCTTCGGCGTGCTGTCCGTGGTCGGTCCCGCGATCACCGCAGCGACCAGCCATCTCTCTATCATGGCCACCGGCCGCCTGATCTTCGGCATGGGCGCGGAATCGCTCAATGTCGCAGTCGTCACCGCGCTGGCCCGCTGGTTTAAAGGAAAAGAACTCAGCTTCGCCTTCGGGCTGAATCTGACCGCGTCTCGCCTGGGAACTTTCGCGGCGCTCAACTCTCCCACCTGGGCCCGCGCCGCCTATGCCAGTTGGCGAACTCCTTTTCTCATCGCGCTCGCCTTCTCGGCGCTCAGTTTAGTCGGCGCGATCGTCTACTGGCTGCTGGAAGACTGGGCCGAAAAAAACTACAGCCTTGGCAAAGTCTCCACCGACAAAGTCGTCTTCGCCGACCTGTGGAAGTTCGGCGTGAGTTATTGGCTGATCGTGGCACTATGCGTCGTCTTCTACTCGGCCATCTTCCCTTTCCAGACGTTCGCAGTAAAGTTTTTCATGGAAGCCCATGGCACCTCGCGTGAGTTCGGCGGATTTCTCTCCAGCATGCTCACGCTCTTCGCCATGATCGCGACCCCACTCTTTGGCCTGTGGGTCGATCGCGTGGGGAAGCGCGCCCTCCTGATGATGCTGGGATCGATGCTGCTGATTCCGGTTTACCTCATGATGACCTACACCCATATCAACCTGTATGTCCCCATGGCCATGATGGGAGTCGCGTTTTCCCTGATTCCAGCGGTGATGTGGCCTTCGGTCGCCTACATTGTGGATTCTGCAAAGCTCGGAACGGCCTACGGACTGATGACCATGATCCAGAACATCGGCCTCTTCGGACTCAACCTGCTGGTAGGCTGGGCCAACAATTTCAGCCACGCCGACGCCTCAAATCCGGCCGGTTACCACCTCGGCATGTGGATCTTCTCGACCCTTGGAATCCTGGGCGTACTCTTCTCGTTCCTATTACGGCAGCGTGAATTAGGTCCACATGGACATGGTCTGGAGACCATCACCACCTCCAATAGCGCCAAGTGAGTCGAAAAGAACTACCATTTTCCGAAGATCGCTACTCTTCGCCGCCAGACGGGTTTAAAGTTGGATGGCGCTCCGAAACAGTCAAGCCACGAAATGCAAAGGCTTTCGCGCAGTTGGTCGACCGCTTTCGCAAGCGAATTTTAACCTCCAGAGTTCCGTAGAAACTCTCTGATATTCTGAAGTTTACGAAAGACGAAACCCTTGGGCCATACCGCGCAAACGATACAACAGAAACTACTTATGGCGCATCCGAATGAATGCGGCCGGAAACAGGCGACTTGACCGAGCCACGACACACAAACAGCACTGAACCGAGCGAGGCTGAGGCGATTGAAAAGGCCAAGCAAGGCGACGCGCAAGCGTTTCAAGTGCTCTATGACAAGCACAAACGGCGGGTTTACTCGCTGTGTTTGCGGATGACCGCGAACACGGCCGAGGCTGAGGACTTGGCTCAGGAGGCCTTCTTGCAGCTGTATCGCAAGATTGGGACATTTCGTGGCGAGTCGGCATTTTCGACCTGGCTGCACCGGCTGTCGGTAAACGTGGTCTTGATGCATCTGCGGAAAAAGAGCCTGCCCGTGGTTTCGCTCGAAGAGACTACGCAGGGCGCCGAGGAAGATTCGGCGAAAAAGGATTTCGGGGCCGATGATGTCGCGCTCTCGGGTTCGATCGACCGGCTTCACCTGCAAAGAGCAGTCCGCGATCTCCCGCCTGGTTATAGAACGATTTTTGTGCTGCACGACGTCGAGGGTTACGAGCATAATGAGATCGCCGGGATGGTGGGGTGTTCGGTCGGCAACAGCAAATCGCAATTACATAAAGCTCGGATGAAGTTGCGCGACCTGCTGCGCGCCAACAAAGTCGAGAAGGCTAGCAAGTGAAGGAAAAAAGTGACGGGCAACGAGTAACGAAGAACACTAACGAACATTGGTAACTTCGAACCGCGCGGTGAAGATGCGATGGTAGTAGTTACTGGGAGTTGAGAATTGAAAGATGTTGTTTTGGATTGGGAGAAACATGTATGACTTGCGTTGAGCTACAAGAGAGCTTGGCGGATGTGGAAGATGGCAGCAGCGTAGAGCAGAGCGCGCACCTGCGATCCTGCCCGGAGTGCGCGGCATTGCTGAGGGAGTTGAACCTGATTGTTGCATCGGCTGCCGGACTACGGGCCAGCGACGAGCCCAGTCCAAGAGTTTGGAATTCCATTGAAATTGCGCTACGGCAGGAAGGCTTGATTCGGCCGCAGGCGACAAATCATGGCAACAATAATCACCGGCCGAGTGTTCTGCCAGGATTCAGTTCGCGCTGGGAGTGGGCGCGATGGCTGGTCCCCGCTGCCGCCGTGTTGCTGGTGGTTGTCGGAGTTCATCAATGGCGAGCTTCCTCCACGAATCTGGCCTCGACGAATCCTGCCACGCAAGTTGCCACGGTTACCGCGCCCGTCGCGGCGCAGCATACCGCCAACCCGTCCGGCCTTAACGACGATGACTTGCTTCAGGAAGTTGCCCAGAATTCGCCGGCCATGCAAAGCGAATACGAAGAGAATCTGCGGCGGGTGAATGCCTATATTTCCGACGAGCAGAACATCGTGAACGAAAGTCCCAACGATGAAGATGCCCGCCGGTCGCTGATGGACGCGTATCAGCAGAAGTCCATGTTGTTTGAGATGGCCATGGACCATCCGCAGCCTTAAGTTTGTAGCTTTCGGAACTTTATCTGTGGCAAGATGTTCGTGCGAAAATGCGGCAGCGGAAGACAACAACGGGATCAGGAATTGAATGGCGGCGGGCTCGGGGGATTCGTTTATGTTGAGTAAGCGCACGGTCGGGCTCGTGACCGCGACCGCGATCATGGTAGGCACGCTGCTGGCCGAGACTAAGAAGGAGCTTCGGTTCCCGGTGGGCTCCCATGCCGGAATCTCGGTGATGAATCCCTATGGTTCCATCTCGGTCAAGCCTTCGTCCGGCAACACCGTATTGGTCACTGCAATCCTGCACTCCGACAAAGTAGAAATCGATAACAGCCAGAGCGGCAACCGCGTCGATATTCAATCGCACCTCCTGCCCGGCGCCGACGCCGAGTCTGGCCGCGTGGATTACGAAATTCTGGTTCCGGCCGATGCCAGCATCACGTTGCACTCCAGTAACGGCACGCTGCACGCCGAGAAGCTTCATGGCGACGTAAATCTGGAAGGTCCGGGCGCAGCCGTCGAAGTGCGCGACATCTCCGATGCGCATGTGCACGTCAAAACCATGAACGGCGCGGTGAATCTCGCCAACATAAAAAACGGCCACGTCGAGGTCGACTCTCTTAGCGGGGACGTGACCCTGACCGGGGTAAATGGTTCCCTGGTGCAGGTGGTTTCGACCAGCGGAAAAATCAACTACATCGGCGACTTCGGCAACAGCGGCGAATACCGCCTGACTAGCCATAGCGGCGACATCGAGGCCACCATCCCGGAGTGGACGTCCGCCGACGTCAGCGCCCGCTCGGTTCGCGGGGAAGTGCTCGACGATATTCCTCTTCAACCCAAGACTCACACTTATTTCCCCGTGGATAAAGGCCGTGCCTTCGCAGGTACCATGGGGCGGGTTGCAGTCTCATCCACGGTAGTGTTGCGCACCTTCAGTGGTAAAATCCATCTCAGAAAACGCTCTGAAAAACAATCACAGTAAAAAAGATCAGACTGAATCGGCGAAACCGGCGTCCGCAGCTTCAGGCGCTGATTTTCTGTTCTCGTCAACGACCTCAGCTGTAATTCTGATCGGTTTCATGGGCGCCGGAAAAACCACCGTAGGCCAACTTGTAGCTCGACAGCTGGGCTGGACCTTTGAAGATCTCGACTACAGAATCGAACAACGGGAAAAACAAAAGGTAGCCGAAATCTTTCGCAATGCGGGCGAGGATGCATTCCGAAAAGCGGAGCATGCAGCGCTTCAGGAATTGCTCGACGAGCTCAGTGCCGGACCCGAAAAAATAATCGCGCTGGGTGGCGGAGCCTTTGTACAGGAATCCATTGCGATGCAAATCGCAGCCACGAAGGTGCCCACGGTTTTCCTGGATGCAAGCGTCGAAGAGTTGTGGGCACGTTGCGCGCTTCAGTGCAAAGAGGAAGCAATCGAGAGGCCGCTGCTGGGAAGCCGGGAAAATTTTCAAAGTCTTTATGAGCAACGTCGTCCACATTACATGAAAGCACACTTTCACCAGAGCACGACCGGAAAATCGGTGGAAGTAATCGCCGCGGAACTCATACAAGTTCTGCGTCTGAAAGAGCCCGAGCGAAGAAGACGAGGAGAAAACGAGTGACTCTGTCCGCACACTTGCGATGGGGAATAGTAGTGCTTTTGGCTTGCTCGATTGGAACCTGCGCTTGGGCCAGGGAAAACGCCAACGCCAGCAGTAAAGATGCCGCTAAAGATAAAGACAAAGCGAAAGACGCCGGAGGCGTCGATTCCGGCTCGTTCGGAGTGTTTGTCCGGGGCCAGAGAGTCGTCACCGAAAGTTTCAGCGTACGCGACGAAAATGGAATCAGCACCGTCACATCACAACTGCAGGAGACCAGTTCCGCTGCGACTGGACAAAAGTCAGAACTGAAGATGACGGGAAGCGGCGAACTGGTTCGCTATGACTGGAGCGATGGCAGCGGCTCCCTGGTCGTAACTCCGAAGGACGAATTTCTCCTCGAAAAAATTACGACCGGAACGTCCGCGAAACCTGCCGAGCAACCCTTTCTGATGCCCAACACCTCGGCCATTCTCGACAATAACTTCTTTGTGCATCGCGAAGTTCTGGCCTGGCGCTACCTCGCGACCAATTGCCACCCCTCGGGCGCCAATCTGACTTGCCAGCAGGGTGCGGTAGAGTTCGGCGTGCTGGTGCCCCAGGATCGCTCCTCCATGCGCGTCCGCTTGGAGCTGGGAGGCCGCGAAAAGGTTACGATTCGCGGAACCGAGCGCGAACTACTGCGCTTAAGCCTGAAGGGCGAAACCTTCTCCTGGACTCTGTGGGTCGACGAGAAAGACAAATTCAAGCTGATCCGCGTCGACATTCCCGACGATAATACGGAAGTCGTTCGCGACTAGACTTAGAGATTCACGACCGGACGCACGCAACTGAGCACAAGACCAGAACTCCCCGCTAAGTCCTGTGAAATTGCAGATTATTTTCGCGCGACATGATTCAATAGAAGAAGTCGAATAGAAGAAGTTCAAGCGAAGAGTCTCAGCCGTACTTGGAGTCGCGACGTGCCTTTGTTGGATGGTCGTACCGCCCGGGTTCTGATCACGGCGCTTTTGTTTGCGCTGGGCCTGGGCTTTCTCTACGCCGCCCGCGAAACGCTCATCGCTTTTCTGTTTGCCATCTTTTTCGCCTACTTGATGAGCCCGCTGGTTACCTACCTGGAAAAAATCTTGCGCGGCCGTGATCGCGCCATAGCCGTGATTTATGTCCTCTTACTGAGCCTCGTCATCCTGTTTTTCGTTTCTACCGGTCCCCATATCGCGCGGGAAAGCGCCCGGCTAAGCCACTCCTTGCCCGCCCTTGCAAATTTGAACTCGGGCCAGATCGCCGAACAACTGGGCCATGAGCATGGGTGGAATTCCCGGATCGTCGATCTGCTGCGCGACTACCTAGTCAGCCACAGCGCTGAAATCACAAACATGGCACAGGCTGTCGGCTTGCGCGTCGCCGATGTCGCGAAGCAAGCCTGGTTGCTCGTCATCGTCCCGTTGCTGTCGATTTTCTTCCTGCGCGACGGCCGATTCTTTGGTCAGATGTTGTTGAGCCTGGTGCAATCCCGGCCGCAACGCGAAATGCTGCAGGGCGTGCTCAGCGACTTGAATCAGATGCTGGCCCATTTCATCCGCGCCCAGCTTAGCCTCGTGGCTCTCAGCCTGATCGTTTATTCCGCCGTCCTCAGCCTGATGAGAGTGCCTTATGCTTTGGTGCTCGGCAGCCTCGGCGGCTTGCTCGAGTTTATTCCTGTCGTCGGTCCGCTGGTAGCCTCGGCCACCATCGTAGGCGTGGCTTTGTTGATGAGCTATCCCCACTGGCTCGCACTCGTGATCTTTCTGGGTCTCTGGCGTTTGATCGTCGACTATGTGGCCTCTCCACGCATCATGGGTCAAAGCATGGAACTGCATCCTTTGGCCGCAATTTTCGGAGTCATGGCCGGCGGCGAAGTCGCCGGCATTCTCGGCATTTTTCTTTCCATCCCGGTGATGGCCAGCCTGCGTATCGTATTCCGCCGCTGGCGGCTCTATGCCGAGAAGCGCAAGTTCGGCCCGCTCGACGAATATACAATCGGCGGCCAGATCGGACTCAAGAAATAATCCCCGATCTGAAGCGTCGCGAGTTGGAAAGACTGAAAGATTTAAATCTCTCACTCTATGACTTCCTCAGGCCCGATTACAGTTTCAAAGCTACTGCTGCTCCCTCTCCTTCTGACGCTCATTCTCTCCACTTCCCCGCTCTCCACAGCGCAGTCCTCGAACTCGCCGGACATCACCATCAGCGCCAAGGCCCGCGCCATTCAGGATTCCGCCATCGTCGTCGACACGCACGCCGATACTCCCCAGCGTTTTCTTGACGAAGGCTTCGACATCGGCTCAACCGATCCCAACGACATCGGCCACATCAGCCTCGACAAAGCCCGCCGCGGCAAGCTAGGCGCGGAGTTCTTTTCCATCTGGGTCGACCCCGAAACCAATCAGGGCCACTTCGCCCAGCACACCATGGATCTCATCGACTCCGTCTACCAGCAAGCCGCCCATCATCCCGATCGCATGATGATGGCCTTCTCGGTCGCCGACATCGAACGCGCCCATCACGAACACAAGCTGGCCGCGCTCATGGGCATCGAAGGCGGCCACTCCATCGAGAACGATATCCACTTGCTCCGCGATTACTACCGCCTCGGCGTCCGCTACATGACGCTCTCCTGGTCGAACACTAACGAGTGGGCCGACTCTTCCGGCGACATCGACGACCCCAAAATCCAGCATCACAACGGCCTCACCGATTTCGGCAAGCAGGTTGTCCTCGAAATGAATCGCCTGGGAATGATGGTCGATATCTCCCACGTCGCCGACAAAACTTTCTGGGACACGATCGCCATCACCAAGGCCCCTGTGATCGCGTCGCACTCTTCGTCGCGAGCCCTGGTCGATGCCCCGCGCAATATGACCGATGACATGCTGCGCGCCGTGGCGAAAAACGGCGGGGTCGTACAAGTAAATTTCTTCTCCGGCTTTGACGACGAAGACTTCCGCAAAGCTAACCAGGCGCAATCCAAAGAGGAAGCCGCTGCCGTGCAGAAATACATCGACTCGCTAAAAGCGCAAGGGAAGCCCGTCAGCTACATCGAAGCCGATCGCATCGAACGCGAGTGGATGGCGAAAATCCCCCGCCCGCCCTTCCATGTACTGATCGACCACATCGATCACATCGCGAAAGTCGCGGGTGTCGAGCATGTCGGCCTGGGCTCGGATTTCGACGGCGTCGGCGGCGCCACCCCGCAAGGCATGGACTCCGCCGCCGATCTGCCGAAGATCACGCAGGCACTGCTCGACCGCGGATACAGCCCCGGCGACATCAAAAAAATTCTCGGCGGCAACCTGCTCCGCGTCTTCGCCCAGGTAGAACGCGTCAGCCACGACCTGCAATCCCAGTAAGCTTCTTTGTGGGGACAGCCGCCCTCGGCTGTCCGTCGAGCAAAGCTCGACGCTTTTTTTCGTCCGCACCTGAATGACTCCATCAGCAGGTCTCACGCTTCTCTGCCGAGCTTTCTGTGTCGTACAATGCAACGTTGCCCTCAAACTACTTTGCACTTCCCGCAGATGCACGGAGATGCCATGCGTAACGCAGTCATATTCTTGTTCTTTCTAACGCCCGCTGCCTGGGCACAAACAAAGACCCAAGCCACATCCGCCAAGCCGCCCGTACATCATGCCCCCACAGCTCCTGCCGCAGTCATCCATACCTCGGTTGGAAACCTAACCTGCACGCTGTTCCCCGACAAAGCGCCGATCGGAGTCGCAAATTTCATCGGTCTCGCCAACGGTACCAAAGACTGGAAGAGCCCCCTCACTGGAGCCGCGAAACATGGCGTCCCCTTATACGATGGCACTATTTTCCACCGCGTGATTCCCAATTTCATGATTCAAGGCGGAGACCCGAAGGGCGACGGCACCGGCGATCCCGGCTACGCCTTCAAGAACGAAGTTTCGCCCGATCTGCTCTTTGATAAGCCCGGACGTCTCGCTTATGCCAACTCCGGACCGGATACCAACGGATCGCAATTCTTTGTCACCGAAGAAGCCTTCAACGGCCAACAGGGAGAAATGCTCAACGGCCATTACACCATCTTCGGGCAGTGCGACGAAGCCAGCGTGGAACTGGTGAAACAGATCGCCCGCATGGCGACCGATCCCAGCAACAACCGCCCCTTTCGCCCGGTAAAAATTATTCACATAAAAATTTACAAGAATGGCCTGCCGCCTGCCGCCAAGCCGGCAGCTGGGGAAATGAAGCCAGCTCCCGCTTCAAACTGAAGTTCTATGTGGAGACAGCCGCCCTCGACTGTCTCCTGGCGAAGCCAGGCAGCTTTTGTAACTGAAGTGAAACGGACAAGAAGTAAAGATCGACATCCGACACAATCCTGAAAGGACCCAATGACCCGTCAACCCGGACTCTACGCCACCTTTGAAACCTCCGAAGGCACCATCGTCTGCCGCCTCTTCGAAAAAGAAGCGCCCAAAACCGTAGCCAACTTCGTGGAACTCGCCGAAGGCAAACGCGAATGGACTCATCCCTCGACCCGCAAGAAATCCAAAGATCGCCTCTACGACGGAACGATCTTCCATCGCGTGATTCCCGACTTCATGATCCAGGGCGGCGATCCCCAGGGCACCGGCATGGGCGGTCCCGGCTACCAGTTCGAAGACGAAACCAAAGGCTCCCCGCACAAACTCGATAAGCCCGGCCTGCTGGCCATGGCCAATGCCGGCCCTAACACAAACGGTTCGCAGTTCTTCATCACCGTCGCACCCACCACTTGGCTCACCGGCAAACACACAATTTTCGGCGAAGTGATCGAAGGGCAGGACATCGTCACAAAGATTTCGGAAGTCCCGCGAAACCGGCAGGATAAACCCGACAAAGATGTGGTTGTAAAGAAGGTAACGGTAGAGAAGGTGTAGAAATCAATGATTCCGCAGCACTGCGATATCGGGTACCTTCGCAAGCTGCTCGTCGGCCGTCACCAGCGTGAGGCCGAATGTCTTTGCCGTCGCGGCAATGAAACCATCTGCCGGGTCGTTATGCGGCAGGTTCAAAGAGGACACCGCGACGGCTACTTCAAACGTAAGAGGCGCTTCTCGAATGCTCAGCCGGACAAGATTTTCATTGATCCAACTCACCGGGTCCGGGATCAATCGGATGCGGCCTTTGTCATGAAGCAGCCGCAATTCCCAAACACTAACCGGCGAGAGCCAAATCTCGTTTGCTGGGTTGGTCAAATGTCGGGCCACGCGTGGCGAGAGGCGCATGGGCTGCGCCACACTCCAAAGCCAGATGTGGGTATCGAGAAGTAGCTTCAATCGCGCCAGGCTTTCCAGTCCTCAAGGCTGCCCGTTGGACCGACAATATCGCCCAGAATTTCCGCTGTGCCGGCCATGCAGCCCAGCCAGCCTTTCGGGCGCTCCTCTGCTGTCGGAGGGATCACTTCAGCCACCGGCTTCCCGAAGCGGGTGACGCGAATCGGCTTGCGCGTCTTGCGAACCTCTTCCAGGATTCCAAGGCACTTGGCTTTGAACTCGGAGATGGCTACTTCCTTCATATCGCGTTTATACCATGGTCAATGACTATGGTCAAACTGCCGTGAAAAAGACTTCACATCGCGGAGCGTATCAACCCGGCGCCAAGCAGCAGAACACCCGCAGCCAGCGCAGCGATGCCTACATAGATCAATCCGACCGCTCCACTCGGCTGGGTAGCCGCGGGCGGCAGAACGGAAAAGAAAAATCCCGCGGAAATTAGAATCGCGGCCAGGGGAATCGCAATCCGCGCCGTCCACAACAACGGCGTCGGAAGATTTGCCGCGTCCGCCAGAAGCTGGCAGACCAGCGAAAGAATCACGATCACGCCCGCATGCGCGTGACCGGCACGAAAGAAATTCTGCCGCAGCGGATTTTCCATGTACCCGCTGTGTTTATCCATGAGCGAAGTAAGAAGAAAATATCCGCCGTATTGAATGGAAGGAATCGTAATGAGAATGATCCCGCACATCAATTTCGCTTCTCGACTCATCGTTCCTCCCCAACCATCTCACTGTGCTGCCAAACATATCCAGGTGGGATGCATGTTCGGGTTTTGCTGTTTCCAGCGACTCAACTCACACCCCAATCACCCCACACAACTCTTTCACTGCTGCCGCACTCTTATCCAGCCCAGCTTTCTCTTCGGCGGTAAGTTTGATCTCGATGATCTGCTCAATCCCCTTCGCGCCCAGCTTCACCGGCACGCCCACGTACAACCCGTCAATCCCATACTCGCCCTGCAAATACGCCGCGCATGGCAGAATTTTTTTCTTGTCCTTCAGAATCGCCTCGACCATCTCGGTCGCCGCCGCCGAAGGTGCATAGTAAGCCGAACCGGTCTTCAGATATTTCACAATCTCCGCGCCGCCATCACGCGTGCGCTGCACCAAAGCTTCCAGGCGCGATTTCTCAATCAACTCCGTGATCGGAATGCCCGCGACCGTCGAATAGCGCGGCAGCGGCACCATCGTATCGCCGTGTCCGCCGAGCACGAACGCCGTAACATTCTCCACGCTCACCTTCAACTCGTCGGCGATAAAAGCGCGAAAGCGTGCCGAATCCAGCACGCCTGCCATGCCAATCACCCGCTCCCTCGCGAATCCGCTCAGCTTGAAAGCCGCCTGCGCCATGGCATCCAGCGGGTTCGACACAATGATCAAAATACAGTTCGGCGAATGCTTCACCGCCTCTCCGACTACTGCCTTCATGATCCCGTAATTCGTGTTCAGCAGATCGTCGCGGCTCATGCCCGGCTTGCGCGGAATCCCCGCCGTGATCACAACAATGTCGGAGTTCGCCGTATCTTTATAATCGTTGGTCCCGGTGATGTATGAATCCCGCTTCTCGATCGGCATCGCCTCCAGCAAATCAAGCCCCTTGCCCTGCGGCACGCCTTCAATAATGTCGATCAGCACCACATCCGCCAGTTCCTTCGAAGCAATCCAATGCGCCGCCGTCGCGCCAACGTTGCCGGAACCTACAATAGTCACTTTCTTCCGCATAGATGAGTTCCTTTCAAAACAATTTAGTGATTGGGAAATTTTAGTAATTGAGTAATTGAAGATCAAGATCGCGCACTAAGCTCTGTCCGGGAAATTACTCAATTAACAAATTTCCCAATTACTCAATGCCCCATGTTCTCCACAATGCAATCCGCGAGCTGACTCGTCTTCAGCTTGGTCGCACCCTCCATCAGCCGCTCAAAATCATAAGTAACCTTTTTCTGAAGAATGGTTCGCTCCATCCCTTTCTCAATCAGGTCCGCAGCCTCGTTCCATCCCAGAAACCGAAACATCATCACGCCCGATAACATCACCGACCCCGGATTGATCACATCTTTATCCGCATATTTCGGAGCGGTCCCGTGCGTCGCCTCAAAAATCGCGTAGCCGTCGCCAATGTTCGCTCCCGGCGCAATGCCCAACCCGCCTACCTGCGCGGCGCACGCGTCCGAAATATAATCGCCGTTCAAATTCGGACATGCCAGCACTGCGTACTCATCCGCCCGCGTCACCACCTGCTGGAAAATCGAATCGGCGATGCGGTCATTGATCATGATTTTTTTCTTCCACTGCCCGTTGCCGTGTGTCGCATAAATGCGGTCCAACACATCCTTCACCTCCGCCTCCACCGTCAAACGAAAGGCCGGCGGCGCAAACTCCATGCCCGGTTCCACCAGTTCCGCATTCTGCGCAATGGTCAAGTTCGGATTCTTATCCTTGTTATCGACAATCCAACTCTCGCGTTCGGTTATGACTTTATCGCGAAATTCCTCCGTGGCCAATTCGTATCCCCACTTGCGGAACGCTCCCTCGGTAAATTTTTGGATGTTGCCCTTGTGCACCAGGGTCACGCTCTTGCGGCCGAACTCGATCGCGTGCTGGATCGCCATGCGCACCAGGCGCTTGGTTCCAGTAATCGAAATCGGCTTGATTCCCACCCCGGAATCCTGCCGAATCTGCTTCTTCCCGCCCTTCAACATATCTTTGTTGATGAACTCGATCAGCTTCGCGCACTCCGCAGTTCCCTCTTCCCACTCGATGCCGGCATACACATCTTCGGTATTCTCGCGGAAGATCACCACGTCCATGCGCTCCGGATGCTTCACCGGCGACGGCACGCCCTGGTAATACTTCACCGGGCGTACGCAGCAATAAAGATCGAGAATCTGCCGCAGCGCCACATTTAACGACCGAATGCCGCCACCCACCGGCGTAGTCAGAGGACCCTTGATCGCCACGCGAAATTCGCGCACCGCCTCCACCGTATCGTCGGGCAACCAGGTATCGAATTTTGCCTTCGCCTTTTCTCCCGCGAACACTTCATACCAGGCCACGCGCCGCTTACCCGTGTAAGCCTTCTCGACCGCCGCATTAAACACGCGCAACGAAGCCTTCCAGATATCGCGACCCGTCCCATCGCCTTCGATAAACGGTATGATCGGATGATCGGGCACGTCGTACTTCCCGCCCGCATATCCAATCTTCTTCCCGTCCAACGGCACCGCGACCCCGTTATAAGAACCCGCCATCATCCCCTCCCGATACTCCGCCACACACCTTCCCAGACACGCTTCGCAAAGCCCTCAATTATAGAGAATTCTCCGGCTTCGGACAGCACATTGCATCGCTCGCTGCTGGATTTTGCAAAATCCTCAGGTGGGAGGGCCGCTCGGCCTGCCCTTAGCCAAGTCAGGGGCTTTCCCGGTCGAGCGAAGCTCAACTTCACCACCTTCTCGTCCCGAAATACTTCCTAACTCCGACCGTTGCATATCTACCCCAAGGCCCGTTGTTCCCCAAATCAGCCGTACCCAGGTTTGTATCCCGCGCGCCCAGGCGATCAAACAAAAAATGTTGTGTTACCCGGAACTCAAATCCTTTCCCGATGTAAATTCCCGCTCCCCAGGAGTGCTCAATGCCGATGGCATCCGGCGACCAAGTATAAAGTGTCTGCGGAATGGTCTTGCCGAACAAGAAAGACGGCGCGCCGAACACCATGAAGCGCCGCAATTGTCCCCGTCCGAACGGCCGCACCTCCAGCATTCCCGACAACATGTAGCGCGCGAACATGCTGCAGGGCGCGTTCGCCCCGCCGTATTGGCCCGCATTGCCCGCGCAAAGGTTGGGGTCGATCTCGTTATGCGGAGGCGCGAGATCGAGTTGCGCCCATCCCCACAACATGTCGCGAGGGAAAAACATTCGCTCCTCGGGCGCGGCGTTTTGCAAAGGACTGTCGGGCGCCGCACTCTGCGCGCAGCCGAAACTGCATGTCACAAGAAAACCTACTAGCGTTCGAATCCAAAACGTCTTGATCGTCAATGTCTTCATCCAGCCTCCGAATTGTCAGCTTGATTGCAATCAGCCTTCTACTGCACCCATAACGCCCGCCCGGCCGCTCTCCATGATTTGCCATGGAATTGACTTGCAGGGAGTTTGCTCGTCACCGCCAAAGGGGCGGAACATTGTAACCTGTCGCTGGAAACGTTACGGCGTTCGCCTTGTGAAGCGATTCAGTAGGGCTGAAAAGTGAAGTTTCGCCACACCATCAATGCTTCCAGAATTCATATTTTGGATTCATGTTTCTTCCATTCATAGAATTCCTAGAAGACTGAAGAAGCGCAACGACTTGCACTTTCAACACCTCCAGTTTGGATGAAGGATTGCTAATGAACGTAGGTTCAAGTCCTTGGAGCCCCATGCCACAGGAAGTATCAGTTTCCTATCAGGCAATAAAAAG
>Ga0302319_10001477_pt1 | contig 52548 bp, 40 predicted proteins | sample Bog_T0_2_FD_203319 | JGI IMG/M metagenome (GOLD analysis project Ga0302319, IMG submission 203319) | Peat permafrost microbial communities from Stordalen Mire near Abisko, Sweden - Bog_T0_2 | ecosystem: Environmental > Terrestrial > Soil > Wetlands > Peat | place: Sweden: Abisko, Stordalen Mire... | reverse complement strand
GAGGGGCGGTGGCCGATCTAAGGGACAGGCTCAACAGATGCTGGCCTAAGGGGCTTACGGCCTGACCGCCGAAACGTGAAATCATCCTCACGCCTCTGAACGCAACATACAAGGGGCTGAAGCCCACGTTGATTTTGCGGCATTTACGGCACGACTAAAGTCGTGCCCTGACACAAGGCCTGAGTTTTTCAACAAGTTATTAGGAGCAAACCCCGTTGACCCGCTACGCCGAACCGATGGCCCGGCTGATTGAAGAGTTGAAGAAGCTGCCCGGCGTGGGTACCAAGAGCGCCCAGCGCTTCGCCTTCCACATTCTGCGCTCGACCGACGACGATGCCGCCGCCCTGGCCGAAGCCGTCCGCGGCCTCAAGGCAGCGCTGCGCCTGTGCTCCATCTGCAACAACGTCACCGACGTCGACCCCTGCGCCTACTGCGCAAGCCCCACCCGCAACCAGCGGCTGGTCTGCGTGGTCGAGGAGCCAACCAGCATTGCCGCCGTGGAGCGCGCCAAGGGCCAGCAGGGCGGCTATCAGGGCGTCTACCATGTGCTGCACGGAACCCTCTCGCCGTTGCACGGCGTGGGCCCCGACCAGTTGCGCACCGGCACGCTCATTGCCCGTGTCGAACGCGGCGAGGTGGACGAGGTGATCCTGGCCACCAGCCCCACGCTGGAAGGCGAAGCCACGGCCCACTGGCTCGCAACCGCGTTGCGCAGACCTTCTGTCAAGATCACGAGGATAGCGACCGGCGTCCCCGCCGGCAGTGATATCGAGTACGCCGACGAGGTCACCATGGCACGCGCCATGGAAGGCCGCCGGGAGCTCTAGGAACTTGTTTGCAGGGATGGCCTTGTGTTGGCGTTCGGGGCGAAATAGACTGAGAAAAAGGCATGTTCTCAGGCAGAACAGCCGAAAAAGAACACCGCAGGGGCTAAAGCCCCGTTGACTCTGCCGGCTTGGTGCCCGGGCTGAAGCCCGGACCTACCGCACGTTATCCCCGCAGCTTGTTCAGCAGATCCTGCGGATGCACGGGCTTGGCCAGAATCTCGAATTCATAGCCTTCGCTGCGCGCTTTCTCCAGCAGGTCGGCCGTGGCCGCCTGGCCGGAAAACAGCAGAATCTTGATCGAAGGCAGCAGCGCGCGAATGCGGATCGCTGCGTCAATCCCGTTCAAATCGGCCATGATCACGTCGGAGATGAGCATGTCCGGGGCAAAAGCGGCAGCCTGTTCCAGCGCTTTTTCACCGGAATAAACCGCGCGCGCCTCAAAGCCGCTCTGGTTCAGAATCATGGAGAGCGTGTCGGCGATCACCCGTTCGTCGTCGGCAACCAGTATCTTGTGTTTGGCAGTGTTCTCCGGCATATTCTCCTGATCGTACCCTGGGGAAGATAGAAAACGCCGCACCGTCCGGCTGGCCGGGGAACCCCCACAGGGAGCCCAGGAAGCTCCCTCAACCTGACAAGACGCTTTCTTCAATGATACGCTCGGTTTGACACCAAAAAGCGCCCGCCGGTTATGTTTCCCTCGCCGCCGGCCGCCGATTCATCTGGCAGCAACCAGCAAAACCTATACTTCGAACAAGATCGGAATTCTATCCACCCGCTCCTGGCGTCGCGGCTGTGAACTGCCTTTTCCCCACTCGAAGGCATTTCGGCCATCACTGTGCAGGCAAGGCTCGGCACAGGAAACCGGTCCCGAACCGGCCGCCGCTTCTTACCCTGGGTGGACCTCAACCGGAGAACCTTGCATGCAGGAAACGGGCATCCCCAACGAGACATCCGCCGCAGCCGCTGAAGCCATCATTCGCGCGGAAAAGATCGAGAAATACTACGCGCAGCCCAGCCAGAATCGCATTCAGGTCATCTCCGCAACCAACCTGGCGATTGTTCCCGGTGAGATTCTTGCCCTGCTCGGCCCCTCAGGCTCCGGCAAATCGACCATGCTGCGCATGCTCAGCGGCCTGTCAACCCCCTCGGCCGGCCAGGTTTACTGGCATGAGAAGCCCATCTCCGGCGCGGAGATCAACGTCTCCATCGTCTTCCAGAGCTTTGCCCTGTTTCCCTGGCTCACCGTCCTTGAAAACGTGGAGGCCCCGCTGCAGGCCCGCGGCGTGGACGCCGACGAGCGCCGCGCCCGCTCCATGAAGATGCTGGACACAGTCGGTCTGGATGGCTTTGAGGCCGCCTATCCGAAAGAGTTGTCCGGCGGCATGCGCCAGCGCGTCGGCTTTGCCCGCGCCCTGGTGGTCGAGCCGGAAGTCCTGTTCATGGACGAGCCCTTCTCCGCCCTCGATGTGCTCACCGCCGAGAACCTGCGCTCGGAACTCCTCGAATTGTGGGCCAACAAGGCCATGCCTACGAAGGCCATTTTCCTGGTCACCCACAACATTGAGGAAGCTGTGCTGCTGGCCGACCGCATCATCGTCCTCGGCCGCAATCCCGGCCACATCCGGACCGACTTCCGCGTCCAGCTGGCGCAGCCCCGCGACCGCAAGTCCGAACCCTTCACCCAGCTGGTCGATTACATCTACAAAGTGCTCACCCGCCCCGAGGTGGCTCCCGAGGCTGCGCCTGACCAGACCACCGGCAAGGTTCCCCGCGACCAGCGCCAGATGCACTACCAGATGCTGCCCCACGCCCGGCCTGGCGGCATGGCCGGGCTGCTTGAATTACTTCTCGACAAGGGAGGACGCGACGACATCTACCGCCTGGCCGACGACCTGGCCTTCGAGATCGATGACCTGCTCCCAATCGTCGACGCCGCCGCGCTGCTCGGTTTCCTCAAGATCGAAGAAGGCGACGCAGCCATTACCGACAGCGGCACGGAGTTCGCCAACTCCGAGATTCTGCGGCAGAAGGAGCTGTTCCGCGACGCTGCCGTAGCCAATGTGCTGCTCCTCCGCCAGATCCGACGGGCTCTCGAGTCCAAGAGCGACCACACTGTGCCCGAGGAGTTCTTTCTCGACATGCTCGACGAGCAGTTCAGCGAGGAGGAGTGCCTGCGCCAGATGGAGACCGCCGTGGCCTGGGGCCGCTACGCCGAGCTGTTCGACTTCGACGCCGGCCGCCGCCGCTTCATCCTGCCCGACGCGCAGGAAGAAGAGGCCGCCGCCTCCCAGGGGGGCGAGTGAACCTCCAGCACCCCCTCGCGCGTTCGCTGGTTACCGCCCGCACCTGGCCGTTCGTCATTGACCTGGGTGTGGCCGCATGCGGGCTGGCCATCTTCTTCTCGATCATCAGCACCGGCACCTACTGGCTCAGCAAGCCGGTTCCGGTGGTGCCCATCTCGCACGCCATTGGCGCGCTGCCGGTCTACGCCTTCTACTCGCTCACCCGCATGGGCATCGCCTACCTGCTCAGCCTGGCCTTCGCCATCAGCTACGGCTACACGGCCGCCTACAGCCCGCGCCTGGAAGCGTGGATGATCGCCGTGCTCGACATCCTGCAATCCATCCCTGTGCTCAGCTTTCTGCCTCCGGTGGTACTGGCCATGGTCGCGCTCATTCCAGGACATCAACTCGGTATCGAGTTAGGCGTTATTTTACTTATATTTACTGGCCAAGTCTGGAACCTTGCTTTTAGTTTTTATTCTTCCCTCAAGAGCATCCCCAAAGAGATGCTGGAGGCCTCGCGCATCTATCGCTATTCCGCCTGGCAGAGGTTCTGGCAGCTCGAAATGCCCAACGCCGCCATCGGCCTGGTGTGGAACTCCATCGTCTCGGTGGCCAATGGCTGGTTCGCCCTCATGGCCTGCGAAATGTTCACCATGGGCACGCGCAACTTCCAACTGCCCGGTCTGGGCAGTTATTTGCAAACCGCCGCGGACTCCGGCGATATCCACACCCTGCTGGCCGGTTTTGCTGTCGTCATCCTGATCGTCGTGGCCACCGATCAGCTGGTCTGGCGTCCACTCATCGCCTGGAGCGACAAGTTCAAATTCGAGCAGGTCGAGTCGTCTGACCGAGTCGCCTCCCCCATCCTCGAGCTGCTGCGCCGGTCCACATTGCTAAGCTCTCTGCCTGGAAGGGTTTGGACCCGCATCGAGGAGCCCATCTACAAGCGTATGTCCGCAACCAAAGAGTGCCGCGTGGTGCGCCCGCTTGACGAGGACCGGCCCCGCGGCAAGGGCTCCGCCGGGCTGTGGACCTTGGCCATTGCCGCCCTCTGTGTGGTCGGCTGGGGCGCCATGCAGGCCATCCTCATGCTGCGCACCGTCACTTGGCCCGACCTCCGGCTGCTGCTCGAGGGGGCCGGCGCAACCTTTCTGCGCGTCAACGCCGCCCTCATCCTCTCCGCACTCTGGACCATTCCGGTCGGCGTGGCCATCGGTTTCAACCCGCGTTTCGCCCGCTTCGTGCAGCCGATCGCGCAGGTGCTGGCGTCTATTCCGGCCACAGCCTTCTTTCCCATCCTGCTCATCGGCCTGGTCAAGCTGGGCGGCGGCCTGGGCATCGGGTCGATCGCTCTGATGTTGCTCGGCACCCAGTGGTACATCCTGTTCAATGTCATCGCCGGGGCCATGTCGATCCCCTCCGACCTGCGCGAAGTCTCGTCGCTCTATCGCTTTACCCGCTGGCAGCGCTGGACCAAGCTCATTCTCCCCGGCATCTTTCCCTACCTCATCACCGGCATGGTCACCGCCTCGGGCGGAGCCTGGAACGCGTCCGTCTTTGCCGAGTACTCCCACATGCCCGGTCGCACCCTGCAGACCATCGGCCTGGGCGCACAGATTGACGCCGCCACCGACGCCGGCCGCTTCCCCATCCTGCTGCTGGCCACCATCTTCATCTCCCTCATGGTCGTGACAATGAACCGGTTAGTCTGGCGCAAGCTCTACCGCCTCGCCGAAACCCGGTATAAACTGGAAGGCTAGTTGGGAGAAGATCATGATTCGAGTCGGCTTGATTGGCTTCGGCCTGGCGGGGCGCGTCTTCCACGCGCCGCTCATCTCTTCTGTCGATGGCCTGGAGCTGGCCGCAGTGCTCGAGCGCAGCTCCGACAACGCAGCCCAGCGCTATCCCGGCATTACCACCTACCGCACCCTGGAAGCGATGCTGGCTGACGCCTCGCTCAGCCTGATCGTCGTGGCCACGCCCAACGCCACTCACTTCGACGTGGCCCGCCAGGCGCTCGAAGCCGGGAAGAGCGTGGTCGTCGACAAGCCAACGGCCATCACTTCGGCCGAGATTGCCACTCTGATGGAGCTAGCCACAGCCCGGAAAGCGATCCTGATCCCATTCCATAACCGTCGCTGGGACAGCGACTTTCAGACTCTATATAAACTTATACGCGAAGATATGGTTGGCCGTATTGTCAGCCTTGAATCTACCTTCGACCGCTGGCGTCCCGTCCCCCGGGCCCCCGGCGCATGGAAGGAAGACCCGGCCCAGGGCGGCATGCTGGTCGACATCGGAACCCACCTCGGCGACCAGGCGCTGGCGCTCTTTGGCAAGCCGGAAGCAGTCTGCGCCGACCTGGTCCGCGAACGCGACGGCGAGGGGGCGAGCGATTCGTTCACCGTCCGCCTGCGCTATACCGGCTTCTCCGTCACCCTGGCGGCCAACGTACTGTCTACACTGCCCCGGCCCCGCTACCACTTGCGCGGCGCCAGGGGCAACTACTCCAAGTGGGGGCTCGACCCGCAGGAAGCCGCGCTCAGCAGGCTCACCCGCATCGGCGACGGTCCGTGGGGCCAGGAGCCGGCTCGGGCCTGGGGCACACTAAGCGTCGACGTTGACGGCGGCCTGGTCAGCCGTCCCGTCCCGCCCATCCCCGGCGACTATCGGCTCTACTACGCCCAAGTCCGCGACGCGCTGCTGGGCAAATCCCATCCGCCCGTGCCGGCCCTGGCCGCCTGGCGCGTGGCGCGCCTGCTGGAGTGGGCCGCGGAAAGCTCCGCGCAGCGCCGCGAGGCTCCCTGCGACTGGAGCAGCGAGCCGGTATAAGACGTGGCCTGCCAGCCGCCCTTGCCCCGTCCTTCGCGGCCGCTGCGGCGACCGAGGGATGGAAAACCTCGACCCCACGGAAGGTTCGGATTGGTAACCAATTTGTGGTATTGGGGTTTCTCTTCTTTTCCGCGCATACTTCCAGCAGTATCCACAATCAGGGTGGAGAGGAAACATGAAGACCTTACGCTCATCCCGCATTCTGGCGCTCCTTCTGCTGGTGTCGGCTGCCTTCATTGGCGCCAATGCCGCGAATCAGAACAGCGGCGCCGCCCAGCCTGCCGCCAAAGGCGCCTACACGGTTACCTTTCATGTGAACATGCCCACCACTGTGCCGGATGGAGCAACCATCTCCTGCAAGGCCAGCATCGCGCCTCAACCAACGGTCTTCGAGCACTTTACGCGGCGCCACACGGCAACCGCCCAGTCCACCACGGGATTCGCCAACGTTGCCAACAACTCAGCTACTTGCACGGTGGCAGCGCCTTTCGCCTTCAAGGTCGCCGACCCGCTGGCGGGCGCGGCGATCAGTTATGAGATCGAAGCCTATACAAGCACGGGTCCGGTGTTTGCGCGCAGGCAGCAGGGCATTCCCGTCGCTTATCCGCAACCCGGCTCAACCTCCAGCCTGCCGCTCGACGTGAACTTCTAAGCTGAGGGCAAGTCTTAAGAACGCGGCCTTCCCTGTTCCGGCCCATCTTCGCGCCCTGGGCGCAGGCGAACCCGCTGCTTCTTCCCTACCCCCTGCATCTCACCCGCTCCGTCCATCGAGAGAACCTGCACCTTGGGCGCCTCGGTGGCCGGCTCCTTCTCCACCAGCGGCACCCAGAATCGAAAACTGGCTCCTTTGCCCGGCGCACTGCTGGCCTCGATCTCCCCGCCGTGGGCCATCAGAATGGCGCGCGCAATCGCCAGCCCCATCCCCGATCCATTGCGTCTGTGCGCGCTGCTCTTGCCCCGGTAAAACTTCTCGAAGATCAACGGCAGGTCCTTGGCATCGATACCCGGCCCGTTGTCTTCCGCGCTGAACTCCAGGCGGCCTTCGCTCCGCCAGCTTTTGAGCACCACGCGGGTTCCCGCCGGGGTATGAGCGGCCGCATTCTCCAGCAGGTGGCGCAACACGCGGCCCAGCAGGTGCGGATCGAACCAGGCCGGCTCGTCTTCGCCTTCCACATCAATGCTCACCCGGTGCGCGGCCAGTGTCTTCCGCGACTCCTCCACCGCCTGGTCCAGCAGCGCGCGCGCGTGCTGCGGCACGGCATGGACTTCGACGACGTTGGCGTCGATCTGGGCCATCTCTACGGCCTCGCCGATCAGCTGGTCCAGCCGCGAAGCCTCCTCGTCCACAAGCGAGATCAGGTCAAGGCGCCCGGCTTCGTCCAACCCCCGCGCCTCAAGCAGCGTGGTGGCCGCGGCGCGAATGGAGGTCAGCGGCGTGCGCAACTCGTGGGTGAGCGAGTCGATCAGCGCGGCGCGCAGCCGCTCCCCTTCCCGAGCGGCTTCAATGCGCGCCGAGGCCTCAACCGCCATCGACCGCGCCAGCACAATGGCCACCTGCGCGCTCACCGCCGTGGCCACTTCGCGCGACAGCAGCGCCGGCCGCCAGCCCAATGCGCCCACCGGCCGCAGTCCCAGCATCAGCGCCATGGTCTGAAATCCGGACTCCACAAAGACGGTCGGATTCTGGCCCAAAGCCACGGAATGCAACGTAGCCTGCACGCTGGCCGGAACGTCGGCGCTGGAGCCGTAGAACCGGTCCTGATCGCAGACGTAGAGCACCACGCCGTCGAGCGCAAAGATGCGGTGAATCAGCCTTGGCAGTTCCAGAATGAGCCCCGCCGCGTCCTCGTGCAGCATCATCTCCTGGCTCAGTTCGTAGAGCCGCTCCACATCCGCGCGGCGCTGCTCTGCCTGGCGGGTCTGCCGCCGCGCCAGCTCCGCCACGCGGCTGACCACCAGGCAACAGGCAACCATGCTGGCCATCTCCGCCCATTGCCGGCCGCCGGCCAGCCAAAGCGTGTGATAGGGCAACAGAAAGAAGTAGTCGAAGGAAAGCGCGCACAGCACCGCAACGTAAAGCGAAAGCCAGAGTCCGGCCTGGGTAGCGCTCCACACCACCAGCACCACAAACGCCATGCCGGCAGCGGTCGAATCGGCCCCCAGCCAGACCAGCAGCGCCGTGCTCGACACCGCAAGCAGGGTCGCCACGCACCAATGCACGATTCCCCGCGAGTCGGCGAGTCCGTCCCTGATCTGCATCACAGAAATCATACCCGGCATGGCCGATGATGTAATCTTCCCGTGGAAGTGAACCTTGATGCCCGACCGCATTCTTATCTTTGATGATGAACCCCAAATTACCCGCGTGCTGCGCGCCGCTTTAACCGCGCAGGGCTACGATGTCCGAACCGCCAACGACCCGGAAGAGGGCCTGCAACTCTATCGCGACTGGGCGCCCGACCTGGTGATTACCGATCTGATGATGCCGGGCATGTCCGGCGTCGAGGTCACCCGGGCCATCCGTGTCCGCGCCACGACGCCCATCCTTGTGCTCTCGGTGCGCGATCATGAGCGCTCCAAGGTGGAGGCTCTGGACGCCGGCGCCGACGACTACGTCACCAAGCCCTTCGGCATCCAGGAGCTGCTGGCCCGCGTGCGCGCTCATCTGCGCCGGGCCCCGGAGCGCACCACCGCCGCGCTCGAGGTGGGCGACTTTGTCATCGACGCCAATGCCCACTCCATCACCGTGTTGGGCAAAGCTATCCATCTCACTCCCAAGGAGTTCGACCTGCTGGGGCACCTGGCCCGCCATGCCGGCAAGGTGATGACCCATCGCGCCCTGCTTACCTCGGTGTGGGGCGCGCAATCGGCTCACCAGCCGGAGTATCTGCGCGTCTTCGTCGGCCAGGTGCGCAAGAAGCTCGAAGCCGAGAGCGGCAAGCAGTACATCCAGACTGAACCGTGGGTGGGTTACCGGTTTGTTCCCGAAGGCTGGAGCGAGAACCAGGACTGAGCTTCAGGGCCTACTGTTTACTATCCTGGTTCGCGGTTCTCCGGGTTTTTCCGGGCGTCTTGCCGGTCCTTTCACGCCCGAATATCTTGCAAAATCTATTGAAAGTGCAAAATATGTCAGGGCACGACTTTAGTCGTGCCGGAAAAACAACAAAATCACGTTGGGCTTTAGCCCCTGCGTTTTTTGTTTTCAGCTATTTGCAATTCCGCGGCGGCTAAAGCCGGGATCAAAATTGGCCATTTGCGGCACGACTAAAGTCAAGATTATCCACTTGACAAAGGGTAACGGTTTCGATAATATCTATTCATGGTGATCGTTACTCCTTCCCTTTCTGCGGTTTCGGTTCAATCTTGGGGAGTGGAATACGACGCAAATCACGCTTTATGCTCGCAACCAACGAACGGGTTGGAACACGCTGCAAAGCCGATTTAGGTTTACGAGGTTCTGCCATGACGCTCCCTGAAGTGAATACGATGTTTTCGACCCCCGAAAAGTGCCGCGAATTGCTTGAACGGCTCCGCTGGCCAGAGGGTGTGATTTGCCCACGATGCAAAGACTCTCGCGTGTCGCGGATGAAAGACTATGCACGGTTTGAATGCGTCGGTTGCGAGTATCAGTTTACTGTGATGAGTGGAACGATCTTCCATGACTCTCATCTTCCATTGCCGATGTGGTTTCTGGCTGTTCTGCTGATATGTGAGGCTAAGAAAGGCATGAGCGCCATGCAACTCAAACGGACGCTCTGGGGCGAACACAAAGGCTCCTACAAGACGGCGTGGTACCTCTGCCATCGCATTCGCGCGGCGATGGCAACGGCGGAAAAGAGGATGCTGCATGGAACTGTCGAAATGGACGAAACTTTCATCGGCGGCGTCCAGCGCGGCCATCAAGACAAGGCCGGACACGGCAAGAGTACAAAGCAGATCGTGGTCGGACTTCGCCAGCGAGGCGGCGATGTTCGTTTCTTCCATGCCGACGATATTAAGAGTGGCACCCTGGCTCAATACATCAAAGACAATGTGAGCGAAGATGTGGATGTAATCATGACAGATGAATTTAATTCCTATCCTCCGGCCATGAAAGCCACGGGTCTTACAGCTCGTCACAGAACGATCAAACATAAAGCCAAAATTTACGTTGACGGCGAAATCCATACGAACACAGTTGAGTCTGCCTTCTCGCTTTTGAAGCGGGGCATCATCGGAACGTGGCATCGGATTTCTGCAAAGCATCTTGAAGCCTACCTTGAGGAAATGCAATTTCGGTTTAATCGCCGGGGTCGTTCTGATCTGTTTGTTGATACTCTTCGCCACATGGTGACAGCCGATCCTCTAACATTTGAGCAGCTAACGGCATAGTATTTAGCTTTGCGTGAATAGACCAAACTGCCCTTCCTCCCTCGGGAATCTTTGCGCGGGGAAATCGAGGTTGCGGGTTATTTGCGGTCCAAAATGCTTGGGTAGACTCTCTAAATTTCTCATCCGAAAGCTCGGCTTCGATTAAATCAATTTCATTGCGCCCCCAGTCTCGAAAGCGATACGCATCGCTATCAAAACCACCGCCGTAGGTAGTGACAGCGGTCGGACCTCCGCATCCATCCACATGAATTTTTGCTTGATTGATAATGAAAATCCCCAATCGTACCGCATCGGCGACACACATCGATCGACTGTAAAGGTAGGAAGCCAAATAATTTGCTAAATCTCCTCCGATGCCTATCGCTTGATATCCGCGAACTGGGCCTAGGTGAGAGCTTCCGCTTGTAACTCGGAAGATTCTAGAATAGAGCTTTGGGTTGCCATAGATCGCCGCTAGAAAGCCGAAATCGCATTCCTTATAGGTGATGCGTACAGCACGAAGCGCCATTTTCAATACATTGAGTAGCTTCTCTTCATCAAAGTCGCAGTTTCCTAAAATCTCCTTCAGGTTGTCGTTGAAACTATCCGCAAGATCGGCTTCCCCAGCACTGGCAATTGCTATTCCCCACTCCTGAACTCCCAGATGTTGAACTTCGTAGTGCCACAGTTTAGGAACCATTCTCTTTGTTACGCCGTCAGTCTCTAACGAATCGGCACACAGAACCATTCCATCCATGCACCACATAGCAAGAGCAATGGTCATTCGGGGACTCCTGGGCCGCACCCAAATTTTGGGCTTCTTCGACTTACATGAGATATTCATTCAAAGGCACTCCCTTCGTCAAGTGAATAATCTTGACTAAAGTCGTGCCCTGACACAATCATTGGCCTCAAGGTAATTTTGCAAGAGGCTCGTCCTTACGATTTACTTAGGAATTCCTTTCGCGATTACAACTCCCCGTCAGACAAGATGATTCAGGTGCGGCATTGCTGGAGTCATCCAACGCAGCCGCGACCCTGGAGTGGTGAAACCTGCCATGCAAGATTTAACGATGCTGCTGTTCACAGTTGTCTTCTTCGCCCTGGCGTTTCTTTACGTCAAGGGCTGCCAGAAGCTGAGGTAACCCCATGCACATTGACGTCATCACCGTAGTCGCCCTCGTGCTGTCCGTCCTGCTGCTTGGTTACCTGGCTCTCACCCTGCTGTTCCCGGAGAAATTCTGACATGACCGCCAATGGCTGGTTGCAGTTTGCTCTGTTCTGCCTCATCCTCCTTGCCAGCGTGCGTCCTGTCGGGGCTTATCTGGCCCGGGTGCTGGAGGGGGAACGCACCTGGCTCGACCGGCTGCTCCGGCCTATCGAGCGGCTCATCTACAAGCTCTCCGGCGTCGACGCGGGCCGTGAGATGAACTGGCGTGAATACGCTATGGCCGTTCTCGGCTTCTCCGCCGTCAGTTTGTTGGCCACGTATGCCATCGAACGGCTGCAGGCGCATCTGCCGTTCAATCCTCAGGGACTGGCCGGGGTTGGCCCCGACCTGGCCTGGAGCACCGCCGCCAGTTTTACCACCAACACCAACTGGCAGTCGTATGTGCCCGAGACGACCATGAGCTATCTGACCCAGATGGCCGGGCTCGCCACGCACAACTTTTTTTCCGCAGCCGCCGGCATCGCCGTGGCCATTGCGCTGATCCGCGGCATCAAGCGGACCACCTCGGCCACCCTCGGCAACTTCTGGGTGGACATGACCCGCACCCTGCTCTATGTGCTGGTCCCCGGCTCCATCGTCTATGCGCTGCTGCTGGTGGGGCAAGGCGTCCCGCAGAACCTGCACACCTATACCACTGCTCACCCCCTCGAGCAGCCTTCCCAGGTGCAGACCATCGCGCAAGGTCCGGTGGCCTCGCAGGAAGCCATCAAGATGCTGGGCACCAACGGCGGCGGCTTCTTCAACGCCAACTCGGCGCACCCGTTTGAGAACCCCACGCCGTTCTCAAACCTGCTGCAGATGCTGTCGATCTTCATCATTCCCGCCGGGCTCACCTTCACGCTGGGCCGCATGACCGGCTCACCTGGCCACGGATGGGCGGTGCTGGCCTGCATGTTTGTGCTCTTCGCCGCCGGCTTCACCGCCGTCTACTGGGCCGAGTCGCAGCCGCACCCGCTCATCCACGGCGCAAGCCAGACCGGAACCCTCACCGCGCCGGGCGGCAATATGGAGGGCAAGGAGGTCCGCTTCGGCGTCTCCCAGTCGTCTCTGTTTGCCACCATCACCACCGACGCAAGTTGCGGCGCGGTCAACTCCATGCACGACAGCTATACCCCGCTGGGCGGCATGGTGGTGCTCACCAACATCATGCTGGGCGAGGTGATCTTCGGCGGCGTGGGCGCGGGCATGTACGGCATCCTGATCATGGTGGTGCTGGCGGTGTTCATCGCCGGCCTGATGGTGGGCCGCACGCCCGAATATCTGGGCAAGAAGATCGAGGGCTACGACGTGAAGATGTCGATGCTCTACGTCCTCATCTTTCCGCTGATCATTCTCACCTTGGCGGCGGCCTTTGTGCTGATGCCCAGCATTGGCCTGTCCGCGCTGAGCAATCAGGGGCCGCATGGGCTTACGGAGATCCTCTACGCCTTTACCTCGGCGACCGGCAACAACGGCTCCGCCTTCGCCGGACTGAACGCCAACACCTGGTGGTACAACGTGGTGCTGGGCTGGGCCATGCTCGGCGGCCGCTTCCTCATGCTCATCCCGGTGCTGGCACTGGCCGGCAACCTGGCCATGAAGAAGAGCGTGCCGCCCTCGCCCGGAACCTTCCCAGTGGACGGCTCGCTGTTTACCGTGCTGCTGATCGGCGTGATCGTGATTCTGGGCGCGCTCACCTTCTTCCCGGCACTGAGCCTGGGACCCATTCTGGAACACCTGCTGCTCAAGGCTGGGCAGCTTTTCTAACCGCATCAGGACTGGACGAAACGGACTCCATCATGGCTGAGAAAAAATCGCTTTGGAATACGGAAATCCTGGGCCAGGCGCTGCTGGATTCGGTGCGCAAGCTCGATCCCCGCGGCATGGTCAAGAACCCGGTGATGTTTGTGGTCGAGGTGGGCTCGGTACTCACCACGGCCCTGCTTATCGACAACACCATCCACCATCGCCCTGGGTTCGGCTTCAACCTCCAGATCACCCTCTGGCTCTGGTTCACAGTGCTGTTCGCCAACTTTGCCGAGGCCATGGCCGAGGGCCGCGGCAAGGCCCAGGCCGACACCCTGCGCAAGGCCAAGGGCGAGACCATCGCCCAGCGCTACACAGCCGACGGCGGCTTTGAAGAAATCGCCAGCGGCCTACTCCGCGCCGGCGACGTGATCTACGTTCCGGCCGGTAAATACATTGCCGGCGACGGCGAGGTGATTGAAGGCGTGGCCTCGGTGGACGAGTCGGCCATTACCGGCGAGTCGGCTCCCGTCATTCGTGAAGCCGGCGGCGACCGCTCGGCTGTCACCGGGGGAACGAAGGTCCTGTCGGACTGGATCAAGGTGAAGATCACCTCCAACCCCGGCGAGACCTTCCTCGACCGCATGATCGCACTGGTCGAAGGCGCGACCCGCCAGAAGACGCCCAACGAGATCGCGCTTTCGATCTTGCTCTCCGGCTTGACCATTGTCTTTCTGCTGGCCGTGGTTACGCTGCAGCCATTCGCGATTTACTCGAAAGCCCCGCAGACGGTCTTCGTGCTCGTCTCCCTGCTGGTCTGCCTCATCCCCACCACCATTGGAGGGCTGCTCTCGGCCATCGGCATCGCCGGCATGGATCGCCTGGTCCAGTACAACGTGCTGGCCATGAGCGGACGCGCCGTGGAAGCCGCGGGCGACGTGAACACGCTGCTGCTCGACAAGACCGGCACCATCACCCTGGGCAACCGCCAGGCCACGGAGTTCCTCACCGCGCCGGACGTGAGCGCCGAGCGGCTGGCCAACGCCGCGCAGCTCTCGTCCTTGTCCGACGAGACGCCCGAAGGCAGATCCATCGTGGTGCTGGCCAAGGAGAAGTACGGCCTGCGCGGACGCGATCTGGCCGGCATTCACGCCGAGTTTGTTCCCTTCACCGCACAGACCCGCATGAGCGGCGTCAATCTTCCCGGCACGCTCATCCGCAAGGGCTCGGTGGACGCGATCACGCGGTTCCTTGAGGAGCAGGGGTCGCAGCTTCCCCAAAAGGTTCGCGACCACGTGGAAGAAGTTGCCCGCATGGGCGGAACTCCCCTGGTCGTGGCGGAGAACGCCACCGCGCTGGGCGTCATCCATCTCAAGGACATCGTCAAAGGTGGCCTCAAGGAGCGGCTCGCACGCCTCCGCGCCATGGGCATCCGCACCATCATGATCACCGGCGACAACCCGCTCACCGCCGCCGTGATTGCCCGCGAGGCCGGTGTGGATGACTTTCTGGCCGAGGCCAAGCCCAAGGACAAGATGGACCTGATCAAGCGCGAACAGGCCAAGGGCAAACTCGTCGCCATGACCGGCGACGGCACAAACGACGCTCCTGCCCTCGCGCAAGCCGACGTAGGCGTGGCCATGAACTCCGGCACGCAAGCCGCGAAAGAAGCCGGCAATATGGTCGACCTGGACTCGAACCCCACCAAGCTCATCGAGATTGTCGAGATCGGAAAACAATTACTGATGACACGGGGCGCTTTGACCACCTTCAGCATCTCGAACGATGTGGCCAAGTACTTCGCCATCATCCCGGCCATGTTCGCCGGTGTCTTTCCGGTGCTGAACGCGCTCAACGTGATGCACCTGGCCACGGCGCACTCGGCCATTCTTTCCGCCGTCATCTTCAACGCGCTCATCATCGTCGCGCTCATCCCGCTGGCCCTCAAGGGCGTCAAGTACGAGCCCAAGGCAGCCGACATCCTGTTGCGCAACAACCTGCTCGTCTATGGACTGGGCGGCATCATCGTGCCCTTTGTCGGAATCAAAGCCATCGACCTGTGCCTGGTAGCCATGCACCTGACCTAAGCAACGCGCACCACCAACGAACCTGGGTACCCCATCCTTCGCGGCTTTTGCGAAGGGTGGGAAACCGCAAAAGATCGACCCCGCAAGGAGAACCATCATGCACTCCACTTCCACTCTGGCCCCGGTCGCCGCACCTCCCGCCGTGGCGGCCACCCACTCCGTCTGGGCTACCTCCATCCGCTTCACCCTGGTGGCCACCGTGCTGCTGGGCATCGCCTATCCGCTGCTGGTGACCGGCATCGCCGGCACGCTGTTCCCGCACAAAGCTGCAGGTAGCCTTATCCTCAAGGACGGCCAGGTCATCGGCTCGGAGTTGCTGGCGCAGAGCTTCAGCGCCGACAACTACTTCCATCCCCGCCCCTCGGCCGCCGGCAACGGCTATGATGCGACCGCCTCCAGCGGCTCCAATCTTGCCCAGTCGAACAAGGCGCTGGTTGACCGCGTGCAAGGCTCGATTGACAAGCTCACGGCAGAGAACCCCGGCCATCCGGTGCCCATCGACCTGGTCACCACCTCCGGCTCCGGCCTCGACCCGGACATCACCCCAGACGCCGCCTACTTCCAGGCACCGCGCGTGGCCAAAGCCCGCGACATCGGCGAAGACCGTATCCGCCAGCTTATTGACGCCAACATCACCAGGCGCCAATACGGTCTGCTCGGCGAACCCCGCGTCAACGTGCTCGACTTGAACCTGGCGCTCGACAAGCTGTCGAAGTAGTCAAGCTCCCCGGCTTCCCCAGCATGGAGTCAAAAGCGGTAAAAGGCCACGCCCTTTACCGCTTTTGCTGCGTTTGAGCTTCTTGCCATGCGGATTCTTGTTGGAACGGGCAGGCACAAGGATTGCGGGTTCTTCTTAGAGGGAGAAGGGGCATTGATGCCCCTGACAAAAGCGGCTTACGCATTGGCCTTCAGGCCCGGACATCGCATCTCCATGAAATGAAAGGCCCAAGGCTGAAGCCTTCCCGCCTTGAGGCGGTTTCAGGGGCATGAATGCCCCTGCTCCCTCCGGAGCCGCAAGCAACCGAAGGGCATCTACCCCGTATTTGTCTGGACGTCTTGGCGAAACCGAAAGGCGCCGAACCTGGAGGTCCATCGCGGCTTTCTCGTCGAAATAACAAACGGGCCCTCTCCGCAGGGAGGGCCTGCGAGCTGCATCCTTCTTGCACCCTATTGCACGACAACCGTGAATGTGGTTTGCACCGTTGGAGTCACGGTTGGATTCCCGGTGGCCACAACTGTAAAGGTGTAGGTTCCTGCAGCCGTGCCCGGGTCAGTCTGTTTCGTAGTTCCACCCCCGCCGCCTCCGCCGCAGGCAGCCATGCCGCCCAGGGCAGCCAGCAGCATCACCATGCCCAGCATTGCCCGCCAGCTGCGCCGCCGTGCCGGAATGCCCAGGAACACGAGGAAGGCCAGCACCGCGCCACCGCCCGCGCTCTCCCAGCCGCGTCTGTTGCCGTGCATATCCGGATACCGCAGCGCCCCCGTAACCGGCGCCGTGGTCGTCACTGTGGCGATTGCCGATCCGGGCACGGCCACTGGAGTGCTGGGAATGAAGCACTGCGCCCCATCACCGGTTGTTGGCGAAGCGTCCGCCAACTCCTGGCAGGTCAGCGTCACGGTTCCGCTATAGCCGGCAACTGCGGTGACCGAAACGGTTGACGTGGCGGTCGATCCCGGAGCAATGGAAGCAGGCGTTGTGGCTGCCAATGTGAAGGTGGATTCAGTCACCGTCACCGTGGCGGTCCCGGTTCCGGTTGAATAACTGCCATCGCCGCTGTAGGTTGCCGTCAGGGTGTCCGCGCCAGAGTTCAACGTGTTGGCCGGAATCGCAAACGTGTATGTGCCGTTCACCAGAAGCTGCGACGTCGAGGTATAGCCGCCGCCCGCCAGCTTCACCGTGCCGGTTGGCGTAATGCTTGTTCCGCCCACCGTAACAACCACATTCAGGCTGGCACTCGAATTCAGTGTTAAGGAAGCCGGGGTCACGGTGACGGTCGGCGTCAGCTGCGCAATAATGGTGACATCCACCGTGGCTATGCCGGTGTTGGCGGCGTAGAGCACGTCGCCCCCATAGCTGGCAGTCAATGTGTCCACCTGGCCTGCCGCGGTGCCGGGAAGGCTGTTGGCGGGAATGGTAAATGTCGCGCTGCCGCTGCTCGATATCGTTGCAGACGCGGTAAAGCTTGAGCCCGCCGCGGTCAGCGTAACCGTTCCCGTTGGAATTGTGCCGCCCGTCGGCTTGCTGACCACCGTGACCGTCACATCCAGCGTGTTGCTTGCGTTGATGCTGCCCTGTGCCGGGGTCACCGTCACCGTGGACCCATCGCTCCCAGGCGTTATCGCCGGCCATGCATTCACCACGTTGGCCACGTTCAGCGACCCCAGCCCGGTCGCCTGGTCGTATCCGGTTCCGCCGCTGTAGCTGGGAAGAATACCAACAAAATCTCCGGAGTGAATCACCGTGCAATTGGGAGACGGCGTATTGACGTAAGCGCTGTAGTCGCAGGCCATGGCGTTGGTGCCGGTGTCAATGTCATTGAACAGGCAGCTGCTGCTGGTAACCGGAGACCCGTTGCCCCGCTCCGAACTGCAATTGGAGTAGGTCTGGCTATGCGCCAGGGCATACAGTTCGGCGTTTGGGCTTCCCTGCGCCGCGCCGGTCTTTTCGTTGATCAGCCCCATCACGCCCGCCATGGTTGGCGTCGCAACCGACGTTCCGCCCACCTCAAGGAAGGTGATCCCGCCATTGGACGAGTAGCTGCACGCGGAGATATCCGAGGCGCACACAAGATACGCGCTGCTTGACAGGGAACCATCCGACGCGAAGAAGCTCACGTCCGGAATATCGCGCACCTTGTCGTTGGGTATTCCAGCCACCCCCGCCTGCCAGCTTGGCTTGGGCCATCCGTCATTGACCACGGTCAGCGAGCCTTGCGCCGTGCCCGTGTCGGGATTCGTCGTGGCTCCGGTGCTGGTCGCTGCCGTTGTGCAAGCTCCGAGAGTTGTGCCGGTACTGGTGCTGCTGTTCACCACGCAACTGCTCGCGCCTCCGCCTCCGCCGATGGTGTCCAACAGGTAGAGGGCAGAGCCCTGGTTATTGTTTATTAGCGTCTGGTCATAGACAACGAAGGCATTGCAGGCTTCTTCGGCGTCAGTCACGGTGGTTAATTGGCTCCAGAAGTTCTCTAATGCGGACAGCGCCAGCGGGTTGGTGCAGGTATCGTTCCATGGCACCTCCGGTACGTAGCCCAGTGCGTTGCTCTGCCCGGCGCTTGCGTTGTTCGTCGCGCCCCAGTAGGGCGCGGCCGTGCAATTGGCATTTGTCAGCGAACACCAGTTGAAATCCGTCCCGCCCACAGCCGTGTTGTACGGTGTGGAAGCAAGTCCGCTGACGGTGAGACCATATTCCGCTGGATAAGGCAGGTTGGATCCACCGGCATCGCCGCCCTGATCGCAACTGGCCGCACCCGAATCGCCTGACGCCACAAACACGGCGATACCTTCTGACGCCGCCGTCTGCCACAGGTCGTAGTACTGCACGTTGCCGGCAGTGCCGTTGGCCAGTTCGCACAGGCCGTAGCTCACGTTCATGATGCGCGCGGTGAGGTTGTTGACAATGTAACTCTCCGAGTCGTAAAGGTTGTCGTCCATCGCCGACTCCGGATACGAAGCAACCAGCACGATCTGTGCATTGCGCGCCACCGAGCCGGCCCACTCCACGTCAAGGGAATTCTCGAGCAGATCACTTGTGGTGCAAAGGGGGGCACTCACCGTGCTTGAGCAGACCGTGAGCGGCTGGCTATTGCCGGAGATGCGGATGGGCGTATTCACAGCCTTGTTGGTCGGCAGTCCAAAGAAGGTGCGGAAGGTGGCGATGTCATTCACGCCGCTGGCGCCGGTTTCTGTTTTGCTTTGGCCCACTTCAATGTCGCTGGTGCCGGCGATAGCAATCGTCTGGCCCGTGCCGTCAATCGGCGTGGTCGCATTCCACAAGGGGAGAATGTTGTAGATGGTGGCAAAGTCGTAGGGGCCCACGTCCTCCACCAGGTAAGCGGGGATGCTACCGTTGGCTGGGACGTTGATGCCGAACTGCGGCTGCGCCGGCATCTGCTTGGACTCGCTGCCGGACGCCGGGGCAAGCGTGGACCGTGCGGCCGTGGACGGCGCAAGTGCCGCCGCACCGGAGGTTCGCAGCCACTTCCCGGTTGCCGCATCGCGCGTAACCGTGCTGCCCACACGGTGCAGCGGTCGTGGGAAGAAGTTGTGCAACGCCTTGACGCCCACGACCACCGGCGCCAGGGCGGCCGGGATCTGCGGGTCGCTCATGTTGGCGATGTGCGCCTCGCCGCGCACGCTCAGGTTGTGAATTTCGGTGTGAAAGGCGCTCTCAACCTGCGCGGCGGTGCCGCTGAAGCGGACGGAAAGCCGGTCGTTGGTGACTTCACCGATGGAAAATCCGTGCCCTGTTAGCCAGTTTTCGACCGTCGCGAGGTCGGTCTCCGAGGGGCCGAAGTTCGCGCCCACCTGGTCCGGCGTGAGCCAATGGTGGAAGCTGGGTGAGTTCGTGTCATATTGGCTGGCGACAAACTTGTCGAAGGCCGCCTGCTGCGCCGAGTCGCGGCTCAGCACCAGGATCAGGTCGGTCATGGGCAGCGTGGGGTCCACCCGCCCCTGATCGTTCTTCGCGTTCGCCGCCGGATGCGTATTGCCCTTCAGCGATACCAGGCTGCTTTCGTCAATGCGATCGACGATCCGCACCGTGGGAGCAGCGAGCTGCTGAGCCTTTGCCGCAGAGCCGCAAAGCAGTACACCGGCCAATACACAAAGTGAGGCAAACAGGGGGAACGAACGCACGAGACGCATCATATTGTTTGAGCCTTTCTTTACTGGCGAACAAGACTGGCGAACAGGACCGGCGAACAGGTGAATCCTTGAAAGTTGCGCTTGTCATCCAAGAGAGCCCGCAGAGTGAGTGACCTGCCTAATCGGTTGCGGTGAGCCGGGATGACGAAAACTTCATCTTCAGCCGCCCTCGATCCGCAATCTCACCGCCGCTCACTCTTTGAATGAAATTCAAATCCAATTCCGAAGCTACTGCAAACTTTCGATGCAGTTCTTGAGCTCTGCGCTGAAGAAAAAGAAAATCAAAGCAGTGTGAAGAAGGTAGGTTCGGAAATCGCTGCGCCCCGAATCGCAGAATGGCCCTTGCCAACCCTGTTAGACGAGAATCTCCCAAAAGGGTTGACGCTGACAAGGCAGCTGAAAAAATGCGTATCGAGCCTCGCGCCGCGGCCCGTTCTACTTCACCGGCAGCACGATCGCCTCTTCCAGGTTGATCTTCCCCTCCAGTTGCGGGTCGGCCGACGACCGGCTCACATGCACCGTAAAGCTGCCCGCATCGGCGTGCCATGCCGCCGCCTTTTCGTCGTACCAGGTGAAGCTGCGTGCGTTGAGCGGCACGGTCACGTGCCGGGTCTGGCCGGGATCGAGCGTGGCCCTGGCAAAACCCTTCAGCTCCTGAACCGGCCGCAGTACTCGCGGATGATCCTCACCCACGTAAACCTGCGCCACATCGGCGCCGGCGCGCGATCCCGTGTTGGTGACATCGAAGCTGACCGTGTACTCGCCCTGCCCCGTTCCCCGCTGAATAGACAGCCCTGAGTATTTGAAGCTGGTGTAGGAAAGCCCGTAGCCGAAGGGATAAAGCGGCTTCACGCCGTTATGCTCATAGCCGCGGTATCCCACGAAAATGTCGTCCGTGTAGGGCACCTTGAGCGTGCCCGGCGTCGGGTAGTAATACGGATACGAAGGGTTGTCGTTCAGGCTCCTCTCCCAGCTGATGGGCAGCCGTCCCGAGGGGTTCACGTCGCCAAACACCACCTCGGCCAGCGCCGTGCCTCCCTCCTGGCCCGGATACCAGTTGTGCAACAGTGCCGCCACATGGTCGATCCAGTGTGAGGCATCCACGCTGCCGCCGGCGGTGACGGCCACAATCGTGTTGGGATTGGCCGCCGCGATCTGCTCAATCAGCGTATCCTGCCCGGGCGGCAACTGGAACTCGCGGTCCGCGCCCTCGGTCTCGACGTCCGCGTTGTAGCCCACGGCCACAATCACCGCATCGGCCATTTTGGCCATGTCGATGGCCGATTGGTTCACCAGCGCTTCCGGCTGCGTAATGCCGATCTTGAGCGCTCCCTCGCCGAACTGCGGCGGGCTCAGAATCTCCAGCACCACCTTGTGCGTTCCCGCGGCCAGAGGCAACAATCTCTGCGCCAGGGCAGACTTGGGAATCTCCACGTGGTCAATCACCGTTTGCCCGTCGATGGTGAAGCGGAACTTGCCCTGGTTCTCAACAAATACCAGGTAGCTGCCGGCGGCGCGCGCCGTGTAGTAGCCGGTCCAACGGGAAAAGCGCGGTGGCCCGCCCACATTCATCATGGCGTCCAGCTGATCCGCCGTCAGGCTATTCAAGATCTCCATCATGTCCGGATTGCCCAGCGCATTCTGCCCGGTGTTAGCCGTCCTCTCCGTGCGCGTGGCCAGCGGCTTGCCCTCGAAGTTCTCGTTGTCGAAGGTCTCCACCGTCAGCCCCGGTACCAACCGGTCTGCAAACTGGCTGAACCCGGTTCGAATAGCCAGCACCGAGAGCCGGGGTATGCCGGAATCGTAGAGCACGTTGGCATGCACGCCCATCCGGTCGCTGATCCCGGTCAGAACACTTACCTCGGAGTAGGTGGCCACCTGTCCGCTGCCGCCCGCCGTCGGAATCGCCGGAAACGCATCCGGCCCGATCACCGCAATGGTCTTCACCTTGTTCGGGTCCAGGGGCAGTAAGCCGCCCTGGTTCTTCAGCAGAACGATTCCCTCGCGTGCGCCTTGCAATGCCGCAAGCCGTCCCTGCTGGTTGTAGCGCGGAATGGTCTCGTCCAGCGGGTCGTGGCCAAGCCGATCGGGGCCGATCCAGCCAAAGCGGTAGCCTTCGCGCAGAATGCGGCGAATCTTGTCGTCGATCACCGGCTCCGTGACCGTGCCCGCTTGCACCGCCGGCAGCAACGCTTTCGCGTTCATATAGGTGCCGAAGGGCATCTCCAGATCGAGCCCGCCATTGGCCGCGGCCACGCCGTCGTGGGTCGCCGTCCAGTCCGACATCATGACCCCGTCGAACCCCCACTGCTGCTTGGCGATCTCCACGTTCAGGTGGTAGCTCTGCGTGGTGTGTTCGCCGTTGAGCAGGTTGTAGGAGTCCATGATGGAACCAACATGCGCCTGTTTCACCGCAGCCTCAAACGCCGGCAGATAGATCTCCCGCAGCGCCCGCTCGCTCACAATCGAGTCCGAGGTAAACCGGAAGTACTCCGAGTTGTTGGCCGCAAAGTGCTTGGCCGTCGCGCTCACCCCCTGCGACTGCACGCCGTTAATGTAGCCGACGGCTGTCTCCGCGGCCAAGAACGGGTCTTCGCCAAAGTACTCGTAATTGCGTCCGTTCAGAGGAGCGCGGTAGATGTTCACCCCCGGCCCCAGCAGAAAGCTGGCCCCGCGCGAGCGGGCGTCGCGTCCGATCTGCGTGCCGACCTCGAGCGCCAGGTCACGGTCCCAACTCGCCGCCAGACCAATGCCTGCCGCAAATGCCGTAGAAGGTGGCGGAACATGCGCGCCCACCGGCCCGTCGCTCATGCGGAAGGCCGGAATGCCCAGCCGCGCCAGCGGAGCCGAGGCCATCATGGCCGATCCGGAGAGCATCTGAACCTTCTCTTCCAGGGTCATCTTGGCGATGGTGTCGTTGATCTTCTTCTCATCGTCGGCCGACTGTGCGCGGCCCTCGAAGCCACCCATGAACAACCACACACACACCGAGAGGGTCGCAGCCAGAACGGCTGATCCCGTCCTCCTGCCGTTCCATACGTGTTTCATCGCGCCTCCTGGGATAGGAACTGGCAATTCTAGCCCAGCAGCTGCGCTTCTGGCCGCGTGTGAGCCGGTTTTCCGCACTCCGGGCCCCCCTCAACTTCCATAATGAGAATTGTTTTGGCCGTTTTAGCCGCACGCGGCCTACAATTCCTTGGGTCCCAATTGAAAAACTTTGCCCATCGCAAAAAAATGAAACATATTGCAATAGACAATTCGTCTCCCTATCGAATACCATACTGCTTTCCGGTTGACGCTACTCGAATGCCCTGTCTTCATCGGGGTCCACGCTCGCAGCCCGACAGGAATGTACGAACTGGGCAATCCAGCGCCGCGAAAGGTCTCCACCATGACTCACTCCGACTCCAAGCTCTTTGATCGTGCAGTTGAAGCACTTGATGCTTTTCAGATCGAGATCCCCTCCTGGGGATTTGCCAATACTGGCACCCGCTTCGGGAAATTTCTCCAGCCCGCCGCCGCCTCTACCATCGAAGAGAAGTTCGCCGACGCAGCTGAGGTGAACCGCCTCACCGGAGTCACCCCCACCATCGCCCTCCACGTTCTCTGGGACATGCCCAACGGCATCCACGATGCTGCTGAAGTCAAGAGCCTGGAAAAGCGCTTCGGCATTCGCGCCGGCTCCATCAATCCCAACCTGTTTCAGGACCAGCAATATAAATATGGCTCGCTCTGCAACCCCGACCCCAACATCCGCCGCCAGGCTGTGGACCACGTTCTCGACTCGGTAGAAATCGCCAAGGCGACCGGCTCGCGCGACATCTCTCTCTGGCTGCCCGACGGCTCCAACTATCCTGGTTCGCAGAGCATCCGTCACCGCATTGCCTGGCTTGAAGAAGCCCTGCGCGCCGCCCACGCCGCGCTCGCGCCCGACCAGCGGCTGCTGATTGAATACAAGCCCTTCGAGCCCGCCTTCTATCACACCGATATTGCCGACTGGGGCATGTCGTCTCATCTCTCCCAATCCGCCGGCCCGCAGGCCCGCGTCCTGGTCGACACCGGCCATCACTACTCCGCGCAGAACATCGAGCAGATCGTCGCCTGGCTGCTGCACACCGGCCTGCTGGGCGGCTTCCACTTCAATGACCGCCGCTACGCCGACGACGACCTCACCTTGGGCTCCATCGACCCCTATCAGATCTTCCGCATCTTCCATGAGCTCCATGCCGCCACCACTGAAGGTCTGCCGCACTCAGTGGCTTTCATGATCGACCAAAGCCACAACCTGAAAGGCAAGATCGAGGCCACCGTGCAGACCGTCGTAGCCGCGCAGGAACTCTGGCTCAAGGCCGCTCTCGTTGACCGCGAGCAGTTGTCGCTCCATCAGCGCTCCTGCGACATCGTCGCCGCCGAAGAGCTCTTCCGCGGAACCTTCTGGACCGATGTTCGTCCGCTCGCCGCTGCCTGGCGTCAGGCCCGCGGTTTGCCCGTCGATCCGCTCGCCGCCCTGCGCGAGGGCGGATATGTCGAGCGCATTGCCCTGCAACGCGGGAGCCGGACTTCCGCGGTTAGCAGCTACGCTTGAAAAGGTTTATGCTGATTGCAACCTGACTATCACGCAAGTCCGTCCATGGAGAACGTCAGTTGCCCAAGGCAAAAATCAAGCGCCTCTACCTGATCCCCATTCTGTCCAAAGCACTCGATGTGATCGAGCTGCTCGAAGAGAATCACGCCCCTGTTTCGCTTGAGGACGTTTATCAGAAGACGCAGATCTCCAAGACCAGCGTCTACCGGATTCTGAAAACTCTCGTTCATCGCGGCTACGTGGCCCAGGCGCAGAACGGCCTTTACCGGCTGGTCTCGCGCCCCCGCCGTCTCTGTTTCGGCCTCAGCGTGCAAAGCGCGGAGCTGCCCTTTTCCGTGGCCGTGGCGCAGAGCGTAACCTCAGCAGCAGCAGCAGCCGGTGTGGAACTGATCGTGCTCGACAACCGCTACGATCCCGACGTCGCCGTCAGCAATGCGGAAGAGCTGGTTGCCCGCCGCGTGGATCTGGTGCTCGAGTTCCAGGTGGAAGAAGCCGCCGCGCCGCGTGTAGCCCATATCTTCAAGAAGGCCGAGATCCCCCTGGTCGCCGTCGATGTGCCCCACCCCAACGCAACCTACTTCGGCGTGGACAACTTCGAGTGCGGCCTGGAAGCCGGCTCGCTTCTCGCCAAGCACGCCGTGCACAAGTGGAAGGGCAAGGTCGACTGGGTTCTCGGCGTCGGCATGGCCGAGGCCGGCAGCTTCGTGCAGGCCCGCATGACCGGAGCCTTTGAAGGCATCCGCGAGCGCATCAAGGATATTCCCGCCGACCGGTTTGTTCAGCTCGAAGGCCGCGGCACGCGCCAGCCCAGTGAACTGGCGGTGACCGAGTTTCTGCGCAGCCGCCGCAAAGGTGAAAACATCCTGGTGGCCACGGCCACCGACTCCAGCGCCCTCGGCGTCCTCGACGCTGCCCGCAAAAACGACCGCGAGGCCGACTTCGCCATCGTCGGGCAGGACTGCATCCCCGAAGCCCTCGCCGAAATGCAGACCGGCAAGAGCGCGCTGATCGGATCCATCTCCCATGAAGTGGAGACCTATGGCCCACGCCTCATCCAGCTCGGCATCTCGCTGCTGCGCGGCTACACCATTCCTCCGTATAACTATGTCCGTCACCGCGCCGTCACAGCCGAGTCCCTGAGCGCCGAAGCTGGCGCGGATTAAGGCGAACGATCAGGCTCTCCGTGATCGAATTCGCACCCGATTGCCGCATCGTAATTCCTATTCGAAACTTGTTCTCTATTGCTTTTAAGGGCATGTTATCCTATTCTTGCTGCTAAAATTCCCCTTCCGTGGTGTCTATGACAAATGTTGCTTCCCCGCCTGCTACGCTCAAGTTCCTTCAAGACCTCTGGGACCCCCAAATAGCCGATTCTCTTGACCAACCTGAACTGCTTCGCTACCGCTCCAACCTGCTCGGCTCCGACCTGCGCATCACCAACTTTGCGGGCGGCAACACCAGCTCCAAAATCATGGAGATCGATCCCATCACCGGCGAGCCGGTTGAGATTCTGTGGGTCAAGGGCTCGGGCGGCGACCTGGGTAGCATGAAGCGCAGCGGCCTGGCCACGCTCTACCAGGAAAAGCTGCTCAGCCTGGAGCGCAGCTACAAAGGCGTCGACTTCGAAGACGACATGGTGCCCCTCTACGCCATCGCCTCGTTCCGCAATAATCCCGTGGCCGCATCGATTGACACGCCACTGCACGGCTTTCTTCCCTTCCCGCACGTCGATCACCTGCACCCCGACTGGGGTATCGCTCTGGCCGCCAGCGCCAACGGCAAGACGAAAATGGCGGAGTTCAACCGCGAGTTCGACCACTCGCTGGTGTGGGTTCCCTGGCAGCGCCCTGGCTTTGAGCTGGGCCTGATGATGCGCCAGGCGGTCGAGGACAACCCCTGCTGCGATGGCATTGTGCTGGGCGGCCACGGCCTGTTCACCTGGGGCGAAACCCAGCGCGAGAGCTACCTGAACACCATCACCGTCATCGACCAGATCGGCCAGTTCATTGAGCGGCACGGCATCGCCAAGGGACCGGAGCGCTTCGGCGGCCAGACGATTGCGCCCCGCGCCGGGCGCGCCCAGCTCGCCGTGCAGATTGCGCCCTACCTCCGTGGCCGCGTCAGCACGCAGAAGCGATATATTGCCCGCTTCACCGACGCGCCCGACGTGCTGCAGTTCGTCAACTCGGTCAACGCCAAGGATCTGGCCTTCCTCGGCACCAGCTGCCCGGACCACTTTATCCGCACCAAGATTCGCCCGCTGTTTGTGCCCTGGGCCGAAGGCGCCAACCTGGCCGCGCTCAAGCAACAGATCTGCGCCTCGCTCGAGGAGTATCGCCAGCAGTATCGCGAGTACTACCACTCCTTCGCCACGCCCGACTCCCCCGCGCTACGCGACGCCAGCCCCACCGTGGTTCTCATCCCCGGCCTGGGGATGTTCAGCTTCGGCAAGAACAAGACCGAGGCCCGCATCACCGGCGAGTTCTACACCAACGCCATCCACGTGATGGAAGGCGCCAGCCTGCTGGGCGAGGGCGAAGTTGCCGGCCCCTTGCCGCAATGCGGTCCCGCCAACGACCCCGGCACCTTCAAGGTCTTCACCAACTACGTTGCCCTGCCGGCCATTGAAGCTTTCCGCATTGAATACTGGGCCATGGAAGAGGCCAAGATCCGCCGCCAGCCGGCGGAGAAGGAACTCAGCCGCCGGATCGCTCTCATCGTGGGCGGAGGCAGCGGCATTGGCCGCGAAGTGGCTCTACTGGCTGCCGCCCGCGGCGCGCACGTGGTGGTTGCCGATCGGGATGAAGCTGCCGCGGCCCGCGTCGTCGAGGAGTTGAAGTCCATCACCTCCGCTGAGTTCATCACGGCTTCGGCACTCGACATACGCAGCCGCGAAGCCATTCTGAATTCGATCAACGCGACCGTCGCAGCCTTTGGCGGGCTCGACATTCTCATCAACACCGCAGCCTTCTTCCCTTCCTCGACCGCCGCAAAAATTCCCGACGCCTTGTGGGCTCCCACGCTGGACATCAACATTACCGCCAACTACCTGCTGTCCGACGAATCGGCCAAGCTCTTCAAGGAGCAGGCGCTCGACGCCTGCATCGTGCTCACCAGCTCGGCCAATGCGGTCGTATCCAAGCATGGCAGCGAGGCCTACGACGTGAGCAAGGCTGCTGTCTCGCACCTGGTGCGCGAATTGGCCGTGTCTCTGGCGCCGCGCGTGCGCGTCAACGGCATCAGCCCCGCCACCGTCGTCAAGGGTTCCACCATGTTCCCCCGCGACCGCGTGGTGGCCTCCCTAAGCAAGTACAAAATCCCCTTTGAAGAGTCGCTCACGGACGACGAGCTGCGCAATCTGCTGGCCGCCTTTTACGCCAAACGCTCATTGACCCACCAGCCCATTGACCCGTCCGATTGCGCGGAAGCCATCCTCTTTTTGGCCAGCCCGCGTTCGCGCTGCACCACCGGCCACCTGATTCCGGTGGACGGCGGTCTCACGGAGGCGTTCCTGCGTTAGAATGCCTGGGTTAGAGTCCATGAGGGATCGAGTCGCCCCTATGCAAGAACCCGCACGTATTGCCATCGACCTGGGCGCTGAAAGCTGCCGTGTTTCTCTGCTTCGCTGGCTTGACGGTCAGCCCAGCGTTCAAGTCGTCCACCGCATTCCCAACGGCCCGGTGCATCACGGCAGAGACATGTACTGGCCGTTGGAGACGATCCTCAGCGGCCTGGAAGAGGGCCTGCGCAAGGCTGCGCAGATTGCCACCGAAGGCGTCGCTTCCATCGCCGCCGACAGCTGGTCGGTCGACTACGTGCGCCTGGCCGCCGACGGCAAACCCCTGCGCGCGCCCTTCTGCTATCGCGATGAACGCACCGAGCCTGTCAAGCAGGAGTCGGACAAGATCATCTCGCCGCGCGATCTGTTCGCGCGCACCGGCGTCATGCCGCACCGCATCAACACCGTCTACCAACTCATCGCCGACAAGGCAGCGCACATTGACCCGCGCGCGCCCTGGGTCATGATGCCGGAGTACATTCTCTACTGGCTGGGCGGCCGGCGCGTAGCCGAGCACACCAACGCCACGCACACCGGCCTTGTGGATCTGAAGACCGGCGACTGGGATGCGGATCTGTTCAAACTCCTCGATCTTCCTCTCGACGCCGCTCCGCCGATGGTGCGCGCCGGCGCCATCCTCGGCAAGATCAAAGGACCGCTGGCTCAGCTCGATGCATTCCGCGAGACGGTTCTCGTCGCCCCGGCTACCCACGACACCGCCTCGGCCATCGCCGGAATTCCCTCCAGCCTCGACTCCACGCTCTACATCTGCTCCGGCACCTGGTCGCTGGTCGGCACCCTCATCCAGCAGCCGGTCACCAACGACGAAGCTTTCGACGCCCACTACACCAACCTGGGCGCAGCTGGCGGGGATCTCTGCTTTCACTCGATGGTCAACGGCATGTGGCTGCTCAAGCAGTGCATGGACTCATGGGCCGCCGAAGGCCGTCCCTGGAATATTGAAGAGCTGGTTGCGCAGGCAGCGAGCTCCGGCTTCCCCGGCGTCATCGATGTGGATGCCGAGCCGCTGCTGCTTGATGGCGAGATGCCGGAGCGCATCAATCACCAGTTGTGGCGCCGCCGCTGGGCCACCATCCCCGACGTGCCCGGCAACGAGCCGGTCTTTGCTCGCGTCATCTTCGAGAGCCTCGCCGACCGCTACGCCTTCGCGCTCACCAGCCTGGAAAAGCTGCTCGGCCGTAATCTGGACCGCATTCACATCCTCGGTGGCGCAAGCCGCAACAAGCTCCTCACCCGGCTCACCGAGCAGCGCACCGAGCGGCCTGTTGAGATCGGCCATCCGGAGAGCTCCACGCTGGGCAACTTCGCCGTACAACTGGCGGCAACCGAAGCCAACGGCGGGCCGGTCACAACCGAGAACATCCGCCACTGGGCCGCCGTGCTCAGCAGTTGCTAGACCTCTGACCGCCTGTTGTTGTACCAAAGCTGGGTACCCCATCCTTTCCGCGTTTTTTGTGCGGGAAGGGTGGGAAGGCTCGCGCAACTCGCTCAGGCCAGTTTCTTCAGCTCCGGATAGCGGGCAAAGATGATGCGCTGGTCCTCCGCGCTCAGCTGTCCCAGCCGCATCGGCTTGTCCTGTGGACGCGTGCCCTTCTGGTTAAGCACGTTCATCAAACTCCACTCGCGCTGCGGCGTCTTGGGCTCGTGCGCCGGCAGGTCATAGCGCGTGAAATCAATCGCCTTCCACGGCGAGCCGTTGGTCCAGTCGCGCAGCAGCGCAAGCCTGAACTGCCGATTCATGAACCACTCGATCTCCAGATTTTTCTCCGAGCCCGGCGCGCCGCTTCCTTTGGCGTCGAAGCGGTAATCGAGAAGCGCGTTGCTGGGCGTGTGCCTGCGCCACTCCAGGCCAAACGCGCCTTCAGTCATCACCCGCGTATCCGGCCAGCGCTCGCGGACCGCCTGAAGCCACCAGGTCAGGTCCTCATCGTGGCCCACCGACACTTCCCATATCCCGGTCACAAAGCCGAAGCCGTTTCGCGCGTGGCCATCGTCGAAGTGCATGGCCGTCGTCGCCATCATCTCCTTGTGTCCCGCCTCCACTCCCAGATTGCCGACCGTCTCAATCGGTCCCACGCCCACCCTGCTGTTGAAACCGCCCTCAAAGCCCTGTCGCCGCGCGGTCAGAAAGTCGCATGTCCAGCCGTCCAGGCAAACGCAGTCGATAAAATCCGCCGCTCCCTGCGCCGGTTTCAGATAGTGCTCGCGGCTGGGATAATAGGGATAACAGATCCCTCCATCGCCATCACCATTGTCGATGCCATGCTGGCTCCAGATCTGCCCCTGGCACACGTGAATCCCCTCGTCCCGCTCCAGGTCGCGCTGGTTCTCCGCATCCAGAAATCCCGCCACCACGCACTCCGGCCGGTAGCCGCCGCCCACCATCGCCGAGACCATCCCCAGTGCCTTGTGAATGGTCTGCCGGTTATGCTCGCGCTTGTCATACATGGGCGCGAAATAACCGCCGGGAATGAACGTGATCTCATCGCCGTATTTGTCGTGATACGAAGCCAGCAGCCGGCGCGCTTGCTTGTACTCATCCCTGGTGTCGTTCAGCGCCAGCCAGCTGATCGCCCACGTCATACGACCTCCGGGGCAGCCCTGTGCAAAGGCCTCGCGCCGCGCGCGGATCAGCTCCGGCCGGTTGTCCTGGACTTCATCCTCGCCAATCGAGCGCGTGGGCGTCACCTCGATCTGATTCACGCGCACTACAGAGACATGCGTGACGAATCTTCCCCGCAGTCTCGCCGGGCGCACAACTGCGCCCATTCCATTGCGCCCCGCCAGCGACAAGGCCGCCGCTCCCGTAGCCCCATGCAAAAACTTCCGCCGCGTCCACTCACCACCGTCCACAATGTCGTCCCCCTGAATTCGCATCGGATTAGACCTCCAGATGCAATATTTTAGTCATTGAATCACGATCTTATTGATTGCATAACTTCTGCATATAGTGCATCATTTTGTAGGTATGAGCACCACTTTGCCAAATTCGAAGCATACTGGAGCCGCCTCCCGGCAACGCAAAATCGAGAATCCGCGCGTTTTAAGACGATCTTCCCGCAGAACCACGATAACGCTCTCGCCGGTGTCGCAGGAAATCGTTGAACGCTTCAAGGCCGCAAGCGGAACCTCTACCAGCGCGGCAATCGATCGGATTATTCAGAGCATCGAGCCCAAACCCTCGCGCCTCAAAGAGGTCAACGGCTTCCTGGTGCTGGATACCCCCTCCAATCACGCAACTGCCCACTTCACGCTCGATGACCTCAAAGAGTTGGAAGACGGGATCGACCGCGAGTATGTGGGACGCACGATACCGCGCAAGGACAAACGCCCGCACAAAGAGAGCGCCTCCGGACGCCGGCGATGATCTTCCTGCTCGATGTCAATATTCTTCTCGTTCTCCACGATCCGCGCCACCCACACTATATGCCCGTCCTTCGCTGGTTTGCGCGTCGTGCGGCGAAGAGCTTCGCTACCTGCCCGATCACGCAATCCGGACTCATCCGGCTGCTCACCCAAGGACTGCCGGGCTTGGGACCATTCGATCGGTCCGAGGCGCGCGACGCTCTCCTGCGAGTGACAGAGCGCCCTGGCCACGTCTTCTGGCCGGACATGCCTTCCTGGCTCACCGGAACCGCTCCGTTTTTCGACCGTCTCCAGGGCCACAGACAGACCACTGACGCCTACCTGCTCGGCCTCGCCATCCACAACAAGGGCAAGCTTGCCACACTCGATCAAGGGATTCTGCATCTGGCCGGCACGGAGTTCGCCACGCATGTCGAGCTGATCAAGACCTGATTCCCTCCTCTAGCCCACCGCCTGCACTGTCCCCTTGCCCACCAACTCTTCCACGCGCTCCACCCAGCCGCGGTCCGCAGCCACGCTCATCCCTTCGGGCTCCAGAATCACTGCGTACTCACCCTTCATTTCCAGATACAGCATCACCTTGCCGGACCCCGGCGCAGCATCCGCCGCGCTCTTCAGGCCAGCCAACATCCCCTCCGTCACGCGGTCAAGATTGATGCGGATGCGAACACCGCCCGGCAGCTTCACCTGCACGTCTTCGAGAGCCACAATCGAATTGATCGCTATCTTCGGCGCCGCATCCTCATCGCCAATCATCACGCCGCGCACCAGCACCGGCGCCTCAATCTTCAACTGCCCTTGCAGCTTTTCGTAATCGCGCGAGAAGCAGATCAGTTCAATCTTCCCCGTTGCATCCTCAAGCGCGGCCTGCGCGTAAAGCTTCTGGTCGCGCTTGCTCTTTTGCACACGCAATCCAAGAATCATGCCCGCAACCTGAATCTCGTCCGCCGGGTCGGCCTGCGTGCCCCAGCGCTTTTCCGGCGGCTTGCGCTCGAGGGCCTCTGCGGTTGAAATCACGCCCGTCAAATTGCGCAGCTTCTCCGCATACTTATCCAGCGGATGCCCCGACACAAAGAAGCCCAGCACCTCTTTCTCATTCGCCAGCCGCTCGCCCTCTTCCCAGTCCGCTGTCTTCGGCAAATCGTCGGCGTCCCGTCCCGGCGCCGGTCCCTCGTTGAACAATCCGAACAACCCGTGCTGTCCCGCGGCTGCATCCTTCTGCGACTTCTGCGCCCGCTCCATCGCCTTGTCCACGGCCTTGTAGAGTGCCGCGCGCGAGCCCAGCGAGTCCAGTGCCCCGGCCTTGATCAGCGACTCGATCACCCGCTTGTTCATCACCCGCAGGTCGACCTTTTCGCAGAACTCCCACAGGCTCTTGAAGCGGCCGCCCACCTCCGCACGCGCCTTCATGATCGACTCAATCGCGTTGCCGCCCACGTTCTTCACCGCGGCCAGGCCAAAGCGGATCGACTCGCCCTCCGCGGAAACGTGCGGCGTAAACTGCGACCCGGAGACCTGCACATCCGGCGGCTCCACGCGGATGCCCATTTCCTTGCACTCGCCGATATACTTCACAACATTCTCTGGCTTCGATGTTTCTGAAGTCAGCAGCGCAGCCATAAACTCAACAGGATAGTGCGTCTTCAAATAAGCCGTCTGATAACTCACGAGCCCATACGCAGCCGAGTGCGACTTATTGAATCCATAGCCGGCAAACTTCTCCATCTGGTCGAAGACTTCGCCGGCCGTGGCCTTCGGATGTCCAAGAGCAGCGGCACCGCTCATAAAGCGGTCGCGCTGCTTGGCCATCTCATCGGCATTCTTCTTGCCCATCGCGCGGCGCAGCAGATCGGCTTCGCCCAGCGAGTAGCTTGCCAGCACGTTGGCAATCTGCATCACCTGCTCCTGGTAGACGATCACGCCCAGCGTCTCCTTGAGCATGGGCTCCAACTCCGGCAGCATGTACTCCACCTTGCGCCGTCCCCACTTGCGCTCAATAAAGTCATCCGTCATGCCGCCTTGGATCGGGCCGGGGCGATAGAGCGCCGTGAGCGCGGTCAGATCCTCAAGGCGATCGGGCTTGTAGCGGCGCAGCATGTCGCGCATGCCGCTCGATTCAAACTGAAACACGCCCGAGGTCAGCGCGGAATGAAAGACCTTCTTGTACGTCTCCTCATCGTCCAGCGGAATCGCATCGATGTCGACCTTTTCGCCGCGGCTCTGCTCAATCAGCTTCATGCAATCGTCTATCACCGTCAGCGTCGTCAGGCCCAGGAAGTCCATCTTCAGCAGGCCCATTTTTTCGATGGCCTTCATATCGTAGGCCGTCACAATTTCGTCGTTCTTGGTCTTGTTCACCGGCACAAGTTCAGTCAGCGGACGCGGCGCAATCACCACCGCGCTTGCATGCACGCCGCTTCCGCGCACCAGACCCTCAAGCTTCTTCGCCGTGTCCAGCAGTTCGCGGATCACCGGGTCGCCGTCATACGCCTTGCGCAACTCGGGCACGTCTTCCAGAGCCTTGTCGAGCGTCATGCCCACCGTGGCAGGAACCAGCTTGGCAATCCGGTCCACGTCACCGTACGGCATGTCGAGCGCGCGCCCGCAATCCTTGATGGCCGCCTTCGCCGCCATGGTATTGAACGTGATGATCTGCGCCACCTGCTCGCGCCCATATTTGCGCGTCACATAGTCGATCACCTCGCCGCGCCGGTTCTGGCAGAAGTCCACGTCCACGTCAGGCATGGACACGCGCTCCGGATTCAGAAAGCGCTCGAAGAGCAGCCCGTTCTGCAGCGGGTCCACATTGATGATCTCCATCGCATAGGCCACCAGCGAGCCGGCCGCCGAGCCGCGCCCCGGTCCTACTGGAATCCCATGATCGCGCGCATATTTGATGAAGTCCCACACAATCAGGAAGTAGCCGGAGTACTTCATCTGCTTGATCACGCCGATCTCATAATCCAGCCGTGCCTGGTACTCATGCACCTTGTGGCGCAGCGTGCCGCGCGTTTCCAGCGTATGCACGGCCGTATCGAGGCGCTTCTTGAAACCTGTCCTGCACACCTCCTCAAAGTAGCTGTCGATCGAGTGCCCCTCCGGCACCGCAAACTCCGGAAACGGATTGTCCACCTTGGCCAGCTTCAGGTTGCAGCGCTCGGCAATCTCTTGCGTACGAGTCAACACCGACGGCGCGTCCTTGAACATTACCGCCATCTCGTCCGCGCTCTTGACAAAGAACTGGTCCGAGTCAAAGCGGAACCGCTCTTTGTCATGCACCTTCGCGCCCGTCTGCACGCAGAGCATTACGTCGTGCGCATGGCTGTCCTCGCCGCACAGATAATGTGAGTCGTTGGTCGCGACCAGCGGAATGTTCAGCTCGCGCTCCAGGCGAAACAGCGCCTCATGAATCTTCTTCTCGTCTTCCAGCCCCTGGTCCTGAATCTCGAGATAGAAATTGCCCTTGCCAAAAATATCCTCATACTGCTGCGCCACGCTCTTGGCCTTCTCGTAGCGCCCGGCCACCAGTTCCTCGCACAGTTCCCCGCTCAGGCAGCCCGAAAACCCGATCAGTCCCTCGGCATGTTCCGCCAGATACTTCTTGCTCACGCGCGGCTTGCGATAGAAGCCATGCAGCGACGCTTCCGATGTGATGCGGATCAGGTTGCGGTAGCCCTCTTCATTCTGCGCCAGCACCAGCAGATGGTTGTTTTCGTCGCCCTCGCCGGGCGCGCGGTGGTCTTCTTTTTTTGAGATGTAGAGTTCACAGCCCAGGATCGGCTTCACGCCCTTGGCCTTGGCCGCATCGAAGAAGTGCACCGCGCCATAAATATTCCCGTGGTCCGTCATCGCCACAGACTTCTGGCCGAGGGCGGCGACGCGGTCGACAAGCTTGGTGACGTCGCAGGCGCCGTCGAGGAGCGAGTATTCGGTGTGAAGGTGGAGGTGGGTGAATTCGGACATGGCTGAATGAATTCTAGTCTCCAACGCGTGGGGCGAGAGGGGCTGCGATTCGTTGGCGGATGAGGAAAACTGGTGCACAACCAACAAAACAGGCTGGTAAACGGTACGCGAAGCCAGCCTCCACTGAGCTGTTGCCCCAGAAGTTGCTCCCCGTGGGTGGCAGTGGTATGCTGTACGGTCCCGAATAAGAGCGTGACTTAGGAGGTCGTTCCTGTTGGCCTTGGTGAGCCTCACAGCTCGTCGCCGCGTGTCTTTTCCCCTAGACGAATAGCGTTCGAGTCATGACGTTCACTCTGGAGGAAGAAGATGCGAAGAACAGTCCTGCTTACTCGCTTCATCTTGATTGCTTCATCTGTTCTGTCCACTGTTTACGCGCAGGATCAGCCGATGGGCAGCGCCCTCGATGCGAATCAATCGTCTCCTGTCGACGTCGTGAAGGAAAATCAGCCGGCGCCGGGCAACAAGCCGGAGTTGACTGCGGATTACCCGATGGATCGAGCCGGGGTTCTCATCCAAAGTGCCCAGTGGACGGTAGTTGCGAATCAAATGCCCACCAGGCTCAGAAACGCCCATGGAATCGCAGCGTCGCTTTCCTACTGAATAGTTCCTGTCAAGATTGTGGCGGAATACGGGGGCGAACATGCTTCCACTCAGGTAGAGACCGCGCAGCCCATCCTTTGCCTCTGTCATTTCACGTCGCTCCCCGGCGCCCCCGTGCTCGTGAGACTGCATCCGAAAAAGGGGGTGAGAGAACTCGATGGTGGCAGGATGATAGTTTTTCCGGTCGTGGGAAACTCCAAGATGGCCGATGCGAACAAGAGCGATCTAATCCTCGCCGAGGTGTCCCGCCCCGATCCGCAAGTTTGGCTGGTTCGCCCGCTGACTCCCCTCGATCCGGGCGAATACGCGCTGATGCTTGGGACTCAGAACATGAGCATCTTTCCGTTTACGGTTGTGTTGCCCCCTGTCCGTCCGAGTGGAGCGAACTGAAAGCGGGGAGCCCCATCCTTCGCGCCCGTTGCCGGGTGCCCCAGGTCTCGCCTTTGAGACCCAGGATTCCAATCAATAAGTATCCTCCCGCCGCAGCCCACGATACAGCAGCACCACCTCGCGCCCGCAATGTCGTAGCGAAAACGGAATCTCCCCGAGCGAAACCGGTACTGGCCGTCTCCCGCCGAAACCCCTTGCAGTTTCTTGATCGGGTATTCAATCCGACACATCTGCTCCGGCCATTGCGCTCCCTCCCCAACCCTAATGCATCCTTGATCTTCACTTGAAATTACCCGAGGACGGTGCTACGCTTGAGTGTGACTTAAATGTCACACTGAGCAGTGGCCCGTGAACACCTTTGAAAGCCACTCCAAGAGAAATCCTCGTTTGCCGGGACGAAGCCGGACGAGAACCGTTCACCGAATGGCTCAATGACCTCGATGTTCAAACCAGAGCGAGAGTCCGCGTCCGCATTGATCGGCTTGAGGATGGACTTTTCGGCGATGTGGAACAAGTTGGCGAGGGCGTCTCGGTGTTGAGGCTGGATTTCGGCCCCGGCTACCGGATTTATTTCGGACAGAAAGGGCCTCAGATTCATTTGCTTCTCGGAGGCTCGAAACAAGGCCACAAAGCGGACATCCGCCAGGCAAAGAAGTTTTGGAGGGCACATGAGAATGAAGACTAGCTCCTACCGCCAATCTCTCTTGACCGCCCTCCTTGACCCGGTAGAGGCCTCGGCTTATTTGAATGCCGCACTCGAAGACTCCCCGGAAGCATTTCTCAAAGCTCTCAAGAACGTAGCTCAGGCGCGTCCAATGACCAAGGTAGCCAAGGATGCCGGCATTCAGAGAGAAACCCTCTACCGCGCCTTCTCTGAACAAGGTAATCCTACGTTCGAGACTCTTTCCTCAGTCCTCAGCGCACTCGGAATGAAGCTTTCGATTGCCCCGAATGAGTCGAACGCGGCAATGAGCCTCAGCAGGGCCACACGGTAAATTGCGGCAGCCGCATCAGGCCAGGACTTCGTCCCGCACAAAATGGAGGCGGATGATCTTCGGTGCCTCCATGGTCTCATCGAAGTAGCAGCGGACGGCGTCCTTGACCATGGCGCGCAACTCCTCCACGGTGTCTCCCTGCGTGTGGATGCCGTAACCGAGGGCGCTGGCCGTGTAGCCGCCATCCACCTCTTCCTCGCGCACCTCAAAGATGATCTCGCTCATCGAAGAAATACCCCTTGATCAATAAACAAATGCTACACCGCCCGGATGTTCCCAACTAGCCGGGTGTGGGGGCCATTAGCGAGGAATCAATCCTGCAATCGTCCGCATCGGCAAAACCAGACGCATCGATTCCGGCAGGCGTATGAAGCCGTGTGCCCTATAGAATCCCGCTGCCCGCTCGTCCAGCGCATCCGCCACCACCATCGACGAGCCCACCACATCGGCGTTCTCATAGGCCTTGCTCAGCGCCTTCGCCAACAGAATCGAGCCGATTCCCTGCCCTCGCATCTCCTCACTGACCGCGAGACGCCCAACAATGTCGCCGGATGCCCCATCCTTCTCGTCCCTTGCGAAGAGTGGGGGAGCGAGGTACGCCTCCAACCGCCTCCCGCGTATTTTGCCCTCCCACAAAAAGCCCCTTGTTCTTCTGAATCCCGTGGCATTAGACTGGATTCCCTTGCTGGCCAGCTTTGGCAGGAGGCCCGAAGCCGGACACGCTCGGGCCGCTTCGGCAAACCACGGACCTGCAAAACTCGATAGTCCTCGCGATCCTTCCCCTAGGAGGCTACATGGCCGGTTCAAACTTTCAGCCAAAGGCAGGGCGCAGCTTCGCGTTGTTGATTGCCGTTGCCCTCATCGGTTGCGTGACAGCGGCGACGCAGACGGGGACCACACTCACGCCTGCCCAGCAGAGGGCCCAAGCCGCTCGTGAGGCGCGTCAGGCGGCAGCACAACAGGCAGCGGCAAACCGGGCCACGGCGGTGCAAGCCAGAACAGCAGGCGCACAAAACAAGACCACGCCGCAGAACAAGGCCGCCTCCAACCCACGCTCTCCCAACGCCGGCAACACAGCCGGAAACACCACCCGGCCCGGTACTGTCCCCGGCTCAGCCGCCAATCCCTCCACTGCGCAAAAAACTTCCGGCGCAGGCACCGGTGGCTCGGGCACGGTGGGATCGGGCACGCTGGCCTGGCAAACGCGGGTCTACTCTTCCACCGGCTGCCAGCACAATGGCAACAGCGCCGTGTGCACCTTCACGTTTTCGAACCAGGGAAACGAGTCCAACCTGGTGGCAGGGCAGGAACTGGCCGGCATTCAGCTTGTCGACGATGCGCACGTCCCGCACCACGCCAACGCAGCGCATTTCCTCGACAAATACGGAACCCAGCAGCCCCGCCTGCTGGTGCAGCCGGGTGACACGGGAACGTATGTACTGACCTTTCCGGACGTGAATTCGCAGGTCTCTTCAGCAGACTTTCACTTGCGCCAGCAGATCGTTGGCGGAGTCACGTTCAACAGCTCAACGTTGGCCGCAGCTGGCGCTCCCGCCACCGTGGGCGCCCCGGCCAAGACCGCGCCAAACCCGGCCGGCGTCACGCCCAAATAATTCCATAGCGTACTGAAACGCGCCCATCCTGAGCGGCTGCGCAGGTAGCGGAAATCCCCGCATCCCCCGCGCCCGGAGCGCACTCAGCGCGATGGTATGATTCAAAACATATGGCCGATCAACTCAGCCCTCCAACAAGAGTCGGGTATATTCCCACGCTCGATGGCTGGCGCGCAATTGCGGTATTCTCGGTCATTCTTTATCACGACAAACTGCGCCGCTTCGGCCCCGTCTCAGACTCCTTTCTACACAACTACGGCGCCATGGGCGTCGATCTCTTTTTCGCCATCAGCGGCATCCTCATCTGCTCGCGGCTGCTCGATGAAGAGTACTCGAATCATGCCATCTCTCTGCGCGATTTTTACCTGCGCCGCTTCTGCCGCATCTTGCCGCCGGCCTGGCTCTACCTGGCCGTGCTCGCTGCCCTTGGCATCGCTCATGTCGTCCACGTTGGATTCTCCGCCTGGCTCAGCGCGCTGCTCTTCGCCGAGAACTACTATCTGGTACACACCCAGAGCGTAGAAATCTCTCTTTACACAAATCATTTCTGGTCGCTGGCCATCGAGGAACATTTCTACCTCATCCTGCCCGCGCTCCTGGTCCTGTTCCGCACTCGTCGCGTCGCCGTTCTGGTATCTCTCATCAGCGTCTTCTTCCTCTATGGCCTCGTGATTCACAGCAACCAGGGATGGCTCGACTTCATGGGCGGCAATGCAGCCACCCAGCGCACTGAACTGCGCATCAACGCTCTGCTCTTTCCCGCCCTGCTTGCCATCCTGATGCGCAAGCCAGCCTTTCACCGCTTCGCCATGGGCTGGCTCAAACCGCGCATCGCCCTTCCCGCCCTGCTCGTGATCTTCGCGGTTGTCTACACGGTCGCTCTCAAAGCTCACTCCACCAACTCCGGGCTTATCCTCGTCCTCACAAACTTCGGTTTTCCCTTCCTGATCCTCTCCACCATGCTGCACCCCGGTAGCCCGCTCTCGCGCATTCTGGAGGTCGCACCTCTGCGCCATCTCGGCAAAATCTCTTACAGCATTTATCTCTGGCAACAGCTTTTCTTCATTGGCCAGCACACCAGCTTCACCGCCACTTCGCCCTTCAATCGACTGCAAAACTGGCCGTGGAGCATCTGCGCAGCCCTACTGATCGCAAACGCGAGCTTCTACCTGGTCGAGCGGCCCTTCATCCGTCTTGGCCACCGTCTGGCTCCGCCAGCCACGCCCGGCCGCCGCGACCTGGAAGCCGTACCGGATTAATGCGGCTTTGCCGTGTGGCCGGCCTCAACCCATCCCCACTTTGCAAACCTTCCCTGGAAGGATTAGCCTGTTCCCGAAGGCCCCGAATGGAGAGAACGGCTCATGCTTGATCTGGATCAGAAAGTCATCGTCATTACCGACAAAGGACTGGCCTACGAAGGCTTCATCACGGCGCGCGCATCAGGCGAAGACGGCGCAAGCGCATACCGAATCGGCCTGGACGGCGCAGGCCCCAGCCAGGTCGGCCAGTGGCACAAAGCCGGTGACGTCTTTGTGCAAGAGGCATCGAGCGAATAGCCGCCAGGCTCTGGCTGATCCCTGATCTCTCACCCCTGTTCTATACTGACGCCAAGCCTATGCGCACTCGTGTCTTGCTCGCCCTTCTGCTGCTCGCCTCGCCGTTCTATCTCCGCGCCCAACCGCAGGCCAAACCGAGCCCCAAGATGCCTCCCAAACCTGTCACCGCCGCCCAGGCCGAGAAGTCCGCCATCATCATCGACACCCATGCCGACACCCCGCAGCGCTTCGTCGATGAGCACTTCGATCTCGCTGACCCACTCAACGGCGGCAATCTCAATTTGGATTCAATCCATAAAGGCAACCTGGGCGCAGAGTTCTTCTCCATCTGGGTCGAGCCCGGCCTCTACAAAGACCACTACGCGCGCCGCACCCTGGAGTTGATCGACTCCGTCAAGCAGCAGGTGGCCAGGCACCCGGACCAGATCCTGTTTGTCACCACTCCGGAAGGGATCGAGTACGCGCATCGCAACCGAAAGTTCGCCGCGCTCATGGGCATTGAAGGCGGCCACTCCATCGAGGACTCGCTCGCCCTGCTGCGCCAGTACTACGCGCTGGGCGTGCGCTACATGACGCTGACCTGGTCGAACTCGACCGACTGGGCTGACTCCTCCGGCGACATCGAAGACAAGTCGATTCCGCACACCAAAGAGGGCCTGACCGAATTCGGCAAGGACGTGGTCTACGAGATGAACCGCCTTGGCATGATGGTCGACATCTCCCACGTCTCCGATCGCACCTTCTATCGCACCCTGATCATCAGCCGCGCGCCGGTGATCGCCTCGCACTCCGACGCGCGGGCGCTCTGCGATGCGCCCCGCAACATGACCGACGACATGCTCCGCGCCGTGGCCAACTCCGGCGGGCCCAACTCCAAAGGTGGCGTGGTTGGCGTGAACTTCTACTCCGGCTTCCTCTCCCAGGCCTACCGCGACGCGTCCAAAGCCCAGCAGCCGGAGATCGACAAGGCTCTCGCCGACGCCAAGGCCAAAGCCAAGGCCGACGGCAAGGAGTTCACCTACGGCGACGAGGAAAAGATTCAGCGCAGCTTTCAGGACCGCATCCCGCGCCCGCCGCTCTCCATGCTGATTGACCACATCGATCATATCGCCAAGGTAGCTGGCGTTGATCACGTTGGCCTGGGCTCGGACTTCGACGGCGTAAGCGGACAACTACCCGAAGGCCTTGAGTCTCCCGCCGATCTGCCCAAGATCACCCAGGCCCTGCTCGATCGCGGCTACAGCGCCGCAGACATCCAGAAGATTCTCGGTGGCAATCTGCTGCGCGTCTTCCGCGAAGTCGAGGCCGTTTCAAAGCAACTGCAAGCCGAAGACCGGCCGCGGATCACCGACAAACAACCGTACGACAAGCCGCAAAAATAAATGATCGACCCGGACCCGCAGCACACATTTGTGCGGGCCAGCTGTTCACATCCTCAAATTCCGGAGACACTCTGATGCGCTTTCCCCACTATCTTGTGGCTACCGTGTTCGCCGCCGTCCTCGTTGCCGCTCCCGCTCTCGCTTGTGCCGATGACGATGCCGCCAAGACCGCCGCCGCCGACAAATCATCGGATAAATCATCCGACAAATCCACGGACAAGAAAGCAGAAAAGGCTCAGCCGGCCGATTCCACCACGCAGGGCACGGTGGATGTGGGCGGCCAACACATTGCCTATACCGCCGTCGCCGGCACGCTCACGGTTGGCTCGACCGACGTTCAGGATGCTCAGCTCGGCACCGACGGCAAGCCCGAGCCGGGTAGCCAGTTGGCTCTGTCGGAGCCCAAGGAGCCCAAGGATGCAACCCCATTTGCACGCATCTTTTATGTGGCTTACTTCAAGAAAGATGCGAAGGCTGCAGACCGCCCCATCACCTTCTTCTATAACGGCGGCCCAGGCAGCTCCACCGTCTGGCTGCACATGGGCTCGCTAGGGCCGAAGCATGTAGTGACCGACGGCGACCAGCACTTGCCCGCCGCGCCCTACACGATGGTCGACAACGCCTACTCGCTGCTCGACACAAGCGATCTGGTCTTCATCGACATGCCCGGCACCGGCTTCGGCCGCCTGGTCGGCAAGGACGCCGAGAAGGCCTTTTGGGGCGTGGATGAGGACGCCAACGCCTTTGCCCGCTTCATCCAGCGTTTCATCACCAAGTACAACCGCTGGAACTCGCCGAAGTATCTGTTCGGCGAGAGCTACGGCACGACCCGTTCGGCGGTGCTGAGCGACATTCTGGAGAACGGCAAGAGCATCGACCTGAACGGCGTCATCCTGCTCTCGCAGATCTTCAACTTCACCACCGACATCGATGGTCCGCAGGGCAATCCCGGCGTCGATCTGCCCTACGTACTCGGCCTGCCCACCTACGCGGCCACAGCCTGGTACCACAAGAAGCTGCCCACGCAGCCGGCCGCGCTGGAGCCCTTCCTGAAAGAGGTCGAAGACTTCGCCATGGGGCCATATACGCGCGCGCTGGCCCAGGGCTCCGACCTCAGCGCCGAGGAGAAACAGTCTGTCGCCGGGAAGCTGCACGACTACACCGGCCTGCCTGTCGCCTATCTGCTCAAGGCCAACCTGCGCGTCAACGGCGGCGAGTTCGAGAAGACCCTGCAGGAAGATCAGGACCTAACCACCGGCCGGCTGGACACGCGCTTCTCCGGCCCGAATCTCAACCCCTTGAGCGAGGGCGCGGAGTACGATCCGCAAAGCTCCGCCATCTCCTCGGCCTACGTGTCGCTGTTCAACGACTACGTGCGCCGCGACCTGAAGTATGGCGAGGGCCAGACCTACTTGTCGGAAGCACTCTTTGGCAGCGCGCAGTGGGACACAGCGCATCGCGGCAACCCCACCAGCCTCAATGTGGCCATCGATCTGGCCGAGGCGCTCAAGACCAATCCCCGCCTGCGCATCATGGTCAACGGCGGCTACTACGACCTAGCCACGCCGTTCTTCGCCGCGCAGTACGAGGAGAAGCACCTGCCCATTCCGCAGTCTCTGGCCAAGAACATCGAGTATGACTGGTACGAAAGCGGGCACATGGTCTATGTCCGCGACGAGAGCCTCAAGCAGTTGCACGACCGCGTGGCTGCGTTCATCAAGAGCACGCTGGCGGAGGTCAAATGAATCGATACGAAATGGTTGGCCCCTCGGAAGTTCGCAATCCTGGCAAATTGCCTGAGGAATTGTTTTGAATGCCGAGGAAGGAGACCCGCCGTCAGGCGGGCTCCCTCTGCGTGCGGCTCCGAGCCTTCGACCGCAGTCGAGCCTGCGCCGAGCGGTTGTTCACTTTGCGCTTTTTATCGGCTTCAGCGGCGTCTCTTCCGTAGCAATGTCTTCTTCCACCTTCCAGCTGCCATCGGCCTGCTTTTTGTAGACCTCGACGTAGTTGCCCGCCTGGCCAACGCGCTTTTTGGTCCTGGGATCGGTAGTCGTGTATTGGAACCTGCCCTGCGAATACGCTATGTCTCCCGACTTCGCGATTTCTACCTTGGCCGGCGCAAAGACCAAACTGAAGTTCGGGTCGCCCAACTCGGGTTTCATCCCGGCGATGATCGCCTGTCTGCCTGTCATCAGCGGTGTGTCGGGGAGCATCGAGTCAGCATCGTCTGCATAAAAAGCAGCCGCCCTTTCGGGCATCTTGGTTGCGAAGGCCTTCATCCACGCTGCTTCGCTGTCACGAATCGCCTTCTCATCAAGAGCCCAGGGATCGGGTGTTGCCGTCGCGGCTACCGGAGTCCGCATGCACCCTGATTGCAACGCAACGCACAACCCAGCTGCGGCAAGAAACAGAATAGGCGCGTACCTGATCATGAGCAAGTCTCCTTTTGCCTGGTTGGATTGGAAGAACTGTGACCCGGCCGGGCGTCCAGCCTCAGGCTGTTTCCGCCTCACCCATGGCATGCGGATCGGGCCCCTTCTTCAGGCTCTTGTGGTGGCGCACGTCGGCGCCCTGCACCCAGAAGATCACGTCCTCGGCAATATTGGTCGCATGATCCGCAACCCGCTCGAGGGCGCGCGCAATCATCAGCGCATTCAAGGCCTGCGGAGCCAGGTGGCTCTCCTCTTCCATCACCTTGGTGAGCGTCTTATAGGCCGCGCGATTCATCGTGTCCACGGCGTCGTCCATGGTCAGCACCGTCCGCGCCATCTCCGCATCGGCCTCGATGAACGACTGCAGGCTCTTGCGCACCATGTCTGCGGCCAGCGAGGCCATGCGCGGAATATCCACGGGCAGCTCGGCCACCGCCATCTGCTCCATACTGCGCACCCGGTCGACGATGCTCTTGGCCGCGTCGCCCACGCGCTCCAGATCCGCGTTGATCTTGATCACACTCAGAATGAAGCGCAGATCGATGGCCATGGGCTGCTCCATGGCCAGCAGATCGAGAGCAGCCTGGTCGATGTCGCGCTCCAGGCGATTGATAGCAATCTCCGAGCGGCTCACCAGGTCGCAGATCGAAAGATCGCGCACTCGATAGGCCTCGATGGCGCGCTGAATCGCTTGCTCGGCCAACCCGGCCATCACTAGCAGGTTTTCTTTCAGTTCGTCCAGGCTGAGCTGAAACCGTTTGCGCGTCATCCGAACCTGCCTGTGATGTAATCCTCAGTGCGCTTGTCGCTGGGGTTGGTAAAAATCTTGTGCGTGGCGTCGAACTCCACCATGCGCCCGTTCAAAAAGAATCCCGTCTTCTCCGCCACGCGCGCCGCCTGCTGCATGTTGTGGGTCACAATCACAATCGTGTACTGCGATTTCAACTCGAAGATCAGGTCCTCAATCTTCGAGGTCGACACCGGGTCCAGCGCCGATGCCGGCTCATCCATCAGCAAGACTTCGGGATCGACCGCCAGTGCACGGGCGATACACAATCGCTGCTGCTGGCCGCCGGAAAGGCTGGCTCCCGATTTCTTTTTCAGGTCGTCCTTCACTTCGTCCCACAGCGCCGAATCCTTCAAGGACTGCTCCACAATCTCATCCAGCACGCGGCGATTGCTGTACCCGTTCAGCTTCAGTCCAGCCGCCACGTTGTCGTAAATCGACATGGTCGGAAACGGGTTGGGCCGCTGAAAGACCATGCCCACGCGGCGGCGAATCTCAACCGGCTTCGCATCCTTGTAGATGTCCAGATCGCCGATGCGCACTGTGCCGGTGACGCGCGCAATCGGGTTGGTCTCGTGCATCCGGTTCAGGCAACGAACAAATGTACTCTTGCCGCAGCCCGATGGTCCAATCAAAGCCGTAGCGTGGTTCGCCGGTATGTTCAGATTGATGTCCTGCAGCGTGTGATTGGCCCCGTACCACGCATTCAGGTTTGCGACCTCGATGCCGACTCCCACTTAGCTTGCTCCCTTCAGCACGCCGCGGCTGGTTACATAGCGCACCAGCGACACCGCCGCCACAATCAGAACCACCAATACCAGCGCCGCAGCCCATGCCTGGCGGTGCTGGTCGTCGTACGGCGAAATGGCGTAACGGTAAATCTCAAGCGGCAGCGCGGAGATAGGCCGGTTGAGAGCAACGCTCCAGTTGGAGTTGCCGAACGCCGTAAAAATCAGCGGAGCCGTCTCGCCGGCTACGCGTGCAAAGGCCAGCATACAACCCGTAATAATGCCCGGCGAAGCCGTTTTCACGGTGATCGAGAGCACCGACCGCCAGTTGGGTACGCCCAGCGCCAGCGCCGCTTCGCGCACCGCGTGCGGCACCATCAGCAGCATCTCTTCGGTGGTCCGCGTCACCGTGGGAATCATCATGATGCCCAACGCCACACCGCCCGATATTGCTGAAAAGGGCATCCGCGGGGTCACAATCAGCCCATACACCGCCACGCCCATCACGATCGACGGAACCCCGTTCAGCACATCGGCCGTAAAGCGCACCGCGTTGGCCAGCTTCGTCCCCCGGCCAAACTCCGCCAGAAAGATTCCGCCGCCAATGCCAATGGGAACGCCGATCAGGCTGGCCAGTCCCAGCAAGACGCCCGAACCCACAATGGCATTGGCCATCCCCCCGCCGACCTCGCCCTCCGGCTTCGGAATTTTGGTGAAGAATGCCAGGTTCAACGAACTCGCGCCCTTGTAGATCAGGTATGCGAAAATCGCCACCAGTGGCGCCACCACCAGCACCGTGGACACGATGGCCAGAGCCGTGGCCAAGCCATCGGTCCCAGTCCTCCATCGATCCCGCCATTGATTTCCCGTTCGCAGTGTTGTTCTCCCCGCCCAATCTCCGGTTCCTGTTCCCTACTCCCTGTTTCTATCAATGCACCTGCGCCGGCGCTCCCCGCGTCACGGCCCACACCAGCAGCCGGGCCAGTGCGTTCACGATAATGGTCACGATAAACAGCGCCAGGCCAATTTCGGTCAGCGCGCTCAGATGCAGGTCGCTGGTGGCCTCCGCGTATTCGTTGGCAATCACTGAAGCCATCGAAGCTCCACTGGACAGCAGCGAGCGCTGAATCTGCGGCGTATTGCCAATCACCATGGTCACTGCCATGGTCTCGCCCAACGCCCGGCCCAGGCCCAGAATGATGGCGCCCACAATGCCGATGCGCGCATTGCGCAGCACGCCCATGCTGATCATCTCCCAGCGCGTCGCCCCCAGCGCCAGCACCGCCTCGCGCTGCGACCCCGGCACCGCGTTCATCACCTCCCGCGTGAGCGACGAGATGATGGGCAGAATCATGATGGCCAGAATCACGCCCGCAGCCACAAAGCCCAGACCCGTCGGGTTGTCGTCGTTGAAAAAGCCCGTCCAGCCCAGCAGCTTGATCAGCCATGGGTTCACATACTCGCGCAGCAGCGGCACCAGTACGAACACCGCCCACAGTCCATAAATCACGCTGGGAATTGCCGCCAGCAATTCGGTGATGAAGGCCAGCGGGCCACGCAGCCAGCGCGGACACATCTCGGTCAGGAACACCGCCACGCCGATGGCCAGCGGGACAGCCAGCAGCAGCGACAGAAAGGACGACACGAGCGTCCCGAACACGAACGGAAGCGCGCTGAAATGCCCGTTCACCGGGTCCCAGTACATGGGCAGCTTACTGTCCGGATCGACAAAAACCGAGAAGAAGAAGCGGAGACCGAATTTGGCCCACGACATCTGCGAGCCGCGTACCAGCTCCGAGGCGATCAGCACCACAATGCCGAAGATGCTCAAAGCGCACAGCACCATCAGCCAGTGAAAGCCCCAGTCGGCAACCGCCGAGTTGCCGCGCGACAGCAGGTAGCCCCGAATGCCCGCAACCTCTGCCGCGGTTGCGTCCGTCTGCGGCTGGCCGTCAGCAGAACTCGGTTCGGTGTGGAGCGCAGATTGGGAAGCGCGAATCTCGGGCACGTTGGCGATCACCTCAATCAGGCTACCGGGCGAATATGAATAGGAGGTTACAACACTGCTAAATCAAGCGCATACAACAAGAGAAATCGGCTCGCGCCGCTCAATTCCCGCCTCCCGCAGCCCGTTCTCCCAGACGCCCAGTCATCGGCTTCTCCCGACGGTAACCACGGAATACCCAAAGTCACCCGCCCAGACGCCCTTTTGGTTGCCCACCCTTACACCGTTGAGGGATACCGGCGCTGCCCGCGGGAACACTATATTGCAGAAGAAAGTTAGTCGTGTCGGAAGGCAAAACTAATACCCAGGTCTGAGGTCGAGTGATGATTAGGATGGCTTATAAGCTTTATATGCGGTCCCAGGTTCTGGTCTGTTCTGAAGAAGGCCAGGATCTAGTCGAATACGCACTGGTCGTAGCATTCATTGCCTTCGGCGCAACCGCGGGCATGAAGGCCTTTGCCACCGGCCTGAACGGCGCCTTCAAGGGCGTCAGCTCCACCCTCGGCAACTACATCAGCTAGCCACTCCAGCTCCCCTGACTCCAGCCACACCCTGCCCGTGCCTCTTCTAACTCCCTGACGCCGCCTTCAGCGCATCGGGACGCTACAATTCAAACCACCAGAATTGTGAAAAGAGCCTTGCACATGACACCTCCCTGGTTGCGCAGATCCTCCGCTTCCGCTCTCGCCGCATTTTTGTTCCTCGCTTCGCTGGCCGGAGCCCAGGTCGCGCCTCCGCCTGGCGCGGCATCTGCCCTGCTCGCGGGCGAAAAGAGCCACCTCTTCGGCGGGCAATACGATCCGCAGGCCCCAACCGACCTGCCCGGCGACCTCAAGCCCGAGTGGGCCGGCCTCATCGGCGAATACGGCTCCGATCTGGCCCGCTTCTACGTCCTCGAAGACGGCGGCGAACTCCGCATCCTCTCAGGCTGGTTCGATCTCGAAACCCTCCATCCCCTCTCGCCCAACGTCTTCAAACTCCCCGCAAGCGGCCCCCATGGCGCGCAAACCGTCACCTTCCAGCAGAGCGCCGCGCAGACCATCACCGCCGTCGAGATTGCCGGCGTGGTCTACCCCAGGCGCCCCTTCGACACACCCGGCGAGTTCTTCCACATCACGCCCCTTAGGCCGGTGGCCGAGCTGCGCAAGGACGCCCTGGCCACCACGCCACCCGTCGAGCCCGGCGACTTCCGCAAGCCGGATCTCGTTCAACTCAACCAGCTCGACCCGACCATCAAGCTCGACGTCCGCTACGCCACCAGCCGCAACTTCCTCGGCGCGCCGCTCTATCTCCAGGCCCGCGCCTACATGCAGCGTCCGGCAGCCGAGGCGGTCGCCCGCGCCTCCGCGCGCCTGCACCAGCTCGGCTATGGGCTTATCATCCACGACTCCTACCGGCCCTGGTATGTGACCAAAATGTTCTGGGAAGGCACGCCACCGGAGAAGCGCATGTTCGTCGCCAACCCGGCCAAGGGATCGAAGCACAACCGCGGCTGCGCCGTCGACCTGAGCCTCTATAGCATCAAGACCGGCGAAGAGATTCGCATGGTCGGCGGTTACGACGAAATGTCGGAGCGCTCCTATCCTTTCTACCCCGGCGGCACCGCCCGCGAGCGATGGCACCGCGACCTGCTGCGCCACGCCATGGAAGCCGAGGGTTTCACCGTCAACGAGTCCGAGTGGTGGCACTTCGACTACAAAGACTGGGCCCACTACCCCATCCTGAACCTGACCTTCGAGCAGTTGGAGTCCTCTGCCGCACAAGAATGATCCAGCTGATCGTGAACCGCGCGCACGCAGCACAAGCTCCCGGAGGGAGCCATCGAGAATAGCCCAGCGTGGAGTCCGCAACGCGGACGGAACGCTGGGGACCAACCAGCAAAAGGGCCGATTCGCCCTGTAAGGGCGATGTGAACCGCCCCCAGGCCTGCAATAACGGCCCGATCGACCGGGCAAAACTCCATCACACCCACCCTCGGCTGCCCGGATTGCTCTAATCTATTCACTGTCCGCCAAGAAGGTAATCGAATGCGCCCAATCGCCGCCATCCTCACGCTCGCTCTCGCCGCCACCCTCCAAGCCCAGGCCCCCGACCCGCCCCACCACGACTGGCACGCCGCGTGGATCTCGCACCCCGCCGCGCCGCTGCGCGAGCCCATCGTCCTGCACTTTCGGCGCTCGCTCACCCTGACCGCCGTGCCAGCCAGCTACCCAGTCCGCGTCAGCGCCGACAACCGCTTCATCCTCTACGTGAACGGCCAGCGGGTGGGCGACGGCCCGGCCCGTGGAGACCTGACCCACTGGCGCTACGAGAAGTTCGACCTGGCCCCGCTGCTCCACGCCGGCGACAACCTGATCACCGCCGCCGTCTGGAACTGGGGCGTCTACAACGCCGTTGCCCAGTTCAGTGACCGCACCGCCTTCCTCCTGGAGAGCGAAGCCACAGGCGACACTTCCATCAGCACCGGCGACGACAAGGCCGGGCAATGGCTCGTTGAAGTCGATCCCGGCCATCACCCCCTGGGCCGCGACACCGTCACCTACAAGGACTACTTCGCCGCCGGCCCCGGCGAGGAGATTGACGCGGCCCACTACGACTGGGACTGGAACTCGCCCTCAGCCAGCGGCGCAGCCTGGGTTCCCGCCGCCAGCCCCATGCGCGACGCCATCTATCCACAGGTCAACCACGCCCACTCCGCGGACGCCGTCGGCGACAACCCGTGGGGCCTGGTGCCCGACTTCCTGCCGCCCATGGAGTATGCTCCGACCCCCGCAGGCAAGGTCGTACTCGCCTACAAAGCCATTGCGGTTCAAGTTCCGGGAGCAGAGGGGGGCGTTCCTGGGACCGGATCGTTCCCCGTTGGAGGATTTCCCACGACAGGCGCTTCGATCCCCGCCGGTTCTCACGTCCAGATCCTCCTCGACCGCAAAACCCTCACCACCGGCTACCCGCGCCTGACCGTCTCCGGCGGCAAGGGCGCAAAGATCGTCCTAACCTACGCCGAAGCGCTCTACGACGACAAGCTGCACAAGGGGGATCGCGACGCCATAACATTCGGCGACGAACTCGTACGCAAAGCCCTCGGCCTGACCGACAGCTTCCTGCCCGACGGCGGCCCCAGCCGCACCTTCGAGCCCCTCTGGTGGCGCACCTGGCGCTATCTCGATCTCGACATCACCACCGCCGCAGACCCGCTCACCCTCGACTCCCTCACCGCGCAATTCACGGCATATCCGTTTCTGGAGCGGGCTAGCTTCCACGCCCCCGACCCTGACCTCGCCAAAATCTGGGAGATCAGCTGGCGCACCGCCCGGCTCGATGCCCATGAGACCTACATGGACACGCCCTACTACGAGCAGCTCCAGTACATCGGCGACACGCGCATCCAGGCCCTCATCTCCTACTCCGTAGCCAACGACGACCGCCTCGCAAAGCAAGCCCTACTGGCCTTCGATCAATCGCGCATCCCCGAAGGCATCACACGCAGCCGCTATCCCAGCAACCTGCCCCAGTCCATCCCCACTTTCTCGCTCATCTATGTCGACATGCTGCACGACTTCTATGAGTACCGGCCCGACCCGGACGGCTTCGCCCGTTCGCTCGTCCCCGGCACGCGCACCATTCTGAACTGGTTCTCAAAATACGAGCAGCCCGACGGCCTGCTCCACGAAGTCCCCTGGTGGAGCTTCATCGACTGGGTTCCCACCGGCGAAATTCCCACCTACGCCGCCAATGGCGAGTCCTGCGTCACCACGCTCGAATATCTCGGCGCGCTTACGGACGCCGCCGATCTCGAAAGCGTCTACGGCGATCCAGTTCTCGCCTCGCGCTATCAGGCCCGCGCCGCCAAAGCCCGTCAGGGCATTGCCGATCAGTGCTGGTCCGCCGACCGCGGCCTGCTTGCCGACACGCCGGAGAAAAAAGTCTTCAGCCAGCAGGCCAACATTCTGGGCGCGCTCTATGACGTCATCCCCAAAGACCGCCAGCAACAGGTGCTGCACCAGATGGTCGCCATCTACCCCGGCACCACCCCCAACGGCGTCCTCTCGGCCTCGTATTACTTCCGCTTCTACCTCGCCCGCGCTCTCGACCACGCCGGCCTGGCCGACCAGTATCTCGACTCCATCGGCCCCTGGCGCAAGTTGCTGCCGCTGCACTTCAGCACCTGGCCGGAGATTCCCGGCGACACCCGCTCCGACTCCCACGCCTGGAGCGCTCACCCCGACTACGACTTCCTCACCCTGGTCGCCGGCATCGAGCCCGCCAGCCCCGGCTTTGCCACCGTCCGCATCGCCCCGCACCTCGGCTCGCTGCCCTCGGTTACCGCAACCTACCCGCACCCCCAAGGCGACATCAAGGTCGACTT
>Ga0302319_10001476_pt1 | contig 52551 bp, 46 predicted proteins | sample Bog_T0_2_FD_203319 | JGI IMG/M metagenome (GOLD analysis project Ga0302319, IMG submission 203319) | Peat permafrost microbial communities from Stordalen Mire near Abisko, Sweden - Bog_T0_2 | ecosystem: Environmental > Terrestrial > Soil > Wetlands > Peat | place: Sweden: Abisko, Stordalen Mire... | reverse complement strand
CGCCGCCGGAAAGGTTGCGGAACGTGTTTTCGCCAAGTGCGGGATTCGATGTCTTCATCAGTGCCATGGGGACTTCTCCGTTAAACTTTGCAGACAATTGCCATGCGTTCATTGGATGCCGCAATCTACTGCTTCAGGTTCAATTCTAATGCTCTCGCGGGAGGAATTCATCTTCTGTCCAGATCAGCGAGCCGGACGCTATGTGGAGCGACGGGCTCAAACAACTCCCGGAAGAGGCGATTCATTGAGCGCGGCCGCATATTCGGCGTAGGATGTGAAGTTCAATCTAGAATTCAGTTTGAAGGCAACTATGAATACTCTTGCCGTTCTTCTTGTTGTGCTGTGCATCTACGCGCTGGCGTATCGCTATTACAGTGCGTTTCTGGCCGCCAGGGTTCTGGTGTTGAACGATGCGCGCACCACTCCTGCGCATACCTACAAAGACGGGCAGAACTATTCGCCCACGCCGAAATGGGTGCTGTTCGGACATCACTTCGCAGCCATTGCCGGGGCGGGACCGCTGGTAGGTCCCACGCTGGCGGCACAGTTTGGATTTGCGCCGGGGCTCATCTGGCTGGTATCGGGAGCGGTGATTGCCGGAGCGGTGCAGGACTTCACGGTGCTTGTCGCCTCGACACGGCACAAAGGCAAGTCGCTGGCGGAAGTTGCGCGCACGGAGATCAGCCCATTTGCCGGATTGGTGGCGATGATTGCCGTGCTTTTCATTCTGCTGGTGACGCTGGCGGGGCTCGGCATCGTGGTGGTGAATGCGCTGGCCGCGAGTCCGTGGGGTGTGTTCACGATTGGGATGACGATTCCTATCGCCATTGCGATGGGCCTCTATATGTTCAAGGGGCCGGGCGGAAAGATTCGCGTGGCGGTGCCGAGCATTGCCGGCGTCGCTCTGCTGATGGCTGCGCTGGTGGGCGGCCACTTTGTGGCGGATTCGCCGGCGGCAGCGCTTTTCACTTTCAACGCTCACCAGATTACCTTGCTGCTGGCGGCTTATGGATTTATTGCGTCCACGTTGCCGGTGTGGTTGCTGTTGACTCCGCGGGATTATCTTTCCACCTATGTAAAGCTCGGCACCATCGCGGTTTTGATCCTGGGAATCTTTCTGGTGCATCCGGCAATTCAGTTTCCCGCAACCACCAGCTTCATTCATGGCGGTGGGCCTATCATCGGCGGGAATCTTTTCCCGTTCCTCTTTGTGACAATCGCATGCGGGGCGATCTCCGGATTTCATTCGCTGGTGTCATCGGGAACTACGTCGAAGATGCTGGACAAGGAGACCGATGCGCGCTTCATTGGATATGGCGCCATGCTGGCTGAGTCGCTGGTGGGGGTGATGGCTCTGATTGCGGCCTGCTCCATGGCGCAAGGAGATTACTTCGCAATCAATACACCTCCGGCAGTATTTGCGAAGCTTGGTTTGCACACGGTGAACCTGGATGCAATTTCGCACGCAGTGGGCGAGAACCTGGCGGGGCGAACAGGCGGCGCTGTTTCGCTGGCTGTGGGAATGGCGCAGATTTTTCGCGGGTTACCGGGCATGGAAAAGTTGATTGGCTACTGGTATCACTACGCAATCATGTTTGAGGCACTCTTCATTCTGACCACCGTGGACGCGGGGACCCGCGTGGCGCGTTACGTTATGCATGAGCTGCTGGGCAAGGTCTACAAGCCGCTGGGCAATCAGAAGTCTTTGCCGGCGGGAGCGCTGATTGCGGCATTGGTTGTGTGTAGTTGGGGCTACCTGATTTATACGGGAAATATATCGACGATCTGGCCGCTGTTTGGAACTGGGAACCAGCTGCTGGCGACAATTGCGCTGGCCGTGGTGACGGTGTTCCTGGTGAACATGGGCAAGACGAAGTATGCGTGGCTGACGGCGATTCCCATGGCGTTTGTGGGGACGACTACTGTGACGGCGGGGATTCTTTCAATACAGCGGATTTTCTGGCCGCTGACGCTCGTGCCGGGCAAGCAGTTTCAGGGCTATCTGGATTCAACGCTGATGGCCATCTTTATTGTGGGCGTTGTTCTTGTGTTGGGCGATGCGGCGGTGCGGGTATGGAAGACGCTGCATGGTGAGCCGATTCCGCAGGAGGCGTTTGGTGTGGAAGTGCAGCCGGATGCGGTGAAGATGCGGTGCTGCTGAAGGCAGCTATTCGCCGGAGTGAATGGCTTTGTGACGGGCCACGTCGTCCCCATCGCCTTTCTGCAGGCTTCGGAAAACAAATGTTGAGAGAATCGTAAGCGCGCCGAGCAGAAGGAATGCCTTGTGCAGGCCATGGATCGCGGCGAGCGGGTTGGTGTGTGTTGAACCAGGAAGAAAGAATGCAGTGGTGAGGCCGGCGATGGCGACGCCGAAGCTGATGGACATTTGCTGCGTGGTGCTGGCGATGGAACTTGCATTGCTGGTTTCGGCTTCGGTTGTATCGGCGAAGGCGAGCGTGTTCATGCTGGTGTATTGCAGCGACGAGAACGCGCCATAAGCGAATGCCAGTGTCACGATGACCCAGATCGGTGTGCGGAGCCCGATGGTGGCGAATACCATCATCAGAATTCCGACGATGATGGTGTTTGAGATGAGCACTCCGCGATAGCCGAGAGTATTGAGAATGCGCTTGAGCACTGCCTTGATGCCCATGGCTCCAAGGGCCTGCGGCATGATGAGCAGGCCGGATTGAATGGCGGTGAAACCTAGGCCGAGCTGATAGAGAAGGGGGAGAAGAAATGGAATGCCGCCCATTCCGAGGCGGGAAAAGAAGCTGCCGCTGACTGCTGCGCGGAAGGTTCGAATGCGGAACAACGGCAGGTTCAACAAGGGAAAAGGCACGCGGTGTCCGTGGATTACATAGCCTGCAAGCAGGACGATGGACAACGCCAGCAGGCCCGCGACTTCGAACGGGCCCAGAGTGTGTTCGCCGAAGATTTCGAGGACATAGGAAAGCAAGGCAATCCCGGAGCCGAATAGGATCAGGCCCTCCACGTCGAGCGGATTGACGTGCTCTTCACGGTAATTGGGAAGGTGAAGATAGACCATGATGAGCCCGGCAATGCCGACGGGGATGTTCAGAAAAAAGATATAGCGCCAGTGTAGATATCCCACGATGAGGCCGCCCGCAACCGGTCCAAGCATAGGAGCGACGAGTGCGGGGATGGAGATGAAGCTCATGGCGCTGAGGAGTTCCGACTTGGAGAAGGTGCGGACTAGCGTTAGCCGGCCTACAGGGACCATCATGGCGCCGCCGCAACCTTGAAGCACGCGGCAGGCAACGAGCACATGGATGTTGGTGGAGATGCCGCATAACAGCGAGCCGAGCGTGAAGATGCCAATGGCCGATGCAAAAACGCGTCGCGTGCCAAAGCGGTCGGCCATCCAACCGCTGATGGGGATGAAGACGGCGAGGCTGAGTGTGTAGCTGGCCAGAACGGCCTTCATGCTCAAGGGGCCGACTTTCAGTGCGGCAGAGATAGCGGGAACGGCCGTGTTCAGGATGGTGGTGTCCAGCGATTCCATGAACATGGCCACGGCGACGAGCCATGGCAAAAGGCTCTTGCTGGTCGGGGAGAGATCGGCGTCGGGAACTGGATTTGCGGATTGAGGTTGGGCTGGGCCGGAGGCCGTTTGGATGGCGTCTTGCGAAGGGGGGCTGCTGGAACTGCCAGGCTCGGGTTGGGGTGGCATGCGAGCCCTCCTGCGTATGAGATGTTTGGATTTGTTCTAAGGTGTATTGCTGAGTTTCGCTAAACTCCGAGCTCGGCGCGGATGGCATCGGCTATGGCGTTGGCATGGCGGCGCATCGCTGTTTCCGACTCTGCTTCAATCATGACTCTGGCCAGCGCCTCTGTGCCGCTGTAGCGAATGACCACGCGCCCGGAGTCCTTCAACTCTTCCTCGGCGGCGCGGATGGCGGTCGCGACCGCTGGGATCGATTCGAGCGGCTTTTTCTCCCGCACCTTCACGTTCACAATGACCTGCGGAAAAACTCTCAGGTCCGCCGTCAGTTCTTCGATGCTCTTTCCACTCCGGGCAATCAAATCAAGAACCACCAGAGACGTGAGGAGGCCGTCGCCGGTTGTTGCGAGATGAGGCAGAAGGATGTGGCCGGACTGTTCGCCTCCGAGGGCCGCATTGTGCGCTTGCATCTGTTCAAGCACATAGCGGTCGCCAACCGGGGCACGCAGCATGCGGATGCCGCTGCGCCGCAGGGCTGCTTCAAGACCGATGTTGGACATAGTGGTGGCGACGACCAGGTCTCCGGTGAGCAGGCCGCGGATTTTAAGGTCGCGTGCAACCACCAGCAGGATGGCATCCCCATTGATGACGTTCAGATGAGCCCCCGCCAGCATGCATCGGTCGGCATCGCCGTCGAATGTGAGTCCAAGGTCTGCGCTGCGTGCCTCCACCTCGTTCGCAACATAGTTCGGATGCAATGCGCCGCAGCCGTCGTTGATGTTGCGCCCGTCGGGGCTTGTGTTCAGCAGGGTAATGTTGGCTCGGCCGCCGGCGCTCAGCCGCTCGAAAAGCTTTGGAGCAATGGCGGCGGCGGCTCCGTTGGCGCAGTCGGCCACAATGCTAAGTTCGCCCAACCTTAGTCCCGGGACCGAGTCGATGAGGAACTGGACGTAATCGGATTGCAGCGCGAGGTTGTCGCTGACGGGGGGCAGATGCGCGGGATTTGGCTCCTCATGGATGGCTGCAGCATGGCGCAGGATCTCTTCTTCCATGGCCAACTCTACGGCGTCGGGGAGCTTGAAGCCGTCAGCACCGAAGAGCTTGATGCCGTTATCGCGAAAGGGATTGTGCGAGGCGGAAATGACGACGCCGGCTTGGAACCCATGGGTGCGGGCGAGGAAGGCGATTGCGGGCGTGGGAACAATGCCCGCGCTTTCCACCTTTGCGCCGCCTTCACGCAGACCGGCTGCAATGGTTGCGGCTATCCATGGGCTGGATTCGCGGGTATCTCGGCCCAGCAGGACTGCGGGTTGGGACGCTTGCCCGCGCAGGGAATGCGCCAGCGCCAGCCCACAGGCGTAGATCGTGGTGGGGTCGAGCGGAGATTCGCCGGCGACGGCGCGAATGCCGTCTGTGCCAAAAAGTTTGCGTGTAGTGGATACGCTCATGTTCTCAATTCTTGCGTTTTTTGCGCGGATTCGGTTTTGGGTCCGGAGATTTGCCGATCCCAACGGACTCAACAGAACTTGTGAAGTCGCCATCGGCGAGCCGGGTTCTGACTTTGTCGCCGGAGGCTAACTGCGTGGTGGAACGGACGAGAGTTCCGTCCTGCGTGAGCACTAGCGCGTATCCGCGATCCAGCACAGCGAGCGGCGAGAGCGAGTGGAGACGGGCATCCAGCGCGCCGAGACGGACGACGGACCGCTGCAGGGTGCGCTCGATGGAACGTTGGATCCGTGTGCTGCCAGCCTGAAGGCGTTCCCGTGCGTGTGCGATGCCCTGGCGGGGATTGTGGTGGAGGACGGCAGCGGCCAGACGGGCGACCTGGCTCTGTTGCTGGCGAAGTTGTGCGGCCAGTGCCGCCTCCATGCGGAGGGAAAGGTCGTCAAGCCGCTGGGCCGATCGGTGCAGCAGCGTAGACATCCGTGCTTCAGACCGGCCGACAGGCAATCGCGTGAGCCGCTGCCGCGCCTGCAAGAGCTGAAAGCTGGCGGCACGGTCCATGCGGCGAACCAGGTTCTCAACGCGCTCGGCAATCTGGTGCTGGGCTGCTGTAATCAATTCCGCAGCCGCAGAGGGCGTAGGTGCGCGCAGGTCGGCGACAAAATCGGCAATGGTGAAATCGGTTTCATGACCGACGGCAGAAACCACCGGCAGGCTCGATGCGGCAATGGCGCGAGCCACACGCTCGCTGTTGAACGCGGCCAGATCTTCGAGCGATCCGCCACCGCGGGCCAGGACGATAACGTCAACGCGACCAGTATGAACGTCGTTCGAATTGATCAGTCCTTCTACGTTGAACAGCGCAATCGCGGCTTCAATTTCGGCAGGCGCGGAATCGCCCTGAACGGAGACGGGAAGGATGAAGACATTGAGCCCGGAATGGCGGCGCGCCACGATGCTGAGGAAGTCGCGAATGACCGCGCCGGTGGGCGACGTAACAATGCCCACGGTGCGGGGAAAGGCGGGTAGAGGTTGTTTGCGGTCCGCGTCGAAGAGACCCTCGTCTTTGAGGCGCTGCTTCAGTTGCTCGAAGGCGAGCTGGAGCGATCCGGCGCCGACTGGCTCCATGGTTTCGGCCACCAACTGCATCTGCCCGCGCTGCTCGTAGATGCTGACCCGGCCGCGCACCAGCACGTGGAGTCCGTCCTCGGGCCGAAAACGCAGCAGCACCGCCTGGCGGCGAAAAAGCACGATTGGAAGTTGGGCGTCGGCGTCTTTGAGAGTGAAATAAACGTGCCCGGAAGGAGCGGGGCGGAAGTTGGAGATTTCCCCTTCGACCCAGACGTCGGCGAACTTGCGCTCGACGAGTTCGCGGGCGTGGCCCACCAACTCCCGCACGGGCCAGATGCGGCGGTTCGATTGCGGCTCGTCAAAGCTAAGATCGAGCTGCGACGGGGGTAAATTGGACGGCGGCATTCCCTATGCAGTGTAACTGTTGCGGCCTCGGGGGGACGCCCGGCTACCGGCGGCTTTCGATGAGATAGCGCAGATGCATGGCAATTTCCGCAACCCGCGCCGCCGCTGCTGGAGCGGCCTCAGAATGCTGTGAACAAATGGTTTCCGCTTCTCTGGCCAGCACGGTTCCTTCCGGCAAACCGAAGGATCCCAGGATTCCGGCCAGGTTATGAGCTGCGGCTGCGACGGCATCGCGGTGAGCGTCTGCGAGAGCCCCTGTCGCGAGCGGTCCGACTACAGTATCCAACACGGCTACCCGATCGTACATCTGGGGCATGAACTGACGCCAGAGGCGATCGAGCGCCTCGGCGAGACCGGGTGGTTCAGGGTTTGGCTGCGGCTTCGTGCTCATGGTTTTGGTAGGAGAATCATAGATTACCCGGACCCAATTCTGCGATGCTGCGGGTCAATTTTCCCAGATCTATTTCCAGCCGAGCGCATCGGAGATTTGCTGGGCGAGCGTCAGCGGGTCAAAGGGCTTGAAAAGAATCGCATTTACGCCCAGGTCCGCGAATCGGCGCTGATCGTTGCTTTGCACCTTGGCGGTAAGCAGGATCACGGGGATGTGCGCGGTTACGGGGTTTTTGCGGATCTCCCGGAATGTTGTAGGGCCGTCCATTCCCGGCATCATGACGTCCAGAAGAACGGCGTCGGGTAGATGTTCAACAGCTCGAAGGAGGCCTTGTGCGCCGGAATTGGCTGTCACAACGTCCCAGCCCGCCACGGTCTCAAGGCTAAGTGCGGCAACTTCGCGAATATCGTCTTCATCATCAATGATCAGAATGCGGTGGGACATGGCAGAAAATCCTCAGTTCAGCAAAATAGCGGGTGAATGAGCCAGCACTTCGGCTTGCTCATGGGTTGGGTATGGTGGATCGCGGAGGCGAAGCTTCTTCCAATTGGCGCGAGCTCCGCAGCATGGTCAGGACGAGTGCTTCCAGTTGCTGGGGTTGAACTCGCGCCTTGGTCAGAAAGTGGGTGGGGCCGAGGGTGAGGTTGCTGCGTTCATCCGGCGAGAGTTCGCGCGCGGAGTAAACCACGAGGGGTAGGCGGGCAAGGTTCTCGTGTTGGCGAAGCCAGTCCACCAAGTTGAACCCGTCGCCATCCGGCAGGCCAATGTCGAGCACCAGCAGGTGCGGTTGGAAGCTGAAGCATGCGTCGAGCGCTTCCTGAAGGGAGTGGGCGAGGCGGGTATCAATGGTCTCGCGGGCGAACACATCACCTATCACCCGGGCCAGGTCCACGTCGTCTTCTACAACGAGTACGCGGGCTTGCTCGCCGGGTCCGCAGAGCACGCGGGCCAATTCGCTGAGCAGTGCGTCCTCCCTGACCGGTTGATCCACCCAGCCTTCTACTTCGCCGGAAGGGATTGGTACTACGGTTCGGGACTCCGAGCGGTTTTCAATGCTGAGCAGGACAATGGGTGTTTTTGCCTCGGGATCGAGCCGGCGCAGCATGGGCAGAATCTCCCACCCGTTCATTCCGTCGAGAGAGGTATCCAGCAGGATGGCTTCTACTCCCTGGTGGGCTGCGGCCAGGGTCTGCTCCACCGTGTCAGTCTCTACAACATGGTAGCCGTGTCGCTTTAACTGGGCGGCAATCTGGGACCGTGTAGCTGCGTTGGCATCCGCCAGAAGGACAGTTCCCTGGCGCGGCTCCTGCTCATAACCGTTTCCCGTCGGTTCCAGGCGCCCCGGCGCGACCGGCTCGTAAGGAAGAAAAACGCGGAAGGTGGAACCACGTACCGGATTGCGCTCAGCCCAAATGCGGCCGGAGTGTTGCAGAACGATGGTGCGGCATATAGCCAGGCCAAGCCCGCTGCCTCCCTTTTGGCGGGAGTCTGAGGCGTCGACCTGCTGGAACCGGCCGAAGATGGCCTCCAGCTTGTCGGCGGGAATGCCGCGTCCCTGATCGATGACGGAAAGCGTGACGCCGAGTTGGCCAGGGCGCATCATCACGGAGATTGTTGAGCTGGGAGGAGAAAACTTGACCGCGTTCGACAACAGATTCGTCAGCACCTGCAGCAGGCGGTCCGGGTCGGCTGCAATCTCCACCAGGGTGGTGTCGTGGATCAGTTGCACCCCGGCCGCTTCGGCAACGGGGGCCATACCGTCGATGGCCTGACGGACGATCTCCCCCAATTGCACTTTGCGGAAGGCTAACGGCTCGCGCCCGCTTTGGATTCGTTCCAGGTCGAGAATGTCGTTGATCAGACGAACCAGTCGATCCGAGTTAGTGAGGGCGATCCGGAAAAGGTTGGCGGCCTTGTCGCTCATCTCTCCCAGCATTCCGGAAGACAGTAGCCCCAGCGCTCCGCGGATTGAGGTGAGCGGGGTACGCAGCTCGTGGCTCACGGTGGAGATGAATTCGTCTTTCAGGCGGTCAAGGGCATAGCGCTGGCTGATGTCGCGGAAGCTGAGTACCGAGCCTGAGAACCGGCCCTGATCGAGGATGGGAGTCAGAAAGTATTCGGCGGGGAACGAAGTGCCATCCGAGCGGGAAATTGTATCTTCTCCGGCTGCGGCCACATGCAAGCTGGTGGCGCGCTTCAATGGGCAGTCTTCAGCGCACTGGCGGCTGGGGGTTGCGTGTCCGTGAAGCAAGTCGTGCACACCCTTGCCGGTAAGGCTGGCGGCTGTGGCACCCAGCAGGCGGGCCGCAGCGGGGTTGGCAAAGCTCACCTGGCCGTGACGGTCAACGCCGAAGATTCCATCGGCAACCGAGTTGAGCAGAATTTCCTGCTGCCGCGAAAGCTCCTCGGCACGCCCGCGCTCGTGGGAGCGGGCCAACATCTGTCCAAGAGAGGCGGCCACCGTTTCGACCGCGGCCACCGCCTCGCGGTCTTCACGGAGACAGTAGTGACAATAGAATTCCAGAACCGCCAGAACCTTGTTGCCGACCCTGACCGGCACAGCCCATCCGGACACCATTTCCTGACGCCGGGCCGACTGGATCCGGGGCGTGAGCGGCACGGTGGCCAGATCCGCAATCCAGATGGGTCGGCCGTCGTTCCAGGCGCGGCCGGGCAATTCGATTCCTTTTGCCAGGGTAAGGCTCATGCTCTCGTGGATGAGGAATTCGGCGCGGCGGCCCGGTGCGCCCCAGGCCGTGGAGAATTCAAGCCGGTTTTCGTCTGGGTTGACCTCCCACTTCAAGGCCATGTCCCAACCCTGCGAAACACACAATGCCTCAAGAATGCGAGTGGATGCGACATCCGGGGAAGTGTTTTCGCCCACGATCTGGCTTACCACCAATTGCAGTGCCAAGCGGTGCTCACGTTGCTTCTGCTGTGTCACATCGCGCAGCAGGCATCGCACGGCCAGCGGGTTGCCGGCCTTCTGCCGTTGACTCAGGCTTAACTCCAATTCAAGAACGCGGCCGTCGGGGGTATGGTGGCGCAAGGGCGCGCGGTCCACCACCTCGCCGTCCAACGCGCGGCGGAACAGGGCAGCCACTTCGCCACGGCAGGCGGGACCGAAAAGTGCTTCGAAAGATTCCAGGGCGAGCAGCCCGGCAACGTCCTGACCGAAGCATCGCTTCCAGGTGGGATTGGCGTAGAGGAACTGACCCGACGGACTGAGTGTCGCGATCATCTCACTGGAGTTCTCGAAGAGGTCGCGGTACCGTTCCTGCGATTCGCGCAGCGCCTGTTCCTGGCGCATGGTGGCGCTTTGGTCCAGAGCCACGGCGACCAGCCCGGTTAGCGCGCCGAGTGAGTCCCGCAGCGCGGAGATGTGGAGGGTTACCGGGAAGCAGGAGCCGTCCTTGTGCTTTAACTGGGTGTGGAAGCTGGGTACCTGGCTGGGTGGGAGGGCCCGAACGCATTCGAGAAACGCGTCCATGGCGTTCATTGGATCGTCTTGAGAACGCTTTGGAATCTCGGAGATACGCTGCAAATCCGCTATCAGCCGCGCTCCCTCCCCGGGTAGCAGGATATCTCCCGCGCTGCTCATTGCGAGCAGCTCGGAGGCATGGTAACCGAGGAGCCGCTCGGCGGCTGGATTCACGTAGGTGAACCGCCCATCGAGTCCGGCGGCCATCACCATGGGGCCGGCCGAGTCGAGTACCGCCCTCAGGGGTTTTGCATCTTCCTCTCCGATGGTGGAAGCTGGCTGATTGCGCAACCGCATGCGGAGGGCGACAATGGCTGCCGCGATCCCGGCGACTTCAGCGATCAGCATCAGCAGGCCTTCGTATTGGGGACCAGGAAGGAGATGCACCACAATTGCGCCGGGTATCAGCCCAAAAAAAAGGCCAGCCACGATCCCCCAGAACCGGGAGGAGTTGTCGCGCGCTGATTTCGCGGACGGCTCGATCCCGATATTGGTTGCGTCGTTTTTACCCTGCATCGTACCCCCGGAGCGATCCTGCAATGACTCCACCTTTGCGAGGCGCGTTTCAACTTGCGATCCAGAAACACGGCTATCGCTCAAGAATGATCGATTCCTTACTGCAAGCGGAAGCGAACTTCAGGGCTTAGCTGGATGCACGTAGTATATGCGTTTGCATCGTGCCTCACTAGCCAATTCGGCTCAGTGTTACCCAGACAGAAACGATCCGACGAAAGAACTTTCAAACTTCATCAACCGCCTCAATCGTATACTGGGCCCATGTTGAGCCATCCCTTGTCGCTTCGTCCCGTTCAAATTGCGCTTCTGGCCCTCGGGCTGGTTTGCTTCACTGCTCGGCCCACCGCCGCTCACGCCTGGGGCAATGAGGGGCATCGCATGATCAACAAGCTGGCGGCCAGTAGTCTGCCTTCTGACGTGCCGGCCTTTCTGCGTTCAGAAGCGGCGGTGAACGAAATTGAGTACCTGGGGCCGGAGCCGGATCGCTGGCGCTCGAAAGCCGAACCTGAGCTGAGCGCAGTGCAGGCCTCGGAACACTTCATTGACCTGGAGCCGGCGGACGCCCTGGGCGCTTTGCCACACAATCGCCTGGATTTTGAAGCCAAAGTCTTTGCTGCCGGTCAGCGTCCGGAAAAAGTCGGATTGCAGCCGTGGGAGGCCACGGAAGTCTGGGAGCGCCTGAAGGCCGCTCTCCGTGAGTATCGCAACCTGCAGGCGGCCAAACAGGACACGCGCGGCGTAGAAGCGGCTGCGCTCTTTTACGCTGGCTGGCTTGGCCACTATGTGGGCGATGCCTCGCAGCCGCTGCATACCACCATTCAGTACAACGGTTGGGTGGGACCTAACCCCAACGGTTACACCACCGAACACCAGATTCACTGGCAGTTTGAGGGACCGTTTGTTGGCGCCAATGAGCACGAAGCCGATGTGCGGCTCAAAATGACTCCTCCGAAGGTGATTGAAGGGGATATATTCAACGCCTACGTCGCCTATTTGCGCCACACGGCGACCTACGTTGAAAAGGTCTACCAGCTTGAGAAAGCTGGGGGATTTGTGGGCGCGGGATCGGCTGAGTCGCGCGAATTCACCGCGGAACGCCTCGCCGCCGGGGCCTCCATGCTTCGGGACATGATTGATACGGCGTGGGTTGAAAGCGCGAAGCCGGTTCCCGATCCCTACGGTGGAAAGTAGGCGCTGGGCAGGGGGAAGCACCTGATCCCAATGCGAGCGAAAGGGAGCTTATTCCGCACCGCACGCGCTTTGCCGATTTATTCACTTCCAGGATGCACAATGGAGTTGTGATGACGACTTTCAAATCCGCTGGCATAACATGCCAGGCAGGTCGGGTCCAATTTGTCAGAGATGTGGCCGGTCAGTAGCCAATTAAGAATAAGTACCCCACCCCCCTCCCCTCTGAAATCAGCGTCTTTACCACCCAAAAATATTCCGGCAACTGTATGTAGATAAACAGATTAACGAATACAGGCCAGGTGGAAACAGGTTAAAAAAAGCCCTAAAAATCGCTCTTTTTTGCTCAAAAACGGCACAAAAAGGGCTGAAATTGCCACAAAACGCCCCTCTTTGATCCAGTTTTGAACAGCTTCAGGTACGGAACGACGGGTGCACTTTTCATTTCAAAAGGAGAAACGTGCCATGCCGATCCAGGGGGCTCTACTTAGTTCCCGGCTTCAGCGGCCTGTGGCAGAGGAAACCGCTGCAGCAGGAGCGTGAACAACCAGGTCATCAGCAGAACGGCAGGAATGGCGATCAGCAGCCACGCCAGCAGGGCATGGCCAAAAAGCCCGGCCAACTGCGTCACTACCTCGGTTGAAGGCGTGTGCAGCAGAGCTGCGGCCTGCGCTGCGCGAATGGGTCCGACGCTGAACAGCCATCCACCCAGCCGCACAAAGGGGACGACCAGCAAAAGCTGCAGTGGCATCGCCGCGTAGTTTGCCGCCTGAATCGCGGGAAGATTTAGACGCAGCGCAAAGGCGAGGGCCGCGCAGATCACCGTTGGAATGCCCACCACCGGAACGCAACCGATAGCAAACCCAAGCGCAAGGGTCAGCGCCAGGCGGCGGGGAGAGACTCCCTGGCGCAGCCACACTGCTAGCGTCCGCTTCAACCGTTCCAGCGATTGGGCCATAAACAAGTCCACGATATTTGAATAGATGCAGGAAACAGATAATCGTTGAATGAAAAATGAGTGAAGGAACCAGAATGGGCAGCGGAAGGCTCGTGGACCTTATTTGAAAAGGTCCGGATGAAGCGCCTTCCGTGCGCACGGTCGAGACGTTGAGTCCGCTTGCCAACGCCTTCTGACTGGGCGTGCAGTGGGCCTACGATTCGAGCATGGGGAGGATCATGGGGAGCAGGCGCGCACAAAGGCGTGCCAGGCGTTGCTCAACCTGCTGGCCGGCGTCGAAGACTTCCTCGTGGCTGAGTGGCTTGAGACTCAAGCCGGCGGCCAGGTTGGTAATGCAGGAAATGCCGAGCACTTCAAGGCCCATGTGGCGGGCGACGATGGTTTCCGGCACCGTCGACATGCCCACCATGGTTGCACCGAGAGCGCGGAAGGCGCGGATTTCAGCGGGCGTCTCAAAGCTTGGTCCCGTGACGGCGATGTAGATGCCATCCGCCATGTCGAAGCCGTCCGCCGATGCCGCTTCCTGTGCCAGGTAGCGCAGGCGGCGCGAGTAGGCCTCGGTCATGTCGAAGAATCGCGATCCGAAGCTCGGCATAATGCCGAAGCGGGGTTCATTGGGGCCGACGAGGGGGTTGAAGCCCATGAAGTTGATATGGTCTGTGATGGCAACAAGCTGGCCGATCTTGTAGCCTTCCTTGATTCCGCCCGCGGCGTTGGTCAGGATCACCGCGCGCAGGCCCAGCGCTCCAAGCACCCGCATGGGAAAAGTGACTTGCTGCGGCGTATAGCCCTCGTAATAGTGCACCCGGCCCTGCATCACCAGCACCGGAACGCCCCCCAGTTTTCCCGCCACAATGCGGCCCGGGTGCCCCACTACGGTGGCCATGGGGAAGTTTGGAATTTCGGAGAAGGGAACCACGACTGCTTCGGTAACGGCATCCGCCAGTGCACCCAGGCCGGAGCCGAGAACGATGCCGATGCGCGGCTTGAGCGGGTCGAGCTTGCTATCGAGGAACGCTGCGGCTTCGGCAACTTGTTCGAAGTAGGTCATGAATGGGCCTCGTGGTACGCTTTTTTGAGATTCTACAGGCGCAAGATCATGGATGCTGCCACAACGTAGAAAAGGCTGGAACTTTTCGAAGGGCTTTGTGCAACATTTTTTGGGGCTGAACGCATCCAATTCCCTGCAGCCAGCGGCGTTTTTTGGGGATGGCGCTGGGTTACAACAAGCTATGATTTATTCGCCAACGCTGCGACACATGGGGACAGTCGCTAATGTTTGATCCGAATTCGCTGATGCCTCATGCCGTGTGCTGGGCTTCCGATCCAAGGCTTATCTGGACCATGGCGGTCACCAACCTGGTGACCTTCTTAAGTTATTTAACCATTGCATCGACACTCATCTACCTGGTTCGCCGCACCGGTCGCAATCTGGCGCGCGACTGGGGTTATTTCGTGGTCGGTTTCGCTCTCTTCATTCTTGCCTGCGGGTCAACCCACTTACTCGAGGTAATTACAACCTGGACACCTATCTTCTGGGTGGATGCATGGACAAACATTATTACCTCGGTGTTGTCGGCCTATGTGGCAGTCATGCTGATTCAGCGCGTGAGTAAACTCGCGTTCGGCATCAATGATTATGCCGACCGCCTGTCCAATACAGAGAACGAGAAGCTGCGGGTTGAGGAAAGCCTGCTGGCTGCGCAGAAGCTGGAAGACTGGAGCCGCATGTCGGCAGCCGTAAGTCACGAAATCAAGAATCCCCTGCAGGCGATTCAGAATCTTCAGTACATGATCGGTATCTCGGAGGGCGTATCGCCGCAGATAGCCGAGTTTGCCCGGATGGCCGGAGATGAAGCGCAACGCGTGCTCGTCCTGGCCGATTCGACACTCTCTTTTATCCGGCAAACGGCAAGCCCGGAGCAAATCGATCTGCGGACGGCTGTCGAGTCACTGGAACTCCTGCTGGCACCGGTGATTCGCGAGAAGGGGATCGGCTTTAGCATCGCGAGTCATGGCGATTGCGTGGTCGAAGGGTATGCGGGCGAAATTCGCCAGATACTTTTGAATATTGTCCGCAATGCCTGTGAAGCAGTTACCAAACCCGGCACGAAGTTGACTGTCGAACTGAGCGGCGATTCCTCCGGCGTGCAGGTTTCCGTTGCGGATCAAGGTGCGGGCATTGCAGCGGCGTTGCTTCCCAGGATATTCGAATTCGGAGTTACAACGAAGGGTGCAAAGGGCAATGGGATTGGCCTGTGGACGGTTAGGCGACTGCTCAACAAGCATCGCGGCGAGATCAAGGTCCACTCCATGTCCGGCGAAGGCACGCGCGTGGACCTATGGTGGCCACGTAGCATTGCTCCGTCCACTTGAAAAGAGCGAGTTGCTGCCTTAATTCCCGATCCGGTTCTACAATCCATTCTTTCGCCACGATCTCACTCATGCATCAGAATGAGAGGATAAGTGGGTATAGGATTGTCCCTCGACCAAGGGGTGCTCCTATAGCGGGAGGGCTGTGGGATGTGCCGGAATATCAAGATGCTTTTCAACTTCGATCCCCCGGTGACCGGCGAGGAGATTCACGCCGCGTCACTTCAGTTCGTGCGCAAGGTCAGCGGATTCAACAAGCCGTCAAAGGCGAATGAAGCGGCGTTTCTGGCGGCCGTGGATGAGATTGCCGCAGCTTCGGCGCGCCTGCTGAGCTCGCTTGAGACCAACGCTCCGGCAAGAAGCCGCGAAGAAGAAGCGGCGAGGGCGCGAGAGCGGAGTGCGGTTCGCTTCGCGACGAAGAACTAGGGACTTTGGGATCAGGGACTGAAAGGGCATTCGATGAAAGAGATTGTTGCCGTTATTTTTGGGCTTGGGCTGGGGTGTAATGCACTGCTGTTTGTGCCGCAGGTGCTTGCCGTGTGGCGCAAGAAGACGGATGAGGGGATTTCGCTGATTACGTTTGGCGGGTTCAGCGTTCTGCAGGCTATTGGGATTGTGCACGGAGTGTATCAGCGGGACTGGTCGCTGATTCTGGGGATGGCGGCAAGTTTGTTGACTTGCGGGTCGGTGACGGGGTTGACGATTTTTTATCGGGTGAAGAGGCTCAGGGCTGGAGGGACAGCGGTTTGAGGCCTGTGGGATCTCTGGGCTCAAAAGCGACGTCTGGAATCCATTGATCAGCCGTCTGCCCGGATACGCGCGATGAACCCCCGTGCGGCTTTGCTGAAGAACCACCGCTCTTTTATGGCGTGCTGGTAGTATTCGCTGTTCAACTTGTCAAAGTTCATTTCTTCAACAACTTTTCGAAAACCGAGAAAGGGATGCTCAGATTCCTTTCCGATCTTCTCAACTTCAGACAGGCTTTTCCCGGACGCTACGAGCAACGCTTCCTGACGCTCTTCCTGTTCACGTGGGTATGGCTCTCCAAGTAACTTCGCGGCCCTCTGAACGATCATGGCGAGCTCGGGTTTTCCGAGTGCAATATATCCGTCATATGCTTCAGGAACGACTATCCCTGTTGCGTTATAGAAAAGTTGGAGAAATCCACCATTGCCGATTTCTGAGTCGCAGCAATGCGCCGCAAAAATGGCAAGTTCTGGCCGCGGCACGTCGGCGATTGAATCCAAATACTCCTGAGGGGTCTTGCTGAACGGGATTCTCCTAAGGAGTGGGCGCAACCATTCGTAATACGCAGTAGTTTCCGGATCTTGGATTCTCATGAGTTGTCTACCCCAGAAACATTCCTGCGATTGAAGCCGAGATCAAGTTAGCCATCGTCCCAGCCAGCATAGCTCGCACGCCCAGCTTGGCTAAGTCATTTCTTCGCTCGGGCACTAATGCGCCGATGCCGCCGATTTGCATGCCGATTGATCCAAGATTCGCGAACCCGCATAGGGCAAACGTCGCTATGGTGAAGGAGCGCGGTGCCAGGGTCGCCTTCTCCGCGCCGAGCGCGATGTAGGCGATCACTTCATTCAGCGCCATGCGCGTGCCGAGCAGGTTGCCGATGGCCAGGCAGTCTTTCCACGGCACGCCGATAAGCCATGCGACGGGCGCAAACAAGAAGCCAAGAATCTGCCCCAATGAACCCGGTACCCAGGGCACGCCGCCATGAACCCAGAGAAGAATGCTGTCTAGCAGCGCAACGAGGGCGAGAAAGCTGATGAGCATGATGCCCACATTCATGGCCAGCTTGCCGCCGTCGATGGTGCCGCGCGCGATGGCGCCGATCAGGTTTTCGTCTTTGTGCAACTCGTCCTTGGGGATGACGACCTTGCCCTCGGTAGCCGGAATTCCGGTTTCCGGCACCAGCATTTTTGCAACCAGAATGGTTCCCGGCGACGTCATGATGACAGCCGAAAGCAGGTGCCGCGCTTCCACGCCCTGCGAGATGTACATGGCCATGATGCCGCCTGAGACGTGGGCCATGCCGCTGGTCATAATCACCATCAGTTCGCTGCGGGTGGCCTTCGATAGAAACGGCCGAATGGTCAGAGGTGCTTCGGTTTGGCCCATGAAGATGGAGGCTGCCACGTTCATGCTTTCTGCGCCGCTGATGCGCATGGTCTTCAGCATGATCCAGGCCATGGCGCGAATGATGATCTGCATCAGCCCGATGTGGTAAAGCACCGCAAAGAAAGCGGAGATGAAGATGATGGTGGGAAGCACCTGGAAGGCGAAGATGGAGCCGGAGGAGGGCGCGATCACTTTGCCGAATGCGCCGCCATTGGGTAGGCCCAGCTGGCCAAACAGGATTTGGGTTCCCGCGAAGGTGGCAGAGAGCATGTTGTTCACCACGCCGCCGGCCCAGGTCATGGCGCGCTGGCCGTAGTCGAAGCGCAGCACCAGGAATGCGAATGTCACCTGCAGGCCGAGTCCCCAGGCCACCGTGCGCCAGCGTATGCGTTTGCGATCAGTCGAGCCGAGCCATGCTGCAATCAGCACGGCCAGAATCCCCAGCAATCCGGTAAATCGGTCCAAGGTTCCCCCTTGAAAGCAGTGGTCAGTGATTAGTGATCAGTTGAAAATCGACAGTGGTGCATTGTGATCCTGCCTGTGATCTCCGAGAACTGTGTTGTATTCGATTACCTTATCGCATTGCGCACTTCGGCAGGAACCGGATTCTGTTCTATAGTGTGATCGGACAGAGGGAGAGGGGATGGATAAGTCAGCAATCTACACGTTCATGGCTGGATGCCGCCGCGGCGTACTTTCGAGCACCTCGACCAACGGCAACCCACAGTCCGCACTGATGGGCATCGCGACGACGCCGGCGCTCGAGATCATCTTCGATACAAAAAGATCGTCGCGAAAATACGCGAATCTGATTCAAAGACCGTCCTGCTCATTTGTGGTGGGTTGGGACGGAGAGCAGACGGTGCAGTATGAAGGAATTGCGGTTGAGCCGCAGGGCGAGGAACTGCGGAACTATCTGGAAACGTACTTTGCTGTCTGGCCAAGCGGCCGGACACGCATGAACGCACCTGGGATCACCTTTTTTGTGGTGCGGCCCACATGGATTCGATATTGCGACTATGACCAGAGACCCCCGCTAATTGAAGAGATCGTGTTCTGAACTTCATCAATTAGCGTTCAATCCAAGATGCGCTTCCGCCGCTTCAAGCGTGAAGATACGGCTGACCAACTCGACCGGTTCAGGCGGATTCTCCGATAGCGTGATCGCTTCATTCAACAGCGCCAGCGGCTCGGCCAGCATTGCCGGAGTTGTGGCGTAGAGCGTGGCAATGGGGAAGCCTTTTTCGACAAATGCCCCGCGCCGGGCATGGAACAGTATGCCTGCGTGGGGATCGACTGGCTCGCCGGCTTTTTCGCGACCCGCGCCAAGTCGCTGCACCGCCCAGCCAATCTTCGTCGTGTCCATCGCAGCGATGAACCCGCTCTCCCAGGCTGGAAGCACCTCGGTTGCGCCGGGCCGGAAGAATCGGTTTGTACCTCCCATTCGCGCCGGGCTGATGTCGAGATCGTCGAAGACTCCGGTATCGCCGCCCTGTTCTTCGATCATCTTGAAAAAGACAGCCAGTGCAGATCCGTCCTCGAGTGCCGCTTCGGCAAGCTGGCGGCCGATCTCTTCGCTTTGCGCCGCGCCGCCAAGATAGATCATCCATCCGGCAAGGACGAGCGACAATTCGCGCAGATCTTCGCTTTCCTGCGGTCTTTTCCCGCGCAGTAACTCGACGCATTCCACCATCTCAATCCAGTTGCCGGCCGCCTGCCCCAGTGGCTGTCCCATGTCAGTGAGCAGGGCAACGGTGCGTGTTCCGGCGGCCTCGGACGTCGCCACCATCAGGGCCGCGAGATACTCCGAGTCTTCCCGCTTACGCAGGAACGCGCCGGAGCCGGTCTTGACGTCGAGTACCAGCGCATCCAGCCCCGCGGCCAGCTTCTTGCTCAGGATTGACGCGCAAATAAGTCCGGGGTTTTCGACCGTGCCTGTTCGGTCACGCAGCGCATAAAGCACGCGGTCGGCAGGTACCAACGAGGGGGTCTGGCTCACAATTGAGGCGCCACAATTCATCAGGACTGTTTCAAATTCAGACAGTGTCAAGGCCGTCCGGTAGCCGGGAATCGCTTCCAGCTTATCCAGCGTTCCGCCGGTGTGACCCAGCGCTCTGCCGCTGATCATGGGCACCGCGATGCCGCAGGCAGCGGCGATGGGCGCAATCAGAAAGCTGGTCTTATCGCCCACCCCGCCGGTGGAATGCTTGTCGACTGCAACTTTTCCGAGCCGCGCAGGCGAGAACTTCTCGCCCGAATCGCGCATGGCCAGGGTGAGGGCGCGGGTTTCGTCGAGGGACAGTCCGTTCAACCATGAAGCCATCAGCCATGCGGAAAGCTGTTCCAGCGGGATTGATCCGGAGGCAGCGCCCGCAACCAAATATTCGATTTCGCGCTGGTCCAAGTTGCCGCCGTCGCGTTTCTTGCGTATCAGGTCAATTGTATGGATTGGGGGCACTGCCGATTTCGAGTCGGATTGAGTCATTTTGAGTTCAGCCTTCTTACAATTTCATGTCGAATGCCAGCGGCAGCAGCTCGGTGAAGGGCATCACCCGTTGCCCGTCCGCAGCAGGAAAGATGACCGGTGCGTCGGGGAGTACGAACTCGGCCAGCACCTGGCGGCATGCTCCGCAGGGCGGGCTTGCTGCCTGGTTGAGATTGGCGACGGCGACGGCTTCGATGCGGATTTCCGGGCCAAAGCGGGAGACGGCGGCGACCAGCGCGGACCGCTCGGCGCAAATGGTCAGCCCGTAGCTCACGTTTTCGACATTTGTCCCTGTGACGATTTCGCCATTGGTGAGCTTGAGAGCTGCTCCCACGCGAAAATGCGAATACGGAGAATAGGACCGCTCCGCCGCCTGAACCGCATGGGCATGCAGGTCGTGGAGCGCCGGACTTGATTCCTTCGTCAAAGGCAAAATGTTCCCCCTGCGCACTGGGTGAAATTCGAGGCTACTGCATTTCCCGCTTCGATGTATACCCTCGCGATCCCGCTCCTAAGGCCGATCCGATCCTTTTGACCCCTCGGATCTTCCCCCCTCAAGTTGAGCCGCTTCCCTCCGATATAGCAATTGAGCGCTCCTTGTGCCGGGGTTCCCACCCGCAATTGGGCAGAAGAGTGAAAACGATGGCGATGGATGAATTGACGAGGGAGTTCCTGATCGAAAGCCAGGAAGGGTTGGACCGCATGGAGCGGTGCCTGACCGAATTGGAAGAGCGTCCCAAGGATGCGAACCTGATCGGAGAAATATTCCGTGCGGTTCACACTATCAAGGGGACCACAGGGTTTCTTGGATTTACCCGGCTGGAGAAGCTGGCGCACGCTGGGGAAAACCTGCTCGGCCTTTTGCGCGAGGGTAAGCTTACAGCCGATCGCCCCATCATCACCGGGCTTCTGGAATTGCTCGACGGGCTGCGCTCCATCCTCAAGTCCATCGAAGCTTTGGACAATGAAGGCGCAGGCGAGGATGCCCAACTGATTGGCCGTCTCGAAGTGTTGCAGGAACCGCAACAAGCAAAGGCGTCCGCACAATCCCAAGTCTCTGTGCCTGCCCTGGCCATCGCTGCTCCTACGGGAAAGCCGCGCAGTCGCGCGAAGTCATCCGCGTCGGCCCGGATCCTCCCCCCTCCTGCCATTTCGGCTCCCCCCCCGCCGGCCGCGAATGCCGCGGAGCCGGCAGCCGCGCCCGCTCCTCCGCCGTTTTCGGAACCGGAACAAGTGACTGTCCCGCCGAAGAGTTCCGCCTCGTCAACCGGGACGGCCGTAGAAAGCACGCTGCGGGTGGACGTGACTCTGCTGAACCGGATGATGAACCTGGTGGGCGAACTGGTGTTGACCCGCAACCAGGTGCTGCAGGCCACGGCGGGCGATTCCAACATGACGTTGCTCTCCCGTCGCCTGGACATGGTCACGGCCGATCTTCGCGAGAGCGTGATGAAGGCCCGCATGCAGCCGGTTTCGAACATCTTCTCGAAGATGCCGCGGATTGTGCGCGATCTCTCCCAGTCGCTGGGTAGAAAGGTGCGGTTGCAGTTGGTGGGCCAGGAGACGGAGCTGGACAAGAGCCTGCTCGAGGCAATCAAAGACCCCCTCACGCATGCCGTACGCAACTCGCTCGATCATGGCATCGAGCCCCCGGAAGTGCGCGCGGCAGCGGGCAAGGATCCGGAAGGCATACTTCAGTTGCGCGCCAGCCACGAGGGCAGCCATGTAGTCATCGAAGTTTCCGATGATGGCGCGGGCATTGCAGTCGACAAGGTGCGTCTGAAGGCCATCGAGCGGGGTCTGATCACGCCCGAACGCGCGGCGCAACTGGCAGAGCGCGAACTGCTGCAACTGGTCTTTCTCCCTGGATTCTCTACGGCCGCCGCCGTCACCAACGTGAGTGGCCGCGGCGTGGGCATGGATGTGGTTCGCACCAACGTGGAAAAGATCGGCGGTAAGGTCGAAATCGACTCGCGCACAGGCAAGGGAACCACGCTGCGCCTGCGCATCCCGCTGACCCTGGCCATTATTCCAGCTCTCATTGTCCGCACCGTCGAGCAGAGCTTCGCGCTGCCCCAGGGCGCGCTCTCTGAACTGGTGCATATTCCTCCGGAGCGGGCTGCCAAGGCAATTGAGTGGATAGAGGGCGCCCCGCTCTATCGGCTGCGCGGCAAGCTGCTGCCGCTGGTGTTTCTCGATCGCCTGCTCATGCCCGGAATCCAGCACCGGGCGACGACAGACCGCGACAACTTCATTGCGGTGCTCAACGCCGATGGGCGTCAGTTCGGACTGGTGGTCGATGGCCTGGCCGATCCTGAGGAGATCGTGGTGAAGCCACTCTCAATGGTGCTCAAAAGCATCGGGCTTTATTCGGGCGCCACCGTGCTCGGCAACGCCGATCTTGCGCTGATTCTGGATCCGGGAGCGATTGCATTGAGAGCCGGCGTCACCATGAACGCGGACGACGAGGCAAAGCATGCGGAGGAAGGCGAAATCGACACAGACCAGTCGGCCAATCTGGAATACCTGCTGGTTGAAATGGCGGGGCGTCAGGCCGCGGTGCCACTCAAGGACGTGCTGCGCATTGAGCAAGTTCCGTTCTCGCGCATCGAGTACATCGGTTACCGGCCGGTCCTCAACTTCGAGGGGCAGTTGCTGCCAATCGAGGATGCGGGCGGGATTCTGACCGCGGCACAGGGAGATCCTCTCAACGCCGACTCAAACCTCGTCGTGGTCGTTTGCCGCGAGGGCAATCGCCAGGTTGGTATTGCGGTTTCACACGTTCTCGATGTGGCCGCGGGGTCCGACCTGTTCGAGGCCGGCAGCAGTCAGCGCGCAGGTGGAGTTACGCTGCTCAAGCAGCGGGTTACGGGGGTCGTCGATCTGGGCGGCGTTGAGCCGCTCCCTGTCGTTGAGACTGCGGCTGAAGAATGGGTGGAGGCAGTTCGATGAGTCAAATGCGGAGTGAAGGCAGCCGTCGCAAACAAGCGAAGGCAACACTGGTGGAGATGTGTTCGGTTCGTCTTGGAGAAGGAATGTTTGCAGTACCGATTAGCCACATCCTTGAAATTGTCGGCTCGGCAAGGCCGCAACCGGTCCCGCTCGCGCCCAGCTTTGTGGGCGGGCTGGTCCACTATCGCGGCGACGTGCTGACCACGGTGAGCATGCGGTACTTGCTTGGAATGCCTCCGCGTGAAGGACCGCAGGACATCCTGGTGCTGGAAAGCGCAGGCGGCTGCTTTGGTCTGCTGGTCGACTCGGTGTGTGAAGTGCTGACTGTTTCGTCTGAGGACTACGAGCCCAATCCATCAATCCTTGATGAGCGCCGCAGGGCTTTATTTGCCGGCGCGTACAAGCTCAAAGACAAGCTGTTGGTCATGCTTGATCCGGAACGGCTCGATCCCATGCGGCTCGGTGCGGCTCAGGCGGCGTGACCTGAAACTGGGTGGAGAAGGCAAATGCGAGCACTGATTGTCGACGATTCCCGCTTTGTGAGGACCATCCTGCGGGGCATGCTGGAGGAGAAGGGAATCGAATGCGAAGAAGCTGCTGATGGGCAGGCGGGGATGGATCGGCTGCAGGAAGGCGCGCCGTTCGACCTTGCCCTTGTGGACTGGAACATGCCGATCATGGACGGTCTTGAGATGCTCAAGCAACTGCGCTCGGAAGGATTCGCGGAAGTGAAGGTGATGATGGTGACCACCGAAGCGGAAAACGACTTTATCCTCCGTGCTCTCGATGCCGGCGCCGACGAATACATGATGAAGCCGTTCGATGGCGACGCGTTGAGCGAAAAGCTGGCACTGATGGGTATTGTGGAGGACTGAATCATGGCCCTTCCAGGCCGAACCCGGATTCTGATTGTGGACGACTCGGTGGTGATGCGCAGTCTGCTGCGCACGGTAGTGGCCACCGATGCTGCTTTGGAAGTGGTAGGGAGCGCCGCAGACGGTGCATCGGCTTTGACCGCAATTGAGTCCGGCAAGCCAGACCTGGTTCTGCTGGATGTGGAGATGCCCGTGATGGACGGGCTGGCAACGCTCAGGGAGTTGCGGACACGGGGGCACAACATGCCGGTGATCATGTGCAGTTCACTTACCCAGCGCGGCGGTCGCGTAACCATCGAGGCGCTGGCCTCCGGCGCATCCGACTACGTTGCCAAGCCCGCCGGCCAATCCGGTCGCGACGCGGCAATGAATTCACTGGCCCAGGAACTACTTCCCAAGATTCGCGCCCTTACCGGCGCAGGTCAGGCACCCCGTTCGTTGCAGCCCATCCCTGCATTGTCAACGCCCGGCATTTCGCGCCTCTCTGTGCCCCCCGCGGCGTTCAAGCCTCAGCCGGTTTCGTCTACTCCGGCGGTGCTGGTCATCGGCGTTTCTACAGGCGGGCCGGCGGCCCTCGACCGCGTCCTGCCCACATTGCCTGCCGGTTTCCCCTTGCCGGTGCTGATTGTGCAGCACATGCCGGAAGTCTTTACCAGCCTTCTTGCCGAGCGCCTCAACGGCCGCTGTCCGCTGCGGGTCCGCGAAGCACAGGAAGGCGTTGCGGTTTGTCCCGGCGTCATTCATATCGCTCGCGGAAACTGGCATTTGGAATTGCATGCGGCCGCGCGCGGCGTAGCTGCGTCCGCCGTGCGCCCGCAACCCACGCTGCACCTGAGCCAGGGGCCGCCGGAGAATCACTGCCGCCCTGCCGTCGATGTGCTGTTCCGTTCGGCTGTTGGCGTTTATGGCGCGGGTGTGCTGGCCGTCGTGCTGACTGGCATGGGCTCTGATGGACTCATCGGTTGCCGCATGATTCGCGAGTGCGGAGGCAGTGTGCTAGCCCAGGACCAGCCAACCAGCACCGTTTGGGGAATGCCCGGAGCAGTGGCCACGGCGGGGCTGGCTCACAAAGTGCTTCCGTTGGAAATGATCGGGCCGGAAATCCGCCGGATTGCTTCCCGGATCCCAACCGAGGCCTTCGGGCTTCCAAGATTGGCGGTGTAGCCGTGCTCTCTTCTGTCAGCGTTGACTACGGCTATCTTCGTCAACTCGTCTTCGGCATCTCGCAAAACGTGCTGGACCCGGGTCGCGATTATCTCTTCGATACGCGCCTTACGCGCCTGCTGCGCAATGAGGGCATGGCCCATCTGGATGAACTCGTCCACCGACTGAGGTCCAGAAGAGATCCTACCCTTGAACGCGCCATTGCCGAGGCCATGACGATCAATGAAACGAGCTTCTTTCGTGATAGCCGTCCCTTCGAATTGCTGCGCACTGAACTACTGCCCAAACTTGTGGAGGCGCGCCGGAACCGGCGCTCATTGCGTTTCTGGAGCGCAGCCTGCTCAACCGGCCAGGAGGCTTACAGCCTGGGCATGATGATGCTCGAGCATTTCCCCCTGTTATCTGGTTGGAACTTCGCCATCGAAGGCACCGACATCTGCGCGGAAGTGGTGGAAAAGGCTCGCGCCGGCTGCTATCACCGAATCGAGATGAATCGCGGTCTCCCCGCGCGCTTTGTTGTGCGCTACTTCGATCACCATGGCGAGGACTGGGTGGTGAAGCAGGAACTGAAGAAGATGTGCAGCTTTCGCCAGGCCAACCTATGCGGTCCGCAATTCCCATTTCAGCGGAACAGCGATCGGTTCGACGTCATCTTCCTGCGCAACGTCATGCTTTACTTCTCACAGGAGACGCGCCGCACGCTGCTTAGCAACATTCATCACATTCTGGCGCCGGATGGGATACTCTTCCTCGGCTCAAGCGAACAACCCGCGGACCCATCCATCTGGACCTCGGTGCTGGCGGGAGGCACCTGTCACTTCAAGCCAAGATATCCCGGTCAGTAGGTGGTCACGGGCAAGTCGGCCTCTACACTTGAACTTTCGTTGCTCAGCAGCTTTTCCACCTCGGCTTGCAACCGTGCCGTGATGGCCGCCTCCGACTCAAGCGGTGAGAAGCGAATCGGCGTGCCGACACGCACCTCGATCTTTCCAGAACGGAACCATCTCAGCCGCTTCTCTCTCAGTTCTCCGAGTCCGCGCAGCGCCATGGGTAGCACGGCGACGCCGGACTGCTTCGTCAATAGTCCGATCCCTGGCCGGAATTTCGCTATCGTTGCCTCCGGCGACCGTGCGCCCTCAGGAAATACCAGTACGTTGAATCCACGGTCCAGAGCCTCACCCGTGTGGGCAAAGCTGGATTGGAAATCGCGCAAGCGGGGCAGAGGAAAAACGTTGAAGAGCGCCGTCACCAGCAGGTAGCTTGCCGGGCCAAACAAGTTGAAGTGGCCATACTTCGGGCCGGGGTCGGGAATGCGGAAGTGGCGGAAGTCCTCGAGCATCTCGCCGGACATGGCAATGGCCACCCGCCGCCGCATGGGTCCCGGAAGCGCAAAAAGGAGCAGTGCAGCGTCAAAGGCTGACACGTGATTGGCGACAATCAGCATCGGCTCGGCTGTGTCGCCCCCGTGCACCTTCCCGGCAACCGCAGGTTTTGCCAGCAGCCAGGTCAACGGGTGGATCACCGCCTCACCGAATGCCGACCGAAGCCAACGCATCGGGAACGACCAAGGCCAGTGGGGATAAAGGTAGGTCGCTGCCGGGGTGGGAGCAGGCTGCGCGTCAATCCGAGCCGGGGCCGGGGCCGGTCTTACCGCGGCTTCATCTGCAATCCCGGCGTTTTTAAGTGGCTCCGCTCCAGCAGCAGTATCCTCTTGAATAATTTGTCGAGGCCCATCTGCCGGCCTGGTTCCACCCACGAGTTGCCGCAGTTCACCCAGCGTCTGTACTTCTTCAAGCATCCCGCTCTCGGGCGCCAGCCCCAGCCTTTCCTCGATGGCGGCTGCCAGTTGCACGCGTCCCAGGCTATCGAGGTGCAAGTCTTCCGCGAGACGCAGTTCGTCGCCCACGCCTGAAGGCATCTCCCCGGTTATCTGCGCAATCAAGGCCAACAGCCAGTCTTTTGGAGCGGCAACCGTGCTTGTCCCCGCAGCAATGGCTTTGTCAGCGGTCGCGGCCACGGATTGGGTGCTGGCCAGCCACTCGGCCACCGCCTTGCGCCTTACCTTGCCGGTGGAGGTGCGCGGCAGATCAGGTTCGGGCCACAACACCCAGCGCCGCACCCGCTGAAACTCCGCCAGCCGCGTGTTGGCCTGTTCAACGGCCGCGGCAGCCTCTTTTTCTGTCCCGCGAAAAGCAATCACTGCGCATGGCTCTGGACCGCTCGCCGTCTCCGTTGCCACCACAGCCGACGCTGTCACCCCCGGCGACTGATCAATCGCCGCCTCAATATCTTCCGGATGCAGATTGAGCCCTGCCGAGGTCACAATTACCTCGCTCTTGCGTCCCAGGAAACGCAGTTCCCCGGTGGGCTCCTTTTCCGCCAGGTCGCCGGTAGCCAGCCACTCGTCCCCCCGCGCATGCAGTTCGCCATGCGACCATGTCGCACCGGAGATTGACGCGCCACGCACCAGCACTTCCCCATCCGGCCCCAGCTTTACCTCTCGCCCCGCCAGCGGCTTGCCAATCGTCCCTTGTGCTACGTGGAAGGGGTGGTTCAAAGTAATGAGCGCAGTCGTTTCGGTCATTCCGTACCCCTGCACCACCACCAGGCCCATGGCGTTCCAGAACCTTTCCAGCGTGCCCGGCAGCGCCCCTCCGCCCGAGATCAGCGCCCAGAACTTCAGGCCGAAAGCGCCGTGAACATCCCGAAAGCGCCACCAGCGCTGCCGGGCGGGTACCCCTTTGCCACTCCCCTTGAGTTCCTCAACCCGCTCCGCCAAGCCCGGCAACGCCGTCTCCAGGTGCATTTTCAGCAGCGCCAGAACTCTCGGCACGGCCGCCAGCACAGAGATCCGCTCTCTGCGGATGGTCTCCACCAGCCGGGGCGCCACCAGTCGGCTCTCAAAGTGCAGTTCCGCCCGGTAAATGGGCGGGATCCACAGCCCCATGGTCTGGCCAAACACGTGGCTCAGCGGCAGCGTGTGCAGAATCCGCAGCGGGTGGATCAGACGCACATAGCGCAAATACGGCTGCGACGCGTTTTCGATAGGCCCTATGCTGGCCAGCACGTTGCCGTGTGTGATCACAATGCCCTTGGGATCGCCCGTGGTGCCGGAGGTGAACAGGATCTGCAGCGGCGTCTCCGCCGAAAGCCCTGGAACAGGCCCAGCCTCTTCGGCCGGCAAGTGCGCGAGCCAATCTTCAAAGAAGATTTGAGGGAAGTTGCCGTGCGCCCCATCTGCCCCCAGTTGACTCAACAAGACCGCGTCGCCAACTGCCAGTTTGGGGCTTACGTCCGCAGCCACGCGAGCTGCAAAATCTGCGGTCCCATTTGCGTCCAATGGAACCGCCAACACACCGCGAAGCAGGCACCCGTGGAATGCGGCAATCCACTCCGCACCATTTTCGGCCCAGATCAGCACGCGGTCGCCGGGACCGATGCCGCGCGCCGCCAACAGCGCCGCAAAGCGCCCGCTGAGCCGCGCGATTTCTCCGTATGTTGTGACTCTGCGACGGTTGCCCTTATATCGGACAACCGCGACTTCGCGATCGTAGCGGCGAAAGTCGTCGAGAAGTGTAGCCAAGTGGTCTCGCATGTGCGCTTTCTGCGGGATCGAAGTTTTGAGTCAGCGTTTTGGATGCTGTCGCGTGCAGTTTTGACACGCTAAAAAGACAATCGCATCAAACGTTTAATTAAATCGTGTTGATTATGACACTTTCGATTGGTGCTCTGCCTCCTGGCGAATTCCGCGCGCTTTACATGAGTCGGCCGCCCAGGGCCCTCAAAATCTTCGCTTCCTCTTCGCCGCATTTCCGCGCTATTCTTGAGACTCATGTTCCCGGACCGGCCCAACCCCGAACCCTCCCCAATCCCGGCTCCGGAACCCGATCCATTTGCCTGTTTTCATCCCGTTACGGCGGAGTGGTTTCGCGCGGTCTTCGATGCGCCCACTGCGCCCCAGCGCATGGGATGGCCGGTCATCGCTCGCGGAGAAAGCGCGCTGATTCTGGCTCCCACCGGAACCGGCAAAACGCTGACAGCCTTCCTCTGGTGCCTCGATCGCCTGATGCTGCAACCCGAGCCGGAACTGCAAAAGCCGGGCTGCCGGATCGTTTATATCTCTCCTCTGAAGGCGTTGGCTGTGGACGTGGAGCGCAATCTTCGTTCGCCGCTTGCCGGCATGGCCAACATGGCGCGACGCATGGGTGTTGCATTTCGGGAACCCCAGATCAGTGTGCGCACCGGCGACACGCCACAGAGCGAGCGAGCGCGCTTTGTCCGCCATCCAGCGGAAATCCTTATTACCACGCCCGAGTCGCTCTACCTGCTGCTTACGTCGCAGGCCTCTGAAGCCTTGCGCACAGTCGACACAGTGATCGTGGATGAGATCCATGCGCTAGTGCCCACCAAGCGCGGCGCTCACCTGGCGCTCTCGCTGGAACGGCTCGAAGCGCTCACCAAGCGCCGCTTGCAGCGCATCGGTCTCTCCGCCACCCAGCGACCCTTGGAAGAAGTTGCTCGCTTCCTCGGCGGCGTCGAAACGCCATCGACAAGCAGAGAAGTCGGCAATGGGATTGCTCTGTATCAGGGCACGACTTCAGTCGTGCCGCTTTCGCCTGAGAAAGGATTGGGGGCTTTAGCCACTGAGGGATTGCCGGCAACTGACGCGGAAGCCGCCTGGGCATCCGATCTGCCCGAGCCGACGCCGCTGCGCTATCGACCCGTCACCATCGTCAACGCCAGCGCGCGCAAGCAGCTCAAGCTACGCATCGAGGTTCCGGTCGAAGACATGGCGCACCTCGGCGAACAGGAGTACCTGCCAAGCGGTCCTGCTTCGCAGGCGCCGCGCCGTGTTTCCATCTGGAATGCCATTCATCCACGGCTGCTTGAAATCATCCGCGCGCGCAATTCCACCATCCTGTTTGTGAACAGCCGTCAGGTGGCCGAGCGGCTTGCCGGCGCACTCAACGATCTGGCAGGCGAACCCATCGCCCGCGCCCATCACGGCTCGCTGGCCGCTCCACAGCGCTCCATCATTGAAGAGCAACTGAAGGCCGGGCAGATTCGTGCCCTCTGCGCCACGTCCACGCTCGAACTCGGTATCGACATGGGCGCTGTTGATCTTGTCATTCAGATTGAAGCGCCGCCATCCGTGGCCAGCGGTATGCAGCGCATCGGCCGTGCAGGTCATCACGTGGATGCAGTTAGCGAGGGCATACTTTTTCCCAAGTACCGCGCCGACCTGGTCGCCTGCGCCGCCGTTACCCGCGCCATGCACGAAGGCCACATCGAGTCCACGCGCTTTCCGCGCAATCCGCTCGATGTGCTGGCCCAGCAGCTTGTCGCGATCGTTGCACACCCTCCACACGCTGCTGTTCCGCGCAAGCCGAAGGTGCTGAAACGTGTTCGGCCAGGGAAGAATCTCACCGCTGAGTTGAAGTTCGACGCGTGGGAGTCGGCACGAAACGAAACCGAAACTCCAAAGCCTGAGGTCAGCGTAGATGCGCTTTTCGAACTGGTCCGCCACGCCGCACCTTTTGGCGGCCTCACTCGTTCCGCATTCGAAGGCGTTCTCGATCTGCTCAGTGGCCGCTATCCTTCCGACGAATTCGCCGAGCTTCGTCCGCGTCTCATATGGGACCGCATTCGCAACGTAGTTACTGCGCGCGATGGTGCGGCCCGGCTCGCCATTCTCAACGCAGGAACCATTCCGGATCGCGGACTCTACGGCGTATTTCTTGCTTATAGCGAAGGCAAGTCAGTCCGCGTAGGCGAGCTTGATGAAGAGATGGTCTTCGAATCGCACACGAACGAGACGTTCATTCTGGGCGCATCGACATGGCGCATTGTGGAGATTACCCACGACCGCGTTCTCGTGGTTCCTGCTCCCGGTGAGCCGGGAAAAATGCCGTTCTGGAAAGGCGATGGTCCGGGCCGCCCGCTTGAATTTGGCCGCCGCATCGGCGAATTGGTCCGCGAGCTGCGTGCGTTGCCGAAACCGGCCGCGCTCACCCGCCTGGTTGCCGAGCACGATCTCGATCCCGGAGCCGCTGAAAACCTGATGCAGTTTCTGGCCGATCAGGAAGCTGCCACCGGCTCCGTTCCCGATGATCGCACCGTGGTGATTGAGCGCTGTCGCGATGAGTTGGGCGACTGGCGCGTCTGCGTGCTTACTCCCTTTGGCAGTCGCATTCATATTCCCTGGGCCATGGCCGTCAGCGCCCGCATTCGTGCCGCAGGCGGTCCTGAAGTTGAGACACTGTGGGGCGACGATGGCTTTGTCCTGCGCTTCCCCGATACCGATGAGCCGCCCGATCCGGATTGGTTCCTCGTAGAGTCTGTTGAAGCCATGGCACTGGTGCTTCGCCAGTTGGGATCCACGGCATTATTCGCGGGTCGCTTTCGTGAAGCTGCTGGACGTGCGCTCCTATTGCCGCGTCGACGTGCGGAGGCCCGTTCGCCGCTGTGGCAGTTGCGCAAGCGCTCTTACGATTTGCTCCGCGTGGCTGCCCGCTATCCGTCTTTCCCGCTCCTTCTCGAGGCTTATCGCGAGTGTCTCCGCGATGTTTTCGATATGCCGGCGTTGATTGAAACACTTCGCGCGATTGAGCAGCGGCAGTTACGCGTGCATGTAGTGGAGACGCAGAAGCCTTCTCCGTTTGCCGCTTCGCTGCTGTTCAGTTATGTGGCCAACTTCCTCTACGATGGCGACGCTCCGTTGGCGGAACGCCGTGCACAGGCGCTCACCATCGATCAGGATCAACTGCGTGAACTACTTGGCGAAGCCGATCTGCGCGAACTGCTGGATCCTGATGCCATCAGCCAGGTGGAAGAGATTGCGCAGTGTCTCGCCGAGGATTACCGCGCGCGCTCGACCGATGCCATTCACGATCTCTGCCTGCGGCTCGGCGATTTATCAAGGGCCGAACTTGCCCATCGTGTCGCGGATCAGGCGTTGCTCCAATTCGTTGACCGCCTTGTGCGATCACGCCGCCTGCTCGAGTTGCGCATCGCCGGGGAACGGCGCTTGATTGCCGCCGAAGATGCGGCGCGCTATCGCGACGCGCTGGGAACTCCGTTGCCGCCGGGACTGGCCACCGCCCTTCTGGAACCGGTGGCGCACCCTGTTCTTGAGCTGGTTCGTCGCTACGCCCGCACGCACGGACCATTCACACTGCGCGAGCCCGCGGCGCGTTTTGCGCTCGACACCGCTGCAGTCGAGAATGCGCTGCGCCAGCTTGTGCAGGAGGGTCGTGTTCTGGAAGGCGGTTTCCGTCCCGGCGGTCTTCATCGCGAGTGGTGCGACGCGGAGATGCTTCGCCTCATCCGGCGTAAATCGCTGGCGAGATTGCGCCGTGAAGTGGAGCCGGTGGAACAGCACACGCTGGCGCGCTTTCTCACACATTGGCAGGGGCTGCTTACGCCCCGTCGCAGTGGACATGGAAACCTCGACGGCCTTTTGGACGCCATTGAAAGCCTGCAGGGTGCTCCGCTGCCTGCATCGCTGGTTGAGTCTTCCATTTTGCCTGCGCGTATTGCCGAGTATTCTTCGGCCGGTCTTGATACGTTGATTGCCGCTGGTGAAGTGACATGGGCTGGAGTGGAACCAATTGGCGAGCGTGATGGACGCATTGCTCTTTTTCTTGCCGACAAGCTAACCTTGCTTGCGCAGCAGCGACCGCAGGTTGAACCGCTCACAGAGCGTGAGAATCAGCTTATCGCGGTACTTGAGTCAACCGGCGCCAGCTTCTTTGACGCGCTCCATCAAGCCGTCGGCGGCGGTTATCCGGGAGAAACCATTGAGGCGCTTTGGAGCCTGGTTTGGCGCGGCATCATCACCAACGACTCGCTCCATGCGCTACGTGCCTACATTGCAAAACCGGAAAGCGCTCGCACCCCGCGTCGCGTGCAAACCGGCGCAGTTTTTCGTTCCCGCAAGACGACTCCTCCCACCGCGCAGGGCCGCTGGTCGCTGTTGCCCGTCCGTGCTCAAAAGGGAACTGTCGGCCTCGGTCCATCGGCTACAGAAGCAAGTCATGCTCTCGCATTGCAGTTGCTCAATCGCTACGGCGTGTTGCTGCGCGAATCGGTCGCGGCCGAGAATGTGCCTGGCGGATTCTCAGCAGTCTACGATGTGCTCAAGGCGCTCGAAGAGAGCGGCCGCATTCGTCGCGGCTATTTTGTAGCCGGCCTGGGAGCAACCCAGTTCGCCCTGCCGGCCGCAATCGATCTGCTGCGCCAGTTGCGGACTGCGCCTCCGCAGGAGAAGCCGGAGTTTGTTCAACTTGCTGCGACGGATCCAGCCAACCCATATGGATCGGTTCTTCGTTGGCCTGAGTTGCCGGTCGCCGAAGAAGATTCTGAAACCGCGCCACGCCTGCTGACGCGCGCGGCCTATGCCGAAGTGATTCTGCGTAATGGTCAGTTGGTTGCATGGCTTCGCCGTGGCAATCCCAACCTGCTCGTCTTCCTGCCACCGGAGGAACCTGAACGCTCCCAGACAGCATCGGGCCTGGCACATTTCCTGTGCACACGCGGGCAGGAACGCATGCGCGGCGCTAGCCACCAGGGCGTGCTCATCACCACCATCAACGGCCAACCGGTAGCAGCGCATCCCATGGCGCGATTTCTTCTGGACGCAGGATTTCATCCCGGGCCGCTCGGCATGCACCTGCGCCGCATTCTTCTCCCTGTGGGCCAGCAGGCTCATGAGCCGCACAGCGGCGAGGTCCAATACGATGCCTGAAGGCGATACCATTTTTCGCACCGCTCGTGCACTCGGCCGCGCACTTGCGGGCAAGCCGGTCACAAACTTCCGCTCCACATTTCCGTTGCTCACGCGCTTCGATGATGAAACTCCGGTCGCAGGCCAGACAGTCGACACGGTGGAATCGCGCGGCAAATGGCTGCTGATTCATTTCTCCGGCGGAGGTACCCTTGCTACTCATATGCTCATGAACGGCAGTTGGCACATCTACCGTCCCGGCGAACACTGGCAGCAATCCCCACGCAACATGCGCATCGTTGTCGAAAACCGCGATTACCTTGCCGTCGGATTCAGTGTGCCGGTTGCCAAAATATTTGGGCCTGAGCAACTGGTCCGTGCAACCAGAATTCCCGCGCCAGCAATTGATGTGTTGAGCAACGACTTCGATGCGTCGGAGGTCATGCACCGTCTTCTCATTTATCGCGATGAAGAGATTGCGGATGTGCTTCTGCACCAGGGCGTGATTGCCGGCGTGGGCAATGTCTTCAAGTCTGAGATTTGCTTCGTAACCGGGACCAACCCCTTCTGCAAGGTCAGGGTTCTAAGCGAGCAGCAAATCGCCACATTGATTGCTACGTCACGAAGGCTCGTCAAGGCCAATGTACTGGAAGATTCCGGCGATACCATCGTGACCTTCGGCGGCCGCAAGCGACGGACCACGCATGAATCCGATCCCAGCGCCAGCCTGTATGTCTACGGCCGCAAGGGTGAGCCCTGCCGCCGTTGCGATGAGCCTATCCGCATGCGTATGCAGGGCCCCGATGCGCGCGTCACCTTCTGGTGCCAGGGTTGCCAGCCCATGCCGGACGGATGCAATATCGACGGCTGAGATCGCCTAGTTTCCCGGCTTGCCAATCCCAAAAATCTTCTGCAGCAAATTGCGCTTGTCTGGCGGATGGTCGCATGTATCAGTCGGCGCGGTGCCGGGCAGGAACGCTGCGCTGTATGCCTCAGGGCACGCCTCGTCGCTCAGTAAATTGGTGGCCTTGTCGAGCCTCACCACCTGGATATCGTCGGGCGGCGTGAATTCATGAGTATCTGAGTATTGCGGCAGAGCGACAGCCCGATTCATGAACTCGGCCCAGATGGGCGCGGCCGCCAGTGCACCCGCCAGTTTCACATCGGTGTAGTCGTCGTTGCCCACCCACACCATGCAGATTAGGTTGCTGGTAAAGCCGCCAAACCATGCATCGTGCGAGGTCCCGGTCTTGCCCGCGGCCGGAGCCGTAAAGCCGCGCTTCCGAACCTCGTAGCCATAACCGAAGTTCATCACGCCTTCCATCAGATTCGTGGTCAGGTAAGCCACGCGCGGGTCAAGCACTTGCTTCGATGTGGGCGTGTAGTCGTTGATGATGTCGCCCGAGGGAGTGCGAACGCTGGCAAGCAGCCACGGGTCCAGGTGCAAACCATTGTTGGCGAAAACCGTGTAAGCGCCTGCCATATCCAACGGTGTCGCGTCATACGAACCGATGGCCACCGACGGAGTTCCCCGCGCATTTTTGATGCCCGACTCGCGGCCGAGAGCAGCCACATTGTCAAAGCCCACCTGCGCGCCCAATGCAATGGTCGCGTTGTTGAGTGAGTGCGCCAGCGCGTAGATTGCCGTCACTTGCCCGTGGTACTCATCCTTGTAATTCCTCGGCGTATACTCCTGCTCCCCCACCTCATACGTCGTCTGCTCGTCGTTCAGCATGGTCACGGCTGAAAAGGGCTTGTCCTGGCCCGGCAGAACGGTGCCCGCTATCGCCGTGTTGTAGGCGGCTGCGTAAACAAACGGCTTGAACACAGAGCCCGTCGGACGCTTGGCCACGGCGTGATTCAATTGGGAGTTGCTGTAGTTTCGGCCGCCGACAAGAGCCAGTACCTGGCCGGTGTGAGGATTCAGCGCGATCAGCGCAACCTGCGGATAAGTGATCACCTGTCCCGGCTTGCGATGCTTGTGCATATTGTCGACCAGCGTATCGACGTTCTTCATGCCTACTTCCACGGCGTCCGCGGCAGCTCGCTGCAGGTCCGGATCGAGCGAAGTATAGATGCGCAGGCCCTCGTGGTTGAAGTCGCGATCGCCTAGTTTCTGGAGCAGCTGGTCATGCACCAGGTCAACAAAGTACGGCGCTTCGGCCGCGTCCACGCTGGCTGCGGTCAAGTGCAGCGGCTCTGCCTTGGCGCGCTCGGCCTGTTCTTTTGTAATTGCCCCGGTCTCCACCATCGAATCCAGGACGAGGTTTCGTCGTTCGATGGTGCGATCCGGATGCCTATAGGGATTGAAATAGCTGGGCCGCTGAATAATGCCCGCCAGAAATGCGCATTCGGCCAGATCGAGTTGCCGCACGTCCTTACCGAAATAGGCCTGCGACGCTTCACCGAATCCGTCTACGGAAAAGCTGCCGCGTTGCCCCATCGGAATCTGATTGGCGTACATCTCGAAGATTTGTTTTTTGTCAAAGCGATGCTCGAGGTGAAACGCCACCATGATCTGCGTGATCTTGTACTTGATGGTGCCTGTGTCAGCCACGAAGAGCAACTTCGCAAGCTGCATGGTCAAGGTAGAAGCACCGCCGCGATGCTTGCGGTCCCCAATCACATCGTGCCAGGCCCAACTCATCATGCTGAAGAAGTTGACTCCGCCGTGTTCAAAGAAGCGACGATCTTCAATAGCCAGCACGGCGTGCACAATATTGGGCGGAATCTCATCGTAGGTCAGCAGGCGGCGCTTGGTCCGATTAGTGTCCTCGCTCAGCCCCGTGATAAGAAGCGGTTCAAGTTCATAACTCGCCAAAGGCTGCCCGTGATCATCGGTAATTGATTCCACCACACCGGACTGCACACGTATGGCGGCTCCGTCTTCCGCGTGATACGATTGCGGCCCCGGATGCACGGTGATTGTCTGTGCGCCCTCTGAGTAAGTGCCCAACTTCGATGCTTGCGACGCGCCGTCCGGTGAATAGCCCGCTGCCCGCAATTCATTGGCGATCAGCCGAGCCGTGAGCTTTTGGCCGGGGCGCACCTCGCGCGGTGCGGCAAAGATCTTGGCAGTGTCAGCAAACAGCGGCTGCTTCAGCCGCTCGTCTACAATGCTCCCGTATTTGAAGTAGAAATAGCAGAAGACCGATATCCCAACGATCCCAATAACCGCAAGGATCGAAAAGGCGATGCGCAAGATCAGCATGGACACGCGAAGGTTCGGCGCCGGTCGTTTCAGCCTGATTTTTAACCCCATCGACTCTCCTGTGAATTACCGGCCCCGCCCATTCAGTACGACCCAACTGCGCCCAGCAGCCCGTCTTCCTCGACGCGCATCTTCACCAGTGCAGCAACCTCAGACAACTTCGCATCCACGCTGGTTGAAGTGGCGCGCGTCACCAGCTCCACCAGACCTTCGGTGGTCTTCTTGCCTACGTTGATCCGGTAGGGAATGCCCACCAGGTCCGCGTCCTTAAATTTGACGCCGGCACGCTCGTCTCTGTCATCCAGCAGCACATCCAGACCCGCGGCATCGAGTTCCGCCGCAAGCGTTTCGCCGGCCTCGCGAAGCGCGCCGTCAGAAACATTGGTTACTGTTACCACGACCGAGAAAGGCGCAATCGAAGGCGGCAGCCAGAACCCGTTCTTATCGTTCGACTGCTCAATGGCTGCGGTTAGAATGCGCTCAATCCCAATTCCATAACAGCCCATGATCGGCGTTACTTCTTTGCCATTGGGATCGAGCACGCTCGCTCCCATTGATTTTGTGTACCGATCGCCGAGCTTGAAAATGTGTCCGACTTCCACGGCTTTGCCAACCACCAGGGCGCCTGCACAGCCGTCGGTCGGGCAATGCTCGCCTTCGTTCACGCTGCGTATATCAGTCAGCAGGGTCCATGTGAAGTCGCGGCCCGGCACAACGTTGCGCAGGTGATAGTCGAGCTTGTTTGCGCCGGCAACGAGGTTCTTGCGGCCTTCAAGGGATTTGTCCACCACGACGGTCAGGCCATCTTCGAGCGGCTTTGCATTGTGCTTCAGTCCGACTGGTCCAAGGAAACCGGCAGGGGCATTGAAGAACTGCATAAGTTCCTCCGCCTGCATGGTTCGCAAGTCCGCCGCGCCCACTGCGCTCAGAAGCTTGGTCTCGTTTACCTGGTGGTCGCCACGCAGGAAGGTCGCAACACCGTGCCAGGAATCGGGCGTTCCTTTGGCTCCCCGCTTCAGTGCCATATAGGCCACGCACTTGATGTCCGAGGCAGGAGAGATTTTGAAGAACTCGGCCACATCGCTTATGGCTGCACAGCCGGGCGTGGAAACAAGCTCCGGTGTCCCGTCTCCAGTTGGTTCCATTTCAGCCACAGGATCGAGACGCGACGTTGCCTTCTCCAGGTTGGCCGCATAGCTGCAAATCGGACAGCTTGCAATCAGGTCTTCGCCCGCATCGGTGTAGACCATGAACTCCTGCGAGCGCGAACCGCCCATTGCGCCCGAGTCCGCTTCGACAGCAACAAACTTCAGCCCGCTTCGTGTGAAAATTCTGCGATAGGCTGCATCGTGCAGATCGTAGCTCTTGTCCAGGCCGGCTTCGTCGATGTCGAACGAATAGCTGTCCTTCATAGTGAACTGGCGCACGCGCAGCAGTCCGGCCTTGGGCCGTGGCTCGTCGCGAAACTTGTTCTGAATCTGGTACCAGATTTGCGGCAGTTGCTTATAGCTGCGCAACTCGCTGCGCGCAATCGAAGTCATGATCTCTTCATGCGTCATGCCCAGGCACAGGTCGGCGCCCTTGCGGTCCTTGAGCCGGAACATGTTGTCGCCCATGCCCGTCCATCGGCCGCTCTGCTCCCATATCTCGCGGGGTTGGATCGCAGGCAGATAAAACTCCTGGCCGATCTTGTCCATCTCCTCGCGCACAATGCCGATGACTTTGTTCAGTGAGCGCTGGCCAAGCGGGAGATAGTTGTAAATGCCTGCGCCGAGTTGGCGGATGTAACCCGCGCGGAGCAGAAACTTGTGGCTGGCCACTTCGGCGTCTGCCGGGGCCTCACGAAGAGTGGGAATGAAAAGTTTCGACCAGCGATGCATAGCGATGAGTGAACGTGCTTTCCCGCCGGTCATCCGGCGTAAGACAATTTACGCAAAGTCCATTCTAAATGTTCAGGACAGTTGGAGTCGGGCGCTTCGGGAATCGTGATCTTCGAAGATGCAGGCCAAGTCACTTGGAAATTCCGGTGATCGTCCGCAGTACGCCTTTTACCTGTTGAAGAATATCGTCTGGCATCCGACCTAGAAACGCAGCCTTCCGCACTCGCCAGTCGAGACTTCGCATGTGCTCGCAAAGGACTACTCCGTGCACGGCCAAACCTGGTGGAAGAACTACCTGGAATTGGTAACCCTTCACCTTGCTCGATATGGGGCAGGCAAAGGCTACTGACGATCTAAGGTTGAAGTATTTCGATGAGAGGATTACGGCTGGCCTGAGCCCGGCTTGCTCTCGCCCGGCTTGGGGATCGAAATCAAGCCATACCAGATCGCCCGCATCGGGTACGTAAGGGTTTACCAAACTTCCACGCCGCGCGGAGAGCCCCAGTCGTATTCTCCGAGGCTGTCGCCCTCATTGAGGCCTTCCATCAGCTCCTCCAGAGACCTATCCGCAGGATTTTTTCGGGCCGAAGAGTTGGAAGAGCTGACCAGCGAAAGGCTACCGGCACCATTCGCAACCCATTCAACGGGCTCCCCGACGGGCAGGGAAGCCTGAGCAACCAAGTCCTCGGGGATCTCGACGGTAAGAGTGTTTCCGACACGGACAATTCGGGTAGTCATCGGGGCAACTCCTGTTCAGTATCATACTGCGAATCGGCACACCTTGCCCTTTTGCCGTCTTTGAAAGCTAATCTCTGACCCTAGTCTTCATATCAGCTCCACGCCCCACAAGTCGTGCAAGTGCACGATGCCTTTTACCAGGCCTTCGCGGCCCACGACCACCAGCGAAGTGATCTTGCGCTCTTCGAGGATGGTGAGGGCCGTTGCTCCGAGTTCCTGGGGCGCGATGGTTCGCGGATGCGGGTTCATCGCTTCGCCCGCGGTACGGCTGAGAGCTGCGCCACCCTCACGCTCCAGCAATCTACGCAAATCGCCGTCACTAATGACGCCCAGCAAACGGCCATCCGCCTGCACCGTGGTAATGCCAAGCTTCTTCGATGACATTTCGTAGATCACGTCGGTCATCAGGGTAGTGGGCGCTACGACGGGTACGGCCTCTCCGGAGTGCATCAGGTCGCTGACTTTGGCTAACCGCTTTCCAAGCTTGCCGCCAGGATGCAGGTCAGCGAAATCTTCAGCGCGGAAACCTTTGCGCAGGCTCACCGCGATTGCCAGCGCATCTCCCAATGCCAGCATGGCTGTTGTGGAAGCGGTAGGCGCCAGGTTCAACCCGCAGGCCTCGCGCTCCACGCCGCAGTCCAGCGCCACATCGCTTGCCAGCGCCAGGGTCGAATTCAAATTGCAGCAGAAGCTGATCAGCGCGTCTCCCTTGCGTTTCAGCGTGGCCAGCAACCGAAGAATCTCTTCGGTCTCACCGCTCGCCGAGAGTGCGATGACGACATCCCCATACATAAGCACGCCCAGATCGCCGTGCACGGCCTCGGCCGGATGCAGAAACAGGGCGGGGCTGCCCGTCGAGCTGAGTGTCGCCGCAATCTTCTGCGCAATGATGCCGCTTTTGCCCATGCCGGTCACCACCACACGGCCGTTCTCGTGGCTGCAGCGCATAACCAGTTCCACGGCTCGCTTGAACGGCTCCGCCATGGGCCCATCCAGGCGCACAGCCAGCGCCTCAAGGGCTGCGGCTTCGGTGCGGACAAGTGCGGCAGGCTCAAGAAATCGGTCTTCCGGATTGCTTGCTTCGGAATCGTTCATCGGTTTTTGATGGTACCACCTGCGGTGGCTCACCCGCCGATTGCGCGGCAGGATGGCGAGCCCTTTAAGGTCATGCTTTTTTCCTCGTACAATAGAGTGCGAGAGGTCGAATTCCCTTGAAGCGCAACACGTTGGTGCTAACAGCCGTTCTGTTCATTCTGTCCACCTTTGCCTGGGCTGGCTGGGCAAACTACGAGTACCGCAAGCAGGCAGCGGATCGCATGCTGGCCTCGGTCGCACAGGGCGAACTGGTGCTTGACCCCGAAAGCGGCACCGCGCAGTATCTTTCTCCGCTCAAAGGCAAGCCGGCTCCCCCGTTCGTGCTTGAAGACCTCAATGGCAAAAAGGTCTCTCTGGCCAGCTACAAGGGCAAAGCCGTGCTCATCAATTTCTGGGCCACCTGGTGCGCTCCCTGCAAAATCGAAACGCCATGGATCATTGAACTGCGCAAGCAGTACGCATCGCAGGGTTTCGAGGTTATCGGCATTTCTGCCGACGATCTCAACCGGGACGACCCCAAGGAACTGGCCAAAGACAAGATGGAAATTGCGCAATCCGCGCAGAAGTTGCACATCGACTACCCGGTGCTTATTGACGGAGCCACGCTCGACAAGCCGTATGGCGGCCTCGATGAACTGCCCACATCGTTCTTTGTCAATCGCAAGGGATTGGTGGTTGCGGCACAGCTTGGGTTGACCTCCAAAGACGATATCGAGTCCAACATCAAGAAAGCGCTGGGGAACTAATATGCGTCGCGGGCTTGTTTCAATTCAAATGGCTGCAATCGTTGCTTTTGCTCTGTCCCCGATCTTTACTCATGCACAAGTCGATGACTCGGCAAGGCTTAAAGGGTCTGCTGTCGAATATCTTTTTCCGGAGCAGGTGACAGTTCCTGCTTCAAAGGCCACCGATGTTACCCTGCATTTTCGGGTGGCGGCGGGGTATCACATCAACTCGCATACGCCGCGGGAAGAGTTCCTGATTCCGACGACCTTTTCGATTCCGGATGGGGCTGGAGTGCGGCTGGACAAGGCTGTTTATCCGGCGGGGACGGACTTTACGCTGCCGCTGGATCCGACGAATAAACTCAGTGTTTACAACAACGAATTCACAATTCAGGCGCGGATTGTGGCGGATGCAGGCAGCCATCTAGTCGAAGGAAAGCTGCATTTTCAGGCTTGCGACAAGAGCGTCTGCCTGCCTCCAAAAACCATTCCCGTGGCCTTCAATGTGACCGGAAAATAGCGTTCCCGCGAGCCTGACATGGCTGCACAAAGGGTTGCGCTACATAGCTGAAACGGCTGCTCAAGTGGTTACAAAACATGCGAAATAGTCGCTTGAAAGGTTGCGATTCGTGGAGACATGAACCGCGCGGGCAGTCTTTTCAGAGGTTTTGATTGCTGAGAATCGAACTAAACAAGCAAAAGGGTTGCAGAGAATTAGCCATTTTTTCGGAAAACGTGCTGATTGCGCGGGATTTATTGGCGTAATCTATTGATAATGAACTTGTTATGTTGATTTTCATGGTGTGCGATAGCGCTCGAAAATGCAAGGACTGTGCCCAATCAGCCTTGTGGGCCGATTAGCGCAGGAGTAAGATTGTCTTACCATGCAGACGAAGGTTTCAACGAAAGGTCAGATTGTTCTTCCTGGGCCGCTTCGGCGGAAGCTGGACATCCGTGCCGGCGACTCGCTTGACGTCTCCGTTGAACAGGGCCGAATCGTGCTGACACAAGCCAGCAAGCCGAAGTACGACGCGCGTATGGTGCAGGATCCAGTTACCGGCTTTATCTCGATTGATATGGGTCCCGATGCGCCGGTTCTGACCAGTGAAATGGTTAGAGAGTTGCTGACGGATTTTCCATGAAATACCTTTTGGACGTGAATGCGCTCATCGCGTTTGGCATCACTCAGCATCAATTCCATAAGCGCGTTGTCGAGTGGATACATTCGCAGCGCGGTTCTACGTTCCTGACGTGCTCGATAACAGAGATTGGCTTTGTTCGAGTCGTTGCAAGTGTGGCGATGTTTGGGCTGAGTGTGACGCAGGCGAGAAGCCTCCTTATTGGAATGAAGGCAAATGCAGCGCAGCCCCTCACTTTCCTCTCGGACGGCAACGATATCTCCGCCCTTCCCGGGTGGGTAAAATCTCCAGCACAGACGACAGATGGGCATTTGCTTGAACTGGCGAGCGCGAATGGAACGGTTCTGGCGACACTGGATGAGGGCATTCCAGGGACGCTTCTAATTCCCTAAGTAAAGTGCTTCTTGGCAAAAGCAGAGCCTATTGCCTCCGCGCAGCGGCGATCAGCGCGTTTCCAGTGGCTTGCAGAAGCGGAGCGGCCTCCCCTTGCGACAGGACCTGGGAGCTGACAAAGGCTCCGTTGATAAGCAAGGACAGCTGGCCGGCAAGCTCGTCCGGGCGCTTGACGCGCAGGCGCTGGGCGATGCCTTTGAGACGGTGGCGCAGTTCCTGCTTGTGCGCTGAGGCTACCAGTCGGGCGGGGTGGTCCGCATCCGGGAACTCAGCTGCAACATTGAGCTGCGGACAGCCGCGATAGTTTGGGCGGCTGACCCGCTCGGCGATCCATGCGAGGTGGGCGGCGAGTTCCGCTGCTGGGTCGGATTTGTGTTTCTCGGCGACGCCGTTCCATTTGTTCCAGAAGTCCTCGTCTTCGCGGGCGAGGAATGCGGCGACGAGGTCATCCTTGGTACGGAAGTGGCGATAGAGGCTCGTCTTCGCGACTCCGGCTTCCTTGACCACGAGGTCTACGCCGACGGCGCGGACGCCCCGTTTGTAGAAGAGTTCGGAAGCGGTGCTTAGGATGCGGTCCCTGACTTCGGCTGAGTTGCCGTGGACGTCGGCGACGTCGGCTTTCTTAGAGCTTGCGGGCATTTTTGACCTCCGGATGGGTCGCGAGCTTGACGGGCTACAGACCTGTCTGTATTCTACATGAAACAGACAGGTCTGTAGCGTTAAGCCGGACCACTTGGAGAGAGAAATGAAAATTCGAACGGATTCAATGGGAAATCGCCGGGCAGTTGCAGTCTTCGGCGCGGCCGGACACACGGGGCGATTCATTGTCGCCGAGTTACTGCGGCGGGGTTTTGCGCCCGTTGCTATCGGCCGGGATGCCGGGAAGATGGCGGAGGCGGGATTCCCGAAAGGCGTCGCGATCGGGATTGCTTCGGTCGACGATTCTTCTTCGCTCGACCGCGCTCTTGTTGGCGCTGAGGCAGTCATCAACTGCGCCGGTCCATTTATGGATACGGCCGAGCCAGTCGCGGCAGCGGCCTTGCGCGCCGGCATACACTACCTCGACGTTTCGGCGGAACAGGCGAGTGCGCAGGCTATCTTCGACAAGTTTGGTGACGCAGCGCGAGAGGCGGGCGTGGCCTTCATTCCGGCGATGGGGTTCTATGGCGGCTTTGCCGATCTACTGGCAACGGCTGCCATGGGCGACTGGAATGCGCCAGACGGGATCGCCGAGATCCGTGTGGGGATTGCGCTCAGTAGCTGGCATCCGACCGAGGGCACGCGAATTACCGGGCGGCGCAACACGGCTCTGCGGCTGGTGATTGAAGAGGGAAAGCTTGTGCCGCTGGGGCAGCCCGCGTCCCAGTCGCTGTGGGATTTTCCTGAGCCGTTTGGGCAGCAGGATGTGAGCGAGGTTCCGTTCTCGGAGGTTCCGTTGATTGCGCGCCATTTGAAAGTGGCTCGGCTCCATACTTACCTCAACAACGCGCCGTTGCGCGACCTTCACGATTCGTCCACACCGCCTCCGGTTGCCGTGGATGAACGCGGGCGATCGGCGCAGACCTTTCTGGTGGACGTGATTGTGCGGAAGGGAAGCGAGATGCGCCGGGCGACCGCGCAGGGGCGCGACATTTACGCCTTCACTGCGCCGCTGATTGTGGAGGCCGTGGAGCGGGTTCTGGATGGACGAATTCGTGGGAGCGGTGCTGTGGCGCCGGGCGAGGTGCTTGATGCGGTGGATTTCCTGCGGGCGCTTGCGGCGGAACATCTGACGTTGGAAATCAACACCGGAAGTTGTTCCCTGTCCGAAGACGCGCTCATCGCGATGAGGCAAAGATGACACGGGGCACAGTCGCTCATACGCTGATGAGTGAGCCACAGGCCCTCTCTTTCACAGCGGACGAGGGATAGAATTCAGTCAGTAGGAGTGAGTGATGGCAACTAAAGCCGTTGTTCCGAAGCCGGACGAGAGCACTGCGGACACCGCCAAAGCTGGCTATGTGAAGAAGAGGTACTCGCCCGAGTACCTGGCCGAGCATCGGGCTTTGATGGATCGTGTGCTCGAAGAGGGTGGAAAGCGCATTCGCCGCTCGGTTGAAAGAGCCATCGCAATGGGCATCATAGACAAGGACGGCAACCGTCTGAAGAAGGAACTCCCCGCGGATATGCTGCCCGGAGCGGATCGAGACTTCGGGGGATAGTAATTGCCAACCATGTACGTGGTTGCCGGACCTTCCGGCTTTCTGTGTATGTTTTTGCGTGCCAGCGCATGTAAATCGGAATCTCATCCGAGCCTTTAGCTGGACGCCCGTTCGAGAGAAACTCGTAATGCAATTTCACTGATGCGCAGCCCCAACCGGGGTCGAGGGTTGACCAGTCAGGAACGAAGCCTTGCATCGCGCCCATCCGGAACTCTTGAAGATGGCATAGCCTGGCGCAGAGCAAGCCGACAGCGAGGCTTTCGATTCGAATCCGTTTGTTTCGACGCGAAAATCATGTCAAGAAACGTGCGAAATGTGTCAAAAACATGTCGAAAAATGAGTGTTTTGCAGCCTAATGGCCCCTTTCAAACCCAACATTCCGCGGCCATTCGTCCCCCCGCAACCCGGCGTTTTCACGTCACCAGCTTTGCTCCACGCCGTTCGTCCGGTTCCACCCGGAAAATGCGAAAAATTCGTCCCGCTCCACACCCACAGATTTCTCGAAATTTCGCAGACTTTCGCAGCCTAAAAAATCGTCCAATCCCTGACCCCTGACCCCTGACCCCTGACCCCTGACCCCTGACCCCTGACCCCTTAGTCGTGTTTTACGTCAACGCGACGTTGGGCTATGTGCCACAGCACGCCGGAGGGATCCACGACATACGCGATTCTTAGGCCCCAGGGCTGCATGGCAGGTGGGCGCGGGGGCGGGACATTGAATTTGCCGGGAAGATCCAGGCTCTCGATATGTGCCCACCAGGCGTCAAGGTCGTCGACCATGAGTTGCATCATGACGTTCTCCCAGGCCTGATCGGTTTGTGGCGAGAGGATGAAGCCGCCTGATCCGGCACCGAAGATGGCTACTTCGCTGTCAAGAAGCTTTGTGAAGCCCAGCGCCTCGTAAAAGCGTTTGGAGAGAGCAAAGTCTTTCGCGGGCAGGAAGGGGCGGGCCAGTTCTGTTCCGCTGGGGATTTGAGACATCTCGCATCTCCTTCAAATCCGGATTTTAGCCTATACGTCGAACCCGATGAAGTCGCCGTGGTTACTTGTTGCGGCAGACACGAAGGCCCTGATCGGGGCCAGCGCCGTTGGCTGCCAGGGTGCCACGGTAAGCCGACTCGCAGCAGAAGGACGCGCCCATCCATCCGCCGCCTTTCCACACGCGGCTGAAACCGCTTGGGCTTCCTTTGGGGTCGGCGCCATGGGATTCCAAATCGCCATGCCAGTCCCAGCACCATTGCCTTACATTGCCTGACATGTCGTAAAGGCCGAGTTCATTGGGTTTCTTGCTGCCAACTGGTTTGGGCTGGTTGTGGTTCTGTTCAAGCGCGGGCCAGTTCCAAAAGCCGGTCAGGGGTTTGTCGCCGGAGTTGCGCCAATACCATGCCACTTCGTCGAGGTCGTCGCTGCCACTGTATCTGTAACTCCTGCTAAGCTGACCTCCGCTTGCGGCGTATTCCCACTCGGCCTCTGTGGGCAACCGGTAGCCATTCGCTTCCGGGTTGATTGTTACTGTCCACTTGATGGTGTCGAGGTCGCCGAACTTGGGGTTGGGCAAGTTATTTGGGTCCGTCTTGTTCTTGTCGATGTTGTAATACGGGGTCAAGCCTTCTTTTATGCTGCGTGCATTGCAGTACTCGATGCTGTCATACCAGCTGACCATCTCCACCGGTAAGTTATCGCCTATGTGCTTTGAAGGGTTACTGCCTATAACTTCTTTCCACTCTTGCTGAGTTACATCGTATTTACCGATGTAGAAGTCGGAAACTGTTATATCTTTCGAGTGGAAGTTGGAATTCGCGTTTTTGAATGCGCCGCCCTTGACCAGCACAAGGTTATTGGGCACCTCCGCAGAACAAGCGCCTGCAAGGGTGAGCAAGGTTACCGTAAGTAGGATCAGTCTTTTCATGGATGTCTCTCGATTGGGTTGAATCGCATAACGCCGGGCCGGCGGCTTTGAGTGCGGCCGGCCCTGGCGAGAGGAAACGATTTGTAATGGGGTCGGTTTACCAGACGGTTGCGTTTACTTCTCCACTCTTGCCGCTGTAGGCTTCTGTACCCAGGATCTCGTAATTGAAACTGCCCATGTTCATTCCGAGATTCTTCCAGTGGTTGAAATGGTTGACGGTGGTGACAGTGTGATTTGAGCCGGTGGATGATCCGCCCCAGGCATCGAGGTACTGCTCGAAGGTTGCGGTGCCTATGATGGAGGGCTGGTTGACTTGCTGATGCTCATAAGTGTTGTAAGTGTGTCCATCGCTGCTGATACTGCCCTTGAAGATTGCATTTCCGGTATACAGCGAGCCAAATTCCGTGATGTAGTACTCAACGAGCGGGCTCGTCGTCCACCCATAGACGGAGATGGTGTTATAGCCGCTGGCAGAGCCGACGTTGTAACCTACGGCGTTGTTATTGCCGGTACTCCAGCCTTTGCCGCCGACCATATCTCCGACATTGGACCAGGTAATGGCGTAGTTACCGGGATACTGCGATGCGGAGGGGAAGGTCATGGTGGCCGAACCGCTGCTGGTGTAGAGCGAGTAGAAGTAGCCGTTGTTGGTTCCTTCTCCGTTATTTTGTACGGTCTGGGCGTGTGCCGCAGAGGCTACGCACCCCACCGCTGCGAGAGCGGCGAGGGCGACGTGCGGAAGACGAAACGCATTGAAACGCATTGAGCGCATACGAATCTCCTTTTATTGTTGGGTTAAAGGCAGACGAATCCCGCATGGGTCACTCCGGTGGTGCCGGCGAGACCGCCTTGGGTGGATGGGGTTGCAGGTTCGGATCGCGAGGCCCCGTGCGGAACAAAGCCAGCAAGAACGGGGGAGGCGGAGGGCCGATTCCCTGAGACTGTTCTGAGATGTGTTCGAACGTAGCGGGGGTAAGCAGTGTTCGAAACTAAAGTTCGTGGGTTCGACGAACAGGAGAAAACTACAGTAACCAACAGACAAGGCGCAAGAGGAGATTTATCGATTTACTGCAAAATTTTATCGATTTACTACGAAATCTTACAGGATCACTAAAAGGATTTAGTAAGGCGATTTAGCGCGTCGGCGTGTAGTAAAAGCATTTACTAGTCGAAAACCCGGGTGTTGAAGTTTACTAAAAGGCTTAAGTAATGGGGATTATGTCTCTTGCGGCGAAATGAGGATGGCGTCTGGCGGATTTTTCCACAGACGGGGGCTGTTTTCCACAGATGAGGGCGGTGGGAGTGCGCCCACCGCGAGCGGCTATGCGCCGGATTTCTTCTCGATTTTGGCCCACGAGTCTTTTAAAGGCAGCGTGCGGTTGAAGACCAGGTGGGCGGGGGTGGAGTCGGGATCGAGGCAGAAGTAGCCTACGCGCTCGAACTGGTAGGGAGCGCCGGGCTGGGCGTTGGCAAGCGAGGGCTCGAGGGCTGCGCCGGTGACGATTTCGAGCGAGTTGGGGTTTAGGTTGCTGAGGATGTCGTTGGCGGGCTGGCCTGCGGGAGCTTCTTCGACGTCGTTGGGGTCGGGCTTGAGGAAGAGCTTGGCATAAAGCCGGATTTCGGCGGTGATGGCGTGGGCGGCGGAGACCCAGTGCATGGTGGATTTGACCTTGCGGCCGTCAGGCGAATTGCCACCTCGGCTGGCGGGGTCGTAGGTGCAGTGGACTTCGACGATGTTGCCTGCGGCGTCTTTGACTACGCTGTGGGCGGTGATGAAGTAGGCGTTGCGCAGGCGGACTTCTTTGCCCGGAGAGAGGCGGTAGTACTTGGGCGGAGGAATCTCGCGGAAGTCGTCCTGCTCGATGAAGACCTCGTGGCTGAAGGGGACCTGGCGGGTACCGGCGGAGGGGTCTTCAGGGTTGTTGGCTACTTCGACAAATTCCTCCTGACCCTCAGGGTAGTTATCGATGATTAGCTTGAGGGGGCTGAGGACGGCCATGGCGCGGCTGGCTCTTTTGTTGAGGTCGTCGCGCTGAAAGTGCTCCAGCATTTCGATGTCGACTACGCCGTTGGTGCGGGAGACGCCGGCGGCGGTGACGAAGGCGCGAATGGCTTCAGGCGTGAAGCCGCGGCGACGGTAGCCGGAGAGGGTGGGCATGCGGGGATCGTCCCAGCCGCTGACGATGTTTTCGCGGACGAACTGGATGAGGCGGCGCTTGCTGAGGATGGTGTAGGTGATGTTGAGGCGGTCGAACTCGATTTGCTGGGAAGGGAAGATGCCGAGTTGCTCGATGTACCAGCGGTAGATGGGCTGGTGGTCGGCGAACTCGAGGGTGCACATGGAGTGGGTGACGCGCTCTATCGAGTCTGACTGGCCGTGGGCGTAGTCGTACATGGGGTAGATGCACCACTGGTCGCCTGTACGGTGGTGGGTGGCGTGGAGGATGCGGTACATGACGGGGTCGCGAAGGTTGAGGTTGGGCGAGGCCATGTCGATTTTTGCGCGCAGGACTCGCGTCCCGTCGGGGAATTCGCCGGCTTTCATGCGGGCGAAGAGGTCGAGGTTTTCTTCGACGCTGCGGTTGCGGTGTGGGCTGTCTTTGCCGGGCTCGGTGAGGGTGCCGCGGTGCTGGCGGATCTCGTCGGCAGTCAGGTCGTCGACGTAGGCTTTGCCGGCTTTGATGAGCTGAACGGCCCAGTCATAGAGCTGCGAGAAGTAGTCGGAGGCGTAGCAGAGGCGGTCCCACTGGAAGCCGAGCCAGCGGACGTCGGCCTGGATGGAGTCGACGTATTCCTGCTCCTCTTTGGAGGGGTTAGTGTCGTCGAACCGTAGATTGGTTTTGCCACCGAAGTCTTTGGCGAGTCCGAAGTCGAGGCATATGGCTTTGGCGTGGCCAATGTGGAGATAGCCGTTGGGCTCGGGGGGAAAGCGGGTCTGGACCTGGGCGTCGCCGTACTTTTCAGTGCGCAGGTCTTCCGCGATGATGTCGGCGAGGAAGGTGGTGGCGGGGCGGGGTTCCTGCGTGGGGGTTTCTGGATTGTTGGCGGCGTTGCTTTCCGGATTTGGGTCGGTCATGGCTGGTTTCATTATCCCACTGGAGGGGTGTGCTCGATGAGAATGCCGCGGCTTGACAGTCCAGGACGCTACTGCCACACTCTGTTTATGGAAGTCCAATTCACTCCCGAGCAGGAAGTCAAGCTGGCGCAGATAGCCAGCGTGGAGGGGGTTGCGCCAGCGCGCCTGGTGCAGAGCGCAGCGCTGCTGTTGATCGACGTCGACGAGCGCTTCCGCGCCGGTGTGCGCAAAGGGATCGAACAGGCAGACCAGGGGATGTTCATCGAAGAAGCTGAGATGGATGCCCGCATTGCGCGAATGCTGAACATCTGAAGGATGGATTTCACATGATTTTGAGTGCTGATGCGTTATCGCCGGCGCAAAAATCCGTGATCGAAGGAATACTAGGCCGGCCGATTCTGGAGGCTGAAGCCATCAGTCTTCGCGCGTTTGCGCCGCCGCCGGTTTCCATGCCGGAGCGTCAGGCCGCAGCAGATAAGCTACGCATGTTTCTGGAGGGTGATCGTCCGCGGGCCGGGGTCTCGGATGAGGAATGCGAGGCCGCGCTCGTGGAAGCGCTTCGCAGCGAACGCCCGGCTTACGTTCAGATGTCGTGAGGATCGTTCTCGACAGCAATATCCTTGTGCGGGCGTTTGTCAGTTCGCAGGGAGTTGCGCACGAACTATTACTGGCGATTCTTTTGAGCGGCCACACCCTGATTCTCTCCAATGAGATGCTCTCCGAAGTGGCGCGGGTGCTTCGCTATCCGCGCCTGATGGCGATACACGGCGAGAACGAAGAAACGATATACGAATTCACGGCGTGGCTGCGCGATGCGGCGGAGATCGTTGCGCCCGATCTTCTTGCGCGGGCTCCGATTCGAGACCGGAACGACATCTTCGTTCTGCAAGCCGTCTTGAGCGGCGAGGCGGATGTGCTTTGCACCGGCGACCGCGACTTTTTTGAGCCGCCCGCTTCGATCTTCCTGGCAGGCTGCGGAATCGATGTTCTGACGGATGCGCAGTTGATGCGGAAGCTGAGCGGCTGATTTACACACGGTCGAGGTTCGTGGTCTCCCGCATCTCAAATTCGAGACGTTGGAGACCCGACTTTAGCGGTCAGATGTGGGCGCCCGCTTATGAAGCAGAAAATGGTTAGGTACACACTGGAGACTTTGCCGCCTTTGACCGATGCGCAGCGCGCCAATCTCAAGGCGCTTTCGGTGTGGCCGGATAGCGAGATCGACACCAGTGATATTCCTGTTCTGACTGACGCGGAATGGGCTAAGACCGAGCGTACGCGCGGGCATCTTTATTGGCCCGTCAAGCGCATCGTCACCGCGCGGCTTGACGGCGATGTATTGGAGTGGTTGAAGTCTCACGGGCGGGGTTATCAATCGCGGATGAACGCGATTCTGAGGCGGGAAATGCTGTCGTCGGTTAAGTCGGCTTCGGCTAAATAGTGCTGCGGACTGCGCCCAGCTAAACTCCCGGGTGTCAGATTCGAGACATGGGGACTCATTCATTTTGGACGGGGCGGATCTGAACCCGCCCGGATGGACTTGGCCTATTCCCGCTCTTCTTGGGAGGGGTTGGTGTCGTCGAAGCGGAGGTTGGTGCGATCACCCAGCCCCCCGGCGAGCCCGAAGTCAAGGCAGATGGCTTTGGCGTGGCCGATGTGGAGGTAGCCATTGGGCTCGGGGGGAAAGCGGGTCTGGACTTGGGCGTCGCCGTATTTTTTAGTGCGCAGGTCCTCGGCGATGATGTCGGCGAGGAAGGTGGTGGCGGGGCGGGGGTCGTTACTTTCCGGATTTGAGTCGGTCATGGCTTTGTTTCATTATCCCACTGAGGGGCTGTGCTTCACAGGTCTCAAGAACTCATCAAGAGGCACGCTGCGACAATCGACAGGACACCGATCACTGACGCCGCGATCAAAAGTGTGCGATGTCCCTCGCCCTTACCACTTAAGGCCAACAGATGTGAGAGTCCTGACATTCCAGAAGAGACGAATATGAGCAGAGGCAGGCAGTGCCGGTGCTCATCGCACCATCGAAAAGGTTGCGAATTGTCTGGCGCGTCAAGAAAGTAAATCAGAACTCCCAGGCACGCAAAAATCACCGCGCATGCTGCTACAAAAAATGACCGAGCATGAACAAGCAGTTTCCCAGCATCGGTGGCCTTCCACTCTATCGCTTCGGGCGTGATATCCCAGCCAACAATCAGGGCTAACACTAATACTGTTCACTTAAGTATTCTGATGGCGTTTCGGATGTCGATCTTGGGTCGGGGCTTGACGTGGCGCGGGCGGAGTGGGAAGTTGCTCATCTTCCGCTTGACGCCGCGAGGATTGCGCCGGTT
>Ga0302319_10001473_pt1 | contig 52588 bp, 51 predicted proteins | sample Bog_T0_2_FD_203319 | JGI IMG/M metagenome (GOLD analysis project Ga0302319, IMG submission 203319) | Peat permafrost microbial communities from Stordalen Mire near Abisko, Sweden - Bog_T0_2 | ecosystem: Environmental > Terrestrial > Soil > Wetlands > Peat | place: Sweden: Abisko, Stordalen Mire... | reverse complement strand
GAAGAAAGAGAGCAAAGAATCATGGCAGCACGATTGAAAGAGAAGTATCACGCCGAGATCAAGCAGGCTCTGCAAAAGGAGCTGGGTCTTGACAATCCGATGGCGGTCCCCGCACTGGAGAAGATCGTCATCAACATGGGTCTGGGCGAAGCGACCGGGAACACCAAGCTGCTCGATCCGCTGGTTGCGGATCTGGCGAACATCACCGGGCAGAAGCCGGTGACGACCAAGGCGAAGAAGTCGATTGCGGCGTTCAAGGTGCGCGCCGGCATGTCGATTGGCGCGATGGTTACGCTGCGCAGCGACAAGGCGTACGAGTTTCTGGATCGGCTGATTTCGACAGCTCTGCCGCGTGTGCGTGACTTCCGAGGCGTGTCGACGAAGAGTTTCGATGGACGCGGCAACTATACGCTCGGCCTGCGCGACCAGCTGATCTTCCCGGAGATCGACTACTCCAAGGTGGAGAAGATGAAGGGCATGAACATCACCATCGTGACCACGGCGAAGGACGACAATTCGGCGCGGGCGCTGCTGAAGCATTTCGGCCTGCCGTTCCGGCAAGGGGCGTAGGTCCAGGGCGCGCAAGTCTGGCCCACCCAAGGGGATTTGAGGAAATATGGCAACTACTGCAAAGAGAGTAAAAGACGCGCGGAAGCCGAAGTTCAGCTGCCGCAAGCACAACCGGTGCCAGCTGTGCGGAAGGCCGCGCGGTTTTCTGCGCAAGTTTGGTGTTTGCCGCTTGTGTTTCCGTTCGCTGGCGCTCAAGGGAGAGATCCCCGGCGTCGTCAAGTCGAGCTGGTAGCGAAAAGCAGGGAACAGGGAATAGGGATCAGGGGTCAGCAAGGCCCGGAACTGAACCCTGACCTTTGATCACTGACAACTGTATTGTGACATTCCCGCTGGTTTCCGGGCCAATCAATTTTGGTGCGGACGAACGGGGAATGAAGGAGAAGGAATGAGTCTGACCGACCCAGTAGCAGATTTTCTGGCGCGCATCCGGAATGCAATCCGCGCTCGCCATCAGAAGCTGGATGTTCCGGCTTCGAAGTTGAAGACCGAGATTGCCCGCATCCTCAAAGAGGAGGGCTACATCTCGAACTACAAGACCCAGGAAGAAGAAGGCAAGCAGGTGCTGCGCGTGTACCTCAAGTACGGCGGCACGGAAGCGGCTATCCGAGATCTCGCGCGCATCTCGCGTCCCGGCTGCCGGGTCTATATCGGCCGCGATGAGATCAAGCGCGTCCAGGGTGGACTTGGTATCTCAATTATGACGACGCCGAAGGGCGTAATGACTGGCCGCCAGGCACGCCGTGAAGGCGTTGGCGGCGAACTGCTCTGCGAAGTGTGGTAAAAGGCAGGGATTAGGGGTCAGGGATCAGGGATTAGTTTACGAATTGCTGATCGGAAGATTCTTGCTCAGGCCTGATCTCTGAACCCGGTTTTACCGGCTGCAGTGGAACGAATGAGACGTGGAAGCTATCAACTGATCCCTGATCACTGATCCCTGACCGCTGCTTTTCGAGACTCGCAAGCCAAAGAAGGATTGAATCGATGTCGCGTATTGGAAAGAAACTGATCCCGCTGCCGGCGGGCGTGAAGTACACGGTTGAGGGCAACACTGTTCTCGTCGAAGGGCCCAAGGGCAAGGTTTCGGCTTTGATTGCCGAGGGCATCACGCTCGAGACGAAGGACGGCGTTCTGCATGTGAACCGCGACACCGATAAGCACGCGGCAGTGCATGGGTTGACCCGCGCACTGGTGTTCAACGCGGTTCATGGCGTGACCTCTGGTTGGAAGAAGGATCTGGACATTGTGGGCATCGGCTATCGCGCCGAGCTCAAGGGCAAAGGCACGGTGGTGTTTACCCTGGGCTACTCGCATCCGATCGAGTTTCCGTTACCGACGGGCATTGAAGTGGCGATCGATCCCAAGCAGACGCACCTGACGGTTTCCGGAATCGACCGGCAGAAGGTTGGCCAGGTGGCTGCTGATATGCGTTCGCTGCGCAAGCCGGACCCGTACAAGAACAAAGGCGTACGCTACTCGGATGAGAAGCTGAAGAAGAAGGCTGGCAAGACGGGAAGCAAGTAAAGGCAGGGACGAGGGACTGAGGGACAAGGGACTAGTAAGCTGTGCGAACATCCACGGACTCAACTGTTCCCTAGTCCCTAGTCTCTAGTCCCTAAACCCAACCGAACGGGGTTGCAGGGCGGCTCCGCTGATAGGAATGAGAGACCAATGATTACGCAGACCAAGAGAAACGCAATCCGGCAGCGCATCCACGACCGTATTCGCCGCAAGTTGTCGGGCACGGAAGCACGGCCGCGGCTGAACGTGTACCGCTCGCTGAACCATATTTACGCGCAGGTGATCGACGACCAGAAGGGCGAGACCCTGGTTTCGGCTTCCACCATGGCGTTGAAGCTCAAGACGGGCGGCAATATAGCGGCGGCCAAGGAGATTGGCAAGGCTGTGGCCGAGGCGGCCGTCAAGCAGGGCATCAAGAAGGTGGTCTTCGATCGCGGCGGCTACCTCTATCACGGACGGATCAAGGCGCTGGCTGATGCGGCGCGCGAGGCAGGTCTGGAGTTCTAGAAGCAGGGAACAGGGAACAGGGATCAGGGATCAGGGAAAAGCGCACGGAGCAATTGAGCGGGGTGAAACTGCCCACTGACCACTGTCCACTGTGAGGGACGAGAGAAAAATGACGATATTGAAGAAGAAACTCGATGCCAACCAGTACAACCTGAAGGATCAGGTGGTGGCCATTAACCGCGTGACCAAGGTGGTAAAGGGCGGCAAGAACATGTCGTTTGCCGCGCTGGTTGTGGTGGGCGACTCCGCTTCGGCGGTGGTGGGCTACGGATCCGGCAAGGCCAAGGAAGTTCCCCAGGCGATTCGCAAGGGAATTGAAGCGGCCAAGAAGAACCTGGTGCATATCAACCTGACCGAGACCACGATTCCTCACCTGGTGCTTGGCCGTTATGGCTCGGGGCAAGTGCTGCTCAAGCCGGCTCCTGAAGGTACGGGAGTGATCGCCGGTGGCGCAGTGCGCGCGGTGATGACCTCGGCCGGCGTGCAGAACGTGCTGACCAAGAGCCTCGGTTCGCCCAATCCGCACAATGTCATCAAGGCGACATTCGACGCGCTGATCCAGCTGCGGGACAAGGCCGATGTGGCTGCGGCGCGCGGCAAGTCAGTGGAGGAGCTCTAGTCATGGCCGAAACCACAGAAACCAAGATGATCCGCATTCAGTACTACCGCTCCAAGAACTCCACGCCTGCCAAGCACAAGGCGGTCGTGAAGGGGATTGGGTTTACGCGCCTCAACCAGATCGTCGAGCGCGTCGATACCGAATCCATGCGCGGCATGGTCAAGGCCATCCCGCATTTGGTTCGGATTCTGGAGAACTAGAGACCAGGGATTAGGGGTTAGGGATCAGGGTTAGTTGAAAAGACTGCAACCGGCACGATCGAACTGATCCCTAATCCCTAACCCCTGTATTTACAACGCGAGTCGGCGAAGCTCAACTTCCCGGCGCTACAGCGAGGAAATCATGGCAAAGAATCTATCCAATTTACGCGCGCCCCGGAAGGCAAACACCGGGCGCAAGCGTGTCGGCCGCGGTATGGGCTCCGGCATGGGCAAGACTTCAACCCGCGGCCACAAGGGCCAGGGATCGCGCACCGGCTCCAGCCTGATGCGTGGCTTCGAAGGCGGCCAGATGCCGCTGCATCGCCGTCTCCCCAAGCGCGGCTTCACCAACATCTTCCGCACCGAGTACACGGTGGTGAACCTAGACCGGATTGCGCAGCAGACGGAAGGTCTAACCGTCACCGAGATCGCCCTGGAAGACTACAAGAAGCTCGGCCTGGTGTCGAACAAGAGGTCGCTCATCAAGATTCTGGGGTCCGGCGAAATCACCGCGGCGATTACCATTCACGCCCACAAGTTCTCCAAGTCGGCCGTTGAGAAGATTGAAAAGGCCGGCGGCAAGGCTGTGGTTCTGGGCGGCGAGAGCGAAGCGCCCAAGGGGAAACTGGTTTCCAAGGTGTCCAAGTAGGTTGTGGTTTCCCAGGGCTCAAGATGGAGACCTGGGAAACCCAACTTAGGTTTGGGCTCCCGGCGAAGCTGCGGCGCCCGGTAAACTCCCGGTCAAAATGGTGTGATGGCCAGCATATTCGGGGCTTCCCGGCACGACTACCATCCTTGGCAATCGGGAAATGCTCTAAGATGAAAAGGGCAAGAGATTCAAGCGGCGTGAAACGCCTGAAGCGGATAACCAGACATGCTTGAGAAATTCCTTAATATCTTCCGGATTCCCGATCTGCGCAAGCGCGTGCTCTTCACCCTTGGCATTCTCGCCGTTTACCGCCTGGGCTCGCACATTCCGACGCCAGGCGTGAATGCTCAGCAGCTTGCACTGCTGTTCAGCAGTCAAGGTGGCTCGGCGCTTGGCCTGATGGACCTTTTCGGCGGGGGAAACCTGCGCCGCATGACGGTGTTTGCACTGGGCATCATGCCCTACATCACGGCGTCCATTATCTTCCAGTTGCTTACGGTGGTCTATGAGCCGCTGGCGCGCATCCAGAAGGAAGGCGAGCTTGGCCGGCGGAAGATCACCCAGTGGACCCGCTACATGACTGTCATTCTCGGCATGCTGCAGTCGATCGGCATTGCCGCCATTCTTACGAAGCAGGGCCTTGTTCTGCATCCCGGCATCGGGTTCAGTTTGATGACGGTGCTCACTCTAACCACGGGCACTGCATTCATCATGTGGCTGGGCGAGCAGATTACGGACCGCGGAATCGGCAACGGCATGAGCCTGCTCATCTTTTCGGGCATTGTCGCTGGGCTGCCTCGCGGAGTCAATGAACTGTTCCAAAAGGTGCAGACCGGCGCCTGGGGTTCGTTCACCGTCATCGCGGTTGCCCTGCTGCTGGCGGGCATGATCGCCGTGGTGGCCTTTATCGTCTTTGTGGAACGCAGCGAACGGCGCATCCCCATCCAGAGCGCGCGGCGCGTCGTCGGCCGTCGCATGATGGGTGGACAATCGAGTCATCTTCCTCTGAAGGTAAACTCGGGCGGCGTCATGCCTGTGATTTTTGCCAGCTCCATTCTTTCCGCGCCCATGCTCTTTAGCCAGTCGGAGTTTGTCCAGAACAGCAAGTTTCTGCAGCCGATTGTACAGGCGTTGCAGCCTGGCTATCCGTGGTATGAGTTGCTGTACGTTTTGGGGATCATCTTCTTCGCCTACTTCTACATCTCCATCGTGATGAAGCCGGACGACATCGCCGATAACTTCCGTAAATCGGGCTCGTTCATTCCCGGAATTCGCCCTGGCAAGCGCACGTCGGACTTCATCAATGACATCCTCACCCGGATTACGCTGGTTGGGGCACTGTACCTGATCATCATCTCACTGGTGCCGACATTCCTCATCTCCGGCATCCGTTTCGACAAGATATTTCTCATCGGCACTCTGTTTGAGAGAATGCCGAACTGGGTAACGCATGGTTTGGGGGTCAACTTCTACTTTGGTGGCACTTCACTGCTGATCGTGGTGGGTGTGGCCATGGATACCGTCAACCAGATCGAATCGCAGCTGATCATGCGTCATTATGATGGCTTTTCCCCTCGCTCCGGTCGCATACGCGGAAGGAAAACCTGGTAATGTCTTCTTCTATGATCGCAGTCGAACAGGGCCGGGAAACGGGTTCGATAACCGTTCCCGGCCCAATCCTTTTATTGGGTGCGCCAGGGGTAGGCAAAGGGACGCAAGCCAAGGAACTAGTGAAGTTATGGGGCATTCCGCAGATCTCTACCGGAGACCTGCTGCGCGCCAATGTGGCTCAGAGAACGCAGCTGGGCAGGGCAGCCAAAGAGTTGATGGAGCGCGGCGAACTGGTGCCAGACTCCCTGGTAAACGAGATGGTGGCCACGCGCTTGAAAGAGCCGGACGCCTCGCGGGGCTATATCCTGGACGGGTTTCCGCGCACTCTGGTGCAGGCCCACTGGCTCGACGGGCGTCTGGCTGCTGAAGGCGGAACTCTGCCAGTGATTGCCGTAAGCATCCATGTGGACTATAATCAATTACTGCGTCGAATTACGGGACGCAGAAACTGTCCTGTCTGCGCAACCATCTACAACATTCACATGAATCCGCCAAAACGGGAAGGATTCTGCGATGTAGAAGGTGCGGCGCTGGTCCAGCGAGCTGACGATACGGAGCAGGTCTTCAAGGAGCGCATGCGCGCCTATTCAGGACTGACCGCGCCGGTTGTTGAGCACTATCGGGCTCTGGGACGTTTTGCGGAAGTGGATGGAGACCGGCCGATTGGCGTCATCGCGGCTGGAATTATTGCTGCCGTCGAGCGGTTACGCAGTTAGCGTAGCTGATCGGCGGGCTTGTGCGTGAGGAGCTAATGGTCAGTGATCAGTTATCAGTGATGCCCGCTGGGCCTTCCTAGCAACTGACGACGGATTACTGACAACTGCGAACGGAGTGAGCTGAGTGGCTGTTGTACTGAAGTCGTCGCAGGAGATCGAGAAGATGCGTCGCGCGGGCCAGGTGGTCCGCGAGATTCTCGAGCTTGTGCGAGGGCAGGTCAAGCCTGGCGCGACGACGCTGGACCTGGAAAAGACTGCCGTGGCTCGCTTGAACGCATTGGGCGTGAAGGCTGCTTTCAAGGGCTATCACGGATACCCCTGTGTGCTTTGCACCTCAGTCAACAGCGAAGTGGTGCACGGAATCCCTTCGGCGAAACGAGTCCTGAAAGAAGGGGACATTGTTTCGGTGGATTTCGGCGCGATTGTCGACGGCTATTACGGAGATGCGGCAATCACCGTGCCGGTTGGGTCGATCGATCAAGGAGCGGCCCGGCTGCTGGAAGTGACGGAGAAGTCGCTCTACGCGGGGATCGCGGCGGTCAAGCCGGGAGCAACGCTGGGCGATGTGGGCGCGGCAGTGCAGGAACTGGTTGAGGCTGAGGGTTTCTCGGTCGTGCGCGATTTTGTGGGCCATGGAATCGGGGTTCACATGCACGAAGACCCGCAGGTGCCGAATTTTGGCGAGCGGGGCCGGGGAATGAAGTTGAAGGTGGGCATGGTGATTGCCATCGAGCCGATGGTGAACGCCGGCGGGCCGGACGTCGAAGTTTTGAAGGACGGCTGGACGGCGGTGGCCAAGGATGGAAGCATGAGCGCCCATTTCGAACATACTGTGGCGGTGACTGCCACTGGAGCGAGAGTTTTGACCGATTAGTTTTCGGTCATCAACAGGCCGGACGCGCTTTTCTGCGCCGGCGGAATTGGATGCGGTTTGTCGAAGGAAGACGCGATTGAGGTAATGGCAGTGGTCACAGAGACGCTGCCCAACGCCATGTTCAAGGTCAAGCTCGAGAACAATCACGAGGTCTTGACCCACGTTTCGGGACGCATGCGGAAGAACTTCATTCGCATTCTTCCCGGCGACCGCGTGGCCGTGGAACTAAGCCCCTACGACCTGAACCGCGGACGAATCGTGTACCGGTACAAGTGATCAGTTGTCAGTGGTCCGGGGTCAGTTCTGGAAGTTGCGCTGATACTGTATCAGCTGATTTTTGATGTTTCACAAGTTTGCGCTTGTTTTGTCGGGCGCGAAGAAGGGCAACAAAACAATGAAAGTTCGTGCATCGGTAAAGAAGATTTGCGTCAAGTGCAAGGTCATAACTCGCCGCGGTGTGGTGAGGGTGATCTGCGAGAACGCAAAGCATAAGCAGCGCCAGGGCTAGTTGGGCCTGGTATACGCGGAAGCTTCCACGAAGTTGTCAGTCGTCAGTTCTCAGTTGTCAGCAAAAACCCCGGATTAACCCCGGTTTTGCGAACTGATCAGTGAAAACTGACCACTGGAAAAGAGGCTAGTTAGCTTGAGTCAAGGCTTGCGGTGAACCTCTGGAAGCAGGAAGCAAAAACCGTGCGAACCGGCTGAGGCCGGGGGCACACAACCGCAGCAGCAAAGGAAACAAACATGGCACGTATTGCTGGCGTCGATCTGCCCCGCAACAAGCAGGCACGTATCGCGCTCACATACATCTTCGGCATCGGAGATCCACGTGCGGCGAAGATTCTGGAGAAGGCGAACGTTGATCCGTTCAAGAAGATCCAGGATCTCGGCGAAGACGAGGTCAACCGCATCCGTCAGGTGATCGAGGACGAAGGAAACATCGAAGGCGACCTGCGCAAGGATGTCTCAATGCACATCAAGCGTTTGATCGACATTCAGAGCTACCGCGGCACGCGTCACCGGCGTTCTTTGCCGGTTCGCGGACAGCGCACGCACACCAACGCACGCACTCGCAAGGGCCCGCGCAAGGGCACAGTTGCCGGCAAGAAGAAAGCGACGGGTAAAACCTAATGGCCAAGCCAGAACAGAAAGCCGGCGCCGGCAAGGCGGCCAAGAACAAGAAATTCAAGAAGCGCGAACGCAAGAATGTGCCGTTTGGCATTGCGCACATTCAGGCAACGTTCAACAACACCATCGTCACCATCACCGACCCGGTGGGCAACACGCTGAGCTGGAAGAGTTCGGGTTCGCTGGGATTCCGCGGTTCGCGCAAGGGCACTCCGTTCGCGGCGCAGCAGGCAGCGCAAAATGCCGCCAGCGCTGCTCGCGATCACGGTCTGCGCGCGGTGGATGTTCGCGTCGCGGGTCCGGGTTCGGGCCGCGAGTCGGCCATTCGCGCTTTGGCTGCGGCAGGCATTGAAGTCCGCTCCATTCGCGACGTTACGCCTGTGCCGCACAACGGCTGCAGGCCGCCGAAGCGTAGGCGCGTGTAAAGACAGTGGTCAGTTGTCAGTTGGTACTTGCCTGAATGGGCTGCTTCAACTGCGCGGATCGCTGAAACGGCAACATCCAGTGATCGAATTTCTGGGTTTAGTTGATTCGCTTGCAAAGGTGAAACACAACTGAAAACTGATCACTGACAACTGAAATTGGGCCGGGATGACCTGCGCGCAGCGCACGTAAACCGGCCGTCATCCGAAGTCAGGAGAAGAGGAAGAAATGGCACGTTATACCGGAGCAGTCTGCCGCCTTTGCCGTCGCGAAGGCACCAAACTTTTTTTGAAGGGCACCAAGTGCCTTTCCGACCGTTGCCCGCTGGAGAAGCGCAATTTTCCTCCCGGCATGCACGGCAAGGATCGCAAGGCCAAGATTGTGGGCTACGGCCTGCAGTTGCATGAGAAGCAGAAGGCCAAGCGTATGTACTTCACACTCGAAGGCCAGTTCCGCGAGTACTACGAAAAGGCCAACCGCGCCACCGGCGTTACCGGCGAACTTCTCATTCAGCAGCTCGAGCGTCGCCTGGACAACGTTGCGTACCGTCTTGGGTTCGCCATCAGCCGCCGTCAGGCTCGCCAGGTGGTCCGCCACGGCCACGTTACGATCAACGGCAAGAAGGTGAACATTCCCTCCTACCAGGTTCAAGTGGGCGATGAAATCGCCATCCGCGAGAGCGCACGCAAGCTCTTGATCGTCGAACAGGGTGCGCAGTACGCCGCGCAGAACCCGGTTCCGGGCTGGCTCGAAGCCAACTTCGAAACCTTTACCGGCCGGGTGCTTAGCCTGCCGAAGCGCAAGGACGTTAACCTGCCGATCAACGAACAGCTGATCGTCGAACTGTACAGCAAGTAACAGGGATTAGGGATTAGGGATCAGGGGTTAGTTGATGCTGTGGTGACACACGCAATCCAACCAATCCCTAACATCTAACCCCTAACCTCTCATTCCAACCGAAGGAGAACTTGCGCGGCCGCCGCAAAATGCATCGCGACGTACCTGCCGCGCGGGAAAAGAGAAAACGATATGCTTTGGAGAGGATTTCAAAAGCCGAAGCGTTTGGCAGTCGATGCCGAGACGCTTACCGACACATTTGGCAAGTTCAGCGCACAGCCGTTTGAGCGTGGTTTTGGTACCACGATCGGCAACGCCCTGCGCCGCACCCTGCTCAGCTCCATCGAAGGCGCCGCGGTTACCGCGATCCGCATCGAAGGCGTGCTGCACGAGTTCCAATCGATCGGCGGCGTGGTTGAAGACGCTACCGACATCATCCTGAACCTGAAGCAAGTTCCCTTCAAGCTTGCCGGCGATGGTCCCAAGGCGCTCTATCTGCGCGCTGACCAGCCCGGCGTCGTCACCAGCGGCATGATTGAAGCCGATGGCGATGTTGAGATCCTGGACAAGAACGTCTATCTGGCTACGCTGTCTGAAGGCGGCAAGCTGGACATGGAAATGCGCCTGAAGCGCGGCCGTGGCTATGTTTCGGCCGACAAGAACTTCGACGCCGACCTGGGGTTGGGCTTTATCCCGGTGGACTCGGTCCACTCGCCTGTACGCCGCGTCAACTACGTGGTGGAAGCTGCCCGCCTGGGGCAGATCACCGACTACGACAAGCTGACCCTGGAAGTGTGGACCAACGGAGCAGTTCTGCCCGCCGACGCTGTAGGCCTGGCCGCCAAGCTGCTGAAGGACCACATGAACATCTTCATCAACTTCGAAGAAGAAATCGAAGCTGAGGCGCGTGGCGAAGAGAGCCGCGGCCTCTTGCGGAACGACAATCTGAATCGCAGCGTGGAAGAGCTCGAGCTTTCCGTGCGCAGCTACAACTGCCTGAAGAACGCCAACATTCAGTCCATCGGCGAGCTGGTTCAGAAGACCGAAGCCGAGATGCTGAAGACCAAAAACTTTGGGCGCAAGAGCCTGAACGAGATCAAGGAAATCCTTGCGCAGATGGGTCTTTCGCTGGGCATGAAGATCGACGAGAATGGCAATCCGGTTCCCGGGCCGACCAGCATTCCGCCCGCAGCCGCGCTGGCCGCCAGCTACAACCGCTACGACGACGAAGACGAGCCGCTGGATTCGGTGGATCTGCAGTTGCCGACCGAGACCGAGAACTTCTAACCAGTGGTCAGTGGTCAGTTTTCAGTTGTCAGTCAGAAACAGCTTGGAACAACCAGAGCTCTTCACACCGGCAACAGTCCACTGATCACTGACTTCTGATTACTGATCACTGATTCGAAAGAGAGTTACATCATGCGCCATCGCAATGCAGGATTTAAGCTCGGACGCAATACCAGCCATCGCCGCGCCCTGTTGCGCAACCTGGTCACGTCCGTCATCATCGAGGACCGCGTCTTGACCACCGTGGCCAAGGCCAAGGCGGTCCGTCCGCTGATTGAAAAAATGATTACCCTGGGTAAGAAGGGCGATCTCCACTCGCGCCGTCAGGCGCTCAGCTTCCTCATGACCGACGCGTCCGTTGAGCGGCTCTTCGATACCGTGGCCCCGCGCTACGGCGATCGCCAGGGCGGCTATCTTCGCATCGTGCGCGCTGGCTTCCGCCAGGGCGACGGTGGCGAGACAGCTTTCATCGAGCTCCTTGGCGCCGAAAAGCAGCTGGAAGTGAAGAAGCAGAAGCGCGAGGAAATCAAGGCGAAGAAGCGCGCCGAGCTCGAAAAGCATCTGGAAGAGAGCAAGAAGGACGAAGAAAAGGGCGGAGAAGAAGCCGCTTAGCATTTGCCATGCGGGCGGGCTTTTCCGTGCCGGATCAAGAACGGGCGCATCGCTCTTTACTGGGCGATGCGCCTTTTTTCTTGGCGGATGTTTTGCGTTAGTCTTAGAAAACGGAAGGACGGGCCGATGAACAAGCTAACGCGGCGAACCATGATGCGGGGTGTCGGCGTGGCGGCTACGGCTGCCACAATCAATCTGGGCGCTTTCGCGGAGGGGCACATGCCGGAAGGACAATCGGGAAACGTGTTTCACGTATTCGCATTCCAATGGAAGCCGGATGTCACGGAAGCGCAGAAAGATCGGGCGGCGAAAGACATCGCTGCGTTTCAGGGGCAGATTCCGGGACTGCTGGAAACGCACGTTGGGCCGAACATTTCGCCGCGAGGCAAAGGCTACACATTCGGCGGCATCATGCGATTTACGGATCAGGCCTCGCTGGATGCCTATACGCATCATCCAATGCATTTGGCATTGCTGGCCTGGCTTGTGCCGCTGATCGACGCCATCGAACTCGACCTTCACGCCTGAGCCTGCATCCTCGCCCGGGCAACCCCAAGGCGCGCGCGGAATGGCGAGGTTCGTTTTCACTTTTCGCTACGACAAGTGCCCCGTTTTTCAAAGAGCTGCTAACCGCTTCTTACCCTGATTGCGTCAAACTGGAATCATGTCGTTTGCGAAAAAGTCTCCCCTACAAAGCATCGTCTTTGTCATTCTCCTGTTCGCCACAGGCATTCCCGCACAGGAACTCAAGCCGCATCCCATCCAGCTCGCAAACGGCAAGTCGCTCGTCTTCAATCTCCCGTCCAACTTCACCATCAATGTTGCCGTTCAGGGCCTGAAGCGTGTCCGGTTTATGGCCAAGTCGCCCGACAACCGAATCTTCGTCGCAGATATGCACGACCTGGGTGACAACAGTCTTGGAAAGGTCTACATTCTTGAGGGTTGGAATGGGAAGACCGGCACATTCGCGAAGATGACCACTTACCTGGATCATCTGCGTAACCCTAACAACGTGGCCTTCTACACTGAGCCGGTGCAGGATGGCAAGCCGGCCCAGTCCTGGCTCTATCTCCCACTCACCGATCGCCTTCTTCGATACAAATACAACCCAGGCGATATCGCGCCATCGGGCCCGCCTGAAGTCCTCATGCATTATCCCGACTACGGCCTCAACTACAAGTACGGCGGATGGCACCTGACCCGCACCGTCGCATTCGCCACTCTGCATGGCAAGACGCGCCTCTATGTGACGGTCGGCAGTTCCTGCAACGCCTGCCAGGAAAAAGAAGAGGTGCGCGCGACGCTTACCGCGATGGATCCCGACGGCAAGAATCAGCAGATCCTGGCGCATGGGCTGCGCAACGCGGTCGGCATGGAGTTCGTACCCTCGATCGATAGGGGAGCGCTCTTCGCCACTAACATGGGGGCGGATCACCTGGGGACGCACGCACCCGAGGACACATTCTTCGAGTTGGACAGCGATGCACGCCCGGTTCCCGCTGGTTCCAACTACGGCTGGCCTACCTGCTACTTTGAACAGGGAAAACCGAAAGCGGACCGCCTCATCTCCGACCCGAAACCCACCGATCACATCGTTCCTGCGCCGCCCGCGGGACCCCCACCTGTGCAGTTTGATTGCGCAAAGATTCCCGCCGTCTACACGACCTTCGCCGCGCACAGTTCCCCGCTCGGCCTGCACTACTTCGATGCCACAAACCGAGTTCTCTCCGGCTCATTCCTGGTGGCGCTTCATGGCGCAAGCCATCCGGCTATCGGTACCGGCTATCGCGTTGTGCGCTTCGATTCCGTGAGCCGCAAGGCGCTGGACTTTATCACCGGGTTCCTGGTGAATGGGAGGGTAAAGGGCCGTCCCTGCGGAATTCTGCAGATGGCTGCCGACGCTTTCCTGCTGACGGACGATCTTGATGGAGTGATCTACTACATCCACGGCACATGAGCTGTGGCTTCAGGACCGCAACTTGACGCGTTGGAAAGGATCGAAGTGGTCCCTGGAAAACCAAGTCTCAAGCCGCGCGGGCAAGCCGTTTGGGCTTGAACATTCGCATGAAGAGGTAGACCAACAGCTGCAGCACAATCGCTCCGGTGCAGTCGAGCAGCACATCCCAGGGGGTTCCGGTGCGGTTGGGCAAAAAGGTCTGGTGCCACTCATCGCAGCTCGCCACCAGCGCGGTACCCATGAGGGCAAGAAATGCGTCCGTGCGGAAGCGGGAATGCGGTAGCGTGAACCACCAGGCGCGCAGCCATGCCAGCCCAATCAAGCCATAGCCCAGGAAGTGGCCCGACTTGCGGATGTAGTGATGGAGCGTGTCCCAGCTATCGTCCGCGACGTGGCCGAAGATAGCTTCGAAGATTTTGCGAAAAGGGCCGGTGGTGTGGTCGGCGCCGAACATCTCTGTCGACTCGAGCACAATCAAGCCAATGCCGATCACTACCGGCAACCAGATTCTGACCCAGTAAAACGGGCTGCGCCGGGAACTATTCCACATGATAGTTGGGCGCCTCCCGGGTGATGATCACGTCGTGGACGTGACTCTCGCGCAGGCCTGCGCCGGAGATGCGGACAAACTGTGCCTTCTCCTGCAATTCGGTAACGGACGCGCAGCCAAGATAGCCCATGCCGGAGCGCAGGCCGCCAACAAGCTGGTAGACCATGGATTCGAGCGGCCCGCGGTAGGGCACGCGGCCTTCGATCCCCTCAGGAACAAACTTGGCCAGGCGATTCTGGCTGGCTCGTTCGCGCTGCACCACGCCTTCGCTGCCGAGTTCGGCACTGGCCAAGTCGGAAGTGCTCTGGAAGTAGCGCTCGCCGGAGCCCTGACTCATGGCGGTCAGCGAACCCATGCCGCGGTAGCTCTTGAAGCTGCGTCCCTGATACAGGATAGTCTCGCCTGGGCTCTCGTCGACGCCGGCAAACAGAGAGCCGATCATGATGGTGCTTGCGCCGGCGGCGATCGCCTTGGTGATTTCGCCGGAGTATTTGATGCCACCGTCGGCAATGACGGGAATGCCATGCTCACGCGCGGCACGGTAGGCCTCGGCAATGGCGGTGATCTGCGGCATGCCTGCGCCGGTGACCATGCGGGTGGTACAGATGGAGCCGGGGCCGATGCCGACCTTGATTGCGTCGGCGCCAGCCTCAATGAGCGCCAATGCGCCTTCGTAGGTGGCGATGTTGCCTGCCAGCAGGCCCACGTTGGGGAACATCTTCTTGACTTCGCGTACGGCTTCCAGCACGCGGGAGCTGTGGCCGTGTGCGGAATCAATGGCCAGCACGTCGACGCGAGCCTTCACCAGCTCCGCAGCGCGCTCCAGGAAATCGCCGGTAGCGCCGATGGCTCCGCCGACACGCAGGCGGCCTTGATCGTCCTTGCTGGCGTTGGGATATTTCAGCTTCTTCTGGATGTCTTTGACGGTGATCAGGCCCTTGAGATTGTATTGATCGTCCACCACGAGCAGCTTTTCCACGCGATGTTCGTGAAGGATCAACTCGGCTTCTTCCAGGGTGGTTCCAACCGGGACGGTGATCAGATTTTTCTTGGTCATCACATCGCCGATAGGAATATCGGTGCGAGTTTCGAAGCGCAGGTCGCGGTTGGTGAGGATGCCGACGAGCCGTTTGCCCTGGGTGACCGGAACGCCGGAGATTTTGTACCGGCGCATGACATCGAGCGCGTCGGCAATCATCTGATCGGGGCCGATGGTGACGGGGTCCACTATCATGCCGCTCTCAGAGCGCTTCACCTTGTCGATCTCGCCGGCCTGGTCGCCGATGGTCAAGTTGCGATGGACGATGCCGATGCCGCCCTGCTGGGCCATGGCGATGGCCATGCGCGACTCGGTGACGGTATCCATGGCGGAAGAAAGCAGAGGGGTGTTCAGCAGGATGTCGCGGGTGAGCTGAGTCTGCGTGCTTACCGTGGCTGGGACCACCTCGCTGTAGGCGGGGACGAGCAGAACGTCATCGAATGTCAGGGCTTCCGGAAGGTTTTTGGCTAGCATGATGGTTTGACGCGCCTGGCAGACCCGGGATTCTGGTTTCCGGTTCGGCAGGCGCGTGTGTCTATTGTAAAGGAGGGATCAGGGGTCAGGGATCAGGGGGCAGGGATTTGGGAAGCGCACTCCTTTCGTGGCTTGTAAGTCCTTTATTTCGATGGGGTGTTTGCGTAAGTGCTTTGCCATCAACAAAAGGCATAGGGGGTAGGGAGTTGCGGCTCAGGCGGCGCTCCCCGGCGGTGTTTTTGGCCGCTTCGAGGCGCTGCTGAGGGTGACTTGCGCGGCGTAGAGGAGTTTGCCGGCGCTCGTTTCCGGGATGATGCCCATGAGCATGCCGAAGCCGACGCAGGCGATGAAGTCGCAGACGTTCTGGTATCCGGAGAGCGGGGGCATGGCGCGTCGGTAGGCCTGCGCGGCCTCCATGCCGGCGACGTCCTTGTATTTCTGTCTTTTCATTGCCGCTTCATGTACGCTCAGCCAGACCCGCTGGCAGTGAGCGACGGCGGGGTTTGAGGTGGCGGGGAAGAGTTTTTCCTGGTCGGTATCGAGGGATGAGGGGCTGAGATCCACGAACATGGCGATGTCTCCGAGGGAGGTTTTTTTACCCTCCTACAAGAAGTGTGCGCCAACGTGACTGAATAGGCTGCAAAATATCTTGCTAGATTTTTTGCGCTAAAGCGCGCTGGTGATTGAGGTTAAGCAGGCGGGCCAGGATTTCTTCCCTTGACAACTTTGCGGGCCAGCCGTAGGCAGCGAAGACGGCTTCGTCCAGGGCCGGGTGGGCGTTGAAGAGCCAGACCAATTAGCTTTATCAGGAGCTGAAGCCCAACATTGATTTGATTGGCTTTATCGGCCCGGCTGAAGCCGTGCCCTTGGTACAAAGCCCGAGAGGATTGCCCATTGTTGAGTTTTTCACCAAGCCCTGAAGTCCTGCCCTGTTGCAAAGCGTTGAAAAATCGCTGCGTGAATAAGCTATTCCGCGCTCAATTCAGACGCCTACGGGAAAGGGCTTGGGGCTGGATTCGTCGTCGGTGTTGGCGGCGCCGGTGCGCCAGCGCTCGAAGCGGCCCTGTAGCAGGCTCATAAAGCCGGTGTACCAGTAGCCAATGACGAACAGGATCAGGAACGGGGCGGTGAAGTAGTTGTGGTTGGTGAACGTGTAGATAATCGCGGCCAGGAAGTAGAAGCCGAGGAACACCTCGATCCAGGGGGCGAGGACCAGGCGCTTGCGGTACTTGGCGGCCTGCGATTTCTCGCCTTTTTTGGCGACGCGGTACTTGGGCGTGCGGACGAAGGCGCTCTTCATGCCGAAGAGGGCTTCCATCACGGCCTTGGTGTTGGTGACGGTGAGGCCGATGCCGAGGGCCATCAAAAACGGCAGGTAGAGGAAGGTCTTCATCCAGGACTTGGGGAAGAGCTCGCGCTGGCTGACCACGTAAAAGACAGCGATGGAGAGCGAGGACGCGGTAAACAGCGGCACGTCGATGAGCAGCATCTGGAACCAGCCCTGGTAGAAGCGGCAGATCATGGCCGGCATCAGCAGTGCGGACATGACCACCATGAGCGGGTAACTGAGGTTGGCAGTGAGGTGGTAGACGGCTTCGACTTTGATGCGGCGGGGCACATCGGAACGGAAGATCTGCGGCAGAACCTTTATGCTGGTCTGGATGAGGCCCTTTGCCCAGCGCGCCTGCTGCGTTTTGAAGGCGGACATTTCAATAGGCAGTTCGGATGGGCATTCGACGTGGGGCAGGTATTTGAACTTCCAGCCGGCGATCTGCGAGCGGTAGCTTAGGTCGGTGTCTTCAGTCAGGGTGTCATGCTGCCAGCCGCCACCGTCGGAAATGGCCTGGATGCGCCAAATGCCGGCGGTGCCGTTGAAGTTGAAGAAGTCTCCGGATCGGTAACGCGCGCCATGCTCGATCACAAAGTGCCCGTCGAGGAGGATTGCCTCAATCTGCGTAAGCATGCTGTAGTCGCGGTTGAGGTGGGTCCAGCGGGTTTGGACCATGCCAATGGCCGGCTCGGCGAAGTGGTGGATGACTCTCATGAGCCAGTCATGAGGAGGCACGAAGTCGGCGTCAAAGATGGCAACGAACTCGCCTTTGGCCACTTTGAGGCCCGCGTCGAGGGCTCCGGCCTTGTAGCCGTAGCGATTGGTGCGGTGGATGTAGACGATGGGGTTGCCGAGGGAGGCATAGCGGGCGACGATGTCGGCGGCTACCTGCTGGGTTTCGTCGGTGGAGTCGTCGAGAACCTGAATTTCGAGTTTTTCGCGCGGGTAATCCATGGCGCAGACGGCCTCGATGAGGCGGTCGATGACGAATTGCTCGTTGAAGATGGGCAGCTGGACGGTGACCAGCGGCAGCTCGTCGAAGTGGCTGTTGGGATTGGGGTTGGCGTTCTTGCGGTATTTGAAGTAGAGGTAGCACATCGTATAGCGGTGAACGCCATAGATGGCCAGCAGGATCATGACGGCGAAGTAGGGTAGCAGCAATGCGGCGTCAAAGAAGTTCCAGTGGTAGAGGCCCTTGAAGGTCTGGTCGGTTTGCTGCAGGGTCTTGAGGTAATGGCGCAGGCCGTTTTGCGGGGCAAATGCGAGAAACGCAGCCGCCTGCGAAGGCAGCCCGCGAAGCAGGCTGGCGGCGGGTTTCAGGCAGTTCACAAACGCTGCGAACAAGGCAGTCCTCCACGACTGGGATCACGACTATTGTATGCGATGGACGCTACGCCGGTTAGCCGGTTGCGAGCGGTTCCGGTTCTCCTCAAATCGTGTATGGCACGCGGATGCCTGGGTCGCGTGAATCGAAGTCCTTCGTGTTGCGTGTGACCAAGAGGCATTGATGAACCTGCGCCGTGGCTTGGATGATGGCGTCGGGCAGCTTGATGCGCTTGAGTTTACGGATAGTTACCACTCGTTCGGCAATTTTCGAATCGATTTCCAAAAGAGTGAAGGACTGCAGGAATGTTCTCGCGGCGGCTTCCGTCTGGGAGTTGGCGCCGACCATTAGTTCGATCCAACTGACCACGCTGATGGAGGGGGATTGATAAAGGGCCAATTCGGCTGCAGCGTCAGCACTTCCATGCAGAAAGTCGACCAGGATATTGGTGTCGAAAACAGCTTTCACCACTCGCTCCGGAGCTTCTCCTGGTAGGCGAGTCCGTCTTCTGGAAGAGGATCCTCATAACCAGGGAGGCGGACGGACTGACCTTTCCATAGGCCGAATGCTGACTCACGCGCGGGGCGATTCTGCGCAATGAATGCTTCCAGCGCTTGGCGGACAGCCTCTGCGCGGGAGAGCTTACGCGCTGCACAGATGGCGCCCAGGTCTTCGAGCTGGCTTTCCGGGATGTCCACGAGCGTTCTCATGTCTCTCCAATCACGATATCTATATCATATATCATCGTCGTGCACTTGCATCGCAGAATCATCCAATTGTTAAGATTTGCCCTCGGTAAGCTCGCTGGCGTAGTGTTTCTGGCAGTTGGAGATACTTCTATGACCGTTCTTATTTCTTCTCCCATCGTGGCTGCGGCGGGCGGCAGTTTTTTGCTGGATACGCGGACGCCGGCCGAGGTGTTTACGCCCGAAGACCTGAACGAGGAGCAGAGGCAGATTGCAGCAACCGCAGCGCAGTTTGCCCGAGAGCAGATTTTGCCGGCAGCCGAGGCCATTGAAGCCAAGGCACCCGGAGCTCTGCGGTCGGCGCTGGTGAAGGCAGCCGAGCTGGGATTCTCGTCGGTCGACATCCCCGAGGAGTACGGGGGGGTGGAGATGGACAAGGTGTCTTCCACGCTGATTACCGACCACATCTCGGTGCTGGCCAGTTTTTCAACCGCGTTTGGCGCGCAGGTGGGCATTGGGACGCTGCCGCTTGTCTGGTATGGAACCCGAGAGCAGAAGCAGCGCTATCTTCCGAAGTTGGCCGGAGGTGAGTGGATTGCGGCCTATTCGCTCAGCGAGGCCACCTCGGGGTCGGACGCGATGAACGTGCGCTGCCGGGCCGCGCTCTCAGCAGACGGCGCCCATTACATTCTGAATGGCGAGAAGATGTGGACCACCAACTGCGGGATTGCCGATTTGTTCACAGTTTTTGCCAAGATCGATGGCGAGAAATTCTCGGCGTTTCTGGTGGAGCGGACCTCGCCCGGGCTGACGGTGGGCGCGGAGGAACATAAGCTGGGAATTCGCGGCTCGTCAACCTGCCCGCTGGTGTTCCAGGACTGCAAGATTCCTGTCGCGAACCTGCTGGGCGAGGCCGGGAAAGGGCATCATATTGCCTTTAACGTGCTGAATGTAGGACGGTTCAAGCTGGGGGTAGCTTGCCTGGGCGGAGCTCGACACGCGCTGGGACACATGATTCGGTACGCCAAGGAGCGGACTGCGTTTGGCAAGCCGATCGCCGAGTTTGGGCTTATCCAGCGCAAGATTTCTACGAGCGCGGCGCGGATGTTTGCGACCGAGAGCATGGCCTACCGGACGGTGGGAATGATCGATGCCAGCCTGGCGCAGCTGGGCGCGGAGCTGGCCCATTCGCCGCGTGAGACGCAGAAGCGAATCGAAGAGTACGCAGTTGAATGTTCCATTTTGAAGGTCTACGGCTCGGAGATGCTGAGCACGGTGACGGATGAGCTGGTGGCGACGATGGGCGGGTACGGGTATGTGGAGCACTATCCCGCCGAGCGCTACTACCGGGATGCGCGGATCAACCGGATATTCGAGGGGACCAATGAAATCAACCGACTGATCATTACCGGCTGGCTGATGAAGCGGGCGCTGAGCGGGCAGTTGCCGCTGCTGCCGGCGATCAAGACGCTGATGAACGAGGTGATGCAGCCGCCTTCGTTTGACGCGGGCGGCGAGGCGGATGAGTTGCTGGCGCGGGAAGGGGAGATTCTCACGGCGGCACGGAAGATCACGCTGTTTGCAGCGGGAGTGGCCAGCCAGCGGTTCATGGCGGCGCTGCAAGATCAGCAGGAAGTGATGGCCGATCTGGCGGACATGATCGCGCAGGTGTATGCGCTGGAGTCGGCGGTTTTGCGGGCGCGGAAGCTTGCCGGCAAGTCGAACGCCGAGGCTGCGGCGGCCATGACTGGACTGCTTGCCGAAGAGACGATGGCGCTGGCGGAACAGGCTGCTCGGCGGGTGCTTGCGGCCTGCGGCGAGGGCGACATGCTTCGGACGCAGCTGGCGATTCTGCGTCGGCTGGTGCGGTATACACCGGCGGACTCCGTGGCACTGAGCCGGACGGTGGCACGGTGCTGCATTCAGCTGGAGCGGTACCCGGTGTAAAAGCAGGGATCAGGGATCAGGGGTTAGGGGTTAGGGAGAAGCAAAAGCCGTGTGCGGGCCGGGAGGCCCACACTTCAGCCGACCTGGAGGTCGGCGCTACTCAATTCACGGATAAGTTCTTAGTCTTCTCGAAGAGCGACCATGGGATCGACAGCGGTGGCGCGACGGGCCGGGAAGTAGCAGGACACAAAGGCCGCAAACGTCAGCGAGCCGACCACCACCAGGTACGTCAGCGGGTCCCAGACGTTGACTACTACGAAGCTGCTCACCGTTCGGGCGATCAAAAGGGCCAGGGCGAGACCGATGACCAGCCCGCCGCCAATCATCAGGAAAGACTGGCGGTAGATCATTTTGAAGACTGAGCCGCGCGTGGCCCCGAGCGCCATGCGGAGGCCGATTTCATGGACGCGGCGGCTGACGGCATAGGAGACGACACCGTAGAGGCCGATCACAGACAAGGTCAGGCCGAGGCCGCCCATGAGTGCGGCGATGGTTGCGCCAATCTGGAACAGCAGCAGGCCGTTGAGGGTAAAGAGCCCCTGTCGCATGGTTTGCACCTGAAAAACCGGCAGACCTGGCGAGACGTCGTGAACCAACTTCTCGACTGTGGGAGCCAGGGCGAGCGGATCCCGGTCGACCTTGAGCTGGAAAACCATCAGGGTATTTCCGGCGATGTGTTGGGCGTAGGGCAGGTAGGCGAACGGCAGAGTTTTCCCCCCGCCGAAGAGTTGGAATTCGGCATCGCGGACGATGCCCACCACTTGCAGCTTGCTGCCCCTCTTGATGCTCATGTGGAAAGTGCGACCAATGGCGTCCTGGTTGGGCCAGAACTTGTGCGCCATGCTCTCGGAGACAATGGCTGCGTCGGCGCTGTGCTCGTTGTCAGAATTGGTGAAGGGGCGACCGCGGAGCATGTCGATGCCCATGACGCTGAAGTACTCGGGCGAAATCACGTTGTAGCCTATGGCGTAGGTGCTGGGATCGGCCGGCGGGGGTGCGCCATCGACAGTTACTGTGTCGCCGCCGTTGCCGAGATAGCCGAGAGGGGCTGCGGAGGCGTGGCTCACCGCCTGCACACCGGCCAGTTGATGGAGCCGGGAGAGGAGGGTCTCGCCGAGGTCACGCGCCTGCTCGGCGTTCATCCCAATCTCACTGGGATCAACGACAAGATTCAGCACCTGGTCCGGCTTGAAGCCGAAGTCCAGGGTCTGCATGGCGGAAAGGCTGCGGACGAAGAGGCCTGCGACGACGAGGAGCACGAGCGAACCGGCGATTTGGAGCGCGACCAGAGCGTCGCGGAACCAGTGACGTCCGCCGGCGATGCCGCGGCCTCCCTCGCGCAGCATGCCGTTGACATTGGCTCGGGCAACGCGCAGGGCGGGTACAATCCCCACCACTACCCCGGCGAGAAGCGCGGCGCCGAAGGAGTAGAAGAAGATGCGCCAGTCGAAATCGAAAGAAAGGTTGACGGGCAGATCTGCATGGGGATCGATGTGGCCGAGCGCGCTGCTGGCCCACATACCCAGAAGCACACCCAGCAAGCCGCCGATGAGGGAAAGAGTCACGCTCTCGGTGATCATCTGGCGCAAGAGCCTGAAACGTTTGGCGCCCATGGCCGAGCGGATGGCCATTTCGCGCTCACGCGATGTGGCGCGCACCAAGACCAGATTGGCAACGTTGATGCATGCGAGCAGGAGAATCATGGCTGCCAGCGCGAGGAAAAGGCCTGCCATTACGAAGATGGTGCTGGTGTTTCCGGTGGGAATGCGCATGGTTGGCTCAGGGTTCGCGGTGAGCACGATGTTTTTTTCCGCGACCGGCTGAAGCCGGGTCATGCTCTGCGCAATCACGCCCAGAGCCGCGGTAGCCTGCTGGAAGCTGACTCCCGGGCGGAGTCTTGCATAGACGTTGAAATGGCGGCTCGACCAGTTGTTCAGGTCGTCGTCGTTTGGGCCCTCGATACCAACTTGCGATATTGGCAGAAATGCCGCGACGGACACGAAGCTCTGCAGGCCGTGGAAGCCTTCTGGCGCGACGCCAAGGATGGTGAAGGGATGGCCGTCAACGGTGACCGGACGGCCTACTACACCGGGGTCGTTGTTGAACTTGTCTTTCCAGTAGTCGAAGGCGAGGACGATGACCGGATCTTTGCCTGCCACCTCGCCCTCGCTGTTCAGGAAGAGGCGCCCGGCTGCAGGTTTGAGTCCAAGGCCGTTGAAATAGTTGCCGGTTACGTAGGTCGTCATGATGCGCTGCGGCTGCTGGCCCTGGCTGGAGATGCCGTCCAGGCCCAATGTGTCGGTAAGGACGTCGGTGAACGAACCGCTGCTCTGCGAGCGGATCTGTTTGAACTCCTGCCAGGAGAGGAAGGGAAGGATTGTGTTTTTGTTCTGGCCGATGGCGAGCTCGGCAATCTGGCCGGGATGATCGACGGGAAGAGGCCTGAGGAGCAGGGAATTAACCAGGCTGAAAATGGCAGTGTTGGCGCCGATGCCGAGGGCCAGCGTGAGAACAGCGGTGATGGCAAAGCTGGGCGCACGGCCCAGTTGACGAAATGCAAACCGAAGATCCTGAAGCAAGGTTCCCATCGAAGCCTCCGCGCGCACCTGTGTCTAGAGGCTTGAGAGAGCACTTCGGCCGCCAAACCGAGGTCCGGTTAACTGTTCAATTCTGCGGGGGATTGCGAGAGGGACACCGTGAGGAAGGAATTGAAGTGTGTGCGGAATCGCGAATGGCTGTCCGGAAGCGAACAGGGTCTGGGGTCGTGGGTCCAGGGGTTTCGAAGAACCGGAGGCAGAAAAAACCTCCATCCCGACAGTGAGGTCGTTGGGATGGAGGGGAGACCGCCAGGAGACAGAGCGGTCGGCTGCAACTGGGTCGGTTGCAGCAAATTGGTTGTTTACTGCTTGACGACGACAGTGAGGGTCATGTCAGAGGACACGGCCTGGTTGTCGAGGGTGGCGGGACGGAAGCGGATCTGACGGACAGCGTCGGCGACGGGGCCATCAAGATACCTGGTGGGCGACTTGAGAACTTGGACATTGTTGGCCAGACCCTTCTCGTCGACGTTCAACTTGAGGACAACTTCCGCCTCGTAGGGCATGGTTTCATAGGCGGCAGGGGTTAGGTCGATCCTGGGGGTGGAGATGATCTGGGCGGCGACGACTCCGGTGCTCAGGGGCCGGGTTGAGGCAGGGGCATCGGTCAAGGGCTGGCTTGCGAGAGCCGCTGCAGAGAAGAATAACGGGGACATAAAAAGGGTGGCTGCAAGAATACGACGCATGAAGTTCCTCCAAAACGTTAGTAGTAACCATCACGATTATGACGTGATACATACACGATTGTCAATTTTATTTTCTCAGAGAATCTTTTCGCAATGTTTTCAGTTATTTAATAGCCATAGATGGAGATTTCGTGAATATTTGCGAAAAATCGAATACAGGATGAGATGGATAGGGGGAGTTTTTGCGGGGAGGGTAGGAGTTAGGGCGGGCTTGGGGCGTGGTCCGGGAGGTCCACGCGACAGCCGGCGAGGACGCCGGCGCTACAAAAGCGCTCGGAGTCGCTGCTCGTTGGGCTCGAGGGATTAGTCGGCGAGGGAGATGGCGGGCTTTCCGGCCAGGCGCTGGCTGATGTGCTCACCGAGTCGATCGGCGAAGCTGCCTTTCTTGCCGAGGGTGGCGTTGAGGAGCACGACCGCGGCATAGTCGGCCCTGGGGTTGAAGAAGGCGTAGGAACTGTAGCCTCCGGTGGCGCCGTTGTGCCAGTAATTGCCGGAATCGTCGTCGTGAAGCCAGGCAAGGGCGATGCGGGTTCCGGGGCCGACGTCGGCGCGAAGCTCGTGCTGCTGGATCAGCGCTGCGGAGAGCGTTTTGGCGGCTTGAGAGTCGCCGACTGGCTTGAGGGTTTCCGGGTGCAGGTTGGCTTCGAGGTAAGCGAGCATATCGGGCGCGGTAGAGCGGATTGCGCCAGCGCCGGCCAGCGCGTCGAGGTCCCAGGCGTGGGCGGCCTGATGGTCACCGGTGTGGCCTGGGATGAAGCGCGCTTGCTGCTCGGGGGTGAGAGCGACGGTGGTGTCTTTGAGGCCGAGGGGCGCCGTGACCTCCTGCTTGAGCAACTCTGGATACGAGATGCCGGCACGGGCGCTCAGTGCCTGGCCCAGCAGCCCCATGCCCAGGTTGGAGTATACGAAGCCTGGCTTGGATGGCCTGGCTACGCCGTTTTTGGCTATGAAGGCGTAGAGGTTTGCGGGGGCGTAGTCGGCGTAGGGATTATTGTTGTCGGCGGGGTTGAAGTTGTCCGGCATGCGGGGCAGGCCAGAGTGCTGGGTGGCCAGATCGAGCAGGGTAATCTCGTCGCCGGCAGGCCTGGCCACGGTTCCGGTGGGCAGCAGCGTGCGGACGGGGTCGTCAAACTTAACCTTCTGCTGCTCGACCATCTGGGAGAGGATCAGCGTGGTGAAGGTCTTGGTGACAGAGCCGATTTCGAAGATCGAATCTGGCTTGGCGGCGCCGTAGGTAAAGACGCGGCGGACGCCATGATCGACGACCGCGATGGAGGCGCCTGCGCCGGTGGAGGGAGCCAGTTCACCGGATTTGAGCGCGTCGGCCAGATCCTTATCGAGAACCGATTGCAGGTCCGCGGCGGAGACGGGCGCCAGAGCGGCGTCGAACTTGGGCGAAGCGGGTGGCGCTGGGGCAATCGCGGTGGTCTGGCGGGTGAAGTTGAGAGGAAGCGGCTGGCCTTGCGTCAAGGTGCCTGTCAGGGTGTTGCCGTCCGCGGAGAGTTTCCCTGCCCAGGAGCCATGCACATCCGGGACTTCAAAGGAGAAGTTGGGTGCAGCGAAGACGACCTTTGCGCAGCCGATTCCCATGGCGCCCTGGTCCAGGCTATCCAGTGAGCAGAACTCGTGCCCTGCGGCGTCGCTCTTGACCTGAATTTGAATGCGGAGCGAAGTGCTTCCGACGGAGAGCGTTCCAAGCCAGATGCCGTCGACTGCTGAGGGCTTGGCGGCGGCAACGAAGCTGTCGCGGGTGAAGTTGAGCGGCTGGGGCGAACCCTGGTCCCATGTGCCTTCGAGGCCGGTCGCGGTGACGGTCCCCTTCCATTTGCCGTTGACGGCGGGGACACTGAAGGTGAGGCTTTGCCCGTCGAGTTTGAAGTCGGCGCAGGGAATGCCGAGAGCACCCTGGTCAGTGCTGTCGAGAGTGCCGGTGATTGCGCCTGCGGCGTCGACTTTGACGTGGAGCTTCACATGCAGCGCTCCGCCGAGAACTCCGGCGTAGTCCCCGGCTACGGATGGGGCCGACTGCGCGCTCGCCGACATGAGTGCAAATAGAATCATGAGCGTTGAGACGAGGTAGGTTATCAGGCCTGCGAGTGCCGGTCTTCCGGCAGGCAGTAACTCATTTTGGGATAGGTCGCGAGTAAGTTGCATGGAAGTATTTCGCTTTCTGCCCTTGCGGGCCGGTAAATTCAATCACTGCGGAAGCCGCGGAGTTATGCGGGCGGTAACTTGAGGGCGTCGAGGGCGTCGATTTCGCGCTGGTACTTTCTGGATTTGGATAGGTTGAGCCAGACGGCAGTTGGAAACAGGATCACTGTAACAGCAAGGATCGAGTATCCAACGAGATTGTCCGGCCAAGGGAACACGACAATGGCGCCGGTGCTGAATATCAGCAAACCGGGGAAGAATGCGGCCATGCGCGACCAGAACCAGAGGCCGCGGTGAAACTCGCACTGGCGAGCCAGTTCAGAGCGGAAAAAGTCGAGCGAATTGATGTTGCCGGAGGTTTCAGCCCTTTCGTGGGACCTGCGGCGACGGCGCTGATCGAGCCAGACCTGAGAGTTCATGAAGGCCATGCCGAACATGATGAGGATGGCGCCGATTTTCGCGACAAGTTGCGGCACGATCATCAGGATCCATGCGAACCAGCCGATCTCAAAAAGGCAGACAAACCAGACGGTGGAGTCGCGAATAAGAAGGACCCTGTTCAGATGCTTTCTTTTCTTTCGCAGCTCTTCCGGAGACATTTGGAAGAGATCCTGGGGCTGCGACTGCCATAGGTTGCAGAGGGGTGAGTTATCGCTGGACATAGGGTCCTCCGTTATGAAAACGATCGGCGAGGAGGTTCTTGAGGAGATGAATCTTGGTGGCGACATAGCCCGAAGATATGCCGGTAACATCGGCGATGGAAGCTGCGTCAATTCCTTCAAGATAAAGCAGGATCACCTGCCGGTCGAGAGGATTCAGGCTCTGGATGAGCGCATAAAGGCGCTCGACAGTTTGCGCTTGTTCCAACGCTGGATGACTCTGGTCGCGCGCTGCGAGGTCGCCCTGAGCTTCGGCATCCTCAATGCTGAGGAAGGTTTTCGCTCTTCCCCTGCGGCCGCGAAGTACATGCGAGGTGGCTGCATTGTGGGCCACGCGATACACCCAGGTGCGTAGCGAGCAGCGGTTGTCGAAAGTGGCCATGCTGCGCCATAGGGCGAGATGCATCTCCTGCAGCAGGTCCTTGCGCGCATCGGCGTCCGCGTCCCAGGAACGCGCCATGCGAACCAGCGCGGGGCCGTAAGTGGCAACAGCTTCGCGGTAGAGTTCGTCCTGCGGTGTTTGGGAGGTCTGCATGGCCGCTTTAGTCTTCCTGTGTAAGGTAGTCGCAGTTGGGCAGGTTTTCTTACAGGTGGCCGGGTGGGTTTGTCAGAATTACCGATGGGCTGTAGATTTGTGGTCTCCTCCGAATGGGCGATCCTGCGGTCCCCAGCGTACTTGAAAAGGAGCATCGATGGCGCGACTCACGCTCTGGAGCCAAACCGCGCGACTGGTCCAGTCTGCCGTTGCGTATGGGACAGCGGCGCTGATGACGGTCACACTCCATGAGTTCGCGCATGGGGCTGCGGCGCTCGCCTTCGGGTTACGGCCAACCGTGTATGGACTGCACGAGGAAGACGTCGCCGGCGGCGGATGGCAGGCCGCAATCATTGCCGCAGCAGGGCCGATTGCCAGCCTTGCGCTGGGATTGATGTTTTTCCAAATCCACAAGCGGATGCGCGGGCAGGGCTTTGCGCGCTATCTCACGTTTTGGCTGGGCCTGCTGGGGATCGCGCTTTGCATGGGCTACCTGTTGACGCCGCCCTTTTTCAAGGAGGGCGATGTCTACAAGGTGCTTGCCGGCATGGACGCGGCAACGCCCGTGTTCGTTGGGCTCTCGGTGCTGCTAGGGGGCGTAGGTTTCATCCAGGTTGCCTGGATCGGATTTCCGCGCCTGCTGGCCATGACCGACGGCTCCGCCCCGCTGCGGCCGCAGATGATGGCATCGTCGTTGCTGGCTTGGCTGGCGGGCAGCGCACTGGTGCTGCTGGCAATGACTCCGCGCCTGCCGTGGATGCTGGTTGCCATTGGGACGTTTGCGCCGTTGATGAACTTTTTCGCGGCTCGCCGGGACAAGGCGCAGAGTTATGGGGAACCGGGAGCTACGCCGGTAATTTCCTGGTGGGGAATCGGGTTGCTGATAGGGCTGGCATCGGCGGAGCAGACGGTGCTGCGATGGGGCGTGGTGCTTTAGGGCGCCGAGGCGCATTTTCATTTCCAGGTGAATTTCCGAGAGACAGCCCTCGTCGAATGGCTTCACGGCATGGGATAATTCGAGCAAATCAGGGCTGCAGAGGGGGTTCCCATCCAGGACCACAGCCTTCCAATTGCCAATCTGGGTTCTCGACGTGTCGCCGCTATCGATATGGTACGCGGACTGGCCATGGTGGTCATGGCGCTCGACCACACGCGCGACTTCGTCTGCAACATCCCGTTCGAGCCTGAAAACATCGACCAGACCTGGGCGTTCTACTTCCTGGTCCGCTGGGTCACGCACTTTTGCGCGCCGGCGTTCTTTCTGCTCGCGGGAGTTGGCGCATACCTCTACGGCAAAAGACATTCTGCCGGCGCGCTGCAGACTTTTCTGCTCACGCGCGGCGTATGGCTTGTGGTGCTCGAGTTTTCGGTGATCGGATTTGCGTGGACATTTCATCCCGGATGGGGCATGTTCGGCGTGATCTGCTGCCTGGGAATCTCCATGATCCTGCTGGCCGCGTTCGTCCGATTGCCACGTTCGCTGATCATGGCTGTCGCGCTCATCGTGATTGCGACGCATGACCTGTTCGACGGCCTCAAGCCTGCGGACTTTCAGACGGGCAAGTGGCTGCTCTTTGTGCTGCACAGGTCGGGCGGGGCACACTTTGGGAGCTGGACAATGTTCGTGCTGTTCCCCTTGATTCCGTGGTGCGCCGTGACATTGCTCGGTTACAGCATGGGATTTCTGTTTGAAGGCAATTCGGAAACGAATCGGCGAAGGCTGCTGTACTCGGGCGCGGGGGCGCTGATACTTTTTGGTTTGCTGCGGGTGACGAATCTCTATGGGAATCCGCCGGCGGGTATTGCCCACTCCACACCCGGCGACTGGCATGGGATGCCGACGTTGTCGAAGACCATCATCCTGTTCCTCGATGTCGAAAAATATCCGCCATCATTGCAGTACCTGCTGATGACGCTGGGAGGGATTTTCATCCTGCTGGCTCTCGGAGCGATGCGGGAATGGGGCTGGGTGGGGCGTGTGCTGGAGACCTACGGCCGGGTGCCGTTGTTCTTTTACATCCTGCATCTTTATGTCATTCACCTTGGCGCGACGCTGCTCGGCTATCTGACCCATCAACCGGTGCGCTGGCTTTTCCACGGCGGATTCTTCCTGAATTACCCACCAGACGGAGCCGCGCCGTATGGGCATGGGCTCGGCGTGGTTTGCACAATGTGGGTGGTGGTGGTTGCGCTGCTTTACTTCCCCTGCGTGTGGTTTGCAAGCGTAAAGAAGAAGCACCCGGATTCGCTGCTGCGGTTCCTGTGATTGCTTTTGAACGTGGCAGACAGAGGTCCTGGCTTTCCCATCCTTGCGACAGAAGAAGGTCGCAAGGACGGGGCACAGAGCATATTTGGCGGCTCTCAGTTCTATACGCCGACCGGTTGTCGCGCGTGCTGGACGGCCTCGATCACGGCGCGGTTGAAGGCCGGAAGATCGTCCGGCTTGCGGCTGGTGATGAACTGACCGTCGGTGACTACTTCCTTGTCCACCCAGTGTGCTCCCGCGTTTTTGAGATCGGTCTTGAGCGAAGGCCAGGAGGTGACTGTCTTGCCTTTCAATGCACCTGTTTCAAGCAGCGTCCATGATCCATGACAGATGGCGGCGATTGTCTTGCCCGCGGAGACGAAATGCCGGACAAACTCCACCGCTTTCGGGTCCATGCGCAAATGGTCGGGATTCATGACGCCGCCCGGCAGAACGAGCGCGTCGTAGTCATCCGGATTTGCTTGTTCGAGCGTCTTGTCGACCTTGACCGACTCTCCCCACCCTGTATGATTCCATCCCTTGATCTCACCGCTCTTTGGAGCGATGACCTCGATGTGCGCGCCGGCTTCGTTGAGCGTCCTGCGAGGTTGCAACAGTTCAGACTGCTCGAATCCATCTGTAGCGAGGATTGCGATTTTCTTTCCCTGTAAGGTTGAAGTCATTTTTAATCCCTCCTTGGGATTTGCCGTACCTACTTAAGACGCTGGTGGCGGCGCGCGCGTTTGCCGGTTTGGAGCGATGTAACCCCTTTCCAATGAGCAGAAAGAGACACATTTTTGACATAGGGCTGATAGGGAACGCTTTGCAACCGGTGAGATTTCTGCAAGTTTTCTTCGAGATTCCTCTTCGTCAGGCGGTTGATTCGTTCGTTCTACTGGAGCAGCGTGGCCGTGACGACGAGTTGCATGCCGCCTTTGCTCTGGATGTCGTCTGAAGAGAAGACGGTGGTCGCCTTGCCGATGGGTACGAGCACATCGCCTTGCCACTTGTTCTGTTCCATCACAGGGGGAGCCGCCATGGTGGGGTCTTTCGGCGCCGCCACGGAGCTCACATCCGCAGCCAGATACAACGTCAACTTTCCCCCCGCCTCGCGCGCATTGCGGGCGTCAAAGTTAATGCCGACGTCCTGATACTGATAATTGGTAGTCGATCCGCCGATGTTAAATGGGACGCGCGCGCCGGTGCGAATCTCAGTGTTGGTGCTGGCGTCCCGGCGATCCGTGCTGATGGTGATTGCGAACGCACGGCTGTTGGTAGGCTTGCCATCCGGACCGACCTGCTGCAGAACCAGTTCCAGGTGATAAAAGTGGGCGGGCGGCTCAGGAGGTTTCGCTGACTCCTGCGGCTTGGCTGTTGTGTCGGAATCCTGGGCAGTGGCATGATGCGAGAAGGCAAGAGCCAGCGCGAGAAGACAGAAAATGACAGTCGTTTTACGCATCGTTTCTCCTTATTTTCCGCCCTCGTCGAGCGGTTCAAGCGGTGGGATTTCGAGTTCTTTGACCTCAAGCGGGGCATCCGCCTGGGCTTGCTCTGCGAGCAATTCTTTCACTTCGTTGGGCGGCGCCTGGCGAATAAAGAAGGCCAGCACCTCAACCTGCCCATCCAGGGGAGCCGGTGCCGGAAACACATTCAGCTTTGGCAGAGGCTCGGCCTTTGCTGTCTGGGTGGAGACTGGCAGCGGGTTGCGAGTGCGCATGGCATTGGCTGGGCGCGGGACTGTCTCCTGGGGCGTGGCCGGCGGCGGAGTCGTTGCTGCTACGGCTTTGGTGTCTCGCGGCGTCTGCTGCGTGTGCGCATTGTTGACGGGCTTCATTGCTGGCCGGGAAATGAAGAAGACCAGCGCCAATACGCATGCCGCGGCGGCCAGAGCGGCAGAGCAGGCCAGCCAGCGCAGCCGGCGTGGCTTGCTTTCCGACACAAGACGCAGCCGCACACCGCGCAACACGCGCACTTCCAGATCGTCCGCGCCTGGGTCGCCATAGGTGGCCAGCGCCGCATCAATCATCTTGTCGAGTTCGTCTTTATTGCGCATGGCGTACCTCGGCTTGGCGCGACTCGATGGAAGCCAGCTTCTGGCGCAGGACCTGTCGAGCGCGCTGAATGCGCGTTCGCACTGTGCCTTCCGGGATGGCCAGAATGCTGCCGATCTCGCGCGAATTCAGTTCTTCGAATGCCGAGAGAACAAGTGGAAAGCGCAGATCTTCCGGCAGCGCATCGATCATGGAATGAACCAGGGCTCCGCGATTGCCGTCGAGGGTTGTTTGTTCAGGACTTGGCGAGAGGGACGGCAGCTCACGCTCACTGTCAGCCGATTCCGTGATGGCGGATTTGCTCCCTCCCGAAACGGCATGGCGTCTGCGGCAGTCCTGCGCCACTCGCCACGCGGCGCGAGCCAGGAATGCGCGCTCATTCTCAACTCCGCGCCAGCCGCCATTTCGGTAAAGTTTCAAGAAAGTCTCCTGGGCCGCATCTTCGGCGTCATGCACATTCGAAAGCACCGCGTAAGCCACGCGAAAGACGAAGCGCGACTCGCGCTCGACCAGCGCTGTGAACCCCGTCTCTTCGTCGCTGGTCACTCCGCGTACCCCATCTGCATAGGAAGACGGAGTGGGTGTGGCGGGTGTTCGGATTTCTTTGCGCAGACGCAAAAAGGCGCGGGACTCGTCGGTGAGCGAGCCGGTTTGGCCGGTTATCCGACACTCAGTTGCGGCTATTGTCGGACCTTGCTTCGCGGCGTCAAAAGGAGCAGATGCAAAGCTGCGCTCGGGCTGCTCGCGGAGCAGACGATTTGACCTCGATCGTTGATGCCAAATGGTTTTAGAAGAACCCACTGAGATCCCTGGGGCAGGTAGTTGTTCAGGTCTGTCATGCGGCCTTTGTGCCACAGAAAGGCATGCCGTTTGGCGCCGGAAATATTCGACGCGCCCACCACGTCGCCGTGGTTGTTCAACGCTGAGGCCTCGCTGGGGTCCTTGCCAAGCGTGTCGAGATCGAGCATTGCGCCGCGAGAATAGAGAAAGGCGTGGATGCCGTCCGCGGAATCACTGAACCCGGCGATTTGCCCGCGGTCGTTGATTGCCCGGGCACTGCTGGTGGCTCCATGGGGGAGAGTTCCAAGATCAAGGATTCTGCCCTGCGACCACGACACCGCGTGGTTGGCCTTGCTATCGACATCTGCCGCACCAACCACGATGCCATGGTTATTGATGGCATAGGCAGTGCTTGATTTCCCTGATGGAAGCGTGCCTAGATCGGTAATGCGGAGATCCGAGAACACAAAGGCATGGCGCGCGCCATCCGCGGTCAATGCCCCTCCAACGGCCACGCCCTTGTCGTTCAAACCGAAGACCCTGCCTTCGCGTCCGCCGAGTCCAGGGACGATCTCGATGCGCTGGTCACGGCGGAGGAACCCGCGAGTGGTGGAAGAGCTATCCACAAGATTGCCACTGGTGTTCATCCAGCCGGCGATGTCCCCGGATTGATTGATCGCGTGAGCAACACTGTTCGGATAACCGGGCATGTTCGCGATGACGGTGGTGCGGCCGTCTTTCCATATCGCCGCATGCACCGCGCCATTGGTCTGGGTCCAATAGGACACTACGCCGTTGCGGTTCAGCGAAACAGTCACATCTCCGGCGATGGTTACCAACGGGCCGATGTCTTCGATTGTGTAGGCACCGGCGACAGCTTTCGCCGAGGTATCCGGTGGCGCCATCGGTTCCGACTGCGCGATCGCGGCAGGCATGCACAAAAGGATGAATGGGATCAGGAACAGTGTCAGAATCAATGCTGCGACGGTTGCGCGACGCGGCACAGTGAGAATGGAAAGTATGGAAATGGGAGTCGTGCTCGCGCAGATGGCTGGCATCGCGAGGATCATACCGCAATGTTGCTCGAGGTTGAAAGGAGGGGCGCGGAATGTGGATGAGGCGCTTGAAATCGGATTCTGCGTTGCTGGAACATCCGGTTGAAGATAACGGGCCGCAGACGGAGATGCGGCCGAATCCGCGGCTTGCAATCGGCAGCGGTCGGAGGTAGACTCCGGGTTGTGAAGGCAGTCGACGCCTCTCCCCTCTCCGACCAACATCCTCTTGACAGGAATTGAGACAAAGGAGCACTCCCCATGCTTCGTCTGGTTCAACGCACCCGTGGAAACGCCCTGCTGCCGGGGTTTGGTTTGTTGATTGTGTTGCTTCAACCGGTATTGTGCCAGACGGCCAGCGTTCTCACACAGCACAACGACCTGAGCAGATCCGGCGCGAACCCCAACGAGACAATCCTCACAACGAGCAACGTCAATGAAAGCTCCTTCGGCAAGGTCCTCTCGCTGCCGATTGACGGCTTTGTCTACGCGCAGCCCCTCTATGTTCCCGCTGTTGCGATTCCAGGGCACGGGATGCACAACCTCGTCATCGTTGCTACCGCGCACGATAGCGTGTATGCATTCGATGCGGATTCGGGAACTCAGTACTGGCGAGTCTCGCTTGGGACATCCGTTTTAAGCTCTATCATCCATACCTCGAATATCAAGTTCGAAGTTGGCATCATCAGTACGCCGGTGATCGACCCAACAAGCGGCACCCTCTATGCTGTCGCCAAGACATACGAAAACAGCGTACAGGTCTTCCGCCTGCACGCACTCGACATTACAACCGGCGAGGAGAAGTTCGGCGGTCCCGAATTCATTTCAGCTTCTGTGATCGGGACCGGTGTGCAGAGCGCGAATGGGCATGTGCCCTTCGTTGCATCGCAGGAGAACCAGCGTCCGGCACTCACGCTGGTCAACGGAATCGTATTTGTGGCGTTTGCGTCTCATGAAGATCACGATCCTTTCCATGGCTGGTTATTGGGCTATAACGCGAGTACTCTGCAGCGTGTCCAGACATTCAACGTGACGCCCAATAGCGGAGAAGGCGCGATATGGATGGGAGGCCAGGGGTTGGTGGCCGACTCGTCGAACAATCTCTATTTGATCACCGCCAACAGCACGCAAAGCACGGAGAATGCGGCGGGCGATTATGGAGAAAGTTTCCTGAAGCTCGTTCCTTCGGGTAGCTCGCTCACCGTGGTGGATTACTTCAAGCCCAACGACTACGACTATTTGAACGCCAACGATCTCGATCTGGGGTCCTCGGGCGCATTCGCAATTCCAGGCACGACTTATATTGCGGGAGGCAGCAAGTCCGGCATGTTTTACGTCGTCGACACGACCAACATGGGCAAGTTAGATGTGTCGGCGGATCATGTGGTTCAGGAGTTTCAGGCGGATAGCGGCTTGTGGGGTTCGCCGGCATTTTGGAACAACACCGTCTATCTGTGGGGGGCGACCGAACCGCTCAAGGCGTATCAGTTTACGAGTGGGCTCTTCGATACTTCACCGTCGTCGCAAAGCGCCTACTCGACGCCCACGGGAGAAACCAGCGGGTCGGTCTCAGTATCCTCGAACGGCGCCACGGCAGGCAGCGCGATTGTCTGGGCGACTGCTCCTGTGGCCGACCCCGATGGTGAGACTGTGGGCGGGAATCTGTACGCCTTCGATGCCAACAACCTCTCAAACTTGTTGTGGAGCACGTCCGGAAACCCGACGCGGGACAGCTACGGAAACTATGCGAAGTTTGTCGCTCCCACCGTCGTCAATGGCAAGGTCTATGTCGGAACCGATTCCGAGCAGGTTGCGGTGTATGGTCTGTTGTCGGATATCCCGGCCTGCACGCCTACAGTGATTACCCCCTACGTGAAGGTGAATACGGGAGCCTTGCTAGTAATGGCAAGTGCGGCCGTGCCCTCCGGGGCAGCGGTCACCCTTGATCCGCGTCCGCTTACTGGAGGTACGTGGAACTGGACGGGTCCCAACGGGTTTACTTCCACTTCGCGCCAGATTAGCGGCATTCCGTTGAGTCCGGGCGGCAACGTGTTCGAGGCAACCTACACCAATCCCGCCGGGTGCGTGAGCCAACAGCAGTTCTCAATTACCGAAGGCTCTCCTTCGGGTGATTTGATTCCGAACGGCGTTTATGCGATCACAAACCTTCGCAGCGGGCTTGCGATCGACGATCCTTCCGGATCGGGTGCTTTGAATGCGCAGGTGCGCCAATGGACCGTGAACGACGCAACCGAACAGCAATGGGTGGTCGACAACCTTGGAAGCAATGTGATTGTACTTACCAATGTCTTGAGCGGCCTGGCGCTGAGTGTGCGGGCTGGTTCTGCGGTAAATGGCGCCCTCATCGATCAGGAGTCCTATCAAGGACTCACGTCGCAGCAGTGGACAGTGTCCTCCGTTCCCGGCAAGGCTTTCGCTTTGACCAACGGGAATGGTGGCCTCGCACTCGAAATCTATGCGGGAGGAACCCCCTGGGGAAGTGAAACGCTGGGCGAGGTTCTCGATCAGTACTCGTATAGCGGTGGGTCCTGGCAGCAGTGGAGATTCGCCATTCCGTAGGCTCCGCCTGCTCGCTCGGCGGCGCGCCGGCTGCCGAGCGTTGAACCTGCGGGCCAGAAAAAACGGTCCGGCCCCCATTGCGAGGATCGGACCGTTTTTGCCTGGAACTCTGGTTGGAGTTATGCCTTGGCGGTTGTCAGGGCTCCCAGGTCGGCGGCCAGTTTTTCTGTGGAGAAGGCTTCGATTGTGTCGCCTTCCTTCAGGTCGCTGAAGTTACCCAGGCCGATGCCGCACTCCATGCCGTTGGTGACTTCGCGGGCATCGTCTTTGAAGCGCTTGAGGGAGCCGATTTTGCCCTTGAAGACCTGCTCTTCGCCGCGCATGACTTTGACTTCTGCGTCGCGGCGGATGGTGCCATCGAGAACCCGGCAGCCGGCGATGGTGCCGACCTTGGGAATCTTGAAGACGTTGATGACTTCCGCCTTGCCAACGTAGTTTTCCTTGAACGTGGGGTCGAGCAGGCCAAGCATGGCGAGGCGAATTTCGTCCTGCAATTCGTAAATTATGGAGTGCAGTCGGATTTCGATGCCTTCCTGCTGGGCAAGCTCGGCAGCCTTGCGCTCGGGGCGAACGTTGAAGCCGATGATGATGGTGTTGGAGGCGGTGGCCAATAGGACATCGCTCTCAGTGATGGAACCGACACCGGAGTGAATGACCTTGATGCGCACCTTTTCCGTAGACATGCGGACCAGTGAATCGGCCAGCACTTCGACGGAGCCGGTGACGTCGCCCTTGATGATGAGGGGCAGGTCTTTGACGCCGGCAGTGCGAATCTGTTCGGCCAGGCCTTCGAGAGAGACGCGAGAGCTCTTGGCGAGCTGTGCGTCGCGCTCCTTCATCTTGCGGTACTGGGCAATGCCCTTGGCCTTGTCGCGATCGGCGACGACAAGGAAGGTATCGCCAGAGTCGGGCATGGCTTCAAGGCCGAGCACTTCGACCGGAGTCGAAGGACCGGCTTCTTCAAGCGGGCGGCCGCGATCGTCAAACATGGCGCGGACTTTGCCGAAGGTGTTGCCGACGATGTAGCTGTCGTTGAGGCGCAGGGTGCCGTCCTGAACGAGAACGGTGGCTACCGCGCCGCGACCGCGATCCAACTTGGCTTCGATGACCGAGCCGACGGCCTTGCGACCGGGAGTGGCCTTGGGTGCGCGAATATCGGAAACCAGGCAGATCATTTCCAACAGCAGGTCGAGATTTTTGCGCTTCTTGGCCGATACTTCAACAAACACGGTGCCTGCTTCGCCCGCGCCAGCCCACTCTTCGGGGATGAGGCCGCGATCGGCAAGCTGCTTCTTGACGCGATCCGGATTGGCTTCCGGCTTGTCAATCTTGTTGACGGCCACGATGATGGGCACGTTGGCGGCCTTGGCGTGGTCGATTGCTTCCAGGGTCTGGGGCATAACGCCGTCGTCCGCGGCAACCACAATGACCACGATGTCCGTGACCTTGGCGCCGCGGCTTCTCATGCGGGTAAAGGCTTCATGGCCCGGGGTATCGAGGAAGACTATTTCGCGGCCGGAAGCTGGCGAGCCTTCCTTGGCGAACTTCACCTTATATGCGCCGATGTGCTGGGTGATGCCGCCCGCTTCGCCGGCAGCCACGTCGGTCTCGCGGATGGCGTCGAGCAGTGAAGTTTTGCCGTGATCGACGTGGCCCATGACGGTGACCACGGGAGAACGGGGAACTTCGAGCTCGCCGGTGTTTTCGGCTTCGAGAACTTCTTCGATGGCCTGGTTGGCGATCTCTTCTTCATAGCTGATGACGGTAGCGGCCGCGCCGAATTTGGCGGACACATCCTTGATCATCTCGGCGTCGAGCGACTGGTTGACGGTGACAAAGACGCCGGTCATCAGGAGGGTGGCGATGAGGTCCTTGGCGCGGACTTCGAGCTTCTCGGCCAGGTCCTTGACGCTGATGCCTTCTGTTACGGTGATTTCGCGGGTGATGGGCAGCGGTTCTCCGCCATATTGTACCCCGCCATAACGTGGCGGCGGCACAAAGCCCTTCATTGGGCCTTCCTTGGTCTTGGGGTACTGCGTAGGACGGCCGCCAGGACGCTTGTTAGGCGAGCGCGCCGGCCGTGGCGTCTCGCCTGTGGCCGGAGCTGCACCGGGAGCGCCGGGACGCGCTCCAAAGCCGGGGCGCGGAGGTCCGCCGAAGCCGGGACGTGCTCCAAAGCCGGGACGTGCTCCTGGGGCTCCTGGGGCGCCTGCTCCGCCAGGTCCGGCATAGCCGGGGCGGGTGATGTGTTTGGGACGAGGGCCGCTGCCGGGGAATTGGCCGGGTGCTCCTGGGGGGCCTCCGGGGGTGCGTTGCGGATAGCTGCCGGGTCCGCCCGGGGCGCCGCCTGGGCCGTTGGAGGGGCGGCGATCGAAGATCGGCCTGCCGCGCTGAATGCCTGCGCCTGCGGCTTGATTGCCAGTGCCGGCAACGACCGGCGCCGGTGTCACAATGGGCGCCTTATAAACAGGCCGTGGCCCGGTTTGGGGCATGACCATGCGGCGAGCGGGCAACGCGGCCGTTGGCGCAGCCGTGTGGGTGTGGCCGGCGGCGCGCTGCGCTGGTGCCGTGGTAGCGGGTGCATCGAGAACTTCGGTGGGGGCTGAGACTGGAGCTTCCTTTACGGCCTCGGTGGCAACAGAGGCTGTGTCTGCGGCAGGGGCGACGGATTCAACCGCTTCGGCAGAGGGTGTGGGCACGGAGGGTACAGCAGTGACGGACGCAGTTGCTGCAACTTCAACCGGCGGTGGGGCTGAAACTGGGGCAGCGGGCGCGGGTGCTGATACGGGAGTTTGCGCAACGTGTGTTGGCGCTGCTGGGGTGGCAGTTGCCGCCTTCTCCGGAACTGCTTGAGCTTCGCGGGGAACTGCCGGCGCAACGGGAGGTTTAACCACGACGGTGACGGGAGGAGGCGCTCCGGCAACGGCCGGGCGTGTCGCAACCACCACACCTGCAGGCGGCCTGGCAACAACCGTCCCCTGGGGCGGGCGGGAAGCAATGGCCGGCTGAGTGGGGGGCGCTACCACAAACTGAGGAGCGGAGCGGGGCTGGGGGACAATCCTTCGCGGTTCCGGACGCGCTGGGGCCGCGGGGGGTGCAGCGACGGCAGTTGGCGGCGAGGGACGCGGAGGTGCCGCGACAACCGAGGCTGTGGCGGTTGGGGGCTGCTGCCGGACGGGCGCATGCGATTGCCTTGCCTCGGCTTCTGCTTCCTGCTTCTTGGCCAAAATGGCCTTGAGCACGTCGCCCGGCTTCGACACATTGGAGAGGTCAATCTTTGGCTGAATTCCCTGCGGCGCGCGCGAAGGCGCGCTGGATTGGCTGGAACGCGAGGAGCGCTCAAATTGAGCACGAACTTTGTCCGCCTCGTAATCTTCCAGCGAACTCGAGTGAGTCTTACCCTGGGACAGGCCCAGCTCCACCAATACGTCAAGGATCTGACGGCTCTTGACTTCCATCTCGCGTGCGAGATCGTTGATTCGAACCTTACTCATCCGCCTCTTTTCAAAATGTGCTGCCCACGCCGGTTAGTCGCTCATAGCTACCCCACGGCAATGGTTGGTTTTCAAGTGCCTATTATCGCCTGAATGGATTAAGGAGGTGCGACGCATATTATGCGCCGTCCTCTTTGTCTCCATCCTCATCTTCCGCTTCGTCCAATTCCAACTCAGTTTCGTCGCCTGCGGCCGGAACGTCGTCCACGGCCAACTCCTGGTCCGTTTCACTGGCTTCTTCCGCTTCGGTCTCGGCCACGCTGCCGCTCTCCGCATCTTCCAGCAAGTCGGTTTCTGCCTCGGCTGCGTGGGTACTTTCGGCTTCTTCCATCACATCTTCGGCGTTCTCTGCTTCGGCTTCGGAATCGCCTTCAACGGCATCGACATCCGCGATCTCGGCTTCGCCTTCCCTGGCGGCGGCCGATGCCACTGAAAACTCATCTTCCCCTGCTGCAGCGTCCGCTTCAGCGTGCTCAGCATCAAGCAAGGCGCTTTCCGCGTCCGGCACATGGCCTTCTTCGCCTTCTTCAAAGTGCCCGAAGTAGTGGCGAACGGCCACGCTGATGCGTTCCAGCGTCTTTTCGCCGATACCGGGGATTTCTTCCAACTGCTCCGGGGTCATGTCGGCCAGCGATTCGACCGTGGTGATGCCGGCGGCAACCAGCTTCTGGATAATGCCGTCGCCCAACTCGGTAACCTGCTCGATCGGCGTAGAGGGACCGCCGGAGAGAGCCTGCATCTGCTGCTCCACTTCCTGGCGCTTCTCCTCTTCGCTCTTGATGTCGATCTTCCAGCCCAGAAGCTTGGCGGCGAGACGGACATTCTGGCCTTTCTTGCCGATTGCGAGAGAGAGCTGCGTGTCGTCGACGATGACTTCAAGTTGCTTATCCGTCAGGTCGGTGATGGAGACGCGGCTCACCTTGGCCGGCTGCAGCGCCTTCTCAGCAAACGTGGTGATCTCTTCAGAAAACTCAATGATGTCGATTTTTTCTCCGCGCAACTCGCGGATGATCGACTGGACGCGCATTCCCTTCATGCCGACGCAGGCGCCGACCGGGTCGACGTCCTTGTCGCGCGACTGGACGGCAATCTTGGTGCGCTCGCCGGCCTCGCGGGCAATGGCGCGGATGACGACGGTGTTGTCGTAAATCTCCGGCACTTCCGACTGGAAAAGATTTGAAACCAGCTCCGGAGCGGCGCGGGAGACGATCACCTGCGGGCCCTTCGCGGCGCGATCCACCTTGAGCAGAACCACCCTGACGCGCTCGCCGATGGAGAACTGCTCTAACCGCGATTGCTCGCGCTTGGGGCAGCGTGCCTCAGCTTTGCCGAGGTCGTAGATTACGTCCTGGCCCTCGATGCGCTTGACGGTGGCGTTGAGCACTTCCTTCTCGCGGTGGGCGTACTCCTGGAAGACCGTGTCGCGCTCGGCTTCACGGACCTTCTGAAAAATGACCTGCTTGGCCAGCTGCGCGGCAATGCGGCCCAGCGGGCTGGTGTCGCGATACATGCGAATCTCGCTGCCAACCTCAACGCCCGGCGCCAGTTCGCTGGCTTCGGTGAGCGTGATCTGGTTGAGCGGATCTTCGATGGGCTCGTCGTCAGCTACGACTGTCTTATAGATGTAGGCGGTGATGGCGCCGGTCTCTTTGTTCAGCTCGCCGCGCATGTTTTCCTGGGTCTTGTAGAACTTGCGCGTGGCCAGGGCTATGGCCTCTTCCACGGCTCCGACAACGATGCCGGGATCAATGCCCTTCTCATGGCTGAGCAGTTCGATACTCTGATACAAAGCGCTTGTGGCCATTCTTTGCTTACTCTCTTATCCGTAGTTCGGTTTTGGGTCTGGGGTATGGGGCCTGGGGTATGGGTATGGTCCCGAAACCCTGGACCCTGGACCCCAAGCCCTATTCCCTGCTTCTAAATCTCCGGCTCCAACTGCGCTTTCTCAACATTACTGAGCGCAATTTCCACAATGTTGACGCCGGCCTTCCGAGTCTTGCTGTTCTGCTTCACCGCGTTCAGGTCAAGCGTAATCACGTCTGCGGCGAAGGCGGTCAAACGTCCCTGCCAGTGCCGGTTGTTCTTGATGGGCTCGAAGGTCTGGATCTTGACCAGGGAACCTCGAAACCGTTCAAAATCTTCGTGCCGGCTGAGCTTTCGGTCCAACCCCGGCGAACTTGCTTCCAGGGTGTACTCAGAGCCCGCAACCAGGTCTTCCACGTCCAGCAGCACGCCAAAATCGCGGCTGAAATTCGCACAATCCTCGTGCGTAATGCCGGAAAGCTGTTCCACGCTCAGAGTGCCCTCAATCAGGCTCTCCGGCAGTTCTTCCAGTCCCACGCCCGCCTCGATAGCCGCCTTCAGCCTGGCGCGGCCCTCGGCATTCTTTTCCAGACAAATCCGAAGGATGCGATCCTTTGCGGGACCGGTGAACTCCAGGTCCACCACGTCCAACCCGTGCGAGGCGGCCACCCTTTGCGCCGCCACTCGAATTTCGTCCAGCTTGACTGCCATTGTTCCTGTCATCCCAGCGAGCAAAATGACTCGCCTGGGATCCTGTTCACGCACCGCCTGTTCAGCGGTCTTGCTGCCGGAGTGCTCGCCCCGGGTTGTGCTTTTGGGTTGGAGCGCCTTTCGCCCCAAATAAAAAGTGGGCTGTGAGCCCACTCATCTCTCCGCCAGCCGGCTTAGTCACGGCAACTAGGGCGGACAAACTCGTCTGCATCGTTATCATACGGCCATTTCCCGCAATTTTCAAGCAAACTACGATGGGCAGCCCCCCTTACTCGCCGGAGGGGCCGGTCCAATGCCGCCACTCCTTCAGAAGCTACCAACGCCAGAACTCTCACCCCGCACGGCGGGGAACTCGGCAATCCAGCTGGTCCAGCGATTTCCGGAACCCGCGCACTCCCACTGTCAATACCTGCGCGGACGCTCCACTCTCGCAACCCCACATAAACCAATGATTTTAAGAGAATTAGAAGATTCAAAATCTTCTCATCGATTTGCCGATCAATTTGCTTTCGTGATGCACAATACTCTTAGGCAAAGCATCCGGCTCACCTGGGCTGCCTGATATGTCGGAGATGTATCCGGTTTGCACCCCCAATGTACCCCCTACCCCCTCTCCAACGGTAACTATACGGTAACCAAAAAGTAACTAAGATCCGACTCGCTCGCCCCAGAGTACCATTTCGGTGATCTAGCTCACACTCAGGGCAAAGGCAAGCATCAACAAGCCACCCGCCAAAAAGGCGCATCCAAGACTCTGACGCCACCAAAAAAGCTGCGCCCATCGGCACGATACGAAGTCCAGCGGGGCATTGCGTGTGCCCTGGGTAACTTTCACTCTGTACCCAACCGTGAGGTGAACCATGATGAATTCGGCCCTGGTGATCGCATTTATAGGGGCTTTGATCTTTGGCGCCCATCTTTTTGTTGGGATGTTTTCCCGCACCCGCGTGCCGGATGTGCTGCTGCTGATCGGAATTGGGTTGATTCTGGGGCCGGTTCTGCATTTGGTGAGGCCGGAGCAGTTTGGGATTGTCGGCCCGGTGTTTACGACGGTCACGCTGGTTTTCATTCTGTTTGAGAGCGGGACCGAGCTAAAAATAGGGACGCTGCGGAGTGCGTTTGGCGGGTCACTGATTCTGGCAATGCTCAATTTTGCGGTCACCACGGTGGTGGTTGCAGTTGTGGCGTGGAAGATGGCCCATCTGGAGCCGATGATGGCTCTGATGCTGGGGGCGATGCTTGGCGGAACATCCCCGGCGATCGTCATTCCCATGTCGGCGCAGCTGAAGATGGGGCGCGATGCGTCGGCGATGCTCTTCCTGGAGTCGGCGGTCAGCGATGTGCTGTCCATTCTGATTGCGCTTGCGATTCTGGATGGGCGGAAGGTGGGCGCAATTCACTGGGGACCGGTTGCGGGTGGGCTGGTAGCTTCTTTCCTGATAGCAGCCTGCATCGGCGCAATTGGGGCCATCTTCTGGTCCAACCTGCTGAGCCGTATCCGCACTTTGCAGAATGGCATGTTCACCACCGCGGCGTTTGTCTTTCTGGTGTTTGGAATCACGGAGATGCTGGGATACAGCGGGGTGATTGCGGCGCTGGTTTTCGGAATCGGGCTGGGGAATGTGGCATGGCACGGCGCGCTGATTTCGAAGAAGTTTCCGAGCCTCGAACCGGTGGGATTGAACGCGCACGAGAAGACATTCTTCGCGGAAATTGTGTTCCTGCTGAAGACGTTTTTCTTTGTGTATATAGGGCTTTCGATTCAGTTCAAGAACTTCTGGTGGATCACGATCGGGTTGACGATTGCGGCGCTGCTTTTCGTGCTGCGCATTCCGGTGGTGCGGTTTGGGGTGAGCAATGCGATTCCCAGGATGGACGCGACAAGGATGGCGGCGATGGCTCCCAAGGGGCTGGCTGCAGCAGTTCTGGCGTCGCTGCCCTTGCAGCAGGGAGTGCCCGGCGGAGAACTGATCCAGAACAGCACTTACGCGGTGGTGCTGTTCAGTGTGATTCTGACTTCGTTGCTGGTGTTCCTGCAGGACAGGACGCCGGTGGGGACGTTGTACCGATTTATCTTCAAGGGATTTGCGTCGGATGTCCCCGAGGGTGACGGGGAAATGGGGGAAGTTGTGGAGAGTGGGAAAGGAACTGAGACTGTTGGGACGGGGACTTCAGGATAGATTGCGAGAAAGGTATAAGATTTGGACTATCCCGGCGCGAGCGACAACGGCGCGGGAATCAAAATACTATGAAAACAGAGAGTGAGCGCATGCCGGATAGGCTCCGCAAGGACCGGCCCATGACGGTGATCAGCATTCGTCTTCCTGAGGATGTGATTGAAGACCTGAAGGAGATCGCGCCATCGCTGGGCTTCGGCGGCTATCAGCCGCTGATCCGCGCGTATATCGGCCAGGGCCTCCGCAAGGATCTGGCGCGGATGGAGAACTCGCAGGTACATTTGATTACCGAGAGTTTGCGCAAGCATGGGATCGATGATCAGGTTATCTCGTCGGTGATTGCGGAGGCGCAGTTGAAGAGCGCGCAACGGCCCATGGGCGAGTAACGTTCGAGTGGGCATCGAACCGACCGGAGCGTTTAGCATCCCGCACGAATTAGGTGTAAGGTGCAGAGCATGCCATCAAAGTGGTCAGGTACAGCACTATTCGCCTACGGTCTCATCCTCGCCACTTTTTGGATCATCTCCGCTGGAGCCGGGCACGGGAGCTACCTCCTTCTGTGGCTCGCAGGGTCACCGTTTTCGGTGCTCGGTTGGCTGGCTGCTTCTATAGCCTCTACCCTCCAATAGGGCCTGCTCGCAGCAGCCCGGCGAAAGTTCTACATCAAACGTCGAGTTGCGATGGGGTTTATGGTTGTGCACTATGTTGTCGCGGCATATGGACTATTTGGCCATCCAAGCCCATCCAGTGAATGGGATTACCTGTGGCAAGCGCCGCACGGTGTTCATGTGTGGGTCGGGCTCGGCTTTCTTTTCTATTTAATCGGTCAGTATTTCGTTTGGTGCACCATCCTGAAGAACCGATTCCCAGACTCGTCTAACCCTCCGGATGTGTAGCCGGCAATCCGGAACTTACCTCAATCTATAGAACCGCAGATGCCGATTCAAGACAGTCCCCGGTGCTAGACTCACCACTATCTATGGCTGACTCTCAGGCTTCCTCTTCCGCACACACGTCGCACGGGAATTCGGGTCGTTCTTCTCAGGCTTCTGCTTCAACTTCCGAGGCGCGGACCGCGCTGCTGAAGCATGCGGCGCGAGACGCGATGGACTACCTGGAAGGAGTCGACGCTCGCTCGGTTGCGCCCTCGGCGCAGGCCATTGCAAAGTTGAGCGCCTTACGTGGGCCGCTTCCGCCAGGCCCGACGAGTCCGGAAGCCGTGCTGCATCTGCTGCATGAGATTGGCTCCCCAGCGACCATGGCCAAGACGAATGGACGCTTCTTTGGCTTTGTGACCGGCGACTGCCTGCCGGCGGCGCTGGCTGCCTCCTGGCTGGTGAGCGCGTGGGACCAGAATGCGGCGCACTCGGCGCAGTCGCCTGTGGGCGCGCAACTGGAAGAAATTGCTATTGAGTGGGTGCGGGAACTGTTCGGCCTTCCAGCGGGAGCGGGCGGAGCGGTGGTGACCGGAGCCACGATGGCCAATTTTTCGGCATTGGCCGCCGCACGACATGCGCTGATGGAGCGTGCGGGTTGGGATGTGGAGGCGGACGGCCTGTTTGGCGCGCCACCGATTACGGTGGTCGTGGGCGAAGAGGTGCATCAGTCGGTCATCAAGGCGCTGGGCATGCTGGGGCTGGGACGCAAGCGGGTGGTGCGTGTTCCGGTTGATGGACAGGGTAGGATGCGCGCCGATGCGCTGCCGCACCTGGATACAATGACGATTCTCTGCCTTCAGGCGGGGAACGTGAATACCGGAGCGTTCGATCCGGCGGCGGCTATTTGCCCGGCGGGGCGGGCGGCGGGCGCATGGATCCATGTGGACGGCGCGTTCGGCCTGTGGGCCGCGGCTTCGCCGGAGTATCGCAAGTTGACCAAGGGGTTTGAGCTGGCCGACTCCTGGGCCACGGACGGGCACAAGTGGCCGAATATCGGCTATGACTGCGGGCTGGTGCTGGTGCGCGACCCGGCAATTCTGCGAGCAACCATGTCCATTCAGGCGGCTTACCTGGTGCATACGGAGCAGCGAGATCCGTCCAATTATGGGCCTGAACTGTCGCGACGGGCCCGCGGGGTGGAGCTGTGGGCGGGGCTGCGTTCGCTGGGGCGGCAAGGGATTGCTGATATCGTTGAGCGGACTTCAAGGCACGCGCGGCGGTTTGCGGAGGGGCTGAAGGCTGCCGGCTACGAGGTGCTGAACGAGGTGGTCATCAACCAGGTGATGGTCTCGTTTGGCGCGCTGGAGAAGACTCTGGGCACGATTGCGCGGTTGCAGGCCGATGGCACGTGCTGGTGCGGATCGACTGTCTGGCAGGGACGGACGGCGATGCGGATCAGCGTGTCAAGCTGGGCAACATCCAACGACGACGTGGAGAAAAGCCTGGCGGCGATGCTGCGAGCGGCGGCCGAGGAGTAGGCTGGTGCACAGAAAGTGAGGACCGCTATGAACCCTCGTGACGAAGCCAAACATGGGGAAACTGAGCAGACGAGTCAGTTGGACCAGCTGGCGGAGACCTTCTGCGAACAACTGATGGCCTGCCTGGATGAGTGCGCGCGCGGACGCAAAGGGCTGTTTTCAGACGTTGCGCTGCTGGAAGAAGGGGAGAAGAGCTGGCCCGAGGCGGAGCAACTGCGCGCGCTGGCGCTAGCTCTGCAAGGCGCATTCGCACAGCAGGAGCAGGAGAATGCGCTGTGGGACGAGTTCCTTGACCTGTGCTCAATGCATGGCGAAAGCCATCCGGGAGAGCGCAAGCTGGCGCGCGCGTTTCTGGAGCGAATTGAGCGCGGCGAGGTGGGAATTCAACCGAAGGAAGAGAGAAAGATGTGGTTATAGTCCATACATTTCTGGCGCTTTTGGCGGGGTTTGCCACCATGGCGATGTTGGTGATGGCGGTGACGGCGATGATTACAAGACTCGCTCCGGATTGGGCCGGCGCAGAGGGTAAGCCGAGGCCCGCCTACGCATTTGTGAATTTGGGATATTCGTTTTTGGCGGCCGCGGCGGGCGGGTTTGTTACGGCCTGGGCTTCCGCGGCGAATCCTCTGATCCACGTCCTGGTGCTGGGCATTGTGGTGCTGGCCATGGCGGCGCTGAGCGCGCTGCAATCGCGCGGGATGCAGCCGGTGTGGTATGCGTTGACCCTGCTAGTACTGATGCCGTTCGGCGTGTTCGCCGGTGGGGTGGTGCGAATGCGGATGCTGGGGATCCTGTAACGATGAACAATTCCCCATTGGAGTTGTGCATTCCCACCCATCCGCGTTAGAGCTGCGGATGGATGGGGCACCCAGATCTGTTTGCGATCACGCTACTGAGGATGCTTACCAGCGCACGCCGAATGTGACGGGGAGCAGCTTGGTGTCTGGTCCAACCGTTGCCGTTCCCAGGCCGTTGGGCGCAATCGCCGAAGCCGGAGAGAAAACATCCATATAGCGAACCTCCGCGAAAATTTTCATATTGCTGTCGTTGAATGCACCGCCGACCCTGTGCGTAAATCCACCGCCGATGTTGAAGCCGCCCTGGTTTGAGGAGAAGTGGCCGACCACCGCGTTCTGGGTAGTGATGCCGCAGTAGTAGTAGTCGCAGTACTCGGCTTCCTGAGGATCGGTGAAGTTGGTTACCTTGCGATAGAAGCCGCCGCCTCCGGTGATGTAGATGCTGTTGTTGGATTTTGGGAACAGGTCGATGACCGGATCGACGGTGAGCGACCAGATGTGCGCGTTGCCTCCGTTCGCACCGGTCTCGGAGATAAGGGCGCCGGGAAGTTTGTCGTCGATGAACTGGTACTCGGCCAGCAGGCTGAAAGCTTTGGTGAAGTGCAGGCCGCCGCCGACGTTAAAGTTGCCGCCAAAAGTGATGTAGTTGGACGAATCGCTGAGGGGCGCGTTGAAGCCGCCGCCGGCCTCAAAGGCGAGCTTGCTCATCAGGCCGTGTTTGCCGCCCTGGTCGGCCTGTGCACCGCCGCCCGAGGAAGAGCCGAGCGCAGCGGCCGCGTTGTGCAGGGCGGTTGCACCGGACAGGTCGTCGTCGGAGACAAGTTGGAAAGTGGTGGAACTGGACTCGTCCGGGGTGATCTGGCTGGCATTGCCATGGGAGGGGGAGGACTGGGCGCTGGCGAACACCGCCGCAAAAACAGTGACGCCTGCAAGGAAGGAGACACGCCGCAGCAGCGACTTCGAGCGGGGAGAAGACATGTCGTTGACCTCGATATTCGATTTGTCGTAAGAACAGACGGGACTTACCGAGAGCTCCCGGTCATGGGATTAGACACGGGTTTTGGGGGAAAAGTTACGGTGGGGAATGGGAGCGTATTGGGAAACGGCTCAAGATTCCCACCTTGCAGAATAGTGGTACTATCTATAAATGGTGTCACTTTCCAGAAAGGTGGGACTAATGGAAGTTTTGGAACGCAAGGGGCAAGGGGCTGTTTGGCAGCGTCCCAAGGATGTTGAGGAACTTCGGGTTCGGACGCGTGTGGGTGCAAAAGGGCGGGTGGTCATTCCGGCGGCTATGCGGGAGGCGCTGGGGATGGCGGAGAATGAAGTGATCGACCTCCGTGTGGTGGACGGGGAGTTGCGCATAGTAACGCTGAGGGAGACAATTCGGCGCGTGCAGGAGTGGGCGCGCAAGGTTGTTCCTCCGGGAGTCTCACTTGCCGACGAGTTGAGTGCCGAACGCCGCAAGGCAGCCAAACATGAATGAGGTCGTTTTGGATGCCTCGGCCATGCTCGCTCTGATTCAACACGAGCGAGGCGAGGAAAAGCTAACAGATGACCTTTTGGAGCGTGCGGTGGCGAGCACGGTTAATATTGCCGAGGTGCAATCCAAACTTGTCAAGAAAAGTAGCGACCCCGAGCGATCCTGGGTTTCAGCGCTTTCCATAGTTTCAGCGGTGGAACCTTTCACTCGAGATCAGGCAAGAATCGCGGGCGATCTAATCACCGTGACGGAGCGGTATGGGCTGTCGCTCGGGGATCGGTCTTGTTTGGCATTGGCGATTGCGCTGAATGCGCCGGTGTATACGACGGAGCAGGTTTGGAAAAACCTGCATGTGGGGATTCCGATTCATGTGATTCGGTGAGGCTGGCCGGCGCGGAGTTCGCTGAGCCACCGAACGCGCTAGGGTAAATTGTGAAATTCCCAGCCGAAGTGCTTTGAATAGGTATGGCATCCATTTTCAACCTGAATGGATGCGAAAGTGTAACCTTCAGGGAATGGAGCAGCTTTTGCTGCTTCGAGGGATGCGAAGGAAAAAAAGTTGAGGTAAGGGTCAGAGGACGTTCCCGCGTTGTCACGATCCCCATGCAAGAGGCCCTCCGTGGAATAAACAATCTTAACGCTCATTTGTTTCTCCCTTCGACTGCGCTAACGGCCTGTTGCGTGGTTGCCACTGGGCGACGATTTCCGTCTAGGGACTCGACTACGCCAACGTTGATTTTACGCTTGTGAGCAATGGGTTTGCCATCCGTCGGATTGTGCGACAATCGCAGTCGTCGAGTGTTCGGCTATAATCCGGGGTTCATCAGAACGTGTCGCAAATGCCTCGGAGGCTTGATGCTGCGCTCTATCCTGAAAGCAATCATCCTTGTCGGGATTCTGGTGGTCTTGCTCCTGGCGGTCGTCCTTTACGTGGCGGCTCACAGAAGCTCTGGCTCGGCGATTACCCCGCCTCCCTCTGCGGCCACCGCCGTCGGCGAAGCAGTCACGAAATATCATGAGTCCGATGAGGTTCTGGACCCCTACGATCTCAGCAAGAATCCTTATAAGTGGAAGGATCACTCAGGCATTCTTGATAACGTCGAGGTGCCCCTCGTCATGAGCAACGGCACGCGAGTCGGACAGGTCGCCTATCCTGGCGGATGTCTGAAATTCGAGAAAATGCTAGACGAGCATACTGCCATTTACTCGGTCTTAGTTGGGGAGGGTTCCGTCGTGCCGGACGGTGAAATCGCAGCAATTCTTCCGAACAGCGATCCGCCGGATTCCAGGCGGCCTTGGCGCGTTTTCGTAGAAGGGCCGATGGAAGCCGTAAATGGCTTCGGCTCAACAATCACGGTGGGCGCGGTGAGATTCGAAGGCTACTATATCCCGCAACCTAAGCCCGCGGAAACGGCCACCTTGCCGGCCGCTCAGATGCCTGCGGGCCCTGGAAAGCAGTGGACAGGAGCGCGCATCAGATGGACGGCCATGAGTCATACCGCATACGCGATCACAGGAGATGTCGAAACCTCGCCTGATGGCATCGTCATTTCACATAGTTCATACCCATTAGTTTATGTCCGAGACCTGCGTGGAGATGAGCTTCAAGATTCTGCGCAAGCTCTGGACGTGCAAATGCCATCATCCTCAGGCGTGGAAGGGCGGCTATTCAGAACGAGCATTCCGGGTGCTGCGCGCTTAGTGAACGGCAACACAATTTGTGGGGGCGAAAACGCGGCCTGGGTTCTTGCCCTTACGGCGCGTGGCGACGGATCAGGCTCCGCATCCGGCGATTGGTTGTATCTGGCTTTTTTCTCAGGTAATGCTGAGCCGATTCTTCAGCCGCAGGCAATCGGGAGCTCTAAGGCTCTGTGTGGAACTTACAACTATCAGAAGACGGTATCGAACCCCACCCAAGCAGCGCCAAGTTAGCCGAGGCAAACCTCACGCATTGCGCACCGGAAGCCCGATGTATCGAAGGCCGAAGCTATGCTCCGGCCTTTGATATTGGTGCGGGTGGTGTTGCGCTATCCCTGGATGTCGAATTGTTCTGGGTGGAGGGTGGCATCGCTCTTGACGAGGATGTTTTTGCCCACCAGTTCCTCGAACTCGGTGAGCCATGAGGCGTTGTTCTGCTTCAGGACTTTGACGGTTTCGGGGTTTACGCGGAGCAGGACATCTGCACCTTCGAAGTGCTTCTTCATCTTGCGCAACTCGGTGTAAATCTCGTTGCACACGGTGGTTGGGCTCTTGACCATGCCGGTGGCCTGGCAGGTGGGGCAGGGGACTGAAAGCGTGCGCTCCAGCGATTGCTTGACGCGCTTGCGGGTGATGGCGACCAGGCCAAAGTCGTTGAACTGCAGGACCTTGGTGGGGGCGCGATCGGCCTTGAGTGCTTCTTCAAGGGCGGCGAGGACGCGGAAGCGGTTCTTGCGCTCGTCCATGTCGATGAAGTCGATGACGATAATGCCACCCAGGTCGCGAAGGCGAATCTGGCGAACGATCTCGGGGACCGCATCGAGGTTGGTCTTGACGATGGTGTCTTCAAGGCGCGCCGACTTGCCAACGTATTTGCCGGTGTTGATGTCGATGGCCACCAGGGCTTCCGTCTGGTTGATGACGATGGAGCCGCCCGACTTGAGCCAGACTTTGGAGCGGAGGGCCTTCGAGATCTCATCCTGAATGCCGAAGTGCTCAAAGAGCGGCACTTCCTTGTTGTACATCTTGACGCGGCGGACCAGCGTGGGAGAGAAGCGGTTTAGGAAGCGCACGATGCGCTCGTAGTCGTCCTGCGAATCGACCCAGATGGAGGAGAAGTTGGTGCTGACCTGATCGCGCAGGATCCGTTCGATAAGCGAAAGGTCGTGATAGATCAGGGCCGGCGACTTCGAACTGTCGGACCGTGCCTTGATCTCGTTCCAGAGGTGGATGAGGAAGCGGAGATCGGCACGGAGCTCGTCTTCCGAAGCGCCTTCGGCCGCAGTGCGGACGATAAATCCGCCGCTGGCTTCGCCCCGTTCATGCACGAGGATGCGCTTCAGCCGCTGGCGCTCTTCATCGGAGGCGATTTTGCGGCTGACGCCGATGTGCGAAACTGTGGGCATGAAGACGAGGAATCGGCCGGGCAGGGCGATGTGCGAAGTGATGCGCGCGCCCTTTTTGGCGATGGGTTCCTTGGCGATCTGGACCAGGATCTCCTGACCAGGCTTGAGCAGGTCGGAGATGATGGGCAGGTCGGAGGTCTGGGCGCTGCGGCGGGTCATGCCGCCACCGCGGCGGTTGCCTTCTCGGCCCTGGGGCGCCGGCTGCCCGTTGCGTCCACGGCGCCCGCGACCACCGCGATCGCGGCGCTGCTGAGAGTCCTGCGACTGACCAGCGGCGGGTTGGCCTTCGGCGCCGGGCTCGTCCTCTTCGTCTTCGTCCTCGTCAAACGACTCGTCTTCGATATTCTTGTCGTCGAAGTTCAACTGGATCTTGTGGAACTTCGACGACAAGAATATCGAAGACGAGTCG
>Ga0302319_10001469_pt1 | contig 52626 bp, 37 predicted proteins | sample Bog_T0_2_FD_203319 | JGI IMG/M metagenome (GOLD analysis project Ga0302319, IMG submission 203319) | Peat permafrost microbial communities from Stordalen Mire near Abisko, Sweden - Bog_T0_2 | ecosystem: Environmental > Terrestrial > Soil > Wetlands > Peat | place: Sweden: Abisko, Stordalen Mire... | reverse complement strand
CTTCGTGAAGAAGTTCCGCAAGGAGTTTGAAGACCACCTGAACGGCAGGCCCTGCCCGTTCGCAAAACATGTAGAACTGGCCGTGATTTAAGCGGCGCTGGAAATCGATGTACCGGCTTGCAGGCCGACGAAGAAAGCAAGGGCGAACGCTTGAAAGCCAAAGAAATCATTCGCATCATTGAGCAGGATGGCTGGTATTTTCACTCTCAAAGAGGCAGTCATGCGCAGTACAAGCACCCGGTAAAGCCGGGGCGAGTCACGGTTCCAATGCACGGCAGCAGGGATCTGTCGAAGCCAGACGTTCACAGTATCCTGAAACAAGCGGGGTTGAAATGACGAAACGCTATCTCGTTGTTTACGCAAAGTGCAGTGGCAGCAATTTCTCTGGACATGCGCCCGACGTTCCCGGCTGCGTCTCCGCGGGAGATACTCTGGAAGAGATGGAAGCCATGATGCGCGAGGCGCTCGAATTTCATCTCTCCGGGATGCTTGAGGATGGCGAGACGATTCCAGAACCCGCAACGACGGACGTCGAATTGAAAGACGAAGATTTCGAAGGTGTGGAGTACTTCGTTGTGCAGAAACTAGAAGTGAAACTTCCGGACCAAGAGCAGAACAGCGAATCCAATCGCGCAGCATAGGACACTAATGCCAGACGTAACCTTCACAGTCGATGGAAAAAAGCTGACAGCTCCCGCAGGGACGCTGCTGATTGAAGCCTGCCGCAAGGCGGGCATTGAGATTCCGGCTTTCTGTTACTACCCGGGCCTCTCTCTCCAGGCTGCCTGCCGCATGTGCGTCGTGCGCCAGGAAAAAGTGCCCAAGCTGCAGACCGCCTGCACCACCACTGTGGCTGAGGGTCAGGTCTTTACCACCGAGTCGCCTGAAATCGCGCAGGCTCGCAAGGCCACCATCGAACTGCTCCTTGGGAACCATCCGCTTGACTGTCCCGTCTGCGACGCGGGCGGCGAGTGCGAACTGCAGGACATGACCTTCAAGTATGGCGCCGGCGAAAGCCTTTACGCGGAAGCCAAGCAGCATCGCGAAGAGCAGCAGTGGTCCCCGGCCGTCTATTACGATCGCCCGCGTTGCATTCTCTGTTATCGCTGCATCCGCATGTGCGGCGAGGGCATGGACGTGTGGGCGCTCGGCGTGCAGAATCGCGGCGTCGCTTCAGTCATTTCTCCTAATGGCGGCGATCAGCTCGACTGCGAGCAATGCGGCATGTGCATTGACGTATGCCCCGTTGGCGCCCTTACCAGCGGAAGCTATCGCTACAAGACGCGCCCCTGGGAGATGAAGCACGTCTCCACCGTTTGCACCCATTGTGCCGATGGATGCAAAGTCACACTCGGCGTTCGCCAGGTCAATGACGGTTCTGAGATCGTCCGCGCCGACAACCGCGACAAGAGCGGCATCAACAACGACTTCCTCTGCGCCAAAGGCCGTTTCGGCTTCGATTTTGTCGACAGCCCCGAGCGGCTTTCCAAGCCCTTGATCCGAAATGCTTCAGGGAAGCTCGAACACGCCACTTGGGAACAGGCCCTGCGCCTGGCCGGAAGCAAACTGAAGGAAGTTCGAGACAGTAGGGGCGGCTCGGCAATCGGCGTCATCGGCTCCAACCAGCTCACCAACGAGGAAAGCTACCTCCTGCAGAAGTTTGCCCGCACCGTTCTCGGCACCAACAACATCGACCACGAGCGGACCACGGATTACGCGGCATTTGCCAGCGCCCTTGCCGGCCACACCGGCAAGACGGCCAGCCTGCGCCAGATCGGCGCGGCACCGGCGATCCTGCTCATCGGCGGCGATCCAACGGAAGAGCATCCGCTGCTGGCCTGGGAGCTGCGAACCAATGTCCGCCTCAACAAGGCGCGCCTTTATATCGCAAATTCCAAAACCATCAAGCTGGAGCGGCAGGCCAAGGCCGTGCAAGGCCTTCCGCCCAACGGCTTCAAGGACCTGACTGCCATCCTCGATCGCGGCGAATCCGACTTCGCCAAAGCCGTCATGGCCGAGGAGTCGCTGGTCGTCATCTTCGGCCAGGAATATCGTGGCGCAGCTCTGGAAGCTCTGGTCGCCTGGGGCCTCAAGCGCGGGAATGTCCGTTTCGCTTATCTCGGAGATCACGCCAACTCACGCGGCGCCGCTGACATGGGAATCAACCCGGCACTCCTGCCCGGCTACATTCCCGTTTCCGCCCCCGGTGCTTTTACGGAGTATTCCGGTCTGCCTCAAACGGCGGGCAAGTCTCTCGGAGAAATGTTCTCCGCTACCGCCAAGGGCGAACTCGGCGCACTCTTCGTCGTTGGAGCCAACCCAGTCTCGGCACTCGGGGTCGATCCGTCCGCACTCAAGAACACATTCCTCATCGTCGAAGACATCTTCCTCACCGAGACCGCGGCGCTGGCCGACGTGGTCTTCCCCGCGGCCAGTCTTTACGAAAAAGCCGGCACGGTGACCAACACTTACGGCGACGTGCAGTTGGTGAAGAAAGCCGCCGACCGCGCTGGAGTCAAGCCGGACTTTGAGATCCTCGTCCGTCTGGCTGGCGCAATGGGCGTTGACGTCAAGAGCCTCGTTCCATTCGGCAAAGCCGGAGTCACAGCCGATCTCGGCCAATCCCGCGGCGCGCAATCCGGCGAGGCGGACCGCCACGCTGTCTGGCTTGAAGCCAACAACCTGGAACCAAAGCTGAGCCCGTTCGATCCGCTCGCCGTGCTGGACGAGATTGCCCGCCTGGTCCCCGGCTATCAATTGGACCGTATCAACCTATTCACCGGAAACGACGTCCCGACCGAACCGGGTTTCGTTCCCGTCTCGACCCTTACCGTCTCGGCAGCCGACCTGATATTGCCGGCTCACGATACCCTGTTCACCTCCGCAACGCTGGGCCGCTACAGCCCCGCGCTTCAGGAACTCAAGCAGCATCAAGCTCACGAATTGGCGGAATCCGCCGCAGACTGATCCCAAACAAGCACCTAGAGGCTGAAAGCACGTGAATCTTCTTCCGTTCCTCCTTTGGAGCCTGCTCAAAGTAGCCGTGGTTACCGTCGTCCTGCTGGTGGGCGTCGCCTACACGGTGCTGCTAGAGCGTAAGCTCGTGGGCCGCATTCAAAACCGCTGGGGACCCAGCCGCGTGGGCCCATTCGGCTTGTTGCAGCCACTCGTCGACGGCGCCAAGTCCTTCCTCAAAGAAGACATCATCCCCACTGGCGTCTATCGCCCGCTCTACCTGCTTGCCCCCATCATTTCGCTCGGCTGTGCGCTGCTGTCGATCGCCGTTGTACCCTTTGGTGAGCCGCACGTCGGCCCCGGCGGCCTCGACCTGTTTGAGATTTCCAACCTCAACATCGGCCTCCTGGTCATTCTCGGCGTCACCTCCATCGGCGTATACGGCATCGCGCTGGCGGGCTGGTCCTCGAACAACAAGTACTCGCTGCTCGGTTCGCTGCGCTCCTCGGCCCAGCTCATCAGCTATGAGTTGGCCCTCGGGTTGTCGCTGGTGGGAGTTGTACTACGCGCCGGCTCGCTCAACTTGCGCGTCATCGTGGAGCAGCAGGCCACCAAGGGCATCGCCTCCTGGAACATCTTCGGCGGATTCCAGTTTGTCGCCTTCTTCATTTACCTGACTGCGGCCTACGCGGAAACCAACCGTTCCCCCTTCGACCTTCCGGAGGCGGAGAGCGAGCTTACCGGCGGCTATCACACCGAGTACAGTTCCATGAAGTTCGCCATGTTTTTCATGGCCGAATACGCCAACATGATCATGGTTGGCTGCGTGGCTACTCTGCTGTTCCTGGGCGGCTGGACGAGTCCGATGGGCGATCTCATGCGGCAGCCGGAAAATGTCTTTGCCCACGCTCTGTTTCCGATCTTCTGGTTCGTCCTGAAGGTCTTCTGTTTCCTGTTTCTGTATGTATGGGTGCGCGGCACGCTGCCTCGCTTCCGCTATGACCAACTCATGAGCTTCGGCTGGAAATACCTGATGCCGCTGGCCATGCTAAACATTGTGGCGACAAGCCTCTGGCTTGCCTACCTCTGATTTACAATCGGGAGGGACTCAGCGACCCTGACTCCTTTGCTCCATCGTCCTTCCCCTTAACCGTCCGGCCCCTTTTTGCCGGCCCGCGTTTGCAATTCAAGGTACGATGCATCTCATCCTGTTTTTTCTTTTTGCCGGATTCTGCCTGGCCGGGGCCATCAATCTCCTGCTCCAGAGCCATCCCATCAACAGTGCGCTGTCGCTGATTGTGGTGATGACCTCGCTGGCCGTGCTTTACCTGCTGCTGGGCGCGGAGTTCCTGGCCGCAGCGCAGGTCATCGTCTATGCCGGCGCCATCATGGTTCTGTTCATCTTCGTGGTCATGCTGCTCAACGCCGGACGCGAAGAGCGCACCATGGGCAGCCGCGTTTCGCGCGCAGTCGGCTTCCCGGCTGCGGTCGCCATTCTCGGCGTCATAGCCACCGCCATTCTCAGGTCCCGCGGATTGGGTGTAGCCGCCCTCAGCGACGGCATCACCACCACCGAAGACCTCAGCCGTGTGCTCTTTCACGAACTGCTGTTGCCCTTCGAGGTCACTTCGATCCTCATTCTTATCGCCATTCTCGGAGCAGTTGCCCTGGCCCGTCACGGGCACGGAGAGCCGGACGGCGAATCAGACCCCCACGGGAATCAAGGAAGGACGGGGGCCAAATGAATTCCCTTTTATCTCAGGAAGTCCCGCTTGAGTTTTATCTGATTCTGAGCGCCCTTCTCTTCGCGCTGGGCATCGTCGGTTTTCTCATCAAGCGCAATCTCATTTCTGTTTTCATGTCCATTGAGCTCATGCTCAACGCCGTGAATCTCTCCTTTGTCACCTTTGCCCACCAGTGGCACGCGGTCAAAGGCCAGATCTTTGTCTTCTTTGTGATGATGGTGGCCGCGGCCGAAGCAGCCGTCGGCCTCGCCATTATTATTGCCGTCTTCCGCTCCCGCGCCACACTGGCCGTCGACCGTATCGACCTGATGAAACTATGAACGTACACCTCAATCTCTGGCTCATTCCGCTGCTGCCTTTTGCAGGATTTCTGATCAACGGGTTGCTTGGTCGCCGTCTGCCCAAGGCGCTTGTTTCGACAATTGCGCTGCTGGCGCCGCTGGCGGCATTCGGCGTGGTGCTGAATGCTGGATTTCTGCAATATGTTCATGTGAATCCGGGCTTCGGTGACTTGCCACTGCCGTACGTTGAAACCTGCCCCATCGGCTGGATCAACATCAGCACGCTCCATATAGATTTCTCCTTCGTTCTCGACCAACTCTCGCTAGTCATGCTCCTGGTCATCACCGGCGTAGGCTTCCTCATCCACGTCTATTCCGTGGGCTACATGGCCCACGACGAAGGCTACGCCCGCTACTTCGCTTACCTGAACCTGTTCCTGTTCTTCATGACCACCCTGGTTCTCGCCGGCAACGCGCTGCTCATGTTCGTCGGCTGGGAGGGCGTCGGTCTCGCCTCCTACCTACTCATCGGCTTCTGGTTCAACAAAACCACCGCCGCCGACGCCGGCAAGAAGGCTTTCATCGTCAACCGCATCGGCGACTTTGGCTTCCTTATCGGCATGTTCCTGCTGCTGGCCAACTTCGGCACGCTGACCTTCTCTGAGATCGCGACCAAGCTTGGACAGGACGCGGACTGGACCGGCGGAGTAATTACCGTTATCGCCCTCTGCCTGCTCCTCGGCGCCACCGGCAAATCGGCCCAGCTTCCCCTCTACATCTGGCTGCCGGACGCGATGGAAGGCCCCACGCCCGTTTCGGCCCTCATCCATGCGGCCACCATGGTCACCGCAGGCGTCTACATGATCGCCCGCAACCATGTTCTGTTTGCCCACTCACCTTTCGCTCTGAGCACTGTCGCCGTTGTCGGCGGAGCCACTGCTCTCTTTGCAGCGACCATCGCGCTGGTTCAAACGGACATCAAGCGAGTTCTCGCCTACTCCACCATTTCGCAGCTTGGCTACATGTTCCTCGGCTGCGGTGTCGCGGCCTACTCGGCAGCGGTCTTTCACCTCATGACCCACGCCTTCTTCAAGGCCTTGCTCTTCCTCGCCGCCGGCTCTGTAATTCACGGCATGGGCGGTGAGCAGGATATGCGCAAGATGGGCGGCCTGCGCACCAAACTTCCCGTCACGTTCTGGACCATGACCGCCGGAGTCATCGCTATCGCCGGCATATTCCCATTCGCCGGCTTTTTCTCCAAAGACGCCATCCTTTACGCTGCCTATACACAAGGGACCGCCGGAAAGGTCCTTTGGTTCGTCGGCCTGCTCACCGCGCTGCTCACGGCCTTTTACATGGCCCGCCTCTGGTACCTCACCTTCTTCGGCGAAACCCGCAGCCACGACGCTCACCCGCATGAGAGCCCCTGGTCCATGCTCGGACCGCTCGTCATTCTGGCCATCCTGTCCGTGGTTGGTGGCTGGATTGGCATCGAGCGGTTTGGCGCGTTCCTCGCTCCTGCAACCGGCCCGCGCGCCGTTGAAACGGGCAATGGCACTCTCGAAATCGCCCTGAGCGTCATCGCGGTCGCCGTCGCGGTCATTGGCTGGTACTTCGCCGACAGGCTCTATCGGCAAAACCCCGAGCGTCCCAAAGAACTCGCCACAGCTTATCCCAGCGGCTACAAGATACTCGCCAACAAGTACTACGTAGACGAGTTCTACGGCGCAACCGTCGTCCGGCCAATCATGATCTTCTCAACCTACTTCCTCGGATGGGTGGTCGACAAAGCCATTCTCGGCGGACTAGCGTGGCTACTCGGCGGAATCGCCGTCTTCTGCGGAGCACTCTTGCAGCGCTGGCAGTCCGGCAACATTCGCTCCTACGCCGCATGGCTGGCCGCTGGAGCCGCCGCTGTGCTCCTGTTCGTCTTCATTCCCTGGACATCCGTCCTGGCAAACTTCGGAATTCATCTCACACTGGCGGGGCAATGAGCATGAACGACATCAATCACTCCATCCTCACGCTCATCCTGCTGGTGCCGCTTGCCGGCGCGATCCTCGTCACGCTCGTGCCTGACCGCTCCAAGCTGCCCAACTGGATTGCCCTGCTCACTGCGCTGGTCACCTTTGGCCTGACGCTGCATCTTCCGTTCCACTACGATCTCACTGCTTCCGGATTCCAGTTCTCAATCAACAAGCTCTGGATCGAGAACCCGGCCATCTTCTACCACGTCGGTGTCGATGGCCTCAGCCTCTGGCTTGTAGTTCTCGCCGGCCTGCTTGCCCCCATCGGCGTCCTTGCCAGCTGGAACAGCATCAAGACCCGGCGCAAGGTGTTTTTCTCCCTCTTTCTCGTTCAGCAGACCGCCATGTTCGGCGTGTTCATCTCGCTGGACCTGATGGTCTATTACGGCTTCTGGGAGCTCTCGCTGGTGCCCATGGCGCTGCTCATCGCAATGTACGGCCGCAAGGATGGCCCCAAAGCCGCCCTCAAGTTCTTCCTCTTCACCTTTATCCCCTCGGCCCCGCTGCTGGTCGCCATCCTCTGGCTCTATGCTAGAGAACATACGTTTGACATCACAATCCTGAGAGCTCTAATCGAGGGCGGCCAGTTCCCTGCCCAGGCGCTCTGCTGGTGCTCACTGGCGTTCCTCTTCGCCTTCGCCGTCAAGGTGCCTGTCTTCCCGCTCCACGGCTGGCTTTCAGACACCTACTCCGAAGCTCCCGTCGCCCTGGCCATGGTCGTTGCCGGCAAGCTCGGGCTTTACTCCATGCTTCGCTTCCACATCGGACTATTTCCAGTACAGGCTCATAAAGCCGCCCCGTATCTCATCGCGCTAGCAGTCGTCGGCATCCTTTATGGTGCCTGCCTGGCCTTGGTGCAGCGCGATTTCTGGAAGCTCATCGCGTTTGCCGCTGTCAGCCATTTGAGCCTCATCGTCCTCGGTATCTACGGCTTCACGGCCATCGGCTCAACCGGCGCGGTCTACCAGATCCTGAGCCACGGGGTGGTCGATGGCGCGCTCTTCTTCCTGCTCGGCCTGCTCTATGACCGCTATCAGACCAGCCAGATCAACCTCTATGGCGGGCTCGCCAGCAAGCTGCCCAGCACCGCGAGCCTGTTTGTCCTCACCACTCTGGCGATGATTGGCCTGCCTATCCTGAGCGGCTTTATTGGCGAGTTCCTTATCCTCTCAAGCACTTTTGGCGGAGTGAGTAAAGGCTGGGCGGTCGCCGCTTCCCTAGGCGTAATCCTCGGCGCGGCGTACATGCTCTGGCTGGTGCAACGCATCTTCTACGGGCCTGAAAGCGAAATGGTCGCTGCAAAAAGCCCTCGCGATCTCGACTTCCGGGAACTCGTGCTGTTGTGGCCCATCGCCGTGCTGACCCTGGTTATGGGTGTTGCCCCATCCATCTGGCTCCCGACCATCGAGCAAGGAATCCACCAGCCCCCGCTCATCACGCAATCGGGCCCAAGAATGATGCGAGTGACAATCGTCACTCGGGGAGGCCAGCGGTGAGTCCAGTGCCCGACATCTTCCGCATCCTTCCCGAAGTGATCCTCACCCTGACCGGCGTCGCTGTCATGTTGATTGACGCCTCGCTGGCGCCGGGGTTTCCCCGCCGGCCACTCGGCTGGGTGGCCGCTATTGGCACAACGATCGCCCTCTGGGCCAGCCTCTGGCAGCTTTCCCTGCCCCAGGGAACGGGCTACTTCGGCACCGTGGAAACCAGCGCATTCACCATCTTTTTCCACGTCCTCATCTGCGGCATCGTCCTGGTCGCACTGCTGCTCTCGCTCGACACCCTGCCGGAAGACAGCCATCATCAGGGCGAGTACTACGCTCTTGTCGTCTTCGGCGCGGTTGGCATGTGTCTGCTCACCGGCGCGGTCGAGTTGCTGGTTGTCTTCATCGCCCTTGAAATCTCCTCCATTGCCACTTACGTCCTGGCCGGCTACCGCAAAGGCACCGGACGCGGCCCCGAAGCCGCAATCAAGTACTTCCTGCTTGGATCTTTCGCCACCGCATTCCTGCTCTACGGCATCGCCCTGGTCTTCGGCGCCACGGGAACCACGCAGATCTACGAGATCGCCCGCCTCGGTCCGCTTGCCCTGAACCAGCCCCTACTTCTCGCCGGAATGGGCCTGATGCTGGTTGGAATACTCTTCAAAGTCTCCGCCGCACCCTTCCACGTCTGGACGCCCGATGTTTATGAAGGCGCACCTTCGCCCGTCGTCGCGCTTATGTCCACCGCGCCAAAGGCCGCAGCCTTCGCCGTTTTGCTGCGCATCGCATACGAGCTGTTTCCCAATCTCCATGCCATCTGGTCGCCGTTGCTGTGGATCGTCGCCGTGCTCTCAATGACCGTCGGCAACCTGGCCGCCCTGCGTCAGCAGAACGTAAAACGCATGCTTGCTTACTCGTCCATCGCCCACGCCGGCTACCTACTGGCTGCGTTCGCCGGGCTTGGCAACAGCGGGATTGCCGCCGCCAGCTTCTACATCGCGGCCTATGCGGCCATGAACGTCGGTATCTTCGCCGTGATCACCGTCATCAGCGGCTACGACGAAGCCATGCCCATGGTCGACGACTTTCGCGGGCTGCTTTACCGCTCGCCCATCCTCGGCAGCGTTCTGATCTTTTTCCTGATTTCGCTGGTCGGAATCCCGTTCACCGGCGGATTCTTCGGCAAATTCTACTCATTCTCGGCTGCCGTCGGCGGTGGGGCTGTTGCCCTGGCCATCATCGGTTTGCTCAATTCGGGATTGGCGGCCGCCTACTACCTGCGACTGGCCCTCGTAACCGCTCAGGCTCCAGCCGATGGAGACTCACATTCGGCAGTCCCGGCTCCCCGGGTCGGCTTCGCCGTTGGTGCGGCGCTGGCCATGGCAGTTGTTGCCACGCTCATCCTCGGCATCATCCCTGGAGAGGTGCTCCACGCTGCCGAAAATGGAGCGCATACCTTGCGTCCGCCATCTCCAATTCAGGACTCCTCCGAGGGTGCGAATGATATGCAAAACCACGAGTGAGTGCGGCGGTTTTAGGCACGCGGGAAGTTCGGCTGCTCTCAGTCCCCGCCCTCAGCCATGGTCAGTTCTGTCGCCTTGTTGGCGCCCGGCCGCTGCAGCAACAGGCCTTGATAGAACGAAACCGCCAGCCGCAACACGTGTGTGTCGGAGTAATGTGCAGCGACCCACTTCCGTGCCGCGTCTTCCATTCGCTGCCGTCTTTCCGGGTCACGCAATAACTTGAGCACCGCGTCGCTGATTGCCTCAGGATAACCCGGAGGAATCAGCAGCCCAGTCACCTCGCTCACCACCGAATCCCGAGCTCCGGTGGATAAGGTCGTAATGACAGGAATTCCGCTGGCGGCAGCCTCAAGCACCACGTTGGGAAATCCCTCGCGCCAGGTGGGAAGCACCATCACATCCATTGCCCGATAGTACGGCGCGGTATCCGCCACAAACCCCGTGCAGTGGATGCGCGGGTGGCGCGCGATCCGCTGCCGCCAATCGATCCCCAAGGCGTCCTCGCAAGTATCAAACCAGCCCACGAGCAACAGGTGTGCCCTGGGTTCAGCTTTCAGAATCGCGTCAAAGGCTTCCACCAGTTCCGGCACTCCCTTATCCCGAGTCAAGCGACCCACAAACCCGATAACCGGGTCGTCAGTTGGCAGATTCAGCCGCTTCCGCACATCGCTCGCCCCAGGCGAGAACCGCACCACATCAACGCCATTGCTGCTGCCCTCACCCAGCATGCGAACCTTCGCATCGGTCGCAACACCTAAAGCGAGCGCCTCGACCCGCATGCTGCTGCTGTTGCAGAGCACCACCTGCGCACACGCGGCAGCCATTCGTTCCGTTGCCAGAAGAAGCCGCTTCTTGAACCCCTGCGACGTCTCCAGTTTAAGGCCCCGCAGCATGTAAACCCGTGTTGGAACTCCTGCCAGCCACGATGCGATGCCGCCCAGTAAACCAGCTTTTGGCGTACTGAACTCAGTCAAATCCGGCTTCAGGAGCAACAGAACCCACCACAGCCGCACCAGCGAAACAAGATCGGCGAACGGTGCAATTCCGCGTTCCATCGGGAGTCCGATCGCCTCGACTCCCTCCTCCGCGGCCGTCCGGTTCACCAACTCCCCGGGGCTCGCAATCAAAGTCACGCGGAAGCCAGCCTCGCGCAGAGCGCGCAACCGGCCCGTCAATGTCAGGCAGGTTTGTGGGTGGGTGATGCCGACAACAATATGGCACTGCGCGGGAACCGTCCGGTCCCACTGCGCTGGAGCGAGTTGCTGAGCCTTCGAAACCAGCACGTGACTCCCCTTCCCATCCACCGACTTCTTTGGAGCCAGCTGGGAATCACAATGCAGTTTCTGGGCAAGACTGGGCGCTGTCCTTCGCTAAGCCCGATCACAATATGGGGAACAACCGTGCAAGCGGCCTCAGAAGGTAAATTCCTCATCCTGTGCCGTCTCTAATGGCCTCTTTGAAGACAAAAGTAATCTACGCTCTACTGCAACGAATTGCGGGTGACGCAAAACACAGAAGTACTTTGCGATTTCTTATACTCAATCTCTCATACCCTTCACCGCGCAAACTCGGCCCCGAATCCTGCTCCTCATCCCCCACCTCGGAGGCGGCGGCGCCGAACGAGTCTTCGCCCTGTTGGCACAGAATCTCTCTGGCGACAAATACGAAGTCCACCTGGTTCTCATCACAGAATCGTGCGTTCCAATTATTGACTTGCCGCTCCATGTGACCGTTCACTGTCTCGGCGCCACCCGCATCCGAACCGCGGCATTCGCCCTGCTCAAGCTGGTTCGCCGCCTCAGGCCTCGCGTCATCCTCTCCGGCATGTTTCACTTGAACTTCCTCGTTCTGCTGCTGCGCCCACTCTTTCCGAGCCCGGTTCAAGTCCTGGTCCGCCAAAACGGAACCGTATCGTCGGCACTGGCGTTTGGGTCCTTACCAATTTATACCCGCTGGCTCTATCGCCTGCTTTATCGGCGAGCCGACGCCGTCATCTGCCAATCCCGCGCCATGGCCGGCGATCTTCTTCGCGAAACCGGCGTGCGCCCGGATCGTATAGCCATCCTGCGGAACCCAGTTGACGTCGATCAGATACGCTCCTCAGTCCGCGGAGGGACGAATCTGTGGACCGGCACCGGCCCTCATCTCCTGGCAGTCGGCCGGCTTTCCCTTGAAAAAGGCTTCGATCTCCTGCTCCAGGCTCTGGCAATCGTCCGCTGGCAAGTTCCAGGGGCCGACGCGATGATCGCGGGCTCAGGGCCTGAAGCCGACCTGCTCAAGCTTCAGTGCCGCATGCTTGGTCTGGAGAAAGCCGTTCGCTTTGCCGGCCAAGTAGACGACCCCGTAGTCTTCTTCCCGGGCGCAACGGCCTTTGTCCTTTCTTCGCGGCATGAAGGCTTGCCCAACGCTATGCTGGAGGCGGCCGCAGCAGGGTTGCCCATTGTTGCGCTCCCGTCTTCTGAGGGAATCACGGAACTGCTGGACGGCCAGCCGGGCGCCTGGCTCGCCTCGGCGATTTCCGCCGAAGCTCTGGCGGCGACGCTACAAGCAGGACTCCGTCAGTTCGCAACCCAACCGCGATTTGAGCACGAATTCATTCAGCCATTCCAACTCGAAAGCGCCATAGCCGCCTTTGAGGACCTGATTGACGCGAAGCTCCGGGAGCACTCCGAATGAGCCACATCGCCCTTGTCATCCCAACCCTCGACCGCATAGGAGGAGCAGAGCAGCAGACGATTCTGCTTGCCCAGGGCCTGCAGGCGCGCGGCTGGCAAGTCAGCGTTGTTGCACTCTCCGGAAGCGAAAGTCCGGCCTGCGCTGCCCTCTTGGCGCATGGCGTTACATTTCTAAGCCTCTGCATGCGCAATGGACTGGCCGACCCGCGCGGCTGGATCCGTTTTCACCGCTGGCTCAGACGAACAAAGCCCGACATCGTCCATGCTCATCTTTCCCACGCCGCCTGGCTTGCCCGCTGGTCCCGGCTCGCAGTTCCGGTCCGAGTCCTCGTTGACACGCTCCACTCTTCGTCGACCGGCACAAAGGGCAGAAGGCTTGGCTACCACTTCAGCAAATGGCTGCCTGACCGGGTCACCGCCGTCAGCCATGCTGTTGCTGAAACACATCTTGCCGCGCACATGGTTCGCCCGCGCTATTTTCAAGTGCTGCCCAACGGAATCGATCCGGGCCAGTGGCAACCCGACGCAATGGTCCGTTCCTCGGTCCGCCAGGAGTTTGGTCTCGAAGACTCTTTCGTCTGGTTCGCGGCCGGTCGTTTGGAAGCTGTGAAGGACTACCCAACGCTCCTGAGGGCCTTTGCCGCAACACCGGAGTCTGCCCGCCTGATCATCGCCGGAGACGGTCCACTTGCAGAGGGGTTGCGTTCACTTTCCAGGCAACTCGGCATCGAACACCGCGTCTCCTTTCTGGGTTTCGAGCCCAATGTCCTGCGCTGGATGCAGTCCGCGGATGGATTTGTGCTTACCTCGCGCTGGGAAGGGCTGCCAATGGCGCTGCTGGAGGCATCCGCCAGTGCACTGCCTGCTGTAGTCACCGATATCCCCGGAACCAGCGAGGTCATGCTCCAGGGTCTGACGGGGCTGCTGGTCCCTGTGGGAAGTGTTTTTGCTGTTCAAAGCGCGATGACCCGGCTGATGCATCTTCCGCTTCAGGATCGCTGCACCATGGGCAGGCGTGCCCGCCGGAATGTGGAGACTCACTTCAGCCTCAGTGCCGTTCTCGACCGCTGGGAAGAGCTTTACAATGGTCTTCTGGAGTCCAACACAAAGGTGCGGCGCTGGAGCAAGCAGCGGAAACCGGGCACTAATTCCCCAGAGAAAAGAACAGCCTGTTAGCTTCCCGGATGGGCAAAAGTAATGTATCGACTTCAACTTTTACATCGTATTTGTTCCGCATCTCGTTGTATTATTTACATATAGGTCGGAATCACGCTTTTGTCTTGCGCTTCGAAGACCTTTTCGCTCTGGAGTGCTGCGCCCGCCAAAATGCGTATGCTTCGTAGACCCGCTCGGGTATCCCAAGCCGTTTCGGCTTGAACTCAGCAACAACCCGCTCGACGGAAGTGAATTGAGCCGCGTGCCTCACCAGGAATTCGCGTAACTGCTGCGGCAACGACTCGCGCGCTGTATTCGTATGGATGCAAATGGTCCACAGCCCCTTTGATTTTTCCACCGGCGCCCAAAGCTGCTGCGGAATCCAGGTCACTCCGCCGCGTACGAAAGGCACCCGCGCAAATCCGTCGGACAGCAGCCGGACCCCGCTGCCGCGAAGCGCGGTGAGAGTGTTGCTGTCGAAGCCGTGTCGCGGGGCGACCCACATGGCCGGTTTCAGCCCCTCAGCGCGGAGCGTTTCAAGTCCCTGTTCCACCCACCACCGCTGCATATCCAATGACACGCCGACGAATTCGGTGCTCCGATGTAATGGGATCAGGCCCCTACCCCTGCTGCGGCAGATGTGCTGATAGCCGTGCACGGCGATGGTTGCCCCCGCGGTCTCCAGCACTCGCATCCGTGCCCAGAACTCAGGGTCCGCTTCATCGCGAATCAGGTCAGGGTCTTTGTTGTCGGGCACGATCGCCAGGATCGGCTGGAGGCTAAACTCCTGAATCAAGGGAAGAAACCGCTCCAACCCGCCTCGAGACATGGTGGGGCAAAGATCGTCGAAGCGAAGCAGATACTGCGCTGTCTTTGGCACCATCGTTCTTGCTCCCTTCGAGCTTGCTACCGAGCTGCAGCGATTCCCCGAACATCCTCCGCAAAGGCTTCGTGTGCGCTTTCCAATGCGATTCAGGCCTGGGAACCCACCGCACGCAGCGATCTCCGGCTCCAATACCAGAGAAAGAAAAACGTGCTCACAGTCCAGAGAGACGTCGCCAACGCAATCCCAGCGACACCAAGCCAGCGCATCAGCAGAAGATTCAGTGCAATGTCGAGTATCAGGTTGAGCATACCGCAGTAGAGCGCCAGATCCGTGCGGCGCATGGCGATTAGGAACCGATAAAAGACCCTGCTGCAAACAAAAAATGGAATCTGGATCGCATACATTCCCATCACCGACGCCACCACGGCGGTGTCCTGGGATCCAAAGGCTCCGCGCTCGAACAAGGTCCGAACCAGGAAGGGCGCTCCAGCGATCATCAGCACTGCAATCGGAACCGAAACCGCCGCGCTGACGCCGACCCAGGTGCGTATCGTCCTCCGGCACCCGCTCCAGTCCTTTTGGGCAATCATTCGAGAGAAATAGGGCGTGAGCACGGTTGAGACCGCTCCGGCAACCAGGGCCACAACCACGCTTACCAGCCGGTTGCCATAAACCAGGGCGGAAACACTTCCCGCCGGCAACATCGCGGCCATAGACTGGTCCACCAGCAACCCGCCGGAAGCCACAACCCCGCTGAGCAACACCGGACCGTACTGCCCGGCCACCTCGCGCGCTGCCTCCGTCATGCCGTGCCAGCGCAGGCGCAGTTGGTATCCGCTGCATTGCATCATCCACGCCACCAGGCCTGCATGCAGCAAAGACCCGGCCACGGTCCCATAAACCAGGGGCCATACGCCAAACCGGCCAGCCAACGTCAAAGCACCGGCAATCACCGCAATTGAAATCACCGCCGGCGCCAGCGCTGGAACAGCAAATCGGTGGAACGTATTCAGAACCGCGGTGCAGTTTGCGGCGATTCCGGTGATCACTACCACGGGCAACAGGCCGTAGAACAGCTTAATCGACAGCGCCAGCTTGGGCGCGGCAAAATGCGATGCAATCAATGGGAAGAAATCTCGTGCCGTGAACGCCATTCCCAGCGTTACCGCACTGAGAAGCAGGCACATCCATAGCATGGAACTCGACAAGAGCTCCTGTGCCTGACTCTTTCCCTGCTGCTCCCTCACCCGGATCAAGGTTGGAACAAGCGCCTGGTTCATCGATTCGGCAATCAGGTTGATCAGCAACCCAGGCACAAGTGCCGCGGTCAGAAACGCATCCATCGCATCGGAGCGACCGTATACCCCGGCCACTGCAACCTCCTTGCAGGTTGCCACGCACTTCACCAGGATTCCCGCCGCGGTCACAGATACAGCCGCGCGAAGTATCTGCCGATTTACACCTTCGCCTTCGAACTGCTGCCTTACCCGGTTCAAAATTGTCATCCCGGCCCTAACCGCCCAGGCTGGCTGCGGAAGCCGGATTGAGGACTTTGCTCGTCCCGCCTGGTGCTGAAGGAAAGCATCGCTCGCATTGGCGGGGCATCTCCCGGTTCACGCGTCCGGCCGCACCAACCATCCCCAGCAGAAGCCAGGTGGCTCGGCTTTCTTCGACTGTCGAAACCAGCGAAACAACCACCCACACTGTCAACGCGGTCATCAACGCCCACTTCAGCGGCCCATGCGTGGTGAGAGCCGACTGAATCGACAAAGCACCAACAGCCACCAACAGAGTGAGCGCGCAGAGCCCTCCGCCCACCACAATCGAGAGCGCCGTATTGTGCGCCGTATCCAGCGAATTCAGCCCGGAAGCACTGACGAAAGATCCCGCTCCGGTTCCCACCAGGGGAGCGCGAACAAAAGCGCTCCAGCCCGCATGCCAAATGTTCCAGCGTTGATTCAGGTCGCCCCCCTGCAACTGGCTGGGAATCGTTGCCAGCCGGTAAATCGTCTCCCGCGGGATGGTTACCCAGAGTCCTGCGACAACTACCGGGAAAGCCAAAATTCCGACAACCATTCGTCGTCCGAAATGCCGCATCAAAAGCAGCCCGCAGCCGAGCAAGGCAGCCAAGCCCGCCAGCAACCCGCCACGAGAGCCCGTGAGTACGACGGCAACCAGCCCAAGCGGCAGATAACCCAGCGCAATCAGACGCCACCGCCAGCGTAGTTCACAACAGACCAGCAAACTGGCAAATGGGAAACCGAGGTCGAGGAAGCGCGCGGTGTCATTCGGATCTTGGCCTTCTGCGAAAAAGCGAACCTGACTTGCGCCGATTGCCGCCCCCGCTCCGAAATTTGCCAAGGTCAACACCGCCAGCACACCCGCCCCCGCCACATAGGCCCGCAGCAAAGAGCGAAGATCCTCAGGGCTTTCAGCAAACTCCCAAACCAGCCAGACGATCATCATCTCCTGGAAATAGCCGCGCATCTTTTCCGTCGTTGCCAGCGGATCGATGGTCCAGAAATACGAGCAGCAGAACCACAGATAGAGTGCCAGAACCAGCCACAGCATGGCGCCCGGTGCACGCACCCTGCATGCCTGCAGAACTGCTGGAATCGCCACCAGGAGCAGCAAGATTCCGAGGACGCGCGCAATGTTGCCTAGGGGCTCGCCCAGATCCAGCGAATACTCCCACGGAATCGCAAACGCCAGCAACACCAGCAACCCCCAGGCAATTCGTCTCATGGCTCAAAACCTCTGTGAATACACCAGACCCGCATAGATGGACACACCGACCGCCGATTGGATGGCGGCCTCCACGGTTCTGTTCAACAGACTTTTGGCCATCGAATCCGGCACAAACAGAATGTCCCGATCGCGAATCGGCAGGTCCGGGTCCTGTCCATGAATCATCCGCCGCAGGTTCAGCGTGGTCAGCGTTCTGCCGCCTTTCTCCTCATGAATCAACAGCGCCTTGCCTGATGCCGCATTCTGGCTAGTCCCCCAGGCCAAACTCAACGCCTGCACTACTGTCAGCCCTTGCACGGGATCCACGGGAAATCCACCCGGACGAATCACATCCCCGATCACATACACCAGGCCCGCGCGACTCACCTGGACCACATCGCCTGGCAACAACTCTGGATTATGGCCTGCACCCGCGTCTGTGCCCCCAGAATCTGCCCCTTCGGGGTCCAGTGCCACCGGGTGCGCCTTGTCGGGATCGAGACGGTGGTACACATTCACCAGCCGGCCCGCATTCTGGCTCAGCCCCTGCGCCGCGGAGATCAGGTCCAGAAGGCGGTGGTGCACCGCATAGGGATAAACACCAGGCCGCGCCACCTCGCCCAGCACACTCACATCCTGCCCGGCATACATCGTAACCAGCACGGCGACCTGCGGATGCAGCAGCATGCCCTTGGCAACCAGCGCCGCTTCGATGGCCTGTGCCGCCCCAAGTTCGTCGAGTCCGCCGATCTGGACTTCGTGCACCATCGGCAGCATCACGGTTCCCGCCTCTGAAACTCGCACCACTGCGTGGAACTCCGGCGTAGAGTGCTCGTTCACATCGAGAACGTCGCCGGGTCCAATCGGAGCAGGCATCGGCGCGGCCAAACCACCTTGGCCTGCCACACCGGCCTGCCCGGGAGCAGGCGTGCCGTTCCACACGCCCGGTGCATCTTTCGGGTTGGGCAAAGTCTTCGTATCCGGGGAAAAAGGCAGCCTTGCAACGCCAGTCGGAAGCCCGTCCAGTGCGGGAGTCGGAGCCTGCGCACGTCCCTGCACACCAAGCAACAGGGCAAGTCCGGCGATCACCGCAATACAGCCCGCAGAAGACCCAAGCGATTCGAGCAAGAGAACCACCCCCAATACCAGCCACAGCCCAACCACGAATGTAATTGCCATATAGAGCAACAGGTCCGGCGAAACCGGCTTTACTGGCTGACGTGCCTGATCCACGACAGAGATCGTCGACTCCTGAATTCCGGCAGCCAAGCCTGCTTCTTCCACCTTTGCCTGCACGCGCAGGTAAAGTTCGCTGCTGAAGTCAGCCTCCTGGCGCATCACCGCAAACGTGGTGGCCGCCTGATTCAACTTCATCCCGGCGGCAGTTTGTCCTTCGAGGCTTTGCTTCACCATCTGCTCGCGATCAATTGCGGTTTGCAAGGCACTGTGGAAGCGGTCCACAAGTTTCGCGTCCTCGGCCTTTTTCTGCGCGTCCAGGTCCTGCGTCTGCAGTCGAATCTCCACGACGCGGGGGAAATTCTGTCCGTGCTCGATGCTCAATCGCGTCTGCTCCAGCTCGAGCTCACTGCGCCGAGTGCGGATCTGCTCCAGCAATGCCGTGGCGAAGTTCCCATACTCGGCCTGAAGCCGCGGATCGGATGCGATCACCACTTCCGGGTCCCCTTGCGCAGCGGCACGGTATTCCGCCTCACGCAGAATGCGATCGGTTGTGGCAACAACCAGGTCCCTGCCCAGCTCGTCGATCGCCAGCAGCGTCGAGTTGTGCTCGGATTCGCCGGATTGCCCGTTGGCCTGCGTCACAGGCACGTCCAACAAGCCATTCTTTTGCTGGAAGTCAATCAGTCGCTGCTGATTCTGGTCCACGCGGGCCTTCAGGTCCATTAACTGCATTTGCAGCCAGCCCGTCTGCCGTGCGGTGGCCTGCAAGCGGGACTCACCGTCCTGAATCCCGTATTCGCGAATCAGATCGTTTACCACAGCCGCGGATAATGCTGCATCGCGAGACCGGAAGCGGATCTGAATCACCAGGGATCGAGGCAACGTCTCGACCATGAGCCGCCTTTGAAAGCGGTCCAGCAGGTAAGCCTGAGCGTCCGGCGCTGCCCCATCTCCGCACTGAGCGCCAGGCTGGAAGCCGGGAAAAAGCTTTGCAAACCGGCCGTTGAACCCTGGCGCCTGGTAAAGCTTCAAGTCGCAAATCACCCTCCACGCCAGTCGATCGCTGCGCAAGTAGTTGGCGACCGTCTCCTGTTGCAACGGCCCGGAGAGAATCGCTGCCGACGACGGAGCGGCCTGGCCAGGGGCGTCCAGGCTGAGCGGAGATTCCGGAGTGGTTCGAAGGGCCACCCGGGCGTGCGCCTCATACTGCTCTGGAGCGACCAGGCAATACAGCAGGCAAGCCAGCAGCAGGCCGCCTTCCATGGATGCAACCAGGCGGCGCCGGCGCCACAGCACGCTTCCCAACCCCCGAAAAGACATCGAGGAATTGTGACTGCCAGGAGCCTCAGATGTTCTTTCATCGCACCCGGGACGCGGTTCTCCAGGACGATCTGACGACAGACTGCGGGTTGGCTCGGCAGGGACCGCCATGGAAACGGGGCCTCAAATGCAAAACATAGGTCTCAAGTCCCTTCACGCAGAGGGATCTCTTTTTTTAAGGACGGTAGCGCCGCTACTGAGGAAATCCCCGTCAGTTTCCTCGAATTGAACGGGTGCGTCTATGAGCTGCATCACATTACGGGAGGGATTTGCGCCCGACATCTAGCCCTGGATGCCCGCTCTGTACCACTCCACCGTCCTGCGCAGACCCTCCCTGAAATTGACCACAGGCCGGTACCCGATCAACTCGCCGGCCAATGTGATGTCAGCCAGTGAGTCGCGGATATCCCCCGCCCGGCCATCGGCATAGGCCGTCGAGCCAGTGAATCCAGTCAGTTCGCGCAATAACTCAAAGGTCTGGTTGAGTGTTATGGTGGTTCCGCAGGCCGCGTTCATCATCTTGCCTGAAACCTTCTCCGCCGGCGCCGCCGCGGCCAGCAGGTTGGCGTGGACCACGTTGTCGATGTAGGTAAAGTCGCGGCTCTGCTCGCCATCCCCGTAAATGGTCGGCTGTTCCCCGGCCAGCATCTTGCGGCAAAAGATCGCCAGCACGCCGGAGTAATGCGATGTCGGGTCCTGATACGGCCCAAAGACATTGAAATACCGCAGCACCACCGTCTCCAGCCCATAGACCCTGGCAAAGACGCGCATGTAGTGCTCGCCTGCCAGCTTTGCCACAGCATACGGAGAGATTGGATTGGGCAGCATCCCCTCGTGCTTGGGAAGCGTTGCGGCATCTCCGTAGGCGGAAGACGATCCCGCATAGATCACGCGCCGCACCCCGGCCGCGCGCGCAGCCACCAGCACGTTCAGGGTTGCCGTTACGCAGTTCGCATTGGTCGAAACAGGATCGGCTACCGATCGCGGCACGGAGGCCAGCGCCGCCTCGTGGAACACAATCTCGACTCCCTCACAAGCCCGTGCGCAAGTCTCCGGGTCAGTCAGATCGCCCTCCACAAACTCCATCGCCTCAAGGCCGACCAGATTGCCGCGCTTGCCGGTGATAAAGCTGTCGATGCCGCGAACCGTTTCGCCGCGGGCAAGTAACTCGGCGGCAATCGAGCGTCCAATAAACCCGGCAGCACCGGTAACCAGATAACGTGGCAAATTCATCTCCCCAAAGCAACAAGCCGGAACGACTTAACCCCATTCTATCTGTTTGCACATTGCGATCCCATGCTGCAATCGTCGTAGTCCCCAGTTACCCGGCAAGGCTCTATAATTCACTCATGCACGCAGCCAGTAAGAGCAGTCTTTCCCACCTGAAACTCAAAATGGAGAGCCGCGAGGCTCGCATCGGCATCGTTGGCATGGGCTATGTGGGCCTTCCGCTTGCCCTTCTCTTCAGTGGCGAACGCTTCAAGGTCACCGGCTTCGATATTGCCCAGGACAAGGTGAACGCCCTCAACCAGGGCAGCTCCTACATCGTGCGCATCGCGGCCAGCGACATTCAGGAAGCTCAGAAAGCCGGCTTCAGCGCCACTGCGGATTACTCGCAGATCGCCGAAATGGACGCGGTGATCATCTGCGTCCCTACGCCGCTCGACGACCACCACGAGCCCGACTTGAGCTACGTGGAGGGAACGGTAAAGTCCATCGCGCCGCATATTCATGAGGGACAGTTGATCGTGCTGGAAAGCACCACCTATCCCGGCACCACCGAGGAGATTGTCGTTCCAATCCTCGAATCCGGAAACCCGCACGGCCTCAAAGTTGCCCGCACTCCGGACGAGACCGGCATCCATGTCGTCTTCTCTCCGGAGCGCGAAGACCCCGGCAACGACACGGTAGCCCGCCACGACATTCCCAAGGTGATCGGCGGTTGCAGCCCCGCGGCCACTGAACTGGCATCCGCAATGTACAGCGCCATCTTCCGGCGCGTTATCCCCGTTCGCAGCCCGGCTGTCGCAGAGATGACCAAGCTGCTTGAAAACATCTACCGCTGCGTCAATATCGCCCTGGTCAACGAGCTCAAGCAGTTGTGCATGCGCATGGGCATCGACATCCATGAGGTCATCGACGCCGCCCGCACCAAGCCCTTCGGCTTTCAGGCCTTTTATCCCGGCCCCGGGCTCGGCGGCCACTGCATCCCCATTGACCCCTTTTATCTCTCCTGGAAAGCCAAGGAGTTTGACTTTCGCACCCGCTTCATCGAGCTTGCCGGCGAAATCAACTCCGCCATGCCTTACTTCGTTTTGGAACACACCGCCGCCGCGCTCAATGAGCACTCCAAGTCGATCAAAGGCTCGAAAGTCCTGCTCCTCGGCCTGGCCTACAAGCGCGACATTGACGATCTGCGCGAGTCTCCTTCCCTCACCATCATTGAGTTGCTACGCGAAAAGGGCGCCATCGTCTCCTACAACGACCCCTTCTTCCCGAAGGTAGGCCGCGGTCGCCACTACGACCTGAACATGACCAACACTCCGCTGGAAAATCTGGGCCAGTTCGACGCAGTCCTCATCGTCACCGACCACACCAGCTACAACTTCCAGGAGATTGTCGAGCAGTCGCAGCTCGTTGTCGACACCCGCAACGCCACCAAGGGAATTGACTCGCCAAACATTGTCCGCTGCTGAGTATATCCATACTCGCCTAGTGCGGGGTGAGGGTCGCTATAGCCCGCTTTGAAAGGGCTCGACTTCAGCCCTGGCGCTGGGAGTAGCCAAGAATGCTGGCTTCAGCCCCTCAGGCGGCTTTGCCTAATAATCGCCATTGTCTTTGATTGTAAGGGCAAGACGAGTATTCTTTGGCAGGCAAACGAATTTTTGGCAACCTCGAAAAGCGGAGAAAAATCAAGCCGACACAGGAGAAAACAAACATGTCAGTACCGAATCAACTTACTTTCCTTGCGTGTCTCCGCGTATTCATTGCTTTCAGTTTGGCCATCGTTTTCTGCCTGGGCACTCACGCTGCTGAGATGCGGCTCGTTGTCAGAGACAACTTCCGCACTTTGATTATTGAAGGGCCAATAGAGGGCGGCGACTACGAGCATTTCTTGAAGGTCGTCAAGGATAACCAAGGCAAGCTTTCCGATGTGTATCTGTTGTCGCCTGGTGGAGATTTCGTCGAAGCAATGAAGATCGGACGCGCATTGCGCGCTCTGGAAATGCGGTCCGGCGTGCCGGGGCGGAACTCGGCGGGCCAACCAGACTGCTCCGACTCAATATCCGCCTCAATGGGTTACGTCCCTCGCAACCCCGCGAACTGCACAGCTGCGAGCGCTGCATTTTTCATTCACGTTGGCGCCATTGACCGAACTGGCCTCTACCTAGTCGTCCATCGCCCATATTTCGCGCCGGAACAATTTGCCAAGCTCACGGAATCTCAGGCTCAGGCTGCGTTCGAGGCGCTTCAGCGTGATGCGCGTGCCTATATGACAGAAATGGGCGTGCCACCGCAGGTTCAGGAAGAGGTCATGGGCACGCCGCCGGATAAGGGGGTTGTGCTCGACGACAAGACGGTTAGGAACTACTTTGTAGGCGAAATACCTTATCAACAAGAGTGGAGGCATGCCAAATGCGCGCAACTCTCTCCTGTCGAGACGCAGCGACTGGACGTGCTCGTAGCCAGAATGCTGGCGGCCGGGACGCTGAATTCAGAAGAGTGGGCCGAATACAATCCGATGGATAAGAAGCGGAAACTGGAATGGGCATGTCAAGATACTCTGAGTGTGCAAAGTCGAATGGCTGCCTATGAAAGGTTTTTCGGCGTTGCTCCCAGCGATATTGCGAATCAAGACTTTAGCAAATGGCCTGATCTACCCAAATACCTTGGCCGCACTTTCGAGGATGTTTCCGGCGAAGAACGATTCACGGTAGGCGATACTTTCAGAGGATTTACTTCGATGGACCGCGAGGCCACTGCAACCTCGCCCTTAGTAGTGTTGCTGGACTCTCCCGACCGGAAGCGATATGTCGCCGAGGCGGACGCCCATCAGCCCGACCCCTCAGATGCTTTTATCGAGCGCGTTCGTACCTCGTTAACGGCGGAGTGGGGTGAGCCGTCAATCTCCAGCGACCCTAATAAATGGGTTTGGAGAACGAAGAACTTCATCGGCACGCTCATTCTAGAAAAGAGGGGCTCAGGCCATATCCTTCAGCTTCAAGTTGAGGCCGCTAACGAATAAGAAGGGGAGTCGGATCGCTTGCCTTTCGGCAAGTGTCAAAGTCAAAGGGTTCCAACTAACCAGAAAGGAGAATGATGCGCTACTTGTATAGGACTCTAATTTGCAAGAATGACGATTGCCGAAAGCCTTTCGACCAGAGCTACCATTGTCAAACTGAGACTTCTGAATATTTGGCGACGTTCAGAATGCTGGGCGACTTCTATCTGAGATGTCCAGCTTGCGGCACTCTTCACTCCTACACGGATCTAGATTTGAAGACGGAGACACGGGACGATCCGCCGGATAGCCAACCCTCATGATTTTGTCGCGCGTGGATGGGCATTAGACCAAAGTGCGACACCGGCGATCCATGCTGACGCTCGGCTGCCGGCATGGATCGCCTAGATGTCTTCCTCCCGATTCATTGGACAAGAACGGGGCTTTTTGGGCAACCGTTCGACCTTTTAGGTTAGAAGATCAATATTTGGGAAACAGGACGTTTTCACGCAACGCCCCTGAGGGAGAGATCTCACTTCGTCTTACTCTAGGCCGCGACCTCCTCGAAGTACTCCGCCACTTCCCGCCAGTTATTCACCCGCACAAACCCCGTCGCCGTCAGGTTATGCGGAGCGGTATAGAGCAGCCCCTGCCCTTCAAAGCGCTCCAGGTTGCGCGGCAGGTCGTCGATCAGGTAGTCCGCGCGCAAAATACTCTTGTTCCCGCAAAACACATAGTGCGTCGGCGGGATAAACGGGAAATGCCGCTGCAGCCAGCGATACTTCGGTCCCAGCGAGTTGGGCACTGTCATGGCCTGCGTCGCAATGAAGACCTCAAAACGCGAACTCAGGGCCTTCAACCCAGCCTGCGCATCCGGCATCAGCGCCAGGTCCTCGAAGAAGTCCTCGGCATCCAGAAATGCCCGCAGTTGCCCCTGCCGGTCCACGGGAGTTACATCCCAAAGCCCCTTGCCGGCCAGGTCTTCCACCCGGATCTCTTCGTCAAATGTCTGGTTGTAGCGGCGCAGGTGCTCGGCCAGGGTATCGGCCAGCACCTCATCCATATCCACACAGATACGCTGCACGGATCAAGCCCCAGCTAGGGATTTCTTGGCTCTGCTCTTCGCCTTTGGCGCAGGCTGCGGCTCCTTGGCCGGCGGCGCAAAAGCTGGATCCCAATACAGCAGTCTTCCGCAGCTGTCGCAGGTGAGCAGCTGGCCCTCGCGCAACTGGTTCCACGTCTGCGGCCTGACTCCCATGCGGCAGCCAATGCACTGCTGATTATCGCATCGCGCGAGGCCAGTCCCACGCGATCCGGAGAGCCGGTCGTAGCGCACCAGCCACTCCGCATCAATCCCCACGCGCAGCGCCTCGCGCTCCACGTTCATTGCGGCCAGTTCGGCATCGAACTCCTTCTGCCGCGCCTTGCTCTGTGTCCGTACCTTGTCCAGCGCGCCAGACAGCCGCTCCACCTCTACCCGAGTCGCCGCCAGCGCCGCTTCCAGACCCTCGGTCCGCTCCAAGCTGACAATCTCCTCGGCCTCGAGCCGCTCGGCTTCGTCAGAGGCAAACTGGATCTCGTGCTCAATTGCCGCCGCCTGTTCCGGCGTCTTCACCGCGTCCAGCTGCGTGCGGAACCGCGCCAGCTTTTGCCGGAATCCCGCAATGTCCCGTTCCAGACGCGTCCGCAAAGTCTCCTCGCGGGTCAAGGCATCGGAGGCCTCGGCAGCCTTGCGTTCCGCGGCAGCCAGTTCAGCCTGTGCCTGTGCCAGTTCGGTGGGCAGGGCGCGCAAGGCGTTGGTCACCCTGGTCCGTTCCAAATCCACGCTTTGTAACTTTACGAGCTTTTCAATATGTGATTGCATCTGTACTACGAAGTCTACGCCTTATGCCGTATAAACAGAAACTGCCAGCCGGCAGCGCCTGCGAAAATAATAGGGATTCGGGGGATTTTTTGACGGAAGCTCGCACATCTTTCTGGATTCGACACAGCTGGCTCAAGTGGATAGCCTCCGGCCTGCTGCTCCTCCTGCTGGCCCTCGCCGTCGCCGTTTCCATTGCCTTGCGCCGTGCGGAGCCATTCCTGCGCGCACGCATCGTAGCTGCGCTCGAGCGCCATTTCCACGCCCGCGTTGAGCTGGACAGCTTCCACATGTCCTTCAAAAAGGGAATCCAGGCGGAAGGCCGCGGCCTGCGGATCTGGCCGCCAGAGCAGGTTGAGGGAGTCCCCGTCTCGCCAAGCTCTGGCGAGCCTCTGATTCGCCTCGACGAATTCCGCTTCCACGCCCCGCTTCAATTCAAGCCCGCCCAGCCAATTCACATCTCCATGGTCGAGCTGAGAGGTCTCGCGGTCCATCTCCCTCCAAGATCTCAATTCCTGCATTCGACCAGCGCCCCAAAGGATGCAATCAACGAAGCCGCCGCGCTGGTCAGCTTCTCAGTAGACAAGATCGATTGCAGATCGGCGAATCTGGTTCTGGAAACCAGCAAGGCCGGCAAACTCCCCGTTGCTGTTGCAATTGCCGATTTCCAGCTCACCGGCAGCGAGGGAGGCACGATCAGCGCCGCGAGCCCGATGAATTTCACTGCCGACCTGACCAGCCCGAAGCCGGTCGGAAACGTTCGGTCTGCGGGAATGATCGGTCCCTGGGATGTCCGCGACCCAGGCGAAAGCCCCATCCAAGGCTCCTACACCTTCGACCACGCCGATCTCGCTTCCTTCAAAGGTATTGCCGGAATTCTCACGTCCACCGGAAAATACCAAGGCACCCTGCGCGACCTTACCGTCGACGGCGACACCGACGCGCCCGACTTTCGCCTTACCCACTTCGGCAATTCGCTGCCCCTGCATACCCATTTCCACGCCATCGTCGACGCCACCAACGGCGACACCCAACTGGACCCTGTCGACGCCACGCTCGGCCACTCCCACTTCACCTGCACCGGCCAGGTCGTCCGCGTACCAGACCCCGACGCCCCTGCGGATCACCCAACCAGCAAAGGCCACGACATCGCACTCAATGTCAATGTCGACGCGGGCCGCATCGAAGACTTTCTCCACCTGGCCAGCCATGGTCCCACGCAGTTGCTCACTGGCGCGCTCACCATGAAGACCGCGCTGCATATTCCGCCCGGGACTGACCCGGTGCACCAGCGGCTCACCCTCAAGGGCGTCTTCAACCTCGACCAGGCCCGCTTCACCAGCACCAAGATTCAGGATGGGATCACCCAACTCAGCCTGCGCGGCCAGGGCCTGCCCAAAGAGATCAAGACCACTGACCCGTCAACCATCCACTCTGCCATGCTGGGAAGTTTCCAAATGGCCAATGGCGTTGTCACCTTGCCGTCGCTCACGTATACCGTTTCCGGGGCCGACATTGAATTGAAGGGAACCTATGCAGTAGAAGGCGGCGCACTGAACTTCGCCGGCACCGCCAGGCTCCGGGCCACAATTTCGAAGGTGGTCGGCGGCGTTCTCGGCATCCTGCTCAAGCCCGCCGACCGATATTTCAAGAAAGACGGGGCGGGAACCGAGATCCCGATCCACATTTCGGGCACACGAGAAGACCCCAAATTCGGGATAGACTTTGGCCGGATGCGGAAGAAATCTCCGCTCGAACAAGTGCCGGCGACCGACCAGTAAAACCCGTCTCGCAGTCTCGCCTGGCAACTCATTCGCTTCTCAACGCACGTGCAGGGTCAATGGAAGCGGCGCGCCGCGCCGGAATCAGCCCGGCCACGCAGGCCGCCACTGCCAACGCCAGAATCGCTCCCGCCATTACCTGCCCATCTGCGTTGGTGATTTCGTAGAGGAGTGACTTGACATATCGCACGCTGACCACCGCGACTGGAATCCCAATCGCCAGCCCCAGCGCAGTCTGCAGCAGTGCTCCACGCATCACCATCGCAACCACACCACCCCGCTCCGCTCCCAGCGCCATCCGTATGCCGATCTCCGGCGTCCGCCGCTCCACCGCATAAGCCGTAACGCCGTAAAGTCCAAGCGTCGCCAGCAGCAGAGCCAATCCACCGAACAACATTGTGAGCCGCGCAATCAGCCGCTGCTCGATGAACATCCTCGCAATCTGCTCCGCGAAGGGCTGAAACTGCACCACGGTCAAATTCGGATTGATGCCTGAAAGTGTTGTCCGCGCAATCTTCTCCATGTCGCTATTCGGCATCGCTGTCTCCAGCACCACTGCTCCCGCATAGAGCGACAAATTGTGCTCAATCGGACTCTTGTCACTCGCCGGGCGCTGCATCAGAGGCACAAAGTACATGCTGGTGTCTTTCAAGCTCACATCGGTGTAAACGGTGTTCTCCACCACCCCGACAATCTCGAAATCCCCTGGCGAACCGGGATAGCCGATGCGCTGCCCCATCGGATTCCTTCCGCCCAGAAACTCCTTTACGAAGGCCTGATTCACCACCGAAATCGGAGGAGCGGTCGACGTATCTCCAGCTACAAACCCGCGCCCCATCACCACTTTCGTCCCCACCGAGTCGAAGTAGTCTGCGTTTGCTTTCACAAACCGCGCCTGGCCGCTTATTTCCGGATGTCCCTGCACGCCAATGCCGTTGTTCCAGCTGTTTTCTTCCATCGGTGTGTACGTGGAAATGCCCACTTTGACCACACCCGGCACTACCCTGAACCTGTCTTCCATGGTCCGGTAAAGTGCCTCCAGCTGTGTTGTCGAATAGCCCGCGGCCTGCGGATTGATGTGTACGATATATCGATTGTGCGCATCCAGCTTCAGATCGGTATTCTGCAAATTGTTCAGGCTCTGCGAAAACAACCCCGCGCCCACCAGCAACACCAGAGACAATGCGGCCTGAAGCACCACGAGTGTCCTCTGTAGCAGCGACGTTCCCGCCGCCGTACTCCGGCTTCCGCAGCGCAAAGCGTCCGCAGGCTTGGCCTGCGCCGAAATCCACGCCGGCGCAACGCCAAACAGAATCCCCGTCAGCATCGAAAGCGCAAAGTCAAACCCGATCACCTCCGGCGACGGCCTCGCCTCAATCGGCATATTCTGCGCGCCGGGGAACGCCAGCAAAAGCAGCATGCGCGCACCAGCATAGGCGACAACCAGCCCCAGAAGCCCGCCCATTCCCGCCATTAGGACACTCTCCGTCAAAAGCTGTCGCACCAGCCTTCCCCGCATCGCTCCAAGAGCTGTCCGCAACGACATCTCCGCCCGCCTGCCCATTCCCCTCACCAGCAGCAGGTTGGCAATGTTGGCGCACGCAATCAACAGCACCAGCCCCGAGATCCACATCAGCAGATGGAGATGGGACCCATATCCCTCCTGCAGTGTCTGGATGCCCTCCCCGCCCGGCGACAGCACGGTATGTACTTTCAGCAGTTCCTTCTTGCCCTCCGCGGTTGAAAACAGTTCCTGCGTTCCGAATGCCTGCCGCAGCACTGCATTGACCTTTTCTTGCAGCGGACCCATTGCAACGCCCGGTTTCACGCGCCCAATGATGTACAGCCAATTGGTCTGAGGCTCGTGAACATACGTGGCGTTCGCCAATTCGGTCATCGTCTCCAGCGGCAAATAGAACTCCGGTGGCGATGACGTCATCCGATCGCCGAAGAATCCGCGCGGCGCGACCCCCACAACCGTAACTGGCTTGGTGTTTACCCAGAACGTGCTGCCCACAACTCCGGCATCTCCGTTAAATTCACTCTGCCACGTTGCATAGCTCATCACCGCGGTTGCCGCAGCGCCTTTCAAATCGTCCGCATCCGTCAGCAACCGGCCTGCCGCGGGACGCAACCGGAATGTCCGGAAGTAATTCCCGGACACAAACTCACCCATCACCGAACGGGCCGACTGAGCACCGTCGCGCCGCGCAATAATCGGCCGATACCCCCAGCCCGACTGCATCGCCGCCAGTTGCTCGAACTCGGGCACATTCTTCTTCAACTGCTCATAGGTGTCGGTCGAGAAATTCGAGTAGATTCCTTCTTTCCTTGTACCGTTGAAGCCCACACAGCAGTCGTGCCCATTGTTCCCCACGTGTATCAGCATCTTCGGATCAGTGACGGGTAGATCCCTCAGCAGCACCGCGTTCACCAGCGTAAAAATCGCCGCGTTCGCTCCGATTCCCAGCGCCAACGTCAGCAAAACTGTGACCGTGAAGCCCGGAGTCCTGCGCAGTTGCCGCACAGCAAACTTCAGGTCCTGCATTAATCGCTCCATGCGCAGCCATCCCCAGCGCTCCCACGTCACATCCGCAATCAGCGGAACGTTGCCAAACTCACGCATCGCCGCCAGCCGCGCCTCCACCGGAGATTCCCCACGCGCGACCCGGTCTGCCGTCGCCATCTTCAAATGGGTCTCCAGCTCTTCCCTCAACTCCTTCTTGCGGCCGATAAATCCGAAGATGCTCATGCATCACCTCGCTTGGCGGTCATGATTCCCTCAATGGTCGCAACCATCCGTCCCCAGCGCTCGTAATCTGAGGCCAGTTGCGCCTTGCCCAACTTCGTTATCTGGTAGAACTTCGCCCGCTGGTTGCTCTCGCTCTGCTTCCATTCAGCCGTAACCCATCCCTGTCGCTCCAGACGATGAAGCGCCGGATACAATGACCCCGTCTCAACCTGCAGCACGTCTGCTGACATTGTCCGGATCGCCTGGCTGATGCCGTAGCCATGCTGCGATCCCCACTGGAGAGTCTTCAGGACCAGCATGTCCAGTGTTCCCTGCATCAGTTCAATTCGATTCTGATAACTGCTCTTCGCCGCCATAGGGTGTAGACCTTCTACATCAAGATGTAGACAATCTACCCCTTACGTGCGAAAAATGCAAGTCCAGCCTTCAGAGGCCTGCTTCTGACCCAAGGGCGGCGGCCGAAATTGGATCGATCTCGATGGGGAATACTGCCGCCAAGATTGCTGGCAGCGGAACAACCGGAGGAGAATCGCAAGGTTGACAACACGAACAGTCGTTTATTTGGCCGAAGCCACCAAGGGAACCACGGAACTCAATGCAACTTCCATGGTCCCAACCTTGCGAGATCCCTGGTCATAGACGCCCGTACGCAACCAGTACTGTCCCTTTGGCACCGCGATCTCCGCATGCATTTGAACACCCGTCTGCTGGAATGCCGCATAAGCATCCGGCTTGATGTTCAGCGCAACCAGGTGATCCTTGCGGGCGCCAATCTTTCCATAGCGGTCGTAAGCAATCAGCGAAATGTTGACCATGCCTTTGTGCAGCCCATTGGAATCCAGCTTCAGGTCAAGGTCCTTGAGGTCGATCGCAAAGTCCACAGCGTAGCTTTGCCCGCCGCTTTTCTTTCCGATTTGTTCAGCGACTGCATCGTTTTTCGGAGCGGTCGGCTGAATCTTCAGTTCGTAGAGAATCTGTTCGCTCTGCGGCATCCCCAGGTCCATGAAGGACAGCAACGGATCCACCGCGCCGGGGTTCTCCGCCGCCAGTTTGTCAACTGCCTGATTGCGCGCGGTCAGCGCAGCCCCCGGCATATCGATGTCGCGGGCGAAATAGCCGCGTCGATACGAGAGGTTGTAGTTTCCACCAGCCACCTTCACGTCGATCTTGCGAAACCCTCCGTCCATCTTCAATTCCGTGGGCGCATAAGACAGTGTGTAGAAATCGTCGCTGTCATTCGTGATCCGCTTCATCACCTCGGAAAGCCCATTCGTATTCATGAAGGCTCTGCCGCCTGTTTCGTCCGCCATCTCCTTCATCATCGACTGCGCTCCATCCCTCGCGGAGGCATCGGCCAGCGGCGCAGTTGATCCCGCGCCCGACACCCCAACAATCTGCGACGGCCCGCTGGTCGAAGAAGGCAACGCGCTATCCGCCTGAAAAAAGCCGACGGTTGAAACCCCACGCGCGTCCACCGGATACAGGGCCACACGCGCGGCCGCCAGCATGTTCCGGGTCTTCTGCCATTCCTGGTCGGTCTGCTGATCCACGCGTCCGCCAACCATCGGCGACTCCGAGAACCAGATCACATTCTTCCGCCCTGGAAATCCACCAAGAAAAATGGCTAGCCGCTGCAGGTTCTGCAGGGTAAGAAGCACGCGGTCCGTTTCCTGCGAAGTGTCGTTTTCCTGGATAAATCCCTGTAGTGCCTGGATCATTAGCGGATCTGCCGCGGTTGCCCCGTTCCCCACCGGAGAACTCATCATCGCCACGAGGTTGGCCTGGGCGTTGGTCTCCTCCTGCCCCTTGAGCATCTCCGAGGATTGCACTTCGTTGTTCTTCTTGTTCCCCAATGCCGCGAATAGCAACGCTGGATCGTCCGTGAACCCCCGCACAAAATGCAGACCCTTGGCCATGGTGAAGATCGCCATGCGCGACCCGGGCTTCAAGTCCTTCAGAAACTTTATTGCCTGCTGGTGAACAACGGCCTGGCTCTCGATGCGCGTGTTAAGCGAGTCCAACAGCAACACGTTCACCGCGGCCGGCAGCGGAAATGGCGAGAAGTTGCTGAAAACGTCTGGCGGAAACCTGGGCATTTCCATCGGCGCAGAGGCGGGAGCTTCCGTGTGCTCCTCAAAATAGGCAATCCTCTGCGGCTTGCCTTGCTCCGTTACCGTGAATGCATCCCGGGTCAGCCCAGTCACCGGGTTCCCTTTTCGATCGGTCACAATCAAATCTACCAGCACGGCCCGGCTGTTGATGCGCAGCGTGGACGTGGGAGAACTGTCGTCCGGCGCCGCGGTTTGCGCGACCAATGGGACTGAAAGCATTGTCAGGGCAAATGTGCATGCGAGTATGCGAGACATAAGTGGAACTCCCTCAAACTCGGAAGTCTATCACTCTACCTTGCATCCGTGCTGCCCAGGCCCACGCCGCAGGAAGACAATCGAAATCCTTGTCTGACTCAGAGAAAATCCCTCTTCCTCGACTGAAAGTAAAACGTCGAGCCGAGCATAAGGGCAATCAGTCCGAATTCAACGAGCAAGGTTACAGACGCAGTTGTGCTCCAGTTGACGGAACCGCCTTGCATCCCTCGCGCGATGCCGGATAGATGGGCCACGAAGTACCCAACAATGTTGATGGAGATGTTACCCACGATGATTGCCGCGACGGTCCAGCCCTGTGATTCCGTCACCAGTGCAACGGCGATCATCAGGCATGTGTTGAGCAGTATCTCCACCGCCATAATTGTTGTGAAAGGCAGCAGGCCATGCGGTACCCCGTGAGGAATTGCAAATAACGCCAGGCTGCCAAACACCAGCACCAGGTAAGGGACCATGAAAATCGCCAGAGTCCCGAGAAGCTTTGACAACGTGTACTCGGCATGCGAGATCGGCAGGCTCATGACAAATGAGAGTGTCTGTTCCTTTCGCTCATTCACCATGGTTGCTATCGCAAGGTGCGCGCCAACCGCGATAAGCGCCGTAATCAGCAAAACCAGGCCGGCCATGAACGCAGCCTGCCCGCCGAGGCAGACGATGCCCAAGGCGCCAATTCCACCCAGCACGGATGCGGCTATTGCGATGCGCTGTAAATACCAATCTTTCAGTATCAGCCGTTTGACCATTGAGTAATTCATACCGCCACCGTCTCCCTTCTATGCTGCACGCTGCTCACAAAGATCTCTTCCAGCGTCATGCTATCCACCGCCTGCACCGTCGCTCCCAAATCCTGGCAGACGGTGAGCATGCCCGGGTCAAAGCGGTTTGTAGTTAGTACCGGAAGTCTGCCACTACCGCCGACGTCGATTACTCCGGGCAGGCGCGGCACTTCCGAGTTCTGCGGCAACACCAGCCGCAGGCGCCGCCATTGGTCCAGGAAGGCTTCCTTGTTATCCGAGTCGATGATCTTTCCCCGATCGATAAACGTGATCTGATCGGAAATCTGCTCCACGTCCTGCGTGTTGTGGGACGAGAACAGAATTGTCCGGTCTTCGTCGGCCAAAACGGCCATCAGCTCGCCCAGAACTTCCCGGCGGGCCACCGGGTCCAGTCCCGTCGTCGGCTCATCCAGCACCAGCAGCCGTGGCTTGCGGGCCAGCGCCAGCAGCAGCGCCGCCTTCACACGTTGCCCGTGTGACAAGCCTTTTATCTTCTGTTGCGGCTTCAGATCAAAACGCCGGATCAGCTTGTCCGCGTATGCCTGATCCCATTTCGGAAACATCGAACTGACAAAGTTCATGTGCCAGTGCAGAGTTGCCGCTGCGTAAAGCCGCATATCTTCCGACACAAAACCAATATCCATCTTGGCCGCGGCCTGTTCCGCCGGCATGGCGTGTCCGAGGACCTTCACTGTGCCTGCATCCTGGTGGACGAGCCCCATAAGGATGCGGATGGTGGTGGACTTACCGGCGCCATTGGCCCCGATGAATCCCATAATGCTGCCCGTGGGCAACTCCAGATTGATGTTATCCAGGTTGAAGTGAGCGTATCGCTTGCTCACTCCTTTGAAATCAACTGTGAGGTCCATCATTCCATCTCCTTTGGCTGCCGGTCATCCACCATGCGGCCGGACGCTTCTTCCAACCGGAATGCCAGCTCTTCCTTACTCAGACCAAGCACCTCACCCAGCCGTGCCGCCCGCTCCAAGTGCTCAGTCAATTCCTCTTCGTGAAGCCGTGGACCAAGGCCTGCATCGGGCGCCACTATCGAACCCTTGCCGTGTTGGGTGATGATCACTCCCTCGCGCTCCAGTTCCAGGTAGGCTCGCTTTACTGTGATCACACTTACCCTCAATGACACCGCCAACTGCCGGATCGACGGAATCTCCTGCCCGGCTGCCCACTCCCCCACAGACACCCTCAGCTTGATCTGCTCCATGATCTGGAGGTACATCGGCCGGCCATCAGTTTGAGAGATTACGAGGTCACTGTGCATGTGTTTATACTGAGTATATTCAGTTATGCCCTCATGTCAACGACAATTTCGCCCTTACCGCGGAGTTCCTCTCCAGGAAGCCTCAATGCCACTGGCGCGCAAGCGCCGGCTGCCCCACCGCAGGCGGTCAAATGTGATAGCTTTTCATGCGATACACTGCTGCCGAATTTACGAGCAGCAGGCGAAAAAAACAGGAGAACCGCAATGCATTGGACCCGCAAAATCGCAAGCTGCGCCGTAGGTCTGTCTCTCGGACCCCTGGCGCTGGCCGCACTGGGGCAAAGCGAGCCCGCAAAGCCCGCCGCCCAAGCCGCAACATCCGCATCCAGCGAACAAACCTGGTGGAAGAACGCAGTCATCTACGAGATTTACCCACGCAGTTTCCAGGACTCAAACGGCGACGGCATCGGGGACCTCAACGGGATCACGCAGCGCCTCGACTACCTGAAGGAACTCGGCGTAGATGCCGTCTGGCTAAGCCCCGTTTACCCCTCGCCGCAGGTCGATTTCGGCTATGACATCTCGGACTACAAGAACATCGACCCGCAATACGGCACTCTCAAGGATTTTGACCACCTGGTCGCCGAGGCGAACAAGCGCCACATCCGCATCCTTATGGACATGGTGATGAACCACACCTCGGACAAGCACGAGTGGTTCCTTCAGTCCCGCTCATCGCGCAACAACCCCTACCGCGACTGGTACATGTGGCACGACGGCAAGGGAGAAACCGCGACCGACAAGGGCGAAGTCCCCAACAATTGGCAATCCGACTTCGGCCATTCCGCCTGGGAGTGGGACGAGAAGACGCGCCAGTACTACTACCACAAGTTCTATATTCAGCAGCCGGATGTGAACTGGGACAATCCCAATATCCACGGGGCATTCAAAGACATCGTCGGCTTCTGGCTCAAGCGCGGCGTAGGCGGCTTCCGCTTCGACGCCATCACTACGCTCTTTGAAGACCCGCAGATGCGCGACGAAGACGTTCTGCTTGACAAGGACGGCAAGTCCTTCCTGAATAACTACGGCGACGTCGCGCTGAATGACACGCGGACCAACAACCTGCCCGGCACCCACGCCGTCATGCAGGAGTTCCGCGCCTACAGCGACACTTTCAACGCCAGCAAATTTCCCGGCGAGCGCGTTTTGATTGGCGAAACCTACCTGCCCAACATCGCTGAGCTTGCCAAGCAGTACGGCCCTCCCGGCAAGCCCGAGTTCCACCTTCCCATGGATACCCAGGTGGGCTTCATCAACAAGCTCGATGTGGCCCAGTTCCGCGCCAAAATCAACGACGTGGAGACCGGCATTAACGGCAACATCCCGCTGCTGGTCTTCGACAACCACGACAACCCGCGCCTCGATGCCCGCTATGGTGACGGCGTCCACGACACCGACATTCAGCGCGTCATCTCCACTATGCTCTTCGCCAGCCGCGGAACATCTCTCTTCTACTACGGCGACGAAATCGGCATGAAAACCACCCCGCCCACCCGCAAGGAAGACGTCAAGGATCCCGTTGGCTTAACCGGCTGGCCCAAGGACAAGGGACGCGACGGCGAGCGCACACCCATGCAGTGGGACGCCGAACCCAACGCGGGTTTCACCAAGGCCGGTGTTACCCCCTGGTTGCCCGTTCCGCCCACCTTCACCACCGTCAACGTCAAGGCCGAAGTGGGTGATCCCGATTCCCTCTTCACCTGGTACCAGACGTTGATTCACCTCAAGAAGACCGTTCCTGCACTGGCGCACGGCGAGAACGTGATGCTCGACACCACCAACAACAGGGTGCTGAGCTGGGAGCGCCAGACTGCGGGCGCACCCGCGGTAATCGTCTCAGTCAACTTCACTGCCGACCCGCAAACCGTCAACCTCACCGTGCCAGGCCACAGCGGAGCTGTAAAGACCCTGCTGAAGACCCTCGGTGTCCAGGAACCCGCCAATGCAGGCCAAATCCAGCTTGGTCCCTACGGCGTCTACATAGGTGAATTGCGGTAGAAAGTCGATAGCAACATCCTTCCGAACAAATGTGCCCCAGCTCTCAGCAGTGAGAACTGGGGCATATTTGTCTGCAAGCCAAAATGGCCTCCTGAGCATGTCGCAAAAAATTAAAAAAGTTGAGGGAGTTCCAGAAGCTTTCCCGCTAAAGAGGTTGGAAGCACAAAAAACCAGCGCTTGCCAACACAAGCCCACAATCAGGAGATCACCATGACATTCCCGATCCACCCGCGGACACAACGCGCAAGCGCCAACAAATTCTCGCCACTTGCCAGCATGCGCCACCTCCGCGTCGTAATTCCGGCGGCATTCCTGGTAACCTTCGCTGTCCCGGGCATTGCAGCTCCCACATTCCCCAATTCCGCTCCCGACCAGCAGACCCCGCGCGTTGCGATCAACACAACCGAAGAACCGCGCCCTCAGTTGCAGCTCGGAAGCGAGCAAAAGCCCTTCCCCACCTTTGAAGATTTCAAGCACGAGCAGCACAATGATGTCGCAAGTTTCGACGTCACCAGCGCTGCAACCGTACCCGCGACTACCTTGTCCTTTCCCTATGGCATTGCCCTCGACCCGAGTGGCAATATCTATGTGACCAACCTCTTCTCCGGGGTCAACATCTACAACGAGAACAACTACTCTCTCAAGACGAAATTCAGCAACGGGATGTCCTTCCCGGCAGCAGTCTCAGTTGGGTGGGATGGCACCATTTACGTGGCCAACAATGGCGGCGACAATATCACCGTTTATAACCCCGGATTGACTCAGACCGGGACCATCACCGACTCAACGCTCCTCAGCCCAACGTCGATGTTTGTCGATAACGATGGCGATATCTGGGTACTCGACGCCCAGGGAACAACGCACCTCTATCTCAACAATGGGACAGCCATTGGAAGCTCACAAACCGGGGGCACTGCCATCGGACCGTGGGGATTCAACGTGACTGTGTGGGGCATAACCAACCCAAGCGGAGGATATATCGAGGACCTCGGAAACATGGGCGAGGGGGTTCATGGCGGACCCTTGTTTCCCAGCTACTTTCCTGCGGGATCACCCTATGCCGGGGGCGAGGCCCAAGATTCCCTGGGACAGCAGTACGTGACCGACGTGCTAAATAATCGAGTCGAGATCTGGAACAGCTCAAGCCAGTATCAAGTGGGCATCGTCAGCCTCCCCAGTCCCGGATACGGCGTCGCCGTAGACTCCACCCATGGCCGCTTCTATGTCGTCGAAACTCAGCTCAACCAAGTGCAGGTTTTTTCGACCAAGGCGCCTTACGGGCTCATCACCACCATCAAGTAAAGGCAAGTCATCGGTTAGCAAGCTCCAGAAATCCGGCGATTCCCATACCCGAGGGAATCGCCGATTTCAATTCATTCGAGTTCCAACCTCTGTTACTGCACAGCCGTAGCTCCAGGGCTGTCAAACGTTGCCCCCGCAGGAATCATGAAGGTGGAAACCGCCTTTCCATCCGCTGATCCGGTGTACACCGAAATCCGCGCCGAATCGATGCCCTTCTCGCCAACCAGATACGCCTTCGTATTCACTGCGCGCTCCTTTGCCAGTTTCGGTCCGCCCTTTTCATCGTTCGCGGCGTTGCCCACCAGGGCCAGTTTTTCCTCAGCGTCGCCCTGCAAATTGAGAGCCAGTTGATCCAGGCAGGCCTTCGCTTCGTTATCCACACGGGCTGGTCGGCGAGGATCTCTTGCAAAGCTGACGGCGCACATTTCACTTACGACGGGCTTGGGTGGCGCTGGTGGAATCACAACGGTTACCACTGTGTCGCTCTGGGCAGCTTGTCCCTTGTCGTCGACAACCTTGCAGGTCACACCAATGGCGCCTGCTGCCACGCCCACAGTCGTCAGCGTAACGGTGCTTTCGGCTCCGCTCACTGAACCAGAGGTGGAACTGTAGCTGTAAGTCAGGGGACGATTCTGCGGACTCACACCATTCGCCGTGATCGTTGAAGGATCACCGGGCCTGACGGTGGAAGGATTTGCTGTGCAACTTACAGTCGGGGGTTCAATCGGCTTGACCGCAAACGCAGCACTGCAATCGGCATTCTCGCCAGGCTTGTCTCCTTCGGAAACGTGGCCCTTTACCGTGTAACTGCCTGGAGCCAAATTCCCGGTGTCGATGGTGGCCGTGCTCGAAACGCCGATCACCTTGCCGCCATCCGCGGACCATGTGTACACAGCGGTTTTGGCGGGATTCAGATTCAGCGCCGAGCCTGAGACTGCAATCAAATCTCCCGGGAAAACCGAGCTCGGATTCACCGTGCAGGAGTAAGCCAATGGCAGCGGTGCCGGGGCAGGCGGAGCACCACCGAAGCGGAGCACAATTCCAGTCGAAAGACGGATGTCGTTTTGTGCCTGAGTAGATCCCGTGCTCACGTTCTCGAAGCGAGTCATCAGGTATTCAGCCTGGATAACGCGGAGTGCCAGGTGATGGTGCAACCGCACATCCAGCCCACCACCGGCAGTCATTGCAAAACTGTTTTGCGTGGGAAGGCTAGGCGCGCAACCCTGACAGATTGATTCCTGACTGGCGCGAATGCCCCCAAAAAGAACCTGGGCAAAGGGAGTTATGCGATTCCAATTTCTAAAGGACAACCGAGGTCCGCCCATATAAGTGAAAACAGTTCCCGCCTGAACCGCCTGATAAGTCCCCAGCGCGGCGGGTGGATTCCCTGTTTGAAGCAGAAGGCGCGTCTCGTTGAATCCTCCAAAGTCTCCCACGATCCCGAGATAGCGATTCAAATTGAAAGCCAGAGATGTGGTGCCGCCATTCAGCCAAACCAGCCGGTTGCCGCTTTCGAGCGACGGCACAGCGCGCAGGTAGCTGTAACCCATGAATAACTCGGTCCTGGGATAGTAGCTATCCACTCCGCCGGAGCGAGGCATAGCTGTGGGTGCTGAGTCGGCTTGCGCAGAAGGTGCCGGCAGAATTGCAGCGGGATCGATTGCGACAGAACTGGCAGCGGCAGTCTTCTCGCCGCTAACTCCGCCGTCGGCCAGGATTGCCGCTTCGCTCCCAAAGAGGTTGAGCCCAGACAATAGAAGTACAGTAAATGCAGCCGTGGCAATTGTTTTCCCGCTCAATCTCATTGTTGCCTCCTGATTTTCTCGTAACGATCGCGCTTCGAACTCATCGCCGGACTCAACAAACGCGAATAGAACCTACCCGGCACCGCATTGCATGAAAAAAAGCTGAGACCGCGTCCTGCCGGCGGCCTCAGCAAACCTTCATGGCAAATTGATAATGGTGTTGACGATTGTGACCGAAGCCGTAAGAGCCAGCAGCCTGCCGTCAATGGTGGTTATCGCGCTATTTCCAGCGGTTGAAACGGAGATTCCCGCCTGCGAGAGAATGGTTCCAACCATCGTCCCGCCTCCTGCGCCGTTGATGGTTGCAGCGCTCCCAACTTGCCAATAAACGTTCTTGGCCTGGGCTCCGCCGCTGAGCACAATGCTCTCCGTTGCCGACGGCGAGCCCACCGTGAGATAGGTCCCGATTTGGAAAACCCATGTAGCATTCGGGTCGCCCTGTGCATCGAGTGTGAGTGGGCCGGTGGTGATGTCGTAGAACGATGCGGAGGTATAGATCCCGGGCGCGAGGGTGCGATTACCGAGCTCATTCGTGGACAGTATGTTGCCTGGAGGAAGGCTCTGCAGAGTTGTGTAGGCCGTCTGTGCCTCCAGCAGGGCCTCCGTTGCAATTGTCATTGTGGCCGCCGTTCCCTCATTTGGGCACCCAACAGTAGGAGGTGGAGGCGCTGTATCGATCGCCCCGTTGACCAGCCCCGTATTGAGCGGAGTTACCGTGTAGGAGCATGGATAGACGCCAGCCACGGCGGGAACGCTCTCATCGTAAAACCCGGTGATGAGCGTAGAGGCAGCAGTGGTGCCAATATCTGCATTGACCACGGTCTCAAGTCCCTGATTGGTCATTCCGGAATCACCGCCAAAGCCGCCAAACAGCGTGATCGTCGGCCCCAGCACAACGGGCGGAATCACGACTGCTGTTCCCGTCGTGAAGGTCCATGGATTCGGTGCGCCGGTGGTTCCCAGAGGAGTGCCCTGAAGGCTTGTTGCGCCGTCGGTGATCGTCGCGGTGTAGGTTGTGCTGGCAACCAGCGGAAGCGAAGGCGTGAATGTCGCAATGAAGTTGACCGGGTCATACGACACGATTCCTGCGATCGCCGTTCCGCCAGGCCCCGTGACCTGGAAGGTTCCAGGAGTAATAGTGAGCGGATTCATCGGCTCGCTGAAGGTTCCGCTCACTGCCTGATTCAGGGGTACATTGATTGCTGCATTTGCAGGAACCGTCGAGACCAGTTCCGGCGGGTTCACCACCACAGCGACGCCGGTTGTAAACGTCCATACATAGTTGGCCGCCAGCGGAGTGCCCGCCAGGTTGGTGGCGCCAGTGGTGATGGTGGCTGTATACAAGGTGCTGGGCGCCAGGTTAGCCAACGGCGTGAAGGTCAGCGTGTCTCCTACCGCGGCATACGCAACCAGCCCCGCTACAGGAGTGGTCCCCGGCCCAGTGAGCGAAAACGTCGTTGAGTTGATCGTCGCCGGATTCATGGCCGTGCTGAATGTCCCGCTGACTGACTGATTGAGCGGCACCGCCGTAGCGCCATTCATTGGAACGGTCGAAATCACCGTCGGCGGAGTCAGCACTGGAGCCGCAGCAGTGGTGAAAGTCCACACAAAGTTGCCCGTCAGTCCCACGCCCGACAGATCCTCAGCCCCGGTAGTGATCGTGGCCGTGTAGACAGTACTCGGCAAGAGGTTTGCGGATGGCACAAACGTTGCCGCGGAACCGGCTGGGACATAGGTGACCACACCCGCAACCGCAGTTCCACCCGGCCCCGCCAAGGTGAATGTTGATGCGTCAATCGTTGCAGGGTTCATGGCCACACTGAATGTGGCGCTGAGTGCTTGATTTATCGGCACACCAGTCGCCTGATTCACAGGCACCGTGAAGATCACTGTGGGCGGTGCCGCTGCCGGAAGCGTTCTGAATGTCCAAACATAATTTGCGGCCAGCGGAGTGCCTGCCAGATCCTCAGCCCCGGTAGTAATCTCCGCGGTATAAACGGTGTTGACCGCAAGGTCTGACGAGGGAGTGAAGGTTGCCACCGCTGCCGCGCAAGTTACCGTCCCAGTCACGGCAGTCGTACCCGGACCCATGAGGATAAAGCTTGTTGCCGGTGATGTCAGCGTGGAGCACATCATCGGTTCGTTGAATGTTGCGATGAGCACCTGGCTGATGGGTACGCCGGTGGCTCCATTCACCGGGACTGTCGCGATCACCGTCGGCGGAGGAGTAATCGTCGTGAAACTCCACGAATAATTCGACGCCAGCGGGATTCCCGCCAGAGAGCTTGCCCCTGTGGTGATGGTTGCCGTATAGCTCGCACTAAAGGCGAGGCTGACAGTAGGAGTAAACGTCGCGGTAACCCCCGAATACACCACAGTTCCGGGCACTGCGACTCCGCCCGGTCCAGCTACCGTGAACGTCGCTGCGGAGATTGAAGCCGGCGTCATCGCCACGCTGAACGTCGCACTGAGTACCTGGCTGACTGCCACGTTCGTTGCGCCGTTCGTCGGAACTGTCGCAATCACGGTAGGCGGCGGCGGTGGTGCAACCGTCGAAAATGTCCAAACGTAATTGGACGGCAGAGACGCACCACCTGTGCTCGCGGCGCCTGTGGTAATAGTGCCAGTGTAGGTAGCGCCATAGGCGAGGTATGCCGTGGGCATGAATGTCGCGGTCAGTCCGGTGTACGAAACTGTTCCTGCCACGGCCGTACCGCCCGGCCCCGTGATCGTGAACGATGTAGCGCTGATGGAGGCGGGATTCATCGCCATGCTGAAGGTGGCGCTGATCGCGGTGTCCAATGCCACCGCAGTTGCGCCATTGGCAGGGATTGTGGACACCACGGAGGGAACAGTGACCGTTTCTTCACCACAGCCGGCGACAAAAACCAACAACAGACCCGCCAACAAAGACGTGATACCCAACCCGCGTTTGCTCATTTGATCCCTCTCGCTCCAGCTGCTGCGCTCGAGGGCTTAGAACGCATCTCTCAACCGGATTGCGCGGAACGCTGGAAACTCGCTCCAAGTGAAAGGTAAAAGGCTGGTCGATCGCGGTCTGTGCGATAAAGCTCACTTCCCGGCGCAATTCTTGAATGCGATGGAATTCGAAATTGTGAGCTGAATGGAACATCCAGAGAGGGTTCGGAACGATCCCCGCAAGTCAAAAACGGACGAAAAAACGCCGTGTTTTATCTATCGCCGAGAAAGCTGAAATGGTTCAATTTCAGTTCGTTACAGGAGATCGCAATCAAATCGGAGCATAGAAAACGATCCGGCAACTCCCAAAAATCTGGAATTGCCGGATCGTTTTTACTTGATTTCCATCTACCTCTTGCCAAGCAACCTCAAGGATCACTCTTCGCGCATCAGAATCATTGGATTCACCGCCAGCGCTTTCTGCGCGGGGAGCCACGCCGCCACCAGCCCCAACCCAAGCATCGTCGCGACCACACCGCCCAACACGACGGGATCCCACGGCGCGGCCTGGTACACAATGTAGGACAGGACTTTGGACGCCAGAACACCCAGCAGCATTCCTGTCACCGAACCTGCCGTCAACAGAACGAATGCCCGTCCCAGCACCGCATGCAGCACCTGTCTCCACTGCGCACCCAGCGCCATGCGAATCCCTAATTCGCGCAGCCGCTTGCTCACGGTATATGAGGCCATTCCAAAGATGCCCGTCACCGCCAGCATCGCGCCCAAAATCCCCAGCACACCCAGAGCAACCGCGGCCACCCGCGCCGCAAATAGTGCGGAACTCATCTCCTGGTTCCATGTTCCCATCAGGAGAGGTAGCCCCGCTTCCAGCGCGTGCACCTTCAGTTCCAGCGCTCTTGAAACCTCCAGTGAATCGCGCCCCGATCGCACCAGGAGCCATGTGCTGCTACCCGTATGCTGCTGGAATGAGAAGAACATCGCAGGCTTCTGACCCTCGGTGAGTGTGCGGTATTTCCCATCTTCCACAACGCCCACCACTTCCGCACGTTCTCCACCCCAGTACTTGAAATGGCCGCCAATCGCTTTGTTCACCGACCCAAACACCTTGGTCGCAAACTCCCGATTCACCAGCGCCACCTTCGGCGCCTTACTGTCGTCGCTGACCGCCAGGTCTCTTCCCGCCAGCAGTTTTGTGCCCGCAGCCTGCAAGTAGCCCGGTGAGATGTTGTAGTTCATCGCGTCCGCGGCTTCATTGGTCGGCCTGAAATCTGTAGTGGTGTCGGTGTAGACATACGAGTCGCTTCCTCCCAGGCTTAGCGGCAAGTTGTCCACAAATCCCGCCGCAGTCACGCCCGGAATACTCGCTGCCGCATCGAGCATGCGCTTCTGCATCTCCGAGACCCGGTCGCCCGTGTAGCCAGCCATCTGCAAATCGCCGCTCGCCAGCACAACGTTCTGCGGGTCAAACCCGAAATTGCTATGCATCGACCGTGCCATCCCCCGCACCGCTACCAATGAAGACGTCACCAGCACCGCGCAAATCGCAATCTGCACTGCAAGGAGCACATCGCGCAGGCTGAATCGCCCGTGGCCTGATGCGTCACTCATGCCAGCCCGGATCACCTGCCACGGATTGGTCCGCATCACCTGGCGCACCGGCACAATCCCAAACAAGAGACCGCTGCCCAATGCCAGCAACATTGCCACGATGTAGGTCATTGCATCCGGATTGACCGGCACGTTGATGGGGACATTTGGAATCGGTTGCCAGGTGCTCAGCACGCGCAGGATGACCACGCCTCCGGCCAACCCCAGTGCTCCTCCTGCCAGTGAGACCAGGACAGCCTCGGTCAGCATGTGGCGTAGAATCAACCCGCGCCGCGACCCCAGCGCCAGCCGCAATGCGGTTTCCTTGCCGCGATCTGCCGTTCGAGCCGCAAACAGGCTGCCCAGATTCGCACAGGCCGCCAACAGAATCAGCCCCGCCAGGAGCATCAAGCCCCCCATGAACGCGCGCGCGGGACCTTGCACCATGTCTCCCATCAGTCCGGGATGTGCCAGCGTAAACGTTACCCCATCGTCGTCGGCAGGATAGGTCTTTGCCAGCCACGCTCCAAGCGTGTTCAGGTCCGCTACTGCCTGCCCTGGAGTTACGCCTGTCCTTAATCTGCCCAAAATCAGTTCGGAGTGATTGCCGCGATATTGCAGTGAGTCGTGCCCTTCAACAGTAGGCTCCTCGACCATCGGGATCCACATCGCCGGCGCAAAAAACAGCTCTGTGCCGCGAAACGTCTGCGGCGCGATCCCAATGATCGTGAACGGATGTTTGTTGATCTCGATCACGCGGCCGACAATGCCCGTGTCATCGTGAAACTGGCTGTGCCAGTAGGCGTAGCTCAACACGGCGTATGGAGCGCTGTTCTTTCCGCGCTCATCGGCTGCGTGAAAGAACCGCCCCAGATACGGCTGAATGCCGAGTGAGTCAAAGTAGTTTCCGCTGGCCAGATACGGCCATGCTGTGGAGGGATTTCCGCCGCTATTCACCCCCACCGGGCCAATGATATTGAAGGACGCCAGGCTCTCGAAGCTCCGGTTCCGATCCCGCAGATCGACATAATCCAGATACGACTGCGATGAAAACTGACCGCGCTGCACAAGGTAGAGGTTGTCCGCATGTGGAACCCTGACTGGCCGCAGCACCACTGCGTTCAACACGCTGAACACGACCGCGTTGGCGCCGATGGCCAAAGCCAGGGTTAGGATTGCCGTGAATGTAAACCCCGGCGACTTCCGCAGCTGCCGCAATGAGATCCTCAAATCCTTTGTCATGATCGCCGCCTTTGGACTCAACTACGGTTCGGTCCAGAAGTTGGTTCCCGAAAAATTCCGCGTTGGGTTTCCCTGCCCGCACCCAGCTTGCCGCACCCCACCCTCCCGTGTTTGACTTGTCCTCGAAGTTTGAGGACCAACCATGCCCTACATCCTTGCCCTCGACCAGGGAACCACCAGCTCCCGCGCCATACTTTTTGATCAGTCCGGGGCCATTGTCTCCGTCGCCCAGAAGGAATTCGAGCAGTTCTACCCGCAGCCCGGGTGGGTGGAGCACGACCCCACCGAGATTCTCACCAGCCAGCTCAGCTGCGCCGTCGAGGCACTTGGCCGGGTCGACGCGCGACCCCGCGACATCGCCGCTATTGGCATCACCAATCAACGGGAAACCGTCGTCGTATGGGATCGCGCCACCGGCCATGCCATCCATCCCGCCATCGTGTGGCAGGACCGTCGCACCGCCTCCGCCTGCCAGGCCCTTAAAGACTCCGGCGCGGAAGAAAGCGTATCCAGCCGGACCGGCCTGGTGCTGGACCCGTATTTTTCCGCCACCAAGGTCGCCTGGATCCTCGACAACGTCTCTGGCGCACGCGCACGCGCCGACCGCGGCGAACTTGCCTTCGGCACCATTGACAGTTGGCTCATCTGGCACCTCACCAGCGGCCAGCGCCACGTCACCGATGTCACCAACGCCTCGCGCACCCTGCTCTACAACATCGTCAAGGGGGAGTGGGACGAGGAGTTGCTCCGCCTCTTCAACATCCCCGAATCCATGCTGCCCGAGGTTGTCTGGTCCAGCCAGAAAGTCGGCGAAGTCACCACCACGCTCGGGCTTGGCGGCATCCCCATCGCAGGCATTGCCGGCGACCAGCAAGCCGCTCTCTTCGGCCAACTCTGCTGGGGCCCCGGCTCGGCCAAAAACACCTACGGCACTGGCTGCTTTCTGCTGCAGAACATCGGCACAGAGTTCGTTCGCTCCAAAAACCGCCTTATCACGACGCTGGCAGCCAGCGCGCAGCACCGCCTGGAATACGCGTTTGAGGGCTCCATATTCATCGGCGGCGCGGTGGTCCAATGGCTGCGTGACAACCTCAAGCTCATTGGCGCCTCGGCGGACGTGGAAGCCCTCGCCGCCTCAGTTTCTGACACCGCCGGTGTCATCTTCGTGCCGGCCTTTGTCGGCCTCGGTGCGCCGCACTGGGATCCGCACGCCGCAGGTATGCTGATTGGCCTTCGTCGTGGAACCCTCCCCGGGCACATCGCCCGCGCGGCTCTTGAGAGCATCGCCTTCCAGGTCGCCGACGTGCTGGAAGCCGTCCAAGCCGAGACCACTCCGCTTGCCGCTCTTCGCGTGGATGGTGGAGCCGCCGTCAACAGCCTGCTCATGCAATTCCAGGCAGATGTGCTCGGAGTTCCCGTTGTTCGCCCGCAGGTGACGGAGACCACCGCCATGGGAGCCGCGTATCTGGGAGGCCTGGCTACAGGTTTTTGGGAGAGTCCCAGCGAGCTGCTCGCCCGGCGTGAGGGCGACGTGCGGTTTGAGCCCGCCATGAGCACGGAATCCCGCGCCGAACGAAGAGCGCTTTGGAACCGGGCCGTGGAACGCGCCAAGGGCTGGGACGCTTGAACGTAGTTCCCCTAAAACAACCCGCAACCATAGCAGGAGCAGAAAATGAAACGCGAAACAATGTTTGAAAACATTTACAGCCGGTCCGAGCCGTGGGACATGGTGGTTGTAGGCGGCGGCGCAACCGGCATGGGCGTTGCCGTCGATGCCGCCGCCCGGGGTCTATCCGTCGTTCTGTTGGAAGCGCACGACTTCGGCAAAGGCACCAGCAGCCGCAGCACCAAGCTGGTGCACGGCGGCGTCCGTTACCTGGAACAGGGCAACATCCCCCTGGTCATGTCCGCCCTCAAAGAACGTGGTCTGATGCGCCGAAATGCACCTCACCTCGTCCACGACCTGGCCTTCATCGTCCCCAACTACTCCTGGTGGGAGGCGCCATTCTATGGCATCGGCCTCAAGCTCTATGACCTGCTGGCGGGCAAGTACGGATTCGGTGCGTCCCGCCTGCTTTCAAAGGAAGAAGCGCTTGAGCGCCTGCCCGCTCTTGAACCGGAGAATCTCCTTGGCGGCGTCGTGTATTACGACGGCCAGTTCGACGATGCACGCTTGCTCATCCACCTTGCCATGACGGCCGCCGATCACGGCGCTACACTTCTCAACTACTGCCCTGTCACCGGCCTTTTGCGCGATCCCGAAGGTTATGTGAACGGCGTTTCCGCGCGTGACGCTGAGACAGGCGCGGAGTTCAGTATCCGTGCCCGCATCGTAGTCAACGCAACCGGTGTATTCACTGACTCAATTCGCAAGATGGCCGACCCCGCCGTCGAGCCATTGATGGTTACCAGCCAGGGCATTCATCTCGTCTTCGATCGCAGTTTTCTCAAAGGCGACACAGCCCTCATGGTTCCCAAAACCAGCGATGGCCGCGTGCTGTTCGTCATTCCGTGGCACGGTCACGCGGTTGCCGGAACCACCGACACAGCCGTGGACGGCCCGAGCCTCGAACCGCGCCCCTATGAGGAAGAGATCGAATTCATTCTCGATACAGCCGCACGCTTCTTTGTCCGCCCGCCAACCCGCGCCGATGTGCTGGCCGTATTCGCAGGCCTGCGCCCGCTCGTCAAAGGCGACGGCAAAACCTCGGCACTCTCGCGCGATCACGTAATCCACGTCGATACCTCCGGTCTGCTCACCATCACCGGCGGCAAGTGGACCACCTATCGCCACATGGCTGAGGACTGCGTGGACCACGCAATCACATTGGGTAAGCTGCCCGATCTGGAGTGCCCAACCAAAACTTTGCGCATCCATGGCTATTTTGAGAACTCCACTTCGCTCGGGTCGCTTGAGGTCTACGGCGCTGATGCGGAGAAGATCCGCGCACTGGCAGATTCCGACCCCGGCCTTGCCGTCCAACTCCATCCCGAACTGCCCTACATCGGCGCAGAAGTGGTGTGGGCCGCGCGCGAGGAGATGGCCCGCAGCGTGGAAGATGTCCTTGCCCGCCACACCCGTGCGCTGTTCCTCAACGCGAACGCCGCCATCGCTATGGCGGAGCCGGTCGCAGCACTCTTGGCCGTCGAACTCGGTCGCGACCAGGCATGGGCCACTGACCAGCTAAAGCAGTTCACGGAACTGGCGCAGCAGTACCGCGTCGTGTAAAAGGAAAAGCAGGCTCTGAATCCCGGGAGGTGAATATGGCTGGCAACTGTACGCACGTTGCGGATCATGTGAAGAAGGTCAAACCGCAAACCAAGGGCTGCGAAGGGTGTTTGAAAACCGGCGATACATGGCTGCACCTGCGCATGTGCCTGGAATGCGGCCACGTCGGTTGCTGCGACTCGTCAAAGAATCGCCACGCCCGCGCCCACTTCCACTCCACCCAGCACCCCATAATCCAGTCCGCGGAAAAAGGCGAAGACTGGCGTTGGTGCTACATCGACGATATGTATCTGTAAATCCAGTCGCTTACTGCCGCTAATTCAAGTCCGGGCGCAAGAAAGCCGTGTCTGCGCAAATCTCCGGCAGACACGGCTTCCAAGCAAAACTCATTGCAAAGCTACTTTGCTTCGCCGGCTCCGTTGCGCATTTGCAGCGCTGGAGCGCCGCTCTTAGCCCCGGTATTGGAGCTTACCGCTCGCAAGGGCATGGTGTGCACTGGCGGCGCCTGGTGCATGGTGACGATGATTGCGTTGGCCGGCTTCTTCCCTGCGCACTGGTACGAGTGCGGAGTGCTTGCATCAAAATACACCGCATCGCCCGGCTCAAGCGTGTATGCCTGGTCACCGTGACGGATTTCCATTTCGCCGTCAAGAATGTAGAGGAACTCAAACCCCGGATGCATGTGCGCCTTCGGTTCCATTTCCTTCGTGAGGGGGATGAATTCCGCAAAATAGGGGTCCATGTGCCGATCGGGAACCATGTATCCAAGGCTCTCAAAATAATAAGTTGGCGCCGTAACACCGCTCTGAGGCAACCTGACCCGCTCCTTGCGGCGATGTACCCGAAAGAGCGCATTCGGCTCTGTCTCAAAAAAGTACGACAGGTCTTTCGAGAAAACCATGGCGATCCGGGAAAGATTGCGCAGCGTCGGGACGACGCGGCCTGTTTCCAGCTGCGAAAGAAAGCTCGCCGACAAGCCTGTATGCCTGCCGAGTTCCACCAGCCCCATCGATTTCTTGAGCCGGAGCCTCTTAATGCGCTCCCCAATATGCTTTTCCGCGATGAAGCGTTCTGCGGTCTCCGGATCCACCTGGGTCTTCTGCGTCTCCTCGCTCTTTACTACTGCCAAATCAGCCATCTTCGCCTCCTGACCTCACAAGGAATAGAATGCTCCTTTTCGAGGATTGTTGTCCAGATCAAAAAATATTCTCGTGTGGCCAAACCGCACTTAGGTCATCACGAGTATCGTATTCACAGGAGAGAATTCGCGATTCATATCATCAATAACGGCCAAAACTCGACCAGGATACTGCTCTCCGGCGCGTCGGGAATGCTGGGGAGTGCTCTAAGCCAGCAATTCGCCAGACGCGGGGATCGGGTGATCCAGCTCGTCCGTCGCGAGCCGCGCACGCAGAATGAGATCCAGTGGAACGCCGGCGGCGCTCCGATTGCCAATAGGGAAGGATTGGAAGAGCTAACAGCAGCTATTCACCTTTCCGGCGCAAACGTGGCAGCTCACCGCTGGACACCGGATTGGAAGCGACAGATTCGCTCCAGCCGCGTAGATTCCACGCATGCTCTTTCTGTGACCTTGGCAAACCTGCAAAATCCCCCGCAGGCTCTCCTTGTCGCCTCAGCCACCGGAATCTATGGGGACCGCGGCGACGAGATCCTCGACGAGTCGTCCACTCCGGGTCAGGGCTTCCTTGCCGAAGTCTGCCGTGAGTGGGAAGCAGCCGCAACCCCGGCTAAGGGGGCCGGAATCCGTGTCGTCCATCTCCGTCTAGGCGTCGTAATCGGCCCGGGCGCCGGCGCGCTGGCTAAACTCGTCCCGCTCTTCCGTCTCGGACTCGGAGGCCGTCTGGGTTCCGGCCGCCAATGGATGAGCTGGATCAGCCTTGAAGATGCGGTAGCCGCCATGCTCTTTGCGCTGAACGACCCTTCGTTCTCAGGCCCGGTGAATCTCACCGCCCCGCAGCCCGTCACCAATGCCGAGTTCACCCGTGCCCTGGCACAGGCAGTCCATCGGCCTGCCTTTCTTCCCGCGCCGGCCTTCGCTCTCCGCCTGGCCCTGGGCGAAATGGCAGATGAGGCTCTGCTCGCCAGCGCCCGCGTCCTTCCCACCAAGCTTACACAGGCGCACTTCCCTTTCGCCCACCCGACGATTGATATGGCCCTGGCCACCGAACTGGGAACATCCGCATAGGATTTCCCCATTTCGGGTTGACAATCCCACACTCTCGGACGAATCTGTTATTTCCGACTTTAAATCCGATCCCGGTGGACGAAACCATGCGGAAAACCCTGCAATTCTCCAGACTTTGCATTGTCTTGGTTCTGCCCCTGATCTGCGCAGCACAAAACAACCCATCCCCGCTCGCGCCATGGATCAAGGAGCAAGCTCCAATTCTCGTGCTCAACAATGTGCGCGTTATCGACGGCACCGGCACCGCGCCACAGGAGAAGATGCGCATCACGATTGCTGACGGCAAAATCTCAGCGGTTGAGCCCGCCGCTGCAAATGCATCCTATCCGGCGAACAGCAAGGTTCTCGATCTAGCCGGTAGAACCGTCATCCCCGGCCTGGTTGGCATGCACGAACACCTCTTCTACCCACTACCACAGGCTCCGCGCGGTGGTCTTGCCCTCTACGGAGAGGCGGCCGACTCGGCCCCGCGCCTCTACCTCGCAGGCGGCGTTACCACCGCCCGCACCGGCGGCAGCATGGAGCCATACACCGACCTGGCGCTGCGGGATTCCATCAATACCGGCAAAATCCCTGGCCCCAAGCTCGACATTACCGGCCCGTACCTCGAAGGCAAAGGCACCTTCGCGATCCAGATGCACGAGCTAACCGATGCGGCCGACGCCGCACGCACCGTGGACTACTGGGCCGCCGAGGGCGTCACTTCGTTCAAGGCCTACAACTACCTGACCGCCGACGAGCTCAAAGCCGCCATCGACCACGCCCACGCGCACGGCATCAAGATCACCGGCCATCTCTGCTCAATTGGCTTCAAACAGGCCGCTGATCTTGGCATCGACAACCTCGAACACGGCCTCGTTGTCGACACCGAGTTCTTCCCCGGCAAGAAACCCGACGACTGCCCCAGCATTCGCGCCACGATGAGTTACCTGGAGAAAACGCTCGATGTCGACGGTCCCGAAGTCCGCGAAATGATCCGTGCCCTCGTTGCGCACCACGTCGCCATTACTTCCACACTGGCCATCTTTGAGACCTTCGCTCCCGGCGCGCCGCCCATGGCCCGCGAAATGGCCGCGCTCGACACGCTATCACCGCAGGCCGTCAAGGACTACTTGATAGATCGTGCCTTCTCCGCCGAGCAGCCCGGTGGCGATATCGCATTCAAGAAAGAGATGCAGTTCGAGCGTGCCTTCGTTTCTGCCGGCGGCCTGCTGATGGCAGGATGCGACCCCACCGGCTATGGCGGTGTTGTTCCTGGGTTCGGCGACCAGCGGAATCTCGAACTGCTGGTTCAGGCTGGGTTCACCCCTGTCGAGGCCATCCGCATCGCCACGCTGAACGGCGCCACCTACATGGGAAAAG